>OGPS01000035.1_pt1 | contig 128118 bp, 143 predicted proteins | sample 1552931 | NCBI WGS metagenome assembly OGPS01 (sample SAMEA2580252, study PRJEB22360) | human gut metagenome | biome: human gut; feature: human-associated habitat; material: faeces | place: Denmark | collected 2008/2010 | reverse complement strand
AAGTTAATGCAAATACCTCTCCAGTTCTCATTCCAGTATAACAAGATGTTAAAAATGCACAAGTAAATGTTTCATTATTTTTAAATCTATTTAAGATAGTGTCAATTTCATCTTGTGAATATAAATGTTTAATATCTTCCTTTTTTTCTAATCTTGGAAGTCGAAATGTTATTGCTGGATTATATTTAAGAAAGCCATATAAATCACAAGCGTCACGAAAAGAACCTTTTACAACTTTTAATATACTTTTAAATTATGCTCTTGAAAAATCATGTTCCTCGCATAATTCTGTTATAAAAGTATTTAACCTTACACTTGTTATTGTTGACAATCTGTACTTACATATATATGGTTTAATATACTCTTTTTAAGTTTACTAAGGTTTCTTTCACTATTATCGCTTCAACATTGCTTCTTATATTACTCTATCTCTACCAATTAATCTTTTCATATTATTTATATAAGCATTATGCGTTTCTTCTCCTGTATGACTCATACAATAATCTTTTAATATGTATACATCATAATTTTGCTCAAACATATCCAGTGCTGTCTTTTGTACACAAGCGTCAGTATCAAATCCACATAAATATATTTCTTTGCAATAAACTGTTTTAATTCCTCATTTAATGCGGTATATATTCTTTTATCAAATACTTTATAATTTTTAGTATCTATTACTATTTCTTGTTGCTCTTCTGTTATACAACCCTTATAATTCAATTTTTTATACCAAATACTATCTTCATCATTAATAAATCTAGTAAATGCAACTATATCATACATTTTAGAATCAATTAAATTTTTTATATTGTCTAAAACTTTTAAGGTATTATTATTTATAAAATCATTTTGAACATCAATTACTAATAATAATTTACTCATACTACCTTTCCTCTCCGTTCCGTACTATCAGAAAGACTTTGTCCACCTATTTCATTTAAATACTCATTAACTCCATTTTGAATATGTTGATAATACTCTAATCTATCTATTCTGGAATCGCTTTCTGTTTTTTCAAAAACCGTAAATAATCTTCTAAATAGTTTTGAAACATCTGCATTTCTACCAGACACCATAAATCCCGGCTCACGGGAAGCATAATATCTATAATTTTTATATAAAAGACTAATTCTCTTTATGTAATTATCCATAAGTTGTTCATAAGAAATATCTCCTTGTTGATATAATTCTAAAATCCCGTTAATTAGTTCTTCTGTATGATAAAGATATAATTCTTTTTCTTCCGGATTATTTACTCTTGCTTCCCTTTCGGTTTGAGCAATAAATTCTGGTTGAGTATAAAAATCCGAATCTAAACTTATCGGGAAACTACTATGCTCAAAATCTCTAAAATTAGCAAGAGAACACATCATTTTTAATGACTCCGTTAACCTTTGACAAGTTTCTGGCTGCATAATTCTTTCCTTATTTTTAACAATATAATCATTAACAATAGGATTTGATGCTCCCGAAAATCTTCCCTCTGGATCAAATGAATAATTGTGAATACTAGAAATTTGGTCTATTTGCCTTCTTTCTTCTTCTAACAAACTTGAATAATAGCCGATATCTGATTTAATTAACTTGGCACATAAATAATTGATTGCGTGTGAGGAAATTCTGTTAAACCAATAATTATATGTTGCTCCCTGCCTACTAGTTGTAATTGCATAATATGAACAATTTAAGCCTGTTGCAATAGGTGTTCCAATATCAGATACTAATTCTGGATTTTCTCTTTTTATTTCTTCTAAAACTCGTACTGTTTCCTCAAAATATTCATCAAAACAGTAAATACAAGTTCTATCTTTTTCATCTCCTGTATGTTCCTCGCCTTTCATTTCATAAGGAATACTTTTTTCTATACATCTCCTAATAAATGCCTCTAAAAACTCAAATCTATTTTTACCATTTGGGGTATTTATATATATTCTATAATCAGCGTCTTTCTTGTGTGGTCTATCATTACCATATGGAATTGCTTCTATTTTTCCAATTCTGTCTTCTTTAAGTCTTGAATTAGCAATAAGCATATTTAAGAAACTTTTTTTATCATTTCCATCATATCTTTTTATTTCTTGTATTATTTCTTCTTCTGATAAAACAAAAATTTGTGTGAATTGTTCATAAGAAAAATTATTTTTATAAGCATTAGGTAGGCTATCATATAAATTTCTATCGCCACTTAAAGTTCTTATTTTTTTCATTTTATCAATTAATAACATTACTATTCTAAAAGTATATTTTTCTAATTCTTCAGCCGTAAGACTAGTAGATGAATCATTTGGTTTCCTATAACCTGATAATTCAACTTTTCTTGTATTATATCCTCTCTTTTCAACTACTGAACTTATGTATTCATCTATCAAACATTGACTACCTTCTAGCGAAATAATAGGGACATTTCCGTTATTAACAATACTTTCTCTTATTGTATTCACTTTATTTCCTCCTTGATTTTTTCTATTATAGTTCTTGCATTTGTGTATTCTATTGACTTATCTCCATATCTACTCTTGATATCTTCTAATCTCTTTTTATAACCAACATCATTTCCATATTTATCAATTTGCATATCTGCTTGATTTAAAATAGTTAAATATAAAGATTCATATTTTGTATTAGGATTTCCGTGATAATAAACTTCTTGCCAATACTTATAATTGCTTTCTTTAAGTATTTCTCCACCAACAATTCCGTGATCTAAATTATTATCAACAAATTCATAGCCAATATCGTGATTGTATCCAAGAACAAATAATTCTTGCAATTCCTTTTCAGTTAATTCTTTATTTTTACCGATTTCAACCATCTTTCTAGCAACTGCAAGTGAGTGTTTTAATCTATCAGAATCTATATTCATTATTCTACTACATTCCTTATTTTATTATTATTTATGACATCTTCTAAACTTTCTATTATCATTCTTTCCATTTCAAAAACTGCGTCGCTTGAATTATAAGCATTATGTGGAGTCAATATATATTTATCTTCGTTTAAATCTAAAAACTTGTCATCTATTGTAGGTGTAATTGGCTCAATATAAAATCCATCCATTGCAACTGTATTTATTTTTCCTTGTTTAAGAATGCTATATAAATATTCTTTATCTATTAACTCTTGTCTTGCAGTATTTACAATAATAGACCTCTTATCCTTTTCTAGCAACGAAAAATACTTTTTATCTTCATCAAATAATCTTTCTATTTTTACAAGTCTGTTAAGGCTAAATGTTTCGTGTAATACAATTGCAACATCGTTATCAGTAGTATAATAATCTTCTCCTAAATAATATGGATCAAAAATATCATCCATTTTTGTAATTAAAACATAATGTTCACCACCATGCCAACAACGAGCAATTATAACTGAACTTCCATTTAAACTTTTTTTCATACTCTCAACATCAACTTCATCTGCGTTTAACATTTTACATTTTAAATTAAATTCGTCATTTTTATTAGCATAATCAACAAAATGTTTAGCCAATAATTCTACATTATGTGTTGATGTTCCACCTTTCCATGTTATTCCTTCTAAATTTTTAACATCAAGAGTGAGTTTATATATTTCTTTTAACAACTCTATTGGTATATCCTCACTATCATATAAATACGCCAATGATTAACAAATGAAGTTGTTCCACAGTCATATTCTGTGTTCTGATATCTCAAAGGTATTTTCATTTTTTCTCCCCTCAATATTTATAAATATTTTAATAATTCTTCAAATTCTGTATATCCAGATTCACTATTTAAATGTCCACCATTCTTTATTACAAATTGTTTATCAGAAATAGTATCAGCAAAATCTTTTTCAACCTCATATTTTACATATGGATCATTGTCAGAATAATAACAAATTATATCATTACAATATTCTTTTATTTCAGTTAAGTTATCTATATACATTGATTCATTTACATTATCATACTCTTCATTTATTCCTAAATAATTATTAAATCCGCATACAAATACTAATCTTTTAACCTTAACTTTATTATTTATTAAGAATTTACATACAAATATAGGTGCTATTGAATGAGCAAATATAGTAGTATTCTCATTTATTAAACCGGATTCCAAATATACTTTTAGTAATTTCTCCCAATTTTCATAATTTTGATAACCAACGCCTGTTGGAAAATCTGGTGTATAAACTTCTAATTCTTTCTTTTCTATTTCTTTTCTTAAGTAAGGAAACCAATTAACAAATGGATTCCCAAAACTTCCATGTATTATAAAATAATTGTTCATATTTGCCTCCTAATTTTTTCTTAATATTTTTAAAAATTTCTCGTCATCACTAAACGAATATCCAACTATTCCCTCGTTTAACCAATATTTATTTTCTGCTGAATCTCCATCAGTTTTTATTATATATTGTGTTTGCAGGATATGCATTGCATTTGCTAACTTGTAGAATGTTCTAAATGCACTTAATTCATATTCAGAAAGTGGAGTATATTTGTTATATTCACTAACTAATAAAGCAATATTTTCATAAGTGTTTTCTTTTGAACTATTATCTAAACACATATTACAAGATATTACTGCTAAATCAATTATTCTTGGCAAATAATTTGAAACAGCAAAATCTATAATCCATACTTTATTAGTACTATCTAACATTACATTTGTGCTTATAATATCTCCATGAACAAATCCTTTTGGAAGTTTATCAAGGTCTATACATTTGAATTTAGTTAAAAGTTTATCAAATTCTTCTTTATATTTGTCAGAAAGATATTCTCTTTTATTTTTATATTCTTCCTCAAAGTTTATAATTGCCCAAGAGTCATAAATAAAATCTGGCTTAATGTCTAATTGATTTATCATTGCAGTTTGTTTAGCAAGTTCTTTTATTATTTCTTTACTTGCTTTTTGATTTAATTCAAAATAGTTTTTACCATCAATATATTCAAATACACAAATATCATAATGATTTTTTTTATAATCCAACTCTAATACAATATCATTATTTATCTTTAAAGGTTTAGGTGCATTTATTTGACTATTGGCTACTACTCGTATTCTTTCTAAATAATTAACTATATCTTGTCTTGTTCTAATATTATTAAAAATCTTAACACAATACTTACCCTTTGTTGTAGTTAAATAATAGTTATAATCTTCATATCCAATAGTTATTAACTCATTTGAAATAAAACCACCTAAATTATATTGACTACATATTTGCTCTGATATATTCTTTAAATCAGTATTAAGTCCTATTCGCTTATTAAAATCTTGTAATTCGAAAGTATCCATTTTATCATCTCACTTTATAAATTTTATTATCCTTCACTAATCTCTATATCCTGTATATTAGCAATAATAATTTCTTTAACGTTAAGTTCTTCTGGCAAATTATAAGTTTCTTCATAATTCTTTATTTTCTCAAACAACTCGCCATTTTTAAATACTTCGCATACGCAATCTTGATAATTGATTAGTTAAAAATTTTTTTTCATCTATTTTCTCAATAGTAAGTTCATTTAAATTACTACTTTAATATACTCATAATTTCATTGCCTTTATAAATACTATAAAATTTATAATTAAAAATAATTACAATTAACCAATTATAATTATAACATACTCCCTAGTTTTTTACCACGATTCTACCAAAATTTCTATAAGAATTTCTTTATGTAATAAGGCTATTTCTTGAAATTCAGAAATAACCTTGTTTTTATCAATTTGTTTTAAAATAATTAAATTGTGAAGTCTTACTTACTTCATAAGCATTCCACATTATAGTTTGACTAGAAGCAGGATCAACCATCATAACATTGACAGAGTCTATACCTGTGACTGCAACCCAATGTTGATTGCCCGGTATTCAAATACTCATTGTATGCAATAATACCTGCTTGTTTTGCCTTACTTTTTGTTGCAAACCCTGATTTGTTTTTAAATTTTCTTTTTCCATCGATTGAAGCAATTTCAAATTTATATTGATATACTTCTCCTCTTTTTTGAACTGTTACATCAGCCATAATAATCTCTCCTCCATTTACATTTGAGTAAATGAAAAAGTTGGCACGAATGCCAACTTTATATTGTTTGCAAAAATGTTTGCATAGAGATTTCCTTGTTTTACAAGGCTTTCCGACGATTTTGTTTTCAATTTTTTTTGTTTGCAAACAAATTGCAAACATTTTGCTATTTTTAGCACTTTTTTGAACTTTTCAAAATCTCGCAAGCCCTTATTTTATGGGTTATTTACCACAACAGTTCTTGTATTTCTTACCAGACCCACAAGGACATGGGTCATTTCTTCCTATTCTTGGCTCATTATTTATAACTGTTTGGTTTTGTGGAGTTGATGTTTTTGGAGCCATTGTTCCATCTAAATTATTAATTGCTGAATTTTGTAATCCTTCTCCTGTTATTTTAACAGTTTCTTCTCTTTTTATGTCTCCTTCTCTTTTTCTTGCATGCATTAAAAATTTGACTACATCGGTTTTTATGTCTAATACCATTTGGTCAAACATATCAAATCCTTCTATTCTATATTGTACTACTGGATCCTTTTGACCATATGCACGTAAGCCGATACCGTCTTTTAATTCATCCATATTATCTATGTGATCCATCCATTTTTCGTCAACAACTTTTAATGTTACTACCCTTTCTAACTCTCTTAATTCTTCTGAACCGATTTCATTCTCTCTTTCTTCATAAATAGCTGTTGCTTTTTCTACCGCTTCCTCTATAACTTCTTTTAAATGCACATCTGGTTTTTGTAAAGAATTCAACTCTGTAATTGTTAAATTAGCATTCAATTCTTGTAATAAACCTTCTTTATTTATATGTTCATCTGCAAAATATGGAGTAGCTATATCTTCTATTAAAGACTTTATCATGCCTAATACATTTCCCTTTAAATCCTCTCCATCTAAAATCTCACGTCTTTGTTTATATATTATTTCTCTTTGAGTGTTCATTACGTCATCATAATTTAATACATTTTTTCTAATGCTAAAGTTTCTTCCTTCTACTCTTCTTTGTGCAGATTCAACTGAATTTGAAATCAACTTAGATTCTATTGGCATATTTTCATCGGCACCTAAAGTATCATACAATTTTGTAATTGTCTCTCCACCAAATATTTTCATTAAATCATCATCAAGCCCAATATAGAATCTAGATTCTCCAGGATCTCCCTGACGTCCACTACGTCCTCTTAACTGATTATCAATTCTTCTAGATTCATGTCTTTCTGTACCAATTATCTTTAAACCACCTGCTGCTATTACCTTTTCCTTTTCTTCTTTTATCAATGAATTATATTTATTTTGTAATTCCTTAAACTTATTTCTAGAAGCGATAATTTCTTGATCATCTGTTTCATTAAATGCTGTTGCTTGATTTATCTGTTCTTCTGAATATCCTAATTTCCTCATTTCCTCTTTTGCTAAATACTCACTGTTTCCACCAAGCATAATGTCAGTACCACGTCCAGCCATATTTGTTGCTATAGTAACTGCACCATATTTACCAGCTTGTGCTATAATCTCCGCTTCTTTTTCATGATATTTTGCATTTAAAACTTCGTGCTTTATTCCTTCTTTTCTTAATAGTTCACTTAATTTTTCGGATTTTTCTATCGAAATTGTACCAACTAAAACTGGTTGACCTTTTTCATGACTTTGCCTGATATCATTTATAACTGCTCTAAATTTACCATTTTCATTTTTGAATATAATATCAGAATTATCTTTTCTAATCATTTCTTTGTTTGTAGGTATCGCAATAACATCCAATTTATATATTTCTTCAAATTCATCCTTTTCTGTCATAGCAGTACCTGTCATACCAGATAATTTACTATACATTCTAAAATAGTTTTGGAATGTTATTGTTGCAAGTGTTTTAGATTCATCTGCTATTTTTACATTTTCTTTTGCTTCTATAGCTTGATGTAATCCATTGTTATATCTTCTACCATACATAATACGTCCTGTAAATTCGTCAACAATTAAAACTTCACCATCTTTAACAATATAATCAATATCTTTTTTCATAACACCATGTGCACGAAGAGCTTGATTTACATTATGAACAATTTCAGAATTTTCTATATCATTAAAATTCTCTAATCCAAATTCTTCTTCAGCTTTTTTTATACCCTTTTGTGTTAGCGAAGCTGATTTTGCTTTTAGGTCTACTATATAGTCATAATTCTCGTTATCCTCTGCTTGTACAAAGTTTTTTGCATCTTCTTCTACTATAACTTTTGGGATTAACTTTCTTACAAATTTATCAGCTTTTTTGTATAAATCCGATGATTGCTTTCCTCTACCAGAAATTATAAGAGGAGTACGTGCTTCATCAATTAAAATACTATCAATCTCATCAACTATTGCAAAATTCAATTTTCTTTGAACAAGTTGATCTTTATATATAACCATATTATCTCTTAAATAGTCAAAACCATATTCATTGTTAGTGCCATAAGTAATATCACACGCATATGCTTCCTTCTTAGCTTTTGGATTCATTCCAGATATAACTAAGCCAACCGATAAACCTAAAAATCTATACAATTTTCCCATCCATTCACTATCTCTTTTAGCCAAATAATCATTAACAGTAACAACATGCACTCCTTCGCCTGTTAAAGCATTTAAATATACAGGTAATGTAGCAACTAAAGTTTTACCTTCACCTGTTTTCATTTCTGCTATTCTTCCTTGATGTAATATAATTCCTCCTATTAATTGAACATCAAAATGTCTCATTCCTAACACTCTTTTTGAAGCCTCTCTACAAACTGCAAAAGCTTCTGGTAATATATCATTTAATGAACTACCATTTTTTAATTTATTTTTAAATTCATTTGTTTTATTTCTCAATTCCGAGTCAGATAATTTAGAAATTTCAGGCTCTAATCCATTAATCTTTTCAACTGTTGGCATAATCCTTTTTACCTCTTTTTCACTGTAGCTTTTAAAAATTTTTCCGAACATATTCTTATTATACTTCCTTCCTATTTATTATCTATCATAATATATCACAAACCGTCCTAAAAGTCTAGCATTAATATCAAAGCCATCCATAATTTACAAATTAAATTTAGTCTTTTATAGCATATATTTACTTTTAAAACATAATTATTTACTAAGAAAATTTTATATATAAGGGGATTTGTAATGTTTATTTATAATTTTAAATTAAATGGAGATAAAATCTCTAAAACGATTTTAGGAATACTTATAGTAACAATTTCTTTGCTTATTATATACGTTTGTTTTACTCTTGTAAATAAAAGTACATTTAAAACAAATGATTCCTTGAAAAAATGTGAGTTGTATGAATTAAATAGTTCTAACTATACTAATGTTTTAAAAAATGTTCATGATAATTTAGACCTATACGTTGGTCAAAATATTAAATTTACAGGTTTTGTTTACAGATTATATGATTTTTCAGAAGATCAATTTGTTCTTGGCAGAAATATGATAATTTCTTCAGATTATAAAGCTGTAGTAGTTGGTTTTTTATGTTCCTCCCCAGAAATTAAAAATTATGCAGACAATGAATGGATAGAAATAGAAGGAACAATTACCAAAGGCAATTACCATGGAGAAATTCCAGTTATTAAGATTACCAAAATAAATAAAGCATCTAATCCTTCTGAAGAGTATGTATATCCACCAGATGATAATTTTGTAACCACTTCTACAGTTTTGTAGAGGTGGTTTTATCTATCAAAAATAGATTTAAATACTCCGTCATCTATCATTGTTGCAAATATATTTTCTAATACTATTAATATTATTGGTCCTAATAGCATTCCTATTACTCCTAGAATTTTGAAACCAGTATACATTGCTATTAAAGTAAATATTGGATGTATCCCTATCTGTCCGCTTACTATTCTTGGCTCTATAAATTGCCTTACTATACTCATAATTGCCCATAAAACTAGTAATCCAATGGCCAATTTCAAGTTTCCATTTACTGCACACCATACTGCCCATGGTAACATAACAGTTCCAGAGCCAAATATTGGTAAAGCATCAACAAATCCTATCCCCAATGCAGCAATCAGCGGTACCTTTATTCCCCACCCCATAAAATGAAATATATACAGTCCAATTAGAGATATAACAAAAGAAATTAAAATTAAGATTGCCTGTGCTTTTAAATATCTGCCTAATGTTTTTATCAATTCTCTTATATGAATACCTATTTTTTTTACCCATGTTTTGGGTAGATGATGCTCTAATTGATCCAACATATATACCTTATCTACACATATAAAATATAAAGCTAAAAAGGTAATTACAACATATATGCCTATTGTTGGGATAGACGTTATAAAGCCCATTGCTGATGTTAATACATTTTTGGCCCACTCTGTAATTGTTCCTAAGAACTCGGTTGCAGAACTTTGCAATGTGGCTTTCACTTGTTCTGATATCTGAATTTTTTCAAAATTAAAACTTTTTATTGTATTTTGTATAAAGGAATATCCCTTATCTAAAAATTGATTAATATTTCCTAATATATTTGAAATTTCCGAGATAAGTGTAGCTATTCCCCATGTAAGCAATCCTATTATTATAGAAAACGCTAAAATAAAAACAATAATAGCACTTGTCTTTCTCTTTAATTTAGTTTTTCTCATCAACACTTTTATAATTGGTTCTAAAAGTAAGGATATAATAAAAGCAATTAAAAATGGCATATAAAATACCGACAATTTAAAGCCTAACCATACCCCTATTATTGTTAAAAAGAAAATAAATATTCTTTTTATTACTTTTCTCCAATAATTCATATCTATTACCATATATGTACTCCTTTTGCATTATTTATTGATTTACGGGCAAGTAAAGGTTCTTACCCATAAATCAATACTTCTATTCTGCATTTTTCTTATTGCAATTACAAATATCCTCTAATGTGTTTGTAACTTCCGAATTATTTACATCAGGATTTGCAGCTAAATCACCCAATGTAAGTATTCCAACTATTTTATTATTTTCCATAACGGGTATTCTGCGTATTTGATTTTCTTTCATCATATTTTGCGCTTCTTTTACATGAGTGTCTGGTGTGCAAGAACAAACTTTGCAAGTCATTATTTCACTTATAGGCGTATTTTTTGCATCTTTATCACAAGCCACACTTCTTAGTATTATATCTCTATCTGTAACTATTCCAACTACGTTTTGTAAATCGTCGCATACTGGAATACATCCAATATGATTATTGCTCATTAATTTTGCACAATTACATACAGAATCAGTAGGTTTTACCCATGTAACATTATTACACATACATTCTCTTACTTTCATAATATACCACCTTTCATAAATTTATGAGAAATAATAATAATATTATTATTAACAAATAAAAAAAATATATGCAAAGATATTTTGCATATATTGGAAATTTTTTTAAATTACATATGGATTATTTGTAAATGGCATTCTTGGTGGTCTTCCTTGCCCTCCTGGAAATGGTGGTCGTGGAGGTGGCATTGGCGGACGATTTCCTCCTAAAATTCTATTTAATATTAATATTCTTATTAAATCTCTTAGAAGCGGATTATTTATTCTTTGCCTTTTTTCTCTAACTTCTGCTTTTGCAGGTTCCTTTATTCCTCTATTGTCTACTCTTTTTCCCGCTTCTACATTTATATTTACTACTGTATTAACATCTCCTTCAACTGTATTATATATTTGTTCCGTCATCTGTTCTAATAATTCTTTAGTTAATGGCTCAACATTTTTATCACACATTTGACATACTGCAGGATTTATTTTTCTATATATTTCTGGATAAAGCTCTTCTGGATTAGATATTAAAGAATTTACATTATTTTGTGCAGAATACCAATTATTATCATTTCTATATGTAGAATTGGTATTTTCCATCGGGTAACCTAAAACCATTCTCATATAGTCTTCATAATTAGAATAATACATATTATACCTCCTTTTTTATTCAAGATATAATATGTATTATTAATAAAATTAGTTACTATTTAAGATTATTTACTAATTCTTTAAATTTAATACCTCTTTCTACAAAGTTCTTAAACGCATCAAAACTAGCACTTGCTGGAGATAAAAGTACTACATCACCTGGTGTAGAAACATTTTTAGATAATTCTACTGCTTCTTTTAAGTTTTCGCAGTGATATATTTTTACATTTTCTCCATTTTTTGCTTTTAAAGTTGCATCTTCTATTTTTTCTGCTGTCGGACCGGTTAAAATTAGTATTCCAACCTTTCTAGCAATATTTTCTCCAACCTCTTTGTAATCTAATCCTTTATCTGAACCACCAGCTAATAAAATAATATTTTCGTCAAATGCATTTAATCCTGCTATTGTACTTGCTGGACTCGTTCCTATTGAATCATTGTAGTATTTTACTCCGTCTAATTCTCTTACAAATTCTAGTCTATGTTCAACACCATTAAATGATTTTATTGCTTCTGTTTGCTTTTCTATGCTTACTAAAGGAGCAGTAGCAGCTAATGCTGCACAAATATTTTCGTAATTATGTATGCCTCTTAATTTTATATCTGTTCTTTTTAGTATATGTCTTCTTATTCCGTCTTTACAAAACTTTATTGTTTCATCATCTCTATCATATATGTATCCATTCTCCAATTTTTCCTTGCTACTAAATAATATAACTTTGCCATTGGCTTCCTTACTAAAACTATATGTAATATCATTATCCTTATTCAAAATTAAAAGTCCATTTTCAGTCTGATATTTAAAAATATTTTTCTTAGCATCTTGATACTCTTCATATGATTTATGTACATTTAGATGATCTGGATATATATTGGTTACTATTGAAATTTCTGGACTCACATCCATATCCATTAATTGAAAACTACTTAGTTCTATAACAATAACATCTTCTGGTTTTATGTTGTCTATTTCCACAAATATAGGTTTACCAATGTTACCACCTAAGTAGCAATTATATCCTGCTTTTTTTATAATATCGGCAATGATAGAAGTAGTTGTGGTCTTTCCCTCTGTTCCAGTTACTCCAATTACTTTGCAAGGGGCTAATTTTAAAAGCATCTCTATTTCTGATGTTAGTATAGCACCTCTTTCAACCTCTTCAACTAATTCTGGAATTGTTGGAAGAGCACTAGGAGAACGAAATATAATGTCAAATCCTTGTACTTCCTTTAAACATTCTTTTCCCGTAATTATATTAAATCCTTTTGCTTTTACATTTTCCAATGCTTCTTCATTCAACTCTGCTTCAGTTTTCTGGTCAAATACAGTAATTATGGCACCTAAATTATATAGGTAATTTATTAATGGTATATTACTTACTCCTAATCCTATTATTGCAACATTTTTAGCTTTTATATATCTTTTAAATTCTTCTAATTTATTATTAATGTACTCCATTATTTTTTACTCCTTCTTCACAAAATATACTATATACTTTCTCAGCTGATTCTTTTGCGCTTTTACACTCTGTCACATCAACAGTAATTGTATTAGGATATATTTTATAAAATCCTGCTAACTTTTGTAATTTATCCCTTTTAATTATATTTTTTCTCACTTCTTTTTCTAATTCATATCCGTTATATTGTATGCATTTTCTTTTTACACGTTCCTCTAAATCTGCTGTAATAAAAATATGATAATCCTGTTTAGGATATATCTCCATTAGAGCTCTTCCAGATACTATAACATTATACTCTGACTTTAAATTATCTATATATTCTTTTGCATATTCAAATAATCTCGTATTATCTGCCAAACCACCAACTATAGAAACAGCCAATGATGAAGCTTTAGATTGCAGTTCCTCTTCGCTTATTTTTATTCCATCTATATATACAACAGACTCATTATTTTCCATCTTAATGTCAATTTTGTACTTCTCCATTAATCTTTTTATATCTATTTTTTTTAATTTGAATTTTAATTTTAAAATATTTTTTTCCTCTTGTAGTAAAGCATAGACAATTGCTCTATATAAATTTCCACCATGCAGTAATACAGCATTTGGAATTATATTTAAAAGTTCTCTACATATAGAAGTTTTACCAGCACCGACCAAACCCTCTATTCCTATAACCATTGCTTATATTCACCTCGTGTATATTATACATATAAAAACAAAATTAAGCAACAAATTTTGTCACTTTAGGGACGTTCCTTTTTTTGTAACAGACATACAATCTATTTTTATTGCATATAATATTTATAGATATTTTTGAAAGGATTTTGTAAAATGAGTGGTATTGTAGGATTTTTTAACGTCAAAGAAAAAATTATGAATTCACAGGAGATTTTGATGAATATGAATAATAAACTTATGCATAGAGGTTCTGACAAAGATGGGTACTATATTGGTGACAATATTGCTTTAGGTTTTAGAACTATTTTATGTGGCGACAATCAACCCATAAGTTTTAATTTTGAGGGAAATACATATGTTATTGTGTATGATGGAAACATTTATAATTTGAAGGAATTAAAACTTGAACTTGAACAATATGATTTCTGTTTTTCTACAAATTCTGATGCAGAGGTAATTTTAAAAGGTTATATTCATTTTAGAGAAAGTTTTGTTAATAAATTAAATGGTGTTTTTGCTTTTGCTATTTTTGACAAAAATCAAAATTCTCTATTCATTGCTAGAGATCATTTTGGCATCAAGCCTTTTTATTATACAATTATAAATAATACTTTTGTTTTCGCTTCGGAAATTAAAGCATTGTTTCAGTTTCCTAATGTTAATCCCAAAATGGATTCCATGGGAATATGTGAATTAATTGGAATTGGTCCAGCTCACACTCCAGGAGTAACCGTTTTTAAAGATATTTATGAGATAAAACCTGCACACTATGGTATTTATAACGATGGAGGTTTCCATTCTAAAAGTTATTGGAAGTTGATAAGCAAGCCTCATACTGACAGTTTAGGTAAAACTTGCGAAACCATAAAGTATTTGTTAGAAGATAGTATAAAAAAACAACTAGTTTCCGATTTACCAGTATGCTCTTTTCTTTCTGGTGGATTAGACTCTAGTATTATTTCCTTATATGCCGCAAATTATTATAAGGTTAATGATTTAAAGCCATTAGATACGTATTCGGTAGATTATGTGGATAATGATAAGAACTTTGTTAAAAGCGATTTTCAGCCCAATTCAGATAATTACTATATAGAATTAATGAGTAAAAGGCTATATTCAGAACATCACAACATAGTTTTAGATACTCCTGAATTAGCAGATGCTCTAGAAGCGGCAATGATTGCTCGTGATGTTCCTGGAATGGCCGACATAGATTCTTCATTATTATTATTTTGCAAAAATGTAAAACCAGAAGCATCTATTGCCCTTACTGGCGAATGTGCAGATGAAATCTTTGCTGGTTATCCATGGTTCTTTAGAGAAGATGCTTTAAGTAGTAATACATTCCCTTGGTCTATTGCAATACAAGAAAGACAGACTTTGCTTAATAACCAAATTAGTGAAAAAGTAGATTTAAAAGCATATATTGATTATAGATATAATGAAAGCCTTAATGAAGTAAGTTTAATTGGTAGTGACTCTAAAGAAACATTAGAAAAAAAGAAAATCTCTCATTTGACTTTAAATTGGTTTATGCAAACTTTATTGGAACGTGCTGATAGAATGGGTATGTATAATGGATTTGAAATGAGAGTTCCGTTTTGTGATTATAGAATTGTAGAATATGTATGGAACATTCCTTGGGAAATAAAAGCTTTAAATGGTAGAGAAAAGGGATTGTTAAGATATATTATGAAAGATAGTTTACCTTCTGAAATAGTTGATAGAAAGAAAAGTCCTTATCCTAAAACCCATAACCCAACATATTTAAACAAAGTAAAAGAAATGCTTACCAATATAATGAAACAGCCTGATGCTCCTATTAATACTTTATTTAATAAAGAATATGTTTGGGAGATTTTAAATACAGATGGAAAATCATTTTCTAGACCATGGTTTGGACAGTTGATGACAGGACCTCAGCTTATGGCATATTTGTGCCAAGTTAATATGTGGTTAGAAATGTATGAACCTAAAATAGAACTTTAAATGTAAAATAGAGGTTTAGAATCTTCGAAGTGCGGGCGATTAAAATCGCTCCTACATTTTTTATAGATTACTTTAATAATACTAAAAGGACGTAATATTTACGTCCTTTTGGGTTATTTATCTAGGATATTTTATTGCGGCTTGTGCAGCAGCTAATCTTGCGATTGGCACTCTGTATGGTGAACAAGATACATAGTCTAATCCTACTCTTTGGCAGAATTCAACTGATGCGGGGTTTCCTCCATGCTCGCCACATATTCCTAAGTGAATATCTGGTCTTGTTGCTCTTCCCATCTTTGCAGCCATTTCTACTAATTTTCCAACACCTACTTGGTCTAATTTAGCAAATGGATCTGATTCATATATTTTCTTTGCATAGTAATCTCCTAAGAATTTACCTGCATCATCACGGCTAAATCCAAATGTCATTTGTGTTAAGTCATTTGTACCAAATGAGAAGAATTCAGCTTCTTTTGCTATTTCATCAGCTGTTAATGCTGCTCTTGGTATTTCAATCATTGTTCCAACTAGATATTTTAGTTCTACTCCTGCTTCTCTAATTACTTCGTCTGCAACTCTAGTAACTATATCTTTAACATATTTTAACTCTTTAACTTCTCCTACTAATGGAATCATTATTTCTGGAACAACATTCATTCCTTCTTTATTTACATTTATAGCAGCTTCTATAACAGCTCTTGTTTGCATTTCTGCAATTTCAGGATATGTTACAGCAAGACGACATCCTCTATGTCCCATCATTGGGTTAAATTCATGTAATCCTTCTACTATATTTTTTAATTCTTCAAATGTTAATCCCATTTCTTTTGCTAATGCTCTTATATCTTCATCATCATGTGGAACAAACTCATGTAAAGGTGGATCTAAGAATCTTATTGTTACAGGGTAACCTTTCATTTCTTTATATAATCCTTCAAAGTCTCCTCTTTGCATTGGAAGTATTTTCGCCAAAGCTTTTGCTCTTTGTTCTGGAGTTTTAGATACTATCATTTCTCTTATTGCGGCAATTCTATCTGGTGCAAAGAACATATGCTCTGTTCTACATAATCCTATACCTTCAGCTCCAAATTCATATGCTTGTTTAGCATCTCTTGGTGTATCTGCATTTGTTCTAACTTTTAATTGTCTGTATTGATCTGCCCATCCCATTAATTTTGCAAAGTTTCCAGAAACTGATGCAGGAACTGTTTCTATTCTTTCCCCATATACGTTTCCTGTTGATCCATCTAGTGAAATCCATTCTCCTTCTGCAACTTTTCTGCCATCAGGTAATGTGAAATATTTTTCTTCTTCATTTACAATTATTTCTCCACAACCTGCTACACAGCAAGTTCCCATACCACGTGCAACAACTGCAGCATGTGATGTCATACCTCCACGAACTGTAAGAACACCATGACATACATTCATTCCATCAATATCTTCTGGAGATGTTTCTAATCTAACTAATATAAGGTCTTTCTCTCCTGCTTCATACATTTCAACAGCTTTATCTGCTGTAAATACTACTTTTCCTGTTGCAGCACCTGGTGATGCAGCTAAACCTTTAGCAACTACTTTTGCAGCTTTTAATGCAGCTTGATCAAAATTTGGATGTAATAATTGATCTAATTGATTTGGTTCTACTCTTAAAACAGCTTCTTTTTCTGTTATCATTCCTTCATTTACTAAATCAACAGCTATTTGTAATGCAGCATTTGCAGTTCTTTTACCATTTCTTGTTTGTAAGAAGAATAGTTTTCCTCTTTCAATTGTAAATTCCATATCTTGCATATCTTTGTAATGTTTTTCTAATTTTTGAGAATACATAACAAAATCTTCATATGCTTTTGGGTTTGTTTCTTTTAATTGTTCTATAGGTTGTGGTGTTCTTATACCTGCAACAACGTCTTCACCTTGTGCATTCATTAAGTATTCACCAAATAATTTGTTTTCTCCTGTAGCTGGGTTACGTGTAAATGCAACACCTGTTCCACAGTCATCTCCCATATTTCCGAATACCATTTCTTGTACGTTAACAGCTGTTCCCCAGCTTCCTGGTATATCATTTAATCTTCTATATGTTATTGCCCTTGCATTATTCCAACTTCTGAATACAGCTTTTACAGCTTCCATTAATTGAACTCTTGAATCTTGAGGGAAATCTTCACCTTTTTGTTCTTTATATATTGCTTTAAATTGCGCAACTAAGTCTTTTAAATCTTCTGCTGTTAATTCTGTATCTAGTTTAACACCTTTTTCTTCTTTCTTTTTATCTATTATTTTTTCAAAGAATGGTTTTGGTATTTCCATAACAACATCACTAAACATTTGAATAAATCTTCTGTAGCTGTCATATGCAAATCTTTCATTTTTTTCTGCCATTCCCTTTAAAACATTATCATTTAAACCTAAGTTTAATATTGTATCCATCATTCCAGGCATAGATGCTCTAGCTCCTGAACGTACAGATACTAATAAAGGATTTTCTACATCTCCTAATGTTTTTCCCGTAATTTCTTCTAATTTTTTTAGATTTTCAAAGATTTCTTCTTCAATTTCTTTAGAAATTTTTTCTCCATCTTCATAATATTTTGTACAAGCTTCTGTTGAAACTGTAAATCCTTGTGGTATTGGTAATCCTAAGTTTGTCATTTCTGCTAAATTTGCACCTTTTCCACCTAGTAGTTCTCTCATGCCTGCATTTCCTTCTTTAAATAAGTAAACATACTTGTGACTCATAAAAAACCTCCTATTAAATTTTTATATTTTATTGAAAAAATAAAATCATAAATAAAATTGATGTCTCAAATAATTTGAAACATCAATATTATATCCAAAAATGTAAAAAAAGTAAATATTTTTTTAAAATTTCATTAAATATAGTTTATCCCTCATAGGATGGTCAATTAAAATTGTTCCCTTGTATGGTTGAGTTATTAGCATTATAACAGTTTCCAAAAATTTGCATAACTTTATTATATTTTGGTATTATTCCTTCTTTTTTTTCTACTAAACTTGGTTTTACTTGGAAAACTCCAGGATAGCAATTTCCCTCTACTAATACAGGTCCATCCTCTGAAATTGCCACATCCCATCCAATATATCCCATTTCTGGTACCACCTTAGCTGCTTCTTTTACCATGCTCACAGCCTCTTTGAACATAGGTACTTTAAAGCCTACTATAGTTTCATTTGATATTGGATGTTTATAATACTTATTATCCATTTGGTCAATTGCTTCTGCATAAACAGTTCCCTCGTCATCTACATAAGTGTACATTCCACCACTTGAAAAATTATCTACTACACCACCATTTCCAACTTTTAGTATTGCTTGTAAAAAGTACGCTTGTCCATCCTTATAAAATGTAAACATCCTTAATGTGTTTACAGATTTGTTATAAAGTTTATTCATATCTGGATGTTGTTTTATACATTGCTCCACCAATAATTGTTTCTTAAATAATAAACTACTATATACTATTTTAGATTCTTCATCATTTATATATTTATATTTTTCAATTCCCTTGCCAGCTTCGCCATCTATCGGTTTAACTATAATTACTTTATTTTGTTTAAAAAAGTCAAGAAAATCATTATAATTATTTTCATTTAAAACCATCCATTGTCTTTTTAGAAATTTGTTATAAATCTTATACATTTCTTCTTTATTATCAAATATATAAAATTTTGATTTATCATTGAATTTCTTAATTATTTCATTATTTTTTCCTCTTGTTAAATATGTTTCCCTTTGTTCTTTATTTAGGTTATAAAATTCAAATTCTTGATAGTCGTAATATCCTGCTTGATATTTTAGTCCACATTTTGTCATATCAAATAAGATAAACAAAAGATTTTTATTAGTCTTTTTTGAAACGGCCTTTGCTATTTTTATCATATTTGAATAGTCTAATTTTAATATTCTTTTAAACAAATATTTAATCTTCTCCATTATATTTTTCCTCTTCTAGTTTAATTTACATATATATTTTCTTTTTTTCTAATATATTGTATATCTTTGCTCCAAAAGGAAGCATAAATATATCTTCTTTTGTTAATATTTTTAATAATAATACCGATATTATATATACAGCAACGCCTATTAATATAGATATTAATGTAGAAATTGTTTGACCAGTAATTAGGTTTAATCCATAATTACTTAAAGACACTACAAGTCCCATAATTAGGCCAGCCAGGATTGGTTTAAGTACATTTCTTTTAAAATCCATATTTAATTTTATAGATTTTTTTAATGATGTATATGATATGCAAAATGCTATTATTTGGCATGTTATAGAGCTTATTGGAGCTCCATATATATTTATTGAAGGATTACTTATTAAAATAACGTTCAAAATAAGTTTAACCGCAGCTCCAACAGCCAAGGCAATTGCTGGTATGTAAACTTTGCTAAGCCCTTGCAGTCCACTATTTATAGTTTGGCTTAATGCTATAAATATCATAGAAATAGATGCAAGTCTTAAAACCCAAGCTCCATCAGAAGCAGATGGGTATATCAATTTTAATATTGGCTCTGCTAAAACTATAAAGCCAACTGCACATGGTATTATAATTAGAATTGATATAAATACAGAAAAAGATAATCTTTTATTTGTAGTATCAAAATCTTTTTGCGCCACTGAATGTGAAATTGCCGGTAATAACGCCGTAGAAAGCGCTATATTTATTGCAATCGGTAAATTTACTAATGTGTCTACTTTTGAAAGTATTCCCGCTTTCTGCATCGCCAATTGTTCTAATGCCCCTTTACTATTTATTATTCCCGAATAAGCTATTTGTATACAGTTACTAACAGTTGTTGTATCTATTACAGAAGTTATAACTGATATTATAGAGCCTATTGTAATAGGAATTGAAAAGGCTAATACTGCTTTTAACAATTGTTTACTTGTTTTGTTATATTCTGGAGAATTCTTTAATTCTTCTTCTGCATACTTAATTTTATGTCTTTTATAATATATAAAGATGTAAACAAAAGTTAATATAACAGATATCGTTGTTGATAGATTTCCTCCTGCAGCCATTATATATGCGTCTTTGCCTATAAGTGCATACACAAATGTAATGCTTAAAACACAGTTTAAAAACTGTTCCAATGTGTAGGAAACACTAGCTGGTTTCATATTGCTTTGTGCATTGAAATAACCTCTAAATACTGAAGATGCGGCAACAAATACTATTGCTGGTGCAAGTACTTTTAAAACATAACTAACATCCGGAACATTTAGTATTTTAGTTGCTATTAAATCTGCAAATAAAAATAATGTCACAGAAAAGAATAAACCTATTCCAGCAAACAATTTCATAGTTATTCTAAAAATTCTTTGCGCTCCTGCATTATCATTTATTGCCAGTCTTTCCGATACTAGTTTGCTTACTACAGATGGAATTCCAATAGAGCACAATGCTAATAATAAAGAGTATATTTGGTAACCAGATGAATAATAGCCTAACCCTGTGTCTCCAAATCCTTCAATATTAGTTATTACTAATTTATAAATAAGTCCCATAACTTTTACGGCTACTTCTGAAAACATAAGTATTAAAACATTTTTCATAAAAGATATTTTATGTTTTGCATTTGCTGTATTTTTCTCTTCCAATATAATTTCCTCACTTTTCTTTAGAATGTTATTAAAATTCGAATTTATCTTTCATCCAATTTTCTATTTCATTTATGTTTATTCTTATTTGCTCCATTGTATCTCTATCTCTTATTGTTACAGTATTGTCTTCCAATGTATCAAAGTCAACCGTTATACAATAAGGTGTTCCAACTTCGTCTTGTCTTCTATATCTTTTTCCTATACTTCCTGCTTCGTCATAGTCGCACATAAATTTCTTAGAAAGTTTTGTATATAAATCATTTGCTTTATCACTTAATTTTTTAGATAATGGTAATATTGCCATTTTATATGGAGCAATTGCTGGGTGCAAATGCAGAACAGTTCTTACATCTCCTTCTGCAATTTCTTCCTCTTCATATGCTTGGCATAATACTGCTAATACAGTTCTATCTAAACCATATGTAGACTCTATTATGTATGGAATAAATTTCTCGTTTGTTTCTGGATCCAGATATTCTTGTTTTATTCCAGAAAACTCTTGGTGTCTTGATAAATCATAATTTGTTCTATTATGAGTTCCATTTATTTCGCCCCAACCAATTGAAGGAAATAAATATTCAATATCACAAGCTGCTTTAGCATAAAAAACTAGTTTCTCGTGATCATGGAATCTTAGCTTTTCTTCTGGTAAGCCCAAATCCATGTAGTATTTTTTTCCATATTCTTTAAAATAGTTGTATATTTCTTCATCTGAACCTTCTTTACAGAATGTTTGGAATTCCATTTGTTCAAACTCAATTGTTCTAAATATAAAGTTTCCGGGTGTAATTTCATTTCTAAATGCTTTACCTATTTGAGCAATACTAAATGGTAGTTTAGCTCTTGTTGATCTTTGAACATTTAAGAAATTAACATATTCTCCCTGTGCATTCTCCGGTCTTAAATATATGGTACTTTTGCTGTCGTTTGTTACACCTCTATATGTTTGAAACATTAAATTAAATTGTCTTATATCTGTAAAATTGCATTTACCACATTTTGGGCATGGAATTTTATTTTCATTAATATATGCTAGCATTTCTTCCTGTGTCATTCCCTCTGCATGTGCATCTGGATTAAAGTCGCTTATTAAATTATCTGCTCTATGTCTTGTTTTACATTCTTTACAGTCTAATAGTGGATCTGAAAAGCCTGCAACATGTCCACTAGCCTCCCATACTCTTGGATGCATTAGTATGTCCGCATCTATTTCATAACTGCTTTTTCTTTCTTGAACAAATCTTTTTCTCCAAGTATCTTTAATTGAATTCTTTAATCTAGCTCCCAGAGGTCCATAATCCCATGTGTTTGCTAATCCACCATATATTTCTGATCCTTGAAAAATGAATCCTCTATTTTTACATAAACTAACTATCTTATCCATTGTTAAATCAGCCATCTTGCATACTTCCTCTCTTTATATAACTTAATAAATTCTACCAATTTATCAGTCAAAAGTCAACAATAATTTTACGTTCTTATTTCCATTTTATTACATTTTTTGTCTTATGTTACACTATTATTACAAATTAGTTTACAAAATATGACTTTTGTAATACTGTGGATAATGTGGATAAGTCTGTGAATAACTACAAATAGGCACTTTATTTTCATTATTTATTCACAGTCGATTTTTGTCGTTTGTTTATGAAAACCGTAGAATTAAGTTGAGTTTACATATTAATCACAAAATAAATTGCCAGTACAATTTCTGTTATTAATATTACAGGAAATCCCACTGAGAATCTTAGTTTTTTTGTTTTGTGTCTAAAAACATACATTCCCGTAATTCCACCTATTGAGCCTCCCAACATTGCCAATCCCAATAAGGTTGATTCTTTTATTCTCCATTCTCCTTTTTCTGCCCTTTTTTTATCTATAAACATTGCTAAAAAAGTAACTATATTAATGCTTATTAAATATATTACTATATTCTTAACTGTAAATATTTCTTCTATATTTAGCATCTTCTTCTCCTTATTTTATCCAAACAAACTCATTTGGTTACTTTGACTCATTCCCTTTAAGCATCCCATTTTAGTTAATAATTCCACAACAGAATTACCTATTTTAGAACGTATTTTCATATCATCTATAGACATAAACTTGCCATCTCTTTTAGCTGTTTCTATACCTTGAGCTGCTACAGTTCCCAATCCAGGTACACTATTTAATGGAGGCCTAATTCCCTCATCCTCTATTTGAAATTTTGTAGCATGTGATTTGTATAAGTCAATTGGTAAAAAGTTTATTCCTCTTTCATACATTTCAAGTACCAATTCTAGTATTGCATACATATTTTTATCTTTCGTAGTTGCCGCATTCCCCTGTAAATCTATTTCTTTCATTTTATTCTTTACTTTTTCTTTGCCATAACACATAACATCACTATCAAATTCGTCTGCTCTTATTGTAAAAAATGCTGTGTAATAAGCTTTTGGCTCATGCACTTTAAACCATGCTATCCTAAAGGCATTTGTTACATAAGCTGCTGCGTGTGCTTTAGGAAACATATATTTAATTTTCTCACATGATTTTATATACCATTCTGGTACTTTGTTTTCTTTCATCATTGCAACATATTCTGCCCATTTAGCTGGGTCTTTTAATGCCTTTCCTTTACGCACTGTTTCCATTATTTTAAATGCATGATTTGGAGGTACTCCTTTTTTTATTAGATATATCATTATATCATCACGACAACATATAGCTTCATTCAGTGTTACGGTTCCTTCTTCTATAAGGCTTTGTGCATTTCCAAGCCATACATCTGTACCATGAGACAATCCAGATATACGTATCAACTCGTCAAATGTTGTAGGCTTAGTATCTACAAGCATTCCTCTTACAAATTTAGTTCCAAATTCTGGTACACCATAACTACCTACTTCACTATGTATTTGCTCTGGTGTTACTCCTAATGCCTTTGTAGAACTGAATATGCTCATTGTTTCCTTATCGTCAAGCGGAACCTTAGTTGGATCAATTCCTGTTAAATCATACAACATTCTTATCATTGTTGGATCATCATGGCCTAATATATCCAGTTTTAAAAGGTTTTGATCTATTGAGTGATAGTCAAAATGTGTTGTTATTATATCCGAATTCGGATCATCAGCTGGATGTTGAACAGGTGTAAATTCATATATTTCTCTTCCTTTTGGAACAACTATGATTCCTCCTGGATGTTGTCCAGTTGTTCTTTTTATTCCTGTACATCCCTGTGCTATCCTTAATACTTCTGCATTATTAACAGGTATTCCTCTTTCTTCATAATATTTTTTTACATATCCATATGCAGTTTTATCTGCTACTGTACCTACTGTTCCCGCTTTAAATGTTGTTCCTTTGCCAAATATTACTTCTGTATATCTATGTGCCTTAGCTTGATATTCACCTGAAAAATTTAAGTCTATATCTGGTTCCTTATCCCCATTAAATCCCAAGAAGGTTTCAAATGGTATGTCTATTCCATCTTTTACCATTTTAACGCCACATTCCGGACAATCTTTATCTGGCAAATCATATCCACATGCATATCCATAATCTGTAAAATCAGAATGTTTACATTTTGGGCATCTATAATGTGGTGGTAAAGAATTTACCTCTGTTATTCCTGTTGCATATGCCGCAAATGATGAACCAACAGAACCTCTTGAACCTACTATATATCCATCTTCATTTGACTTCCAAACTAACTTTTGGGCAATAATATACATAACAGAAAAACCATTTTTTATGATAGAATCCAATTCCTTGCTTAATCTTTCTTCTACAATATCTGGTAATGGATTTCCATATAATTCATGTGCCTTTTTATAAGCTATATCTTTAATAGTTTGCTCACAACCTTCAATATGCGGTGGACATTTTTCTGGAGATATTGGGCTTATATTTTCACACATATCTGCAATTTTATTTGTATTTGTTACTACTACTTCGTATGCTTTTTCTTCGCCAAGATATTCAAATTCCTTAAGCATTTCCTCTGTTGTTCTTAAATATAAAGGAGCTTGTTCATCTGCATCATCATACCCTTGTCCTGCCATTAATATTCTTCTGTATATTTCATCTTGCGGATCCATAAAGTGAACATCACATGTTGCTACAACAGGTTTTTGTAGTTTTTCTCCTATCTCTACAATCTTTTTATTAATTTCTTGTAGAGCTTCTACGTTTGCCACAGTTCCATTTCTAACCATAAACATATTATTGCCATTTGGTTGAATTTCTAAATAATCATAATCATTTGCAATTTCTTCTACTTCTTCATCTGTCTTGCCTGCAACAATTGCCCTGTATATTTCTCCCTGTTCACAGGCACTTCCTAATATTAATCCTTCAGAATATTTCTTAAACAAAGACTTTAATATTCTTGGTTTTTTGTAGAAGTAATCTAAATGTGAATACGAAACTAATTTATATAAGTTCCTAAGTCCTACATAGTCTTTCGCAATAATTATAGCATGATATGTCTGTAATGATTTATAATCTGCTTTTCCCGATTCTTTTTTGTCAATGTCATCTAATGTTTTTACTCCTTGTTCTTTTAACATATCTAACATTATATTGAAAACTTTTACTGTAGTATCCACATCGTCTAAGGCTCTATGTGCTACATCAACTTTTATACCAAGATTTTCTGCAATAATACCTAGCTTATATTTCTTATACTGAGGAAATAATTCTTTTGCTAACTTCAAAGTGTCTATGTATGTATTATTTAATTTTAATCCTAATGCTGTTGCATTGTATTTTAGAAATCCAATATCAAAGTCTGCATTATGAGCTACTAAAACACTATCTCCTATAAATTCAATCACTTTAGGTAAAACTTTATCTATTGTATCTGCATCTTTTACCATATCATCTGTAATGTTAGTTACCTCAACGACTTTTTGGGGTATTGGCTTTTCTGGATTAACAAAACAAGAAAAGCTATCAAGCAATTCTCCATTTCTTATTTTCATTATTCCGACTTCTGTTATTTTTTCTGTTCTGAAAGAAATTCCAGTAGTTTCTAAGTCTAACACACAATACGTGGTATTATCTAAACTTTGATTTCTAGAAAAAGATATTGGAGATACTTTATCTGGTGCTAAATATGCTTCAACTCCATATAAAATTTTAATATCTGGATGGTCTTTTTCCAAATATTTATGTGCCTCTGGAAAGGCTTGTACAACGCCATGATCTGTTATCGCTATAGATTTCATTCCCCATTTTACAGCTCTTTTTATCAAATCCTTTGCCGAAGTCATTCCATCCATTTGGCTCATTTGTGTATGCATATGTAATTCTACTCTTTTTATAGGAGCATTGTCTTCCCTTTTTTCGCGCTTAATTCCATTACCTTCTATTATAGTGTTTGCAATAACACCAAGTTCTTTTGCAAATGGGTCAAATTGTGCTGTACCTTCTACTTTCACACCTCTGACTCCACTTAGTTTTCCCAATATTTCCTTTGCTTTCTCTTTTTCCAAAAAAGCCTTGCACGTAATCGTGCTTGTTCCATCATACAAATCAAACATTGCTAAAAGTTTGCCAGATTTAAGCTCTCTGGAATCTATATTTAGTATTTCACCATCTAACAATACACGTCCACTATCAACAGATAAATCTGCAACTTTTACTAAAGTTTCCTTTAGTTTTACACTTCTTCCATATATTAATGGGCTATTCTCTTCTTGTTTCTCTTCTATAACTTGTTTAGGAGATTCTTTTATTTCTTCTTTTTTCTCCTCTATTTTTTCTTTCTTGCTTTCCTTTTCTTGATTTTTAATTGTTAAGATATATTCTTCCTCTAATTTTTTGTTTTGTTCTTGTAGATGTAACATTATATCTTCAAGTGGCTTTTCTACAAATTTCACATTACATTTTTGATTATATAAATTCATCATAGTTTCTGCAATTATTTGATCAAATCGTCTAGTTTCTAATATGTCTTTTCCTTTTAGAGCTAAATTGATATTTACATTATTACCATCTACATTTACTATACTGCCCATTAGCAATGCTTTTGCTAATGGATACTTATATGCAATGTATTCAATTATATTTTTCCATTCTTCTATTATTGTAAAAGGTGGAAGTTTAATATATTCTATTTTTATTATGGTTTCTTTGAATCCAAACCTTTTTTCTATATATCTTTCAAATGCTATTAGATCCAAAATTTTTATTTGTTTTTCTGCTATTAATATCAGCTCTATCCTTCCAGTTTTTTTAAATACATTAACTGTTTTTATTTTTGCTTCGTTTAACTCAAAACTATTTGAATTATAGTCCTTAAATACTTCTTTAATCGTTTTTTCCATTATTTTCACCTTGTTCTAATAGTCTTTAAAAAATCAATTCGTCTAAAAAATTCTTAAAATGTCATTATATGTTACTACAATACTTAGGCCTATCAAAATGCAAAAGCCTATCATTTGTATTTTTAGTTCAACATTTTCTTTTAATGGTTTTTTTCTAATTCCTTCTATTAATAAAATTACTACCTTTCCACCGTCTAGCGGTGGGAATGGCAATAAATTAGTTACTCCTAAAGAAATAGATATTAAAGCCAATATGTTTACAAATTCGCTTATACCCTTTGTTTCAACAACTACTTCTCCTATTCCAACAGGACCCATTAGTTGATTTACTGCTACATTACCTGTAAATAGCATTTTTAAATTATCTATTATAGAAAATAAGAAATCACCTGTATTCCAAAATGCATAATAAATATTGTTAGTAAAGTTATTTTCTGCCATTTTTAAATTGATTCCTAAATAATAGTTAAATTTTTCTTCTGCCTCTATATTAAAATCCTTAATTTCATTATTTCTTTGCACAGTAAATTGTATTATGTTCGTTTCTGATTTGCTTATATTTTCTACTAACTTTTCTGCATCGTTTTCTACATCTATAGAATTTATTTTTAAAACTACATCTCCGCTTGTTAGTCCTCCTTTTTCCGCTGGACTATCTTTTTGTACCGCTAGTATTTCCGTTGAAGGGCTGTTTTCAATATATTTTAATGCAATACCTGTGTAATTGTATTTTTCTTCTGTTGGTACAATTTTATATTCAATTTTATTTTCGTTTCTTTCTACCTCAACTATTAGTTCATTTCCATTGCAATTTCTAATTTCTTCATCTAAATCATTTTTTGTTCTTATTTTATGATTATTTATTTTTAAAATCTTATCCCCACTTTTTATTCCATAAATTTCTGCACTATAACCTGGTATAGTTGTATCTACAATATTAGATATATTATTACCTGTAAAAGACATCAAACTAAAATATACAATTAGTGCAAAAATTATATTTACTGTTCCTCCTGCCATAACAATTGCTATACGTCTTGGTATAGAGGCATTACTAAAAGAACCTTCTTCTTCAGAACGTTCTTCTTCTCCCTCCATACTTACAAAACCACCAAGTGGTATAAGTCTTAAAGCATATTTTGTTTCTTTACCTTGCTTACTCCATATTATTGGTCCAAAGCCTATTGCAAACTCATTCACTTTTACCTTACATAGTTTTGCTATTATAAAATGTCCACCTTCATGAATAAAAACAAGAAAGCCAAGGATAAAGACTATTTTAATTGCATTTATTAAAAAACTAATCAAAGCGTACCTCCAAAATTAAATAAATGATAATAAAAAGTATGCAATAGGTGCTATAAATAATACACTATCTATTCTATCCAACATTCCTCCATGTCCTGGTATTAAGTTACTTGTATCTTTTATTTCTGTATATCTTTTTATACTTGATTCCGCCAAATCTCCTAATTGACCTATTATGCTAAGTATAACACTTATTACGGTTATAAAAATATAATTTATTTGTAAATTCCATATTTTATTACATACAATAGTATATACTATAGATAAAAGAACTGCTCCTATCACTCCACCAATACATCCTTCAATGGTTTTATTGGGACTTACCTCGGTAAATTTATGTTTTCCTATTCTTTTTCCAACTACATATGCAAATATATCTGTTCCCCAAGCAGTAAGAAAAACGTACCATATTAATATTTTACCATTTGCTAGGTTTTCTCTTATCAACGGAATAAACATTATAAAAATTACTATATAGCAGATTCCAAAAAAAGTAATTGATATATCACTAATATTTGTTTTCATATTACTAAATATTACTTTTAAAAATAATATTAATATAGATATTGGTATTATTGCTGCAATTACTTTTAACGCTATGTCAATAGGAATTACATGAATAATTGCTAACATTGCTGCTGCTATATATCCAATAATTGCAACAGGCTTATTTTTTGTTTTAAATGCATTATAATATTCATATAATCCCATAATTGCTATAATACTTATTAAAGTATCTACAAAATATGTATTTCCAAAAATAAAAATAATTGCCATTATTGGAAAAAGTATTACTCCTGATAAAACTCTTTTATAATTCATAATTATTTTACCTTTCTTTTTTAGTTTGCTCCAAAATTCCTATGTCTTTTTTGAAAATCTTCTACAGCATTGTCCAAGTCTTTTTCATTAAAATCTGGCCAGTACTTATTTAAAAATACAAATTCTGTATATGCTAGTTGCCAAAGTAAGAAATTACTTAATCTTAATTCTCCACTTGTTCGTATCATTATATCTGGATCTGGTTGCCCCTTAGTATATAAGTAATCTCCAACCATTTTCTCATCTATGTCTTCTACATTTATATTGCCTTTTTTTACTTCTTCTGATATTTTTTGTGTAGCCTTAACTATCTCATCTCTACCACCATAGTTAAAAGCAATATTTAATGTTAGCCCTGTATTCTCTTTTGTTTTGTCTAATATTCTATTTATGCTTTTTTGAAGTGATATATCCAATTTAGAAATATCTCCCAATATGTTTATTTTTATATTATTTGAATTGGTTTTTGCAAGCATTTTTTCTACATATGCTTTTAGCAATAGCATTAAACCTTTTACTTCCGCCTCTGACCTTTTCCAATTTTCTGTAGAAAAAGCATATACTGTCATATATTTAATTCCAATTTTATTTGCATATAATGCAATCTTCTCTAAATTTTCTGCACCTGCATAATGTCCTTGCTTAATATCTAAATTTCTTTCTTTTGCCCACCTTCTATTTCCGTCCATTATAAGTGCAATATGTTTAGGTAAATTTTTTTCCATATTATTAATTGCCTCCCAATTGTTTTATATGCTCATTACTTCTTTTTCTTTATTTTCTAATATTTTTTCTATTTCTTCTATTTTTTTATCAGTTAATTTTTGCATTTGTGTCTCTGCATTTTTTAAATCATCTTCTGTTATTTCAGAATTTTTTTGTTTTGTTTTTGCAGAATCTATGCCATCTCTTCTTATTGCTCTAATAGATATTTTAGCTTCCTCAGCTAATTTTCTTATATCTTTTACAATTTCTTTTCTTCTTTCTTCATTTAATTCTGGAAATGCTAGTCTTATTACTTTTCCATCATTATTTGGGTTAATTCCTATATCTGCTTTCAAAATTTCCTTTTCTATTTCTTTTAATAAGCTAACATCCCATGGTTGTATAACAATTAATCTTGCCTCTGGCACAGAAATTCCTGCCACTTGGTTTATTGGTGTTGCTGTTCCATAATAGTTTACTGTTATCTTATTCAAGATTGCTGGATTTGCTCTTCCTGCTCTAATTTCTGATAAATTTTCCTCAAATACACTTATTGTTTTTTCCATTCTTTCTTCAAATTCATTAAATTCCATAAATTCATTTTCCTTTCTTAATTTACTAATGTTCCTATTTTTTCGCCTTTAATGGCTTTAATAATGTTTTCTGGTTCTTGCAATGCAAATACTACTAATGGTATATTGTTTTCCTTGCAAAGAGATATTGCTGTTAAATCCATTACTTTTAAATCTTTATTTAAAATATCTTGATATGTTATATTATCATATTTTATAGCTGCCGAATTAATTTTAGGATCATCTGAATATACACCATCTATTGTTTTTCCAACTAATATTGCATCAGCATTTATTTCTGCTGCTCTTAAAGCTGCTGCAGTATCTGTTGTAAAATAAGGATTACCTGTTCCACTTCCAAAAATAACAACCTTCCCTTGCTCTAAATATTCTACAGCTCTTCTTCTAGAAAATTGCTCAGCTACTGGTTCCATTTTTATTGCAGTTTGTAATATTGCGTCAATACCATTTTTTTGCAATCGACTTTGTAAAGCTAATCCATTCATTGTTGTTCCCAACATTCCTATATAATCTGATGTTGTTCTTTCTATTTCATCTTCTTTTTTACCTCTCCAAAAGTTTCCTGCGCCTATTACAATTGCCACTTCTGCTTTTGCTTCTAACATTCTTTTTATCTGATTACTTATCTCATCCAAAACAGATATGTCAATTCCCCTTTTTTCTTGTCCTCCAAGCATTTCTCCACTTAGTTTTAACAATACTCTTTTGTATTTTATTTCGGACATATTTGCACTCTCCTTTATTTAAAATTTACTTGTTACATTGTATCATACATTAATATATTTTTGCATCCTTTTTTGAAAAAAATATTATTTTTTAATTTCACATGACGTTCAATCAAGATTCACCTGCAACATAAAAAAGATGATTTCTGCATTATACAAAAATCATCTTTTTATCTTTTATTATCTTTAATTTTATACATTATAACTTTTTACTTTTCTATATGCATATACAGCAGAACCAACACATACAACAATAAAACCTATTACTGTAATATCTTCTGTAACACCTGTTTTTGGTATTGTATTTTCACTAGTATTTTTGTTGTCTTTATCATTTAATGTTACATTTGTATTTTCCGTATTTCCATCGGTTGTATTATTAGAAGAATTTTCAGTATTATTGTTTGCTGTATTGTTGTCGTCACCATCATCAATTAGTGAATTCAAGTCCAAGTCTTCGTTTGTTGCTTTTACCTTGCTAATTAATGGTAATGCTACTGCACTTATTAATATTATTACACCTAAAACTAATAAAGTCTTTTTTAATACATTTGACATATCTTTTACCTCTTCTTTCGACATATATTTTTAAATTACCTTTAAATAACTTCTTACATAATTAATTGTACTATTTTTGTCGCACATAGTCAAGCCTTTTTTACAATTTTTTTATCCTAATGCTACATCTAAAATCATCATTATAACAAAACCTAATATAAGTCCAAGTGTTGACAGATTTTTGTGTTCCTTAACAGATTCTGGTAACAATTCTCTTGCTGCCACTATAATCATTGCTCCTGCTGCAAATGCAAGTAAAAATGGCATTATACTCCTTATATATATCACAAGTATTGCGCCAATTACAGCAGATATTGGTTCCACTAATGCTGACGCTTGCCCTATCATGAAACTCTTAAATCTTGAATAACCTTCTCTTCTTAATGGTAATGCAACTGCTGCTCCTTCCGGAAAATTTTGAATGCCTATTCCAATTGCCAACATAATAGCTCCAATTATTGTCATTCCGTGGAACATTATTTGCAATTCCTCCAAAGGCTACTCCAACTGCCATTCCTTCTGGTATGTTGTGAATAGTTATAGCAGATATTAAAAGTATACTTCTTTTTAAAGATGTTGAACTTTTTAAGTTGTTTTTTGCTTTTAGCATCCTGTCTAAGAAACCATCTGATATTAATACAAACATTCCTCCTAGCACAAAGCCAAGTGCTGGTAGCAACCAAGCTATGTAGCCAAGTTCTGCCGATAAATCTATGGCTGGTGCAATTAAAGACCAAAAAGATGCTGCAATCATCACTCCTGCACTAAAACCTAAAATGGTATCTAAAATCTTGCCATTCATTTCTTTAAAAAAACATACAATAAGAGCTCCTAAAGCCGTTACAGCCCATGTAAAGGTCGTAGCTAATATTGCTTGCATAACTGGTGTTAAGCTCTCAAACCAATTCAATCTAAATCACCTCATTCCATATTACATAATATGAAATGAGGTGATTTATGTTGCTTAGTGTGCTGTATGTCATTAAAATAATTTAATATTGTATTTCGTGCAATTATTTACACATTAAATCTAAATAAAACAATATCTCCTTCTTGCATTATATACTCCTTGCCCTCTGAACGCACTAGACCTTTTTCTTTTGCATTACTCATTGAACCCTCTTTTATAAGGTCATTATATGAGACTACTTCTGCTCTTATAAATCCTCTTTCTATGTCTGTATGTATTTTTCCAGCTGCTTGTGGGGCTTTGGTACCTTTCTTTATAGTCCATGCTCTTACCTCTGGCTCACCTGCTGTTAAAAAAGACATTAGTCCTAATAGATTATAACTTTTTTGTATAACTCTATCTAGTCCAGATTCTTTAATTCCCAATGCTTCCATCATTTCTTGTTTATCTTGTCCCTCTAGGCTTGCAAGCTCTTCTTCTATTTTAACGCAAAGTGGAACAACTTCTGCATTTTCCTGTTCTGCATACTCAATAACTTGTTTTACATATTTGTCATCTTCAATATTTTCAATTTGATGTTCAGAAATATTTGCAATATACAGTATTGGCTTCATTGTAAGTAGAAATGTTTCCTTTAGTAAGCCTATTTCTTCATCTGTAAAATCCAAGGACCTAGCCGGTTTTCCCTGCTCCAGTGTATCTTTTATTTTTTCTAACAAATCTAGTTCTTCTTGAAATTTTTTGTCTGCTTTTATTTTTTTCTTTACGCTTTCAATTTTCTTATCAATTGTTTCAATATCAGCAAAAACAAGCTCTAAATTTATTGTTTCAATATCTCTTATTGGATTAATAGTTCCATCAACATGTGTTATATTACTATCTTCAAAGCATCTTACTACTTCGCAAATTGCATCTACTTCTCTTATATGTGATAAAAACTTATTTCCAAGACCCTCTCCTTTGCTTGCTCCTTTTACTAAGCCAGCAATGTCAACAAATTCTACTATTGCATGTGTTATTTTTTGTGTTTTATACATTTCTGCTAAAACATCTAATCTTTTATCTGGTACTGGTACAACTCCAATATTAGGTTCTATAGTGCAAAAAGGGTAATTTGCACATTCTGCTCCTGCATTTGTAATAGCATTAAACAATGTACTTTTACCAACATTTGGAAGTCCAACTATTCCCATTTTCATATTTATTCACGTTCCTTTCTTAATGCATAAAATGGAGCTTCCAGCCGGAATCGAACCGGCGACCCCAGCCTTACCATGGCTGTGCTCTACCTACTGAGCTATAGAAGCATATTTTGTGCATGTATGATATATGCACATTCTATTCTGTTATTTCTTTTGTCGCTTTTTTTCTTATTCTTTGTATTGCATTATCTACTGATTTTACCGGTGCATTTAGTCTTTCTGCAATTTGTACATAGCTTTCGCCTTTTATATATCTATTTAACACTCGCTTTTCAAAATCACTAAGCATTTTGTCTATAGTGCTTTCTACTCTTGCATAATATTCTCTTTTTGTTATAGTCTCAAGTGGGTCTTCTATTGTTTTTGAATCAAATGTATCTATTAACTCTGTGTCATTGTCTTCTCCCTCATAAGCCACCTGATTTAGTGATAAATATGAATTAAGTGGCATGTGTTTTTGCCTATTTGAAGTTTTTATGGCAGTTATCAATTGTCTTTCTATACATAAACTAGCAAATGTTTTAAAAGAGTTTTGTTTGGCTGTATTAAAATTTTTAATAGCTTTAAATAAACCTATTAAGCCTTCCTGTACAATGTCTTCTCTTTCTGCACCTATTATAAAATATCTATTAACCTTTAGATTTACTAGGTTTCTGTATTTGTTAATAAGATACTCTAACGCACATTTATCCCCAGATTTAACAAAATCCACTATTTTTTCGTCATCTATAGTGTCATAATTTAAATTCGAAGAAAAAAACACACTTTTTTTATTCATATTTTTCTGCACCCTCCTGAAGTTTTCCTCTATGAGAGTATTATAAGGCACAAACTTCTTTAATGTCAATAGAAAGTTTACAAATCCTCTGTAATTTGTTATAATTTTCTCAAAAGTTTTTAAAGTATATGGAGTGATTTAGAATGGCCTTTGATGGTTTAGTTACCAAAAGTGTTGTATATGAATTAAATAATTCTTTAGTTGGTGGAAAGATAGATAAAATTTTTTGCCCATCTTCTGATGAGGTTTTAATTGGTGTTTATGTAAGTGGTATAAAATATGCACTTAATATAAATATTTCCTCTGCTAATTATAGAATTAACTTAACAACAAATACAAAGCCTAATCCTCTTGTTGCCTCTAACTTCTGTATGGTTTTAAGAAAGTATTTGTTAAACACTAGGATTTCTCGAATTTATTCTTTAGGCTTAGAAAGAGTTGTTGTTATTGAATTTGAAGATTTAGATATGTCTGATAATTTTACAACCAAAAAACTAATAGTTGAACTTATGGGAAAACATAGCAACGTCATTTTGCTTGATGATTGTGATATTATAATAAATAGTTTAAGACATTTATCTACTTCTAATGGTTCAAATAGAGATATATTGCCTAAATTTAAATATCTATTTCCTACTTCTAATAAGTTAGATTTATTGTCTTATAATAATTTTGATGACTTTGAGGAATTATTTAATGATAAAAATAGCGATTTACCGACTTACTTTTCTGCTATGTTTACTGGAATTAGTAGAAATTTTATTGAACATTGTTGCACTCTATTAAATATTCCTTGTGAAATAAATAGCCAAAATTTATTTATTATATACAATTATATTTGTAATTTAATAAATAATCTAAATTCAAATAATATTATATGTGCATTGTATGATAAAGATTTCTATCTAGAGAATGGAAGTAAAGAAGGCAATTTGTCTATTAATTTCTTTTTGGACGACTTTTACACCAGAAAAGAAGATGCGGAAAACTTTAAAAATTTTAAGAATAATATATTAAAACTATTACTTAACAATATAAAAAAGCTACAAATAAAATTACAAAATATTAATTTAAAGCTAAAAGAATGCAATGAGATGAATACTTATAAATTATACGGCGAGTTAATTATAAGCAATTTATATCGTATAAACAATTATAATATTAATAGTGTTGACTTAGAAAATTATTATGAAGGGAACAAAATAATAACAATTCCTTTGGATAGTTCAATTTCGCCAAGTGAAAATGCTAAAAGGTTTTTTAAAAAATATAACAAGTTAAAATCGACTTACGAAATTGTAACTAAGCAAAAATTTGAAATTGAGCAAGAAATTGAGTACATAGAAAGCGTTATTTATTCTGTAAATAATGCACTCTCAATTGAAGAATTAAATGATGTGTATGATGAAATTTCTGGTATACTTGTAAAACCTTCTAAAGTAAAAAATACTTCTAACAAAAAAAAGAATTTTGAAGTAATAAAATATGCAATAGATGAATTTACCATTTTTGTTGGAAAAAACAATTTACAAAATGAATATATTACTCATAAATTAGCTAACTCAAATGACTACTGGTTTCATGTTAAAGATAGTCATGGAAGTCATTTAATATTAAAGACTGATGGAAAAATGCCTCCACAAGAAGTTATAAATAAGTGTGCTGCCATAGCTGCATATTACAGTAAGTCTAAATATTCATCTAATGTACCTGTTGATTATACTTTGAAGAAAAACGTAAAAAAAATGCCTAAAGCAAAGCCTGGCATGGTTATTTATACTAATTATAAAACTGTTAATGTAATACCTACTAAAATATAATATCGGAGATGAGGAAAATTCATTCCTCACCTCCTTCTTTTTTCTTGGGGTAACAGCTTTATGTTACCCCAAGTCAACGATCGCCCTGACCTTTACAAGGCGATCGTTGACTGCGATCACCAGCAATTGCCGTACTGTTGCTGGTGATCGCATTGCCCTAATCACTGCACAGAGCAGATCTGCTCTGTGCAACGATTCCTCTCTGCTCTCCCCGGATACGGAGAGAGTCAAAAAGTTTTCCTCCTGGAGAGCAACAAACTCTCCAAGTTTGACCAGTCGCCAAAGCTGGTCAAATATTTTAACTTTTTCGCTTTGAGGCATATTGCCTCCTTTCTAAGGATTAACTGCGCGAAATACAAGTTAATCCTTTGCCCGTTAAGGGACTTTTTGTTGGATTCTTATTATACATCATTTTCTTATTTATGTCAAGTGTTCATTACTTTATACTCTATTTCTTCCATATGTGGGAACATTTCTTTTACTCTTTTAAATGTAAGCATTGCATGGGCAGGTTGCGGATTTTTTTCTGCTTTGCTCAATAGTTTTTGTGTGTAGCAGTTTTCAGCTGTTTTAAATATTAGGTATCTGTTACGTACATAAGTATAGTAAATTTGATATCCATTTTCTAGGTTTTCGTAAAATTCTTTAAATGTATATTTACCTTCCATATCTCTTCTCATTTCCTTTTTATTTAATCATTTTATTAAATTCTTCTTCTGTTAGAATTGTTATTCCAAGCTCTTTTGCTTTTTTTAACTTACTTCCTGCATCTTCCCCTGCTAAAACATAATCTGTTTTTTTAGAGACACTGCTTGAAGTTTTTCCACCAAACTTTTCTATTACTTCGCTTGCCTCTTCTCTAGAAAATTTTTCTAAGGCACCTGTCAAAACAAAAATTTTTCCATCAAACCTATTATCTGTGCCATGTTCCTGTTTCAGCTGCATATTTACTCCTGCTTGTTTTAGTCTATTTATTAAGTCTATACTTTGTTCTTGTTTAAAAAAATTATATATACTCTCTGCTGTTATTAACCCAACATCTTGTTTCTGTTTTAGTTCTTCTAGTTCAGCATCTATTAAATTATCCATTGTCGTATATTCTTTAGCCAAGCTTTTTGCAAGCTTTACTCCTACATGTCTAATACCTAAAGAAGTTATTACTCTATATAAATCTCTTGTTTTGCTTTCTTCTATTGAATCTATCAAATTTTGTGCAAATTTCTTTCCATCTTTTTTTAATGATTTCAAATCTTCTAACGTTAGTTTATATAAATCAGCAATATTTTCTATTAACTTTCTACTTATTAATTCATCTATTACCGCATCTCCTAAACCTTTTATATCCATTGCATCTTTTGATGCAAAATGTAATATTCCTCTGTACAATTTTGCAGGGCATTCAACACCTATACAGCGTATAACTGCTTCTCCTTCTTCTCTTACAGCATTTGCACCACATACAGGGCAAGTCTTAGGCATTTCAAATTGTTTTTCTTCTCCTGTTCTTCTACTTTTTACCACTTCTACAATTTCTGGTATAACATCCCCTGCTTTTTGAATTATTACAGTATCTCCTATTCTTATATCTTTCTCTTTTATAAAGTCCTCGTTGTGTAATGTAGTTTTAGAAATATTTGAGCCAGCTACATTTACTGTGTCTAAAATTGCCATTGGCGTTATTGCACCTGTTCTGCCAACCTGGCATATTATATCTTTAACTCTTGTTTCTTTTTTTTCTGGCGGATATTTATACGCTACTGCCCACTTTGGTGTTTTATATGTTGTTCCCATTTTTTCCCTTAATTCTAAATTATTTACTTTAACAACTGCTCCATCTATTCCAAAGGTCAAACTTTCTCTGTCCTTACCTATTTTTTCTATAGCCTTAATTACTTCATTTATATTTTTGCATAATATTTTTACTGGGTTTACATTAAATCCTATTTTTTCAAGATATTCTAGTCCTTGATAATGTGTAGTTATAGTTTTATCTTCCGTCTCTTGAATATTAAAAATATATATGTCTAAAGGTCTTTGCGCAGTTATTTTGCTATCCAACTGTCTAAGTGAACCAGCAGCCGCATTTCTTGCATTTGCAAATCTTTCTTCCTCGTCTGCCATTCTTGCTTCATTTAACTCATCAAATTCCTTTTTTCCTATAAAAATTTCTCCACGCACAATTATATTTATAGGTTCTTTTAATTTATGTGGTATACTTCTTACTGTTTTCAAATTATCTGTAACATCTTCGCCTACAAGACCATTTCCTCTTGTTGCTCCTTGTACAAAAATTCCATTTTTATATTCTAGTGCAGTAGATAATCCATCAATTTTTGTTTCTACAACATATTCCAATGGTAAATTATATTCTTCTGCCAACTTTTGCATTCTTGTATCAAATTCTCTGACTTCTTCAAAAGAAAAAACATCTTGTAAACTTTGAAGTGGAACTTTATGTGTTACTTTTTTAAACCCTTTTTTTATAGGACTTGTCCCAACTTTTTGTGTTGGAGAATCAGTAGTTATAAGCTGTGGATATTCCGCTTCAATTTGTTTTAATTCTTTCATTAATGTATCAAAATCAAAATCGCTTATAACCTGTTCATCTTCGTAATATTTTATAGTATAATATTCAATTTTAGGCTTTAATTCATTAATCCTTTCTTTTGCTTCTTGTAATGTCATTTCAATAAATCCTTTCCATTTTTAATATAGTCCCAACCTGAAAAGATTGTAGCTATAACACATATAATCATCATTAATGTTACTATTAAATTTATTGCGAAATTGTATCCTGTTAAAGAATTCGTAAATATTGCTCCAAATGGATTAGTATCAATAAATGCCAATATAATTGCAATCATTTGTGTAACCGTTTTTAATTTTCCCCATATACTTGCTGCAACAACTTCCCCCTTTTTTTCTACCGCAATCAATCTATATCCAGACACTATAAATTCTCTCATTATTATTATTGCTGGTATCCAAGAAGGTATTTTAGAATGTTCAACTAATATTATCATTGAAACAATTACCAATATTTTGTCTGCTATTGGGTCTAAAAATTTTCCAAATGTTGTTATTTGGTTTGTTGATCGTGCTATGTAACCATCTAATTTATCTGTAATAGATGCTATGATAAAAATTATATCTATTATGAACATATTAATAGGTATTCCTAATATTGTTCCTTGCATATTTATAAGTGAAATTATTAATATTACAAATACCAAAATAACTCTAAATACTGTTAACTTATTGGGTAAATTCATCTATATCTCTCCTCTTTGTTTTTTTCTATTATATATAAATTCTAAAAAAAAATAAATAGTATTTACGATTTTTTATAACATTTTTATTTTTACTATTTCTATAATATCCAAGATGTATTCACTTATTACAGGAAGATTTAGAGCAACTATTTTTTGTAAGACTACTAATAATATAGCTGTTAATATAGTAAAACCTATTCCTGTACCAATGCCTTTGATAATTCCAGACCAAAAATTTCTAAAGAAAAACTTTTTCCTGTTACCTAAAAGTTCTATTAATTCTAATATATTATTTTGAGATAATGTATAATTTATTTTATCTAATCTTTTTATTAATTCCTTTTCCTCTTTTTTCTTTTCAAACATAAAATCCACCCATTATTAGAGTGGATTTTTTTTGCTTTTTTATTCAATTTTACTAATTAAATTTATTCTTTATTATTTTTTACTAATAAATCTAATTTTTTTATTAGTTCTTGTAATTTTTTCATATCTTTTCCAATCATTTCCCAATCATTACTATTATTAGATTTTTCTAAATTTTCATTTGCCTTTATTATTGCTTTTATTGTTTCTTCTATAGTTTCTGTACTTTCTATTTCTATGTCAAAAGCTGATTGAGATAACAAATTATTTATTGCCTCTTCTATATTATTTCCTATAGCAAATTTATTTCCTGATGCAACAACTACTTTTTTTAATAATGGTAAAGAATTGTCTTCATTGGTATATTGCTGATAAATTGATTGCACATATAATAATGTATTTTCAATTGGAACAACTATAGTATTTTTTGTTATTTTTGTCCCTGTAACCTTAAGTTTTTCTATTTCTCTATATATGTTTTCATCTTGTTCTGTTAATGAATTTAATTGCATTGTTCCTATTGCATTACTATCTGAAGCATATTTGTATATCGTTAATTTTGGTGTTCCATTTTCATATGTTCCTACTGTATATGATATTATATTCTGTTTTTTATATGGTGTATATGGAATTACTAAACCTAGCTGTGCATTTTCCGAATCAATAGTCTTTACCATTGTATAATATGGCTCTATTTCCGTTCCCGTCTTTGAAGTTGTCTTTCCTGTAACATTTGTTGCTATTTGCCATATATCATCTCCTCTATATAAAACATCAGGCTGTATATTATGATATCTCGTGATTATATTTGCTTGAATTTTATACAAAAATTTTGGATATATAAATTGATTCTTTATATCTTCTTCAATTTGTTCATCTTTGTCTACAAATAAACTTGGATATATATTTCTATATGACATTATTATAGGATCTGCTCTATCTGTAATATAAAACTTTGTTGTTCCATCATATGCATCTATTAAAACCTTAACAGAATTTCTTATATAATTTATATCTAGCTTTGTTAATAAATCTGTTTGAATTGTAGACATTTGAGAATATGGATATTCACTAGAAGTAGTATATGCATCTATTACCCAAACCAATTTTCCTTCTTTATTTACTACCAAATATGGTTCTTCGTCATATAATAAGTATGGCATTAACGTTTTAGCTCTTTTTATAACATTTCTGTTTGTTAATATTTTGCTCTCTTTTGTTGTATTTGTTGAAAGAGCTAATCCGATATTTCCCTCTTTTATTCCTAATATAAATCTATCAATAAAATTAAGTTGAAGTCCTGCATTTCCATCGTAAGTTTTTTTTGCATTTTCAGCCGTATTAGAATTTAACTTTGGATAATCAAATTCTTCTCCATTTTTATTGTTCGTTACTACTGGTTCATTTGTCTGTAATCCGTAGTAAATTCTTGGTTCTGTTATCTTAATTACTTCATTGCTTTCAAAATCTTTTTGAAGATTTATTATTTCCCCTTCTTCATTGATTTTATTAGCTGCTGTAACTATTATCCCATATCCATGTGTATACTCATACATTTTATCGTTGTATGTGCCAATGTTTTCTGATATTTCTCTAGGTGTTATATATGCTAATGATAATTTACCATTTAAATTAACTTTTGCAATATTACTGTTCCTATATGAATAATATCCTTTTGCTGTTTGTAACATATTTAAGTTCTTTAATACATTTTCCTTACTTGTTATTGTAATATTATTAATTACTTCTTGATTTTCTTCTTTTATTTTTGCACTTAATGTTTCATTATTAGCTATTGTTTTTTCTTCTATTTCTATGCCATAAGCCTTTTTGGTAAATTCTATATTCTTACTTATATAGTATTTTTCTTTGTCTAGCTCATTTGATTTTACAAGAAAAGTTTGGGTTATTATTAATACTATTAGTAATCCTATTAAATATACTGGAACTGCTGTTATACTTTTTATTACATTTTTAACTTTTCCCTTTTTGAAGAATATAACTGCCAAAATTATTGAAATTACCATTACTACTGTTAATACTTTGTATCCCCAAAGTTTTATTGTTACATCTGTAAAACCAGATCCATATATTGAATATGCTGTTTCTCCTTTTAATGTTAAAAATTTATTTGTTCCCATATCTTGTATTCCTACATATGTTAGGATTGATAATAATATAACTATTACAATAGTATGAAAAACCAATTGTTTTGTAAAATGGTTATTCTTCAATATTTCTCTATTTATTCCATCAAAAAACTTATTAAATGAAATTATGTAATACAATATGGTATATATTGTTAACCCTACTATGAGAAGCATTATATATATAAGCATAAATTCTATAAATGGTTTTTTAAACATGAAGTAACTGATATCATATCCAAATATCGGGTCCTCAATTTCAAAAGATGCACTATTAAAACATAGCATTATTTTTTTTAGCATTATATTTGTTGTAAAAGTACTTATTATTATTGAGCTTATAACTGCAATGGATTTATTTATTAACTTCGGCATTGGCTTTTTATCATCATCAAAAAAAGCTTTTAATCCTTTTTTTATTTTTAAATTTGTAAAATATATTAATAGAAATAATATTATAAAGTTTGCACTAAAGGCTATAGCCGTATATTTTATATTTTTCCAAAATATTTCTACATATTCTTCCCCTATTTCTAGTACTTCCAGATATTTACCTCTAAATAATACATAGCCAATTAAAATTGCCAATAGTATAAATGCTAGTACAATTATAATTCTTTTGTTATCTTTTTTGGTTGTTATTTTTGTCATTTTAATCTCATTCCTTTCTAAGCTTATCTTCTATTGCTTATTTGGCTATATTAATGCATTTACAAAATCGTTGCTGTTAAATATTTCCATATCATCTATTTGCTCGCCAATTCCAATAAATTTTACCGGCACCTTGTTTTCAGCAACAATTCCTATAACCACTCCGCCTTTAGCTGTTCCATCTAATTTTGTAAGTACTAGTCCTGTTATATTTACTGTCTCTTTAAATGCTGTTACTTGTGATATTGCATTTTGCCCTGTTGTAGCATCTAAAACCATTAAAACTTCCTTAGAAGCTTCTGGTAATTCCTTGTCTATTACTTTTTTTATTTTTACAAGCTCGTCCATTAAATATTTCTTGTTGTGCAATCTTCCTGCTGTATCACATATTAAGACATCTGCTTGTTTCTCTTTTGCTATCTTTACAGCATCGTAAACAACTGCTGCTGGATCTGTTCCCTCTTCTCTTTTTACTATGTCACATCCTGCTCTATTGGCCCATATTTCAAGTTGCTCTACTGCTGCTGCTCTAAAGGTATCTGCTGCTGCAACAACTACCTTTTTGCCATCCTGCTTTAGTCTGTTAGCTATTTTCCCTATAGAAGTAGTTTTGCCAACACCATTTACGCCTACTACTAATATCACAGATGGAGTTGTTTCTAACTTTAAAGTATTGTCCACTTCTTCTAATACATTTTTAATTTCATCTCTTAGAGCTTGCTTTACAGCTTGCTCGTCTTCTATCTTTTCTTTTTTTATTTTATTTCTCAAATTTGTTATAATTTTGTTAGAAGTTTCTACTCCAACATCAGACATTATCAATGCCTCTTCTAATTCATCTAAAAGTTCCTCATCTACTTTTCTAAAATTGCTAAATACATTATTTAGTTTTTCATCAATTGAACTTTTAGTTTTACTTAACCCTTGTTTTAATTTATCAAAAAAACCCATATTTCCTCCATAATTTCATATTATTTTATCAATAGTTAGTATAGCACATTTCCTATGATATATCAATAACAAAGCTCAAACAATTAAAGGACCTTTTTAATATAAAAAAAGATTTTGACAATAGAATTATAAAAATAATATAAATCCCATAAACACCACCTCTTGTACAGGTATAGGACAAGTATGTTCATCGGTATATAGAAGTAGCACCAAAAAAATCAATCTTTTTAGATTTATTTAATCATTAGCGTTACATTTGTGCAACGATTTTACTTAATGGAGCTACTGGGCAGAATCGAACTGCCGACCTACAGGTTACGAATCTGTTGCTCTACCAACTGAGCTACAGTAGCATGTATTTTAAGTATACTATAATCATTTTTTGTTTGCAATAGTTCTGCATCATTAAATTTAAAATTATGGCAATATTACAGGGCTGTCCCCAATTGTTCAAATAGAACAATTGGGGACTGTCCTTAATTTGGCATCTTTAAAAATGTTTTCCTTTTTTCTTTTTTAAGTCATCGTTTGGGTCTTCATTTGTTTCTTCAAAATTATTATTTTCTATTTTCTCTTTTGTTTCATATTGGTCTAAATACTCGTTTTTGTTTTGTTCATATTCTCCATTATTTGTTGCTTTTTCTTCTTTATTTTTTTTGCTTGCATTTAATTTATCTCTTTTAATTATTAACAATAATATTATTAAGCTTATTATTCCTGCTATAATATAGAATATTTCTTTTGCTGATAGTTTAGGCAATATTCCTTGTTTTTCTGCTTGTTGTACTGGTTTGTTTACTGTTATCTGATATGTTGTTGTTTCATCTGTTTTAGTTGATTTCAATAATATTGTTATTACATTTTCTCCATCTTGTAAATTGCTATTTCCCAAAATTTCTATTGTAGTATTTTCGTCACTTGTTGTAGCATTTACTTTTAATTCATTTATTTCACTATTGCTTAGTGTAGCTGTATATGCAAATATGTCTGGTGAAAATGCTGGCTCTATGTTGATTCCTTCTATAGTTAGTGCTGATAATCTCAAACTTGATTGCACAGTTTTTTCTCTTGTAGCAGTTATTATATATGTTCTAGTTGTTCCATCTTCTGCTGTTACTAATACTTTAACTATATTATCTCCTTCTACTAATTTATCATTTCCAGAGATTTCAACTTTTGATTTGCTATCTTCTGCCTCTGCTATAATATCTAACTTTTCTATACTATTTGGAACTTTGATTGTATAGTCTGTAACATCTTTTTTAAATTCTGGTGTTAGTCCTTCTGGTTTTACTTCTAGTTTTGCTAAATTTTTGTTTGTTGATTTTTCTTCATTTTTAGGTTGTTCTTTCGGTTTTTGTTCTTCTGCTTTTGGCTGTGTTGTAGTTAAATATTCACTGTATATATACCCTGTTGAACCGTTAAATGATACCTTGCTCCAACCGTTATCGCCTTTTCCTATGCGCGTTACACTTTTGCCTGCTCCTAATGAACCTATTATTCCACTACTTGTTGACCAACTTTTTCTTACATTTACTTCCGTAGTTGCATAAACAGTTTCATTTACTGATGTGAATTTTGGTTCTGTTGGTGTAGTATTTCCACCTGCATTGCCACCTGTACTTCCTCCACCTGTTGTATTATTGTTCTGTTTTGCTTTTACGGTTACTGTATCCGTTTTAGGTTTAAGTAGATTTTCGTCTTTGACCAATTCTCCTGTTGTAGATGAAGAAATACCAGTTTCTTCATCTGGGCTAATTGTCACTGTTGCTTTTCCCACACTTTTTGCCGTAACAATTATTTTCTCATCTGCTCTTCCATCGTCAATAAAAACAGACGAAATATTAACTGAAACATTTTGACTATGCGATATATTAAACTTTCCTGTTAATCCTGTCGCTGTTATTGTTATATTGTATGACTCTCCTACTGTTACAGAATCCCTTCCAGACGTTATGCTAAAACTTGCAGCCTCTGCACTTGTACTAATTACTAATAAAATCATTACTATAGCAATAATAATACTTATTGCAACTTTTGTTTTTTTCCTTCTCATTTTTTATTTTCCTTTCGTAGAATTTTTTATATTTCTATTTTGCCTTTCCCCATTATGTGATTTTTTACTCTAACATAATCTGCTGCCGTTGTTTTCTTATCTGAATCGACATCTGCACTTTCTCTTTCTACATTGTTTAATGTTTTTTTGCCCATAATATGATTTTTTATTTTAACATAATCTGCTGCTGTTATTCTAGCATCACCGTCTATGTCACCTTTTACTATTATTATATATTCTTTTTCTTCTATTATTACTTTATATCCTGTTCCTACATTACCCGTTTTTATCTCTTCATTACCCTTTTTAATTATTGTATTATTGTATTTTTTCTTAATGTTTTCCACTGTTGTTTTTGGCACACATATTAAATTTGTTCCATCTATCTTAAAGATGTCATTTGTATTTTCTGGCTCTTGAGGTTCTTGTGGTTTATCACTTTCTATAGGTTCAATATTTTGTTCTGAGCCACCTGCTCTTGCCACATAACCAATAATTCCATTTCCTGTAACAACTTTATCCCATGTATACCCATTTTTATTAGAAACTGCTTTTTGTGTTCTTGTTAATATTGTACCCTTTTCTACAATTGTTAGACATTTAGCGTCTATTCCTGGATTTTCTCTTATCTTAAGGCCATATTCACATACAACCTTTACTAATTCATTACCCGAGTCATCTGAACCTGAACTTACTATATTTAAATATTTTGAAGCTAAATATCCCTGCGTTCCATTGTTTAATTTTACTTTATACCAATTGTATCCATCTACACCATTGTATTGGCCTTTTTCAATTATTGTAAGTGCTTGTCCCTCTGTTAATGTAGTAATTACTGTTGTATTTGATGTTCCTGGCCCGTTTCTTAAATTTACATCTGTATTTGCAATTGCTCTTTCACTGCAATTAGTTATGTCACTAATTCGCTTTATATAAGTTGAATTAATATATCCCTTTGTTCCATTTGCTAATACTACTTTGTCCCATCTTATTCCATCATTTGTAGAAACTCCTATTTCTATTCTTAATATTTTTGCTCCTTTTTCTAGTGTTGCTATATTTGTTGCTGAACTTTTTGCTTCTTTTTTTATGTCGGCTTTTGAATTAAGTTCTACATTTTGTGTTACAATTGTTTGACTTCCTGGATATGGGCAATTCTGTTTTGGCATGTTCTCATATACTGGTATTAAAAAATTAAATGGTATCTCATTACTTGTATTTATAAATCCAAGCTTTTTGTAAGCACCTCTTACTTCTTCACCTTCAGTTTTTGCAGCTGATACATTTTGCATATATTGGTGATAATACAACTCTGTTTCATAATCATCTACAACATCAAATTTTTGTAAATATAATGTAGATTGTCCATATTGTATGTATTCTTTTGCAATAAATTTTGCTCCTCCATGTATTGCTTTTTCCGGTGAAGACCATCCATTATTTTTGGCATATTTTAATCCGTTAGCCATAATGTCACTTCCTGTAGCGCCAATATTAAAGAAGTTATAATATCCTCTGTATGTCGAATTATAATTACCTGAAACCATTGCAGTTCCTGTTGTTCCTTGTTCTTGCAATATCCTACTTGCTAAATGATATGGACTAACATTATATGTTTTACCTGCTTCCATTATAATCTGTGCATAAGATTTATTTATTGTAGCTTGTTTTCCATTTGTATCTATATAATTAATACTATTTCCCTGTAGATATTTACAATTTGCCAAAATACTATTTACTCCTGAAATCGTGTGTAATTCTGCATTATATCCAAGTTCTTCAAATTGAAATATGTAATCTTCATAAAGGAAATTTCTAGGATCCATGTAATATGAAACTGCTACTTCTGAAGCGCCCTTCCATCTTCCCTCATCATATGTTTTTTTATTTGCTTCGCAGTATGCACAAAGCCATTCTCCCTTTCTATCTGCTGGGACTAAATTTCTGCTATGTGCTTCTGTTGTTTCATTTTTTATAACTTGATTCCAGTCAAGCCCTGTAAAAAATATTGTATATGTCCATGTTGGATGTTGCTTTTTTAAGTTGTTAATTAACTCCGTATATCCTGGATAATTTACAAGTTTATTGGTTTTGCTCTCTGGCTCTTTGTATTGAGCAGCATCAACCTTATGTGGTAAAATATTTATTATAAAAAATGATAATATTATCATTACTATTAACATACTAATTATTTTATACATTCTTCTCAATTATTACACCTCATTTGTTATTATTCGACAAATAAAGTATAACATTGTTATTTTTTTTAGTCAATTGATATAAAGAAAAAGTAATATAATTGTAACAAAAATTTATTTTTTCATTTTATTTACAATTTACTACTTGTTGCCTTAGATAGTTATTATTTCTTTAATTCACTTATATAATATTAATATATGCAAAATGAAAAAAATATGTTACAATATCAGCGGAGGTTTTTGTATGAATAAAATCGAATTATTATCTCCTGTTGGAGATTGGGATTGCTTATTAGCCGCAGTTCAAAATGGTGCGGATAGTGTGTATTTTGGTTCTACTCTGTTTAATGCTAGAGCTTCTGCAAATAATTTTGATGTTCCCACATTAAAAAAAGCTATACAATACTGTAAGTTAAGAAACGTAAGAACTTTTTTAACCTTAAATATTTTAATTAAAAACTCTGAATTTAATGATGCCATTAATTTAGCTCAAAAAGCTTATGAATTTGGCATTGATGCCTTAATTGTACAAGATCTTGGGCTTGCAAGATATTTAATTAAGAATTTTCCGGATATGCCTATTCATGGCAGTACTCAAATGTCAATACATAATTTAGAAGGTGTTTTAGAATTACAGGATTTAGGTTTTAAAAGGGTTGTTCTTGCGCGTGAATTACCATTAAATGAAATTCAATACATATGTAAAAATTCTAAAATAGAAATAGAAACTTTTATACATGGTGCTCTATGTATTTCTTATTCTGGTCAATGCTTGTTTTCCAGCATTATTGGTGGACGTTCTGGTAACAGGGGCAAATGTGCAGGTCCTTGTAGGTTGCCTTATGAACTTTTAAACCATAATAACGTTTCAAATAAAGAAACAACAATGGATAAAGGTTATCTATTAAGTCCAAAAGACTTATGTACCCTTGACTATTTACCTCAGTTAATTGATGCTGGTGTAAAATGTTTTAAAATTGAAGGAAGATTAAAAAGTCCAGAATATGTTGCAACTGTAACTAGAATATATCGTAAATATATAGATAAAATATTAAATAAAGAAGATTATATTGTTGAAGACTCTGATATGAAACAGCTGTTGCAAATATTTAATAGAGGTGGCTTTTCTAGTGGACATCTTTCAGATTCACCCAATAAAAACCTGATTTTCAAAGAAAGACCTAATAATATCGGCTTATTCCTTGGAAATATTAGCAAATTTAGCAGCAATAAAGGGCATATTACTTTAACATTAAATGAGGATTTGGCAATTGGAGATACTATTTATACAGAAAAAGAAGATTCTAAATATACTGTTTCAGAACTGATGCAGAAAACATTAAATCTTACACATGCTAAGGCTGGCACAAGAGTTACAATTGGTAGAATGAAAGGTAATATATCTGTTGGAGATAAAGTGTACAAATTAAATAGCAAAGAATTGCTAAATACTGCTAGACTTTCTTATACAAATTGTGAAAATAAAAAAATAAATATTAATGCAAACGTTATAGTGAAAAAAGGAATTCCTATAAGCATATCTGTTAACTATAACAATTCTGTTATATCTGTTTCTTCAGATGTTGTCCCTATTCCTGCAATTAACTCCCCTATAACTTCTGAAAGAATTATAAAGCAGATTTGTAAAACTTCAAATACGCCATTTAATTTTAAAACAGTAAATGTTCAACTTGATGATGGATTGTTTATTCCTAATATAAGTGTTTTAAATGAACTAAGACGCAATTTGTTATTAAAACTACAAGAGCATATATTGGCTGAAAGTGCAAGGACATCTAATTTTGAATTAAATAATATTACTTTGCCATATAATATTCTAAAATCCGAAAAGAATAATAATAAAAAAATATCAATCTTACTAAGAAATATTAATTCTGACATAGATTACTCTATTTTAGATTTTAAAAATATAAGTAGCTTATATATTCCTTTAAAATGTTTTGTAAATAAAAAATTGGAAAAAACATTAGTATTTTTATCAGATAAAGTAAATACATATGTATACCTACCATCTGTAATAAAAAACAATTATAAAAATATTATAAAGAAATATTTGGAAGATATTATACAAAAATACAAAATTAAGGGATTTGTTATTTCTAACTTATCAAATTTGAAATTTTTAGAAGGCTATAAAAGCAATTTTGAGATAATAGGAAATTCATCTTTAAATATATTTAATAATTATTCTATAAAAGAATGTGCTGAATATGGAATAAATAAGGTAACTCTTTCAAGGGAATTAAGTAAAACAGAACTGGAAGATATTCTTAAATATAATCTTGATATAGATACTGAACTGATTGTTTATGGAACTTTACCTATAATGTCTTGCAATTACTGCTTTTTAGGAAAATCAAATATGTGCTATCCTGAATGTAAAAGACTTTGCTCTGACGACAACTCTTATTACTTAAAAGACAGATTAGGCTTTAAATTTAGAATAGTTTCAGATAACATTCAATCAATTACATCTATTTTTAATAGCAAAATTTTATCAATTTCTCCTAAGACATTTAATGTTTCGTCTGTTAGAATAGATATATTAGACGAAAATGTAACCACAATAAATAAGATAATTGAAACTGTAAAATCAGGAAAATCATTTGAAGGTAAAGAATACACTTCTGGAAGATTAGAAGAAGAAAAATAACTGGAAGGCGGAGGCTTTAGCTCCTCCGTCCTTTTTCACAATTATTGTGAAGCCGTTAATTTAATTAATAAATCTATGTTATCGTCTTTTGCTGCTTTGTTTCTACGTATTGCTCCACATTTTTTACATCTAAATATTATTATATATCCTTTTTTTGAATCTGGCTCTACTCTTATTGGTTCTAGTACTCCATGGCATGTTTCGGCTCTATCTCCCGGATTTATATCCACATGTTTTGAATGTAAACAATAATTGCAATGATTCCTGCACGAATAACCTAATGGTTCTATTTTTTTGCCACAATTTTCGCATATAAATTCTTCATCTATTTCAAAAAATTTTCTACTCATTTCTTCTTTTCCTCTTTACTAATATTTAATCTTCGTATATGCTTCCTCCAATAAACTCTCTTAGCAAAGAATTCTTTGGAACTAATTCATCTGGAATATCTTCAAAATAATTTAAAAGATTATATAAATTCTTAGCCTCTGAAAACTCCTTTGAAGCATTTGTTATTTCTTTTAATAAAGGATGTGCATGTTTTTTTAATACACACAATTCGTATATTAATGATGTGTTAAACATACTGTCGGCATCTTCTTGAAACGGATATATGTATTTTTCTTCTCCTTGATTAACAGAAAGCCATGTTTCCAATGTATGTAGGGCACTATAACTTCTAAATTGATAATCTCTTACTATTCTTCTTATAAGTCTCGTGTCAGTTGTAGATATTCTGTTAAAATAATCTATATTTAGTACTGTTAATGCACTTATATATATTTTATACTTTTGGTCTTTTGAAATTGCTTCTGTTAGCTTGTCATTTAAGCAGTGAATTCCTTCCATTACAAGTACTTCGTCCTGCGCTAATCTCATTTTCTCTCCATGGTATTCTTTATGACCTGTTTTAAAATTAAATGTTGGCACATCAATTTCTTCACCATTTAATAATTTTGTTAAATGTTCATTAAATAATTTTAAATCTATTGCCTCTATGCATTCAAAATCATATGTTCCATCAGAATGTTTTGGATTATCTTTTCTTTCTACAAAATAATTATCAACAGATATTGTAACTGGTTTTAATCCATTTAGTCTTAAATGTACTCCTAATCTTTTAGAGAAAGTAGTTTTTCCAGAAGAAGATGGTCCCGCTATCAGTATTGCTTTTACATCTTTTCTCTCTACTATTTTGTCTGCTAAATCAGATATTTTCTTCTCATGTAATGCTTCAGATAATGATATAATGTCTTGAGCTTTTCCCTCTGATATTGCTTTATTTAGTCTGTACACTGTATTAATTTTTAATGTTTTATATATATCTTCGTATTCGTCTAATGTGTTTAAAAGTTTCTTTGTTTCATTATACTTTTCTAAAACATTTGGAGTATATTTTGATGGATATCTTAATAAAAATCCATCATGATATTTTACAACTTCAAACTTATCTATAAATCCTGTTGATATAGGCATCACACCATAAAAATAGTTATAATATTCTTCACAAAAATATAGCGAAACTTCTTCTTTTTCTTTATTATCTAATTGTAATATTCCTCTTAGTGTTTTTTCTTTTTCGTAAAATTTGATTGCCTCTTCTTTGGTCATTTCCACTTTTTTAATTTCTATATTTTTATTTACAATTTCATGCATTTTTTCACTTATTCTTTTTATTAATTCTTCAGTTATTTCCATATTTTCTATTTCACACAACATTGAATTAGATAATTGATAATTTACTGTTAGTAAAGCTTGTGGATATAATTCATATAGAGCTTTAGCCATTATATATGTTACCCCTCTTATGTATACTCTTCTGCCATCTCTTGTTGTTGTATCAATTAACTCCACTTTGTCTTCTGGCTCTACCTCATAATTTAAACTTTTTACTTCATTATTGCATTTACAAGCAATTATATTACTATCTTGTAACTCTATTTCTTTCTTAAATATATCTATTACTTTTTGTTTACTTGTAATTTTTAACTTTTTTTCACTTTTATATACTATGTTCATATTTTTTTCTTCCTTTCATACATATATTTATATCATATTTCTATTATATTATCAATACATCGAGTTATGTCAAAGTAATACAATATGATAGCAAAAGGAGAGACATTTGCCTCTCCTCTAAACTAGTTTGCCATTTTATCCTTTATTTTAACTAAAGTATTTAATGCATCAATTGGAGTCAAACTATTTAGGTCTATTTTGTCTATTTCATGTGCTATTTCTGCTAATTTGTAATTATACATATCTAATTGACCTTCTGCAACCTTTTTATTTTCTTTTTCTTGTTCTTTACTTCCTAAAATGCTTTTTCTTTCCAAGGTTCGTAATATCTCATTAGATCTTTTAGTAACAGTTTGAGGTACCCCTGCTAATTTAGCTACATGCACGCCATAGCTTTCATCTGTTCCTCCTGCCACAATTTTTCTTAAAAAGATAATATCTTCTCCTTTTTCTTTTACAGCTATAGAATAATTTTTCACACCCTGTATTTTTTGCTCAAGCCCTATAAGTTCATGGTAATGGGTTGCAAATAGTGTTTTTGCCCCACACTTTTCTTTATCTGACATATATTCTGCAACCGCCCATGCAATTGATAGTCCATCATATGTAGAAGTTCCTCTTCCAATCTCATCTAGAATGACTAAGCTATTTTGTGTGGCTTCTTTAAGTATTGTTGCAACTTCCATCATTTCCACCATAAATGTACTTTGTCCCATGCTTAAATCATCTGATGCTCCTATTCTAGTAAAAATTTTATCAACTACTCCTAATCTTGCAAATGTTGCTGGAACAAAACTTCCACATTGCGCCATTAACGTTATTAACGCAACTTGCCTCATATATGTAGATTTTCCTGCCATATTTGGTCCTGTTATTATAGAAAATCTATTATCTTCTTTATCTAAATATGTATCATTGTCTACAAATTCTCCACTTGGAAGTATTTTTTCTATAACTGGATGTCTTCCACCTTTTATATCTATAATTCCACTATTGTCTACTATAGGCATGCAATAATTCATATCTTCTGCCACGATTGCAAATGAGTTTAAAACATCAAGTGTCGCAACTATGTCTGCTGTTCTTTGTATTCTTAGCAGTTGCTTTTCTATTATTTCTCTTATTTCGCAAAATGCATTATACTCCAGATTTATAACTTTTTCTTCTGCTCCCAGCAATTCATTTTCTAATTTCTTTAATTCCTCTGTAACATATCTTTCACCATTTGTTAGTGTTTGTTTTCTTATATATCTATCTGGCACCAATGAAATATTAGATTTCGTAACTTCTATATAGTATCCAAAAACTTTATTAAACCCAACTTTTAGTCCTTTTATTCCCGTTTTTTCCCTTTCGTTTGCTTCTAACTGAATAAGCCAGTTTTTTCCATCTGTTGTTGCCATTTTTAATTTATCTATTTCTTCATTATAACCTTTTTTTATTATTCCACCTTCTTTTACACTAATTGGCGGCTCTTCTACAATTGCAACATCTATTATATTATATATATCTTCTAATATATCTAATTCGTTATACAATTCCTTTAATAAAGTACTTTCCGTATTTGACATTATTTTTTTTAATTCTGGCAACTGTTTTACAGAATTTTTTAATGAAATTAGGTCTCTGGCATTTGCATTTCCATAAGAAATTTTGCCAACTAATCTTTCTATGTCATATACTTTTTTTAATAGATCTGCTATATCTCCTCTTAATATTGGGTTATCCTTTAATTCTTTTACTGAATTTAGTCTTTTATTTATTTTTTCAATATCCAATAATGGGTCATTTATCCATCTTCTTAACCTTCTTCCTCCCATTGATGTAGAGGTTTTGTCCAACACCCATAATAATGTACCTTTTTTTGACTTATCTCTTAATTTTTCTGTTAATTCTAAATTTCTTCTGGCATTTATGTCCAAACACATATATTTTGTATTGTTATACAAAATTATCTTATTTATGTGGTCTAAATTAGTTTTTTGAGTTTCTAAAATATATGTAAGTAATCCGTTTATTGCACATATACAAAGCGTCTTATCATTTATTTCTATTTTATTTTCACTTTCATCAACTACATTATATTTAGATGTCAATTCTTCCACATTATTAGAGAATTTATTGTCTTCTTGCTTAGATATATATATTTGAAACCTTTCTCTTATTTTTGCAATTTCCTCCGTAGTATCATACATTAAATTATTTACTACTATTTCTGCTGGTGAATATCTAGAGATTTCATCTAATGCTGCAGAGAAATTATTTGTTTCTTTTATTTGAGTTGCTCTAAAATCTCCTGTTGAAACATCACATACCGCAATCCCAAAATAAATTCCGCTCTTATATACTGACATTATATAATTATTTTTCTTTTCATCCAATAAATTACTTTCTATTACTGTTCCTGGTGTTACAACTCTTATTACTTCTCTTTTAACTATTCCCTTGGCTTGTTTTGGATCTTCCATTTGTTCACAAATAGTAACTTTGTAACCTTTACTTATTAAGCGTGCTATATAATTTTCCGCTGCATGAAATGGTACCCCACACATTGGTGCTCTTTCTTCTTGTCCGCATTCTTTTCCAGTAAGAGTCAGTTCTAATTCTCTGGAAGCCAAAATTGCATCATCAAAAAACATCTCATAAAAGTCACCCAATCTATAAAATAAAATACTATCTTTATAATCTTTTTTTGTATCCAAATAATGCTGCATCATTGGTGAATATTCTGCCATAGTTAATTTTCTTCCTTTCCTTTTATTAATTATCTCTTTATATTATTTCTCCTTTTAAATACCACATATGTTCAGAAACTATTTTTAAGTCAATAACCTTTCCTATCAAATTGTCTTCTCCCTCAAAAATTACAACTTTATTTGAATCTGTTCTACCTGTTAGCATATTATCATTGTTTTTGCTTTTACCTTCTACTAGCACTTTTTGTTTAGTATCAATATATTGTTTATTTTTATTTGCAATCTGCTGTTCAACTAACATTTTTAATTTATTAAATCTTATATGTTTTTTTTCTTCTGGAACCTGATTCTCCATTTTGTCTGCTGGTGTTCCAACTCTTCTTGAATATATAAACATATATACTTGTTCAAAGTTTACCTTTTCTACCACATCTAATGTATCTTCAAATTCTTCATCTGTTTCTCCTGGAAATCCCACTATTATATCTGTAGAAAATGTTACATTTGGTATCTCCTTTTTCATTTTTTCTACAAGATTTAAGTACTGTTCTTTTGTGTATTTTCTGTTCATTTCCTTTAATACTTTGGTATTACCAGATTGTAATGGTAAATGTATTAATTTACAAACTTTGTCACATTTTTTTATTGCTTCTATTACGTCATCTGTAAAATCCTTTGGATGAGGAGACACAAATCTAATTCTTTCTATTCCTTCTATTTTATTGACTTCGTAAAGTAGTTCTGCAAAAGATGTTATTTTTTCGTTTTTGTTCTCTACTTTTTCCATTCTCATATATGAGTTAACATTTTGCCCTAATAGAGTTATTTCTTTATATCCTTTATCAGCCAACTCTTGTACTTCTTTTAAAATATCTTCTGCTTTTCTACTTCTTTCTCTTCCTCTTACATATGGCACTATACAATAACTACAAAAGTTATTACAGCCATACATAATAGTAACAGATGCCTTTATTTTATCCTCTCTCTTTATTGGCAAGCCTTCCACTATTTCTCCATCAATATTAATTATATCTTCTATCCTTTTCTTATTTAAAATTATATTATATAAGTCTTGAGGGAATTTATGTAATGTGTGCGTACCAAATACTATATCAAAAAAAGGATAGCTTTTCTGTAATTTTTCCACAATGTGTTCTTCTTGCATCATACATCCACCTATTGCTATTATAGTGCCTCTTTTTTCTTTTATCTTTTTTACTTCTCCCAATTTTCCAAATAGCTTATCTTCGGCATTTTCTCTTACACAACAAGTATTAAATACAATTAGGTCTGCCTCTTCTATATTTTCCGTACGAGTATATCCCATCTCTTCTATCATTCCGGAAAGTTTTTCTGAATCATTTTCATTTAGTTGACAGCCCATAGTTAAAATGCTATATTTTACATTTTTATCTTCGTTTAATTTTTTTACTGTTTCTATATATTCTTTTTGATTTTCTATATTTATTGCTTCCATTTTCTATTACATTCCTTTCATAAAGTCAAACAATATTTTACATTAAAAATTGCCATTTTTCAATATTTTATAATAAAATAAAACGTTCCTTTTGGGGAACGCTTCATTTTATTGTAAACCGTATTTCTTTTTGAATTTGTCTGCTCTACCACCTGTTGTCTCTCTTTTTAAATTACCTGTCCAATATGGATGACATTTTGAACATATATCAACTTTCATATCTGATTTTGTTGAATTTGTTTTCATTATATTTCCACATGCACATATTATTGTTGTCTCTTCATAATTTGGATGTAATCCTTCTTTCATTTTGTCTTCACCTCTCCCTTACTTTTTTAAAAACACTAGTAAATATTTTAACATATCATTTATTATTTTTCAAGTGTTATATTATTATTTGTCTTTTTTATCTGATTTTTCATTTAATTGTTGCATATATTGTGCTGAAGATAACAATTCTTTTTCTAATGAGGATTTATGAACTAACTTTGTTGTTATATTGAATATACATGCTATTATTAATATAAAAAATAAAACTTTTTTCCATATTTTACCTAACATATTTTTCTCCTTCACATAATTATATTATTATTATACTATAAAATTTTAATTTGTCAATATATGTATATGAGTAAATTTCTATATTTCGGGTATAATAATACAAATTTATTGAAAGGATTTCTAATTATGAATAAAAAAATATATTCCATTATATTTTTATTATTATTATCAGTAACTTTCCTTGTTGGTTGCGAAAATAATAATACTAATAATAATTATACTACTAATAAAACCACTTATGAATCTCCAAAGCAATCTTTAAATGAAGAATTATATTCTTTTTCTACTCCTATAAAGTCCAGTGATCCAAATAGGATGACAAATTTGAAGATAACTTCTTCTAGAATTGATGGAACAATTGTTAAATCAAAATCAGAATTCTCATTTTATAAAGTTATAGGAGAACCTAGTAGTAAGGATGGATACAAAGAAGCCGATGCTTATGGAAAAGATAATGAAATAATTAAGGTTGTTGGTGGCGGTAATTGTCAGATAAGTACAACTATATATAATGCTGCACTTGGAGTTAACGGATTAGAAGTAACAGAGCGCCATGAACATGATATGCCTGTTGCATATGTAGAAGATGGCAAAGATGCTACTGTTTCTTATGGAAGTTTGGATTTAAAGTTTAAAAATAATAATGATTTTGATATAAAATTAACTTGTGAAACTAAAGATGATAAAGTAACAGTGAAAATTTTTAGGATTTCATAAAATTCACAAATTTTTATTACATTTTTCAAGAAAACTACTAATTTTCATTAGTAGTTTTCAGCCTTTCTTTCAAAAAATGATTTTGCATGAGCACATACTGGGCAAACTTCTGGGGCTTTTTTTCCAACAACAATATGTCCACAATTACGGCAAACCCAAATAGTATCTCCTTCACTAGAAAAAACCAATTCATTATTTATATTCTCTATTAATTTTTTGTATCTGGCTTCGTGTTCTTTTTCAATTTTTCCAACTTCTTCAAATAAAAAAGCAATTCTTGTAAATCCTTCTTCTCGTGCTTCTTTTGCCATTCTATCATACATATTAGTCCATTCATAATTTTCTCCACTAGCTGCATCTTTTAAATTATCTAATGTTGTTGGAACTTCTCCTCCATGTAATTCTTTAAACCAAAGTTTTGCATGTTCTTTTTCGTTATTTGCTGTTTCTTCAAATATGGCAGCTATTTGTTCATAACCATCTTTTCTAGCTTTACTTGCATAATAAGTATATTTGTTTCTAGCTTGTGACTCACCAGCAAACGCTTCCATTAAATTTTTTTCTGTTTTTGTTCCCTTAAGATTATTCATTTTTACCCTCCTCGTATAATATTACAATAAATTATATATTTTAAAATTACATTAAAATTATATAATACATATTAAATAAATTCAAGTAGTAAAATTAATTAAATTGTAAACTAATATAAAATTAACTAAATTGTAAATGCGCTACTAGATAATGTATTAAGTATCAACGTAAGTACCATATTTTGCATATGTAATGCTAATAATTCTTAAAATTTTATAGAATAAAAAAATAACTTTTGAATATTATGTTTTAGGAGGTATCTTTTATGTTTTTAAAAAAATTGCTATCTTTAGTTTCCATTTTTTCTTTATTTTTTTTCAATATTGTTTTAGCATATAACGATTCTACTTTTGTTTGGAATAATAGCTCTGAAGCTATAAAAACTAATACTAATGTTTCAACTAGTTTAGCTTCTAACAATTTGGAGTTGCAGTCATGCAGTGGTATTTTAATAGAACAACACTCTGGTCAAATTTTATATGAGCATAATTCACATGAACAGTTAAGACCGGCTAGTGTTACAAAAGTAATGAGCATATTATTAATAATGGAAGCTATAGATTCTGGTACTTTATCTTATACTGACAAAATACCTTGTACAGAAACAGCGGCCGCAATGGGTGGTTCACAAATTTGGTTAGACGTTAGAGAAGAACTTACTGTTGCTGAAATGCTTAAGGCTATTTGCGTTGTTTCTGCTAATGATTGTACAGTTGCTATGGCAGAATACTTATGTGGCTCTCAAGAAGCCTTTGTAGAGAAGATGAATGCCAAAGCTCAAGAATTGGGAATGAAAGATACCTCTTTTAAAAATTGTCATGGATTAGATGAAGATGGTCACCTAACTTCTGCTCATGATATAGCATTAATGTCTAAAGAACTTTTAACCAAACATCCTGACATAACTAAATATACTACTATTTGGATGGATTCTCTAAGAGACGGAAAATCCCAGCTTGTTAATACTAATAAATTAATTAGAAATTACAAAGGAATTACTGGACTAAAAACTGGCTCAACTTCACTTGCACTATATAATTTATCTGCTTCTGCAACACGTGAAGGATTATCTTTAATTGCTGTAATAATGAAGGGTCCTACAAGTGCCATTAGATTTTCAGATGCACAAAAACTTTTAGATTATGGCTTTAGTAATTATTCTTATAAATCGTTTGCCAATCAAAATGAGGTTATTAAATCTGTAACTGTAACAAAGGGTGTTAATCAAGAAGTAAATGCTATATATGAAACCTCTCCTGCTTTTCTTATAAAAAAAGGTGACGAGTCTAACATAAATTATGAAGTAAGCTTAGCTAATACAGTTCAAGCACCTGTTTATGAAGGTCAACTTCTTGGAACTGTAAAATATTTTCTAAATGATACTGAACTCGGAATAGTTAATTTGGTAGCTGAATCTTCTGTTAATGAAGTTGGATTACTTAATATGAATAAACATATTTTCACCAATTGGTTTTCGTTACTTCGATTATAATTTTTTTAATTAGTAATATTTTGAAAAAAATAACGCATATTGTGTGTCTTTACTTCAAAGTATAAAGCATAAATTTTAATATATTTTTTTTATTTGGTTATACTATTAACAAACAAATTATGGAGGTTAGTATGGATAATCAAAACTTAAATGTATTAGATGAAATTAATAAAGGTGCTACTATGGGAATGGATGCAATCTCATTTATATCTCAAAAAGTTGAAGACAATCAATTCAAAAATATTTTAAAAACAGAATATAACAAATATAAAGATATTTCTGCTAAAATCAATATAGTGTTTTTTGCATATTTATGTGCATCATTGATATTTCTTGTTTTTATTGCAATTGCAAGGTTTTCAAGTTTTTTTCGTAACCTTGTCAAACCTTGCAAAACTCCATTTGTTAATAACAAATTAATAACAAATTATTTTTTCTTGTTCATCCAATTAAATTCATCCATTACACCTTTTCTATATACTTTATATGTATATTTCGGAAAAATATGTAATAATATGATATCCAGTAAGTTCATTATCTCTATATTCTCCCTTCTATTTATTTGAGATATCTCTTTATAAAATTATACCATATTATGTTAATTGAAATAACTATACTGGAAGATAGATATAAACTCTGCTTTCTGTTGGTACTATTGAATTTCATTATTCGACATTTTTCGACATCATTTTAAATCATTTATTAGCATATCCAAATAATCTCCTGCTTTTTGTTTTTTCTTTAAATTTTTATCAATAAATTTTATTGCATCTTCTATTTGGTTGTTTTCTAATAGTCTTTTTATTTCTTTTAATATATCATTCATCAATAATACACCTCATTTCAGAGATATTATACCATTTAGCACATAACTTGTAAAATAGTTATTCTATATTTAAGTCAATTCAAGGGTAGTTAAAATATTTACTACTTTCTTTTACAATAGTTATAGCAGAATGGAGGTGATTAGATGATACAATTACAAATTAAAGAATTATTAAAAAAACAGAAAAAAACGAAATACTGGTTCGTAAAAAATATGGAAGGAGGTTATCAATCACTCACAAGATTAATGAATAATGAAACAAGCAGTATCAAATTTGAAACATTAGAAAAAATGTGTGATATTTTTAATTGTGAAATTAGTGATATTGTAGTTAGAAAGAAAGGTCGAAAAAGAAAATGAGTAAATTATTAAATCAGTATAATGAATTAAAAAAGAAAGATGCATCTTCAGTTTACTTGTTTAGAGTTGGAATCTTTTATAACATAATAAATGAAGATGCTAAAATCATCAACGAGAAACTAGGCCTAAAGCTCACAGATTTGGGGCCTAATATTTCAAAATGTGGCTTTCCTATTTCTCAATTAGATAAATATATCATACTACTAAATAAAATGAAAATAAAGTACAAAATTATAGATAATTTACCTAATAATTCTAATATCAATGACTATATGAAAAATATTGAAATTAAGAAAATACTAAATAAAATTACAACTACGGATATGGATAATATAACTTTTCATCAAGCCTTCGATATTTTACTTGATATTCAAACTAAATTAAAAAATATAGAGTAGAGGATTTTTTCCTCTACTTTATATTTTTAAAACTTGTCCAGGATATATTTTATTTGGATTTGCAATTCCATTTTTTCTTGCAATTTCTTGATATGTAGTACCATATTTTACTGCAATTGCTGACAATGTATCCCCAGATTTTACTGTATATGTTTTTGAAACATCTTGTGTATTTGTTGTATTATTCGTTGCTCCATTTATTTTTAAAACTTGCCCTGGATATATTTTATTTGGATTTGATATACCATTATCTGATGCAATTTTTTGATATGTAGTGCCATATTTTGCTGCAATTGCTGATAGTGTATCTCCGCTCTTTACTGTATATGTTGTGCCATTATTAGATGTTGGATTTGTATTTGTTGTATTTGCTCCTGGAATAACTAAAGACTGACCAACATAAATAATATATGGACTTTTTATTCCATTTGCACTTGCTATATCCTTCCAATTAACTCCTAATCTACTTCCTATTGCTGATAGGCAATCCCCACTTTTTACTCTGTATATAGAAGTCGTTGTATCAGAATTATCAGATGGGCCTTCAGTTGGAACAGGAGTAGGATTAGTATTTCCATTTTTATTTAGTACAAAATCTTTATATGCATAGTTCATATCAAGGTTTCCACTATATCCATTCAATTTTCCCTCTGATGTAAATTGCCATATACCACAATTATTTGCATTTTCTCCATCAGGAGATGTTGCATTTCCTTTTTGTTTTCCAGCAGAAACTGGCCAATGAGCAACCCATTTATCAAACCTTGTTAGTCCTGCCAATTGATTCTTAAACCAACTAGAATTTGCATATACTATTGCATAATATCCTGCATTCTCAAATATTTCTCCTTCAGCTGTGCATATAGCCTTAAGAGTTTCATTTGAAGGCATACCATTTCTTCCCTTATATCCGTCTGCATCTTCCATATCAATACATAAAAACGCTGGTTTTATTGAATAACTATTTGCAAGTTCAACCAATTTTTGAGCTTCCTCTTTTGCTTTTTCAACATTTAATGCATATGAATAAACATATAAGCCATATGGCTTTCCATTTTGAATTGCTAAATTAACATTTCTATCAACTTTACTATCTTTTTTCCAAGCAAAAGCTCTAAATATAAAAAAGTCCACTTGTGAACTTAATGCTTTTATATCTATATCTCCTTGCCAGGCAGATATATCTGGTCCTTTATAAGCCATTATTCCTCACCTTCCTCTTCATAATTTCTTAAATTTTCTGCATTTCCTAATTCTATTGCTAATTCTTTGCCTTCTTCCATATTGCATTACCTCCTTATAAAAAATAATACTGGAAGATTTTTTATTTTTCTTCCAGTATTCTATATATACCGTAATTTTTTTACGGTGTTTATTCAGTTTTATTTGTATTACTTTCTTTCAGTTGTGTTCCAAAATAAAAAGCAATTATCATTAAATATATTTGTTCTATATTCATTTGTCCCATTATTGCTTTATATGCAACTACTAATGTTAAGATCAAGGTTACTAAACTTTTTACATTTATTAATTTTGCAAATTTATCTTTCATTTAACCCACTTTCCTTTCTAAATCATTTATGCGATGATTTATTACTTTTATTTGTTCTTCTACTACCGGCATTCTTTTAGCGAAATTATTGTGTTCCCTAACTTCACTTGTTAATGCCTCAATTTTTGTATCTGTTACCGCCTGCTGAATTTTTAAATTTGTTTCAATTTTCTTATTACTAGATATGTTTGAAATAATTGTCCCTAATAATGTTAGTCCCCCAGTAATGATTGCCACTATAATTGACTCCATTTCCAATCCTCTCTTTCTTTTGCAATATAAAAAGAGCCTTATTAAGACTCTTCTTCCAACTTTTCTTTTACTTTCTTTCTCCATAATTTAGGGACATCATCAATTGTCATTGTTTTTAAATCTCTAATTTGGATTACATAAAAATTAACCATTGCCAAGTACCTCCCCAATTTCCATAATTGCCTGTTCTAATGCAGAAATTCTATCAACATCAGGAATATCAACAATTTGTTTTGCATATTGTTCTTTTGCAAAATTTATCCAAGTTTTATACCCTTTTGCAGTTGATAATTCTTTTTCTAAGTTATCTCTATATATTGTCGGAATTCTATATATATCAAATTTATAAATAGTTCTTGAGATTGCTTTTCCAGTTTCTGCATCAAAATCAATTCTTTGCTCTTCTGTTATATTATCATTTAAAACAATTTCGCATCCATTGTTTAAAATGTTCTCAACTATGTATTTTTCCGGTTTTATATCTGATTCCACTTGATAATTTACTTGCATTTCTTATCACTCCTTTACATTTTTTTGTAGTTATATATGGTTTAACATATTTGTTTCTGTAATTAAAACTATTACAATGTTTTAACCAACCATCATAACTAATCATAGCATAGGCATCATTTAGTCTTATTTTTTTTCTTTTATATATTTTCTTTACTCTTCTTTTTATTCTTAAGAAATTTCCTCTTCTTAATGTTGTATATCCTCGGTAGAAGCGGTATCCAATAAAATCAACTGGTCTACTATCAACTTTAAATAATTGCCAATTTTCTTTTAATTTTAGCCCTTCTTTCTTCAAATAATCACTAATTAATGCCCTACATTTATGTAATTCCTTTTTATTTCTTCCAAAGAGCAACATATCATCCATATATCGCAGATAATATTTTACTTTCAGTTCTTCCTTTATATAATGATCTAAACTCTGTAAATAAAAATTTGCAAACCATTGAGATGTATAATTACCGTATAGGTAATCCAGACTCTGAACTATCTATTATTTTATCAATTAAATCAAGCATATCATAATCTTTAATTATTCTTCTAAATTTACTTTTCATACAAAATTTATCAATACTTGGATAAAATTTTTTCACATCTAATTTTAAGCAATATTTAGTATTTTTCTTATCATCTTTTAGTATTCTTTTTATTTGCTTTCCACCATAATGAATACCACGATTTGGAACAGATGCACAGCAATATTCATACATTCCCTTTTCTAGTATTGGTTGCAATTGTAACATTATACACCAATGAATTACTTGGTCTGGATAAAAAGCAGGCTTAAATATTATTCTTTCTTTTTTATTAACTCCATCGTGAATTTTCATCTTTTTATACGGACTTAATTTTATACTTTTATCAACTAGCATTTTATATATATCATCTACATAATAATCTATATTGTTCATTATTTTTACAACATTTTTTCTGCTCTTTTTACCTGCAGATGCTTTTAAAATTGCTATCTTAATATTATTTTTATCACATAGCTTTGAATAAATATTGCCTATTCTTTTCATCTTATGTTCTCCTGATATTTCTTATTTTTGTCTACCGGTCTTTCGACTAAAAAGAAGCTACTAAACCAGTCCAGTTGCGACTCTATTTTTGCCAAGGGGCACGGAAAATGATGTGTAATTTATCTATAATTAATTTTCCAAAAATAATAACACGACAACCGATGTTGAAGTTCGCATTCGAAGAATCATTGTTGAAATTCCAATACCACAAGCCACAGTTAGCGCCATTGTTGAAATTGCCACCCACATGAGCAAAAACTCCGAAACGAAGAGCAAAGCTCGGTCGAACACACACCAAATCCCTTTTTTATTTATTGTGTTTGATAATAATTATATAATTTTTCCCTTAACATTTTAACTATACCAGAGGCTAGTTATTCTTCGTGGGAGGCTGACCGCCCCCACACCCCTGTTATTTCTGGTTATCAATAAGAACACGACAACCGGTGCCGAAGCCCGCACTCGAAGAATCATTGCTGAAATACCAATACCACAAGCCACAGCGAGCGCCATAGTTGAAAGCGCCACCCACAAGAGCAATTCTATTTCCTGTGTTTTGGTAATAGTAATCAGATGTTCCTGAACCTGATCCAGCACCAATTTCATTAGGAAATCTTGCTAAAGGTTCATCCGGATCATAACCAAGATTTTTTGCATATCCATTTGTATCAGCATTTGTGTATCCAATTACTTTATATGGTACAACAAATGTATCAGATTTATATTGAGAATGATCTTTGCATAAATATGCAACTCTATCTTTAATATTTAATCCATCAACAAATTGCCACATATTAGAGAATATATTTTCAATTCCTCTATAAATCATAGAATGAAATCCATCATTTACAATGCAACCAGATTTCATTCCTAGACTATCGCATTGTCCGGACTCTTGTCCTATTCCCCAAATCACATTGCCTACTGCAATATTTACTGCAGCACCATCGAAATAAATTACTTTACCAGAAACATTACCATCTGAATAATTTTCAACTTTAGTAATTGTTCTATTAGATGCAATAGACATATTCCACCAAGCAGTTCCTATTGCAATTGTTCTTTCAACATATAAATTTGTTGAATTTACTATAATTCTGTTAACACCTGTTTCAGCAATTAGTGCAGCAGACTGTTGGCCAGTCATTACGCCATTTCCTAATTTATTTTGAGAATTATAATCTGCATACTCTACTAAATAAAGCATTTGTAAAATGAAGTATCTATAATCTAACAATGAAAATTTACTTCCTAAGTTTTGTGCCAATGTTCTAAATTGTGATATTGTTTTATTATATACTGGTATCAAACCACTATATGAATGCAATTTATCATCAACTAATCCCATTACATATCTTGCATAATAAAAATCTTTGTAATGTGTAAATCCGCTTCTTTCAATATCAGAAATTAAGATATAATCATAATCATTTTCTTGATATACTTTAATATAAACATCTGGAATATATGTATATACATCTCCATTCGTTCCATCAAATTTAAAACTTGCATCTCCATACCAAGCCTTTACTTTTCCAGTAGTAATATCATAATTACATGTTCTTATTTGACTCCAAGGATATAAATTATCGAAATCATTTTGAACTGTTGTACCATTTTTAGTAGCATTAGCAACTAACCCAATACTATCTTCTATTCTTTCCCAAGCCGTATTTGTGTTATTAGTTATCTTTCTTCTAACACCATATATATGTCCTCTTTTTCTTTCTATGTTTTCAACATCTGTCTCAATTTCTTCTATTCTTGCAGTAACTGAACTAAATGATTTTGATTTTATTGTTGACTTTCTTGCTCCTGTAACTTCTGCATCTTTTATTTCAATTTTCTTGTTTGAATTAGTTAATGCTTTTCCTTCTAATGTCAGCCCATCTAATACATTAACCTGAGCTCCTGTTGCAATCCCATTTAATTTTGTTTTCTCTGCTGTTGTATAATCATTTGATGATAAGCCTTTTCCTTTTTCTTTACTAACTTTTTCATCATTTAATTTTTTTACACCAGCATCAACTTTGTCCCAGTTTTCATTTAATGCAGTATCTATATCGAAATTACTATTTAGATCTGCATCATTTGATGTATCGTGTTTAAATAACCCTAAAAAACTTGTAACTAAAGACATATTTTTTCCTCCTAACTATTTAATTTCTTTTTGTTAATATAGACATCGCCTGTTATTTGCAATGCCCCCTTTAATGTTTCATCATACATATTATTTATTGCAATACCATTTTTAGATATTGCAATTGCAGGTATTCCTGTTCCTAATGTCATTTCATAAATTGATGTAGACAATCTATCTTTTATAACAATCCTAATATTAAAACTTTTTGTTACACTAAATCCGTTTGCACCAGAGTCTCCTCGTATTTTTCCACTAAAACTAAAATTATTTCCATCTAATTTAGTTGTTAATTCATCTCCTCTAATCCAATCTTTAGAATTAGTGGTTTTATATTCATAATAACAAGATGTTATTGCATTATTCATTGCACCAAATCCATATCCCCAATAAGTACCTTCAAATGATATACTAGTTTCTGATCCAACTCCACCAGTTCTTGCAATACTTGCTTTTTTTATTACAATATCTGAATAATCTAAAAATCTACTTGGGGAAATTTGTTTTACTGTTGAATTTCCTCTGCTATCTATTGCATAAACATTAAAAATATTGCTATCTGCATTATCAATAGTTCCACTAACAGTAGAATTATTGGAATACTTAATATCTAATTGTTTGTTTCCAACTACAAATCTATATAAATTCATAGACGCATAGTTTTTAGCCACTGCTTTATTTGCTGCAGAAATAATTGCCTTAACATTAGAATATCCTTTAATTATTGATTGATTTCCACCAGTCAACTTAATTGTTGATGCGTCTGTATCCTCGTAAGTGAAATTATAAAAAGCAGGATTTGAATTTATAATATTCAAAGTTCCTACTTTTTCATTATAATATTCTGAATTGCCATAAGTAATTATTCCAACTTTTACAGAAATACTATTACTATTTTTAGAATATTGTAACATAGACAATATTTGTGTCTTTGTCCAAGTATAAGATGTATTTTTAGTTCTACTTGATGTCAAACGCCTTGTACCACTTGGGCAATCTAAAAAGTATGCAATATCATTTCCAGAAGGATTATTGCAATCAACTTTTAAAGAACTTTCATTATTTAAGCTAAAATTATTATTTGGGCTCGTAATAGTAGCAATATTTTTAGTTGCAATTGATAAAGTTCCACTCTCTGACCATAGACCACTATCTGCTCTTCTCAATCTAACTCTTACATTGTATGTAGTATTAGGTTGTAATCCACCTATTGTAAATGTACCACTTTTTCCATCTCCTGCAACATTGTCTCCTGCATTAGTCCATCCACCACCATTTAAGGAATATTGAGTCCAATCTCTTCTTGGATCACAAGTCCATTTTATTGAAACTGAATTTAATGCAGTTCCATTATTATAAATATTTATACTATTCAAATATCTAGGAATATTATCAAGCCACCAACTGCCACTACCAGTACAATTGACTGCTACAGTATAAATACCTGCTTCAGCATAGGCACTAAACTGCTTATTTCCTTGGCCATCGTGATAAATTCTTTTTGTTCCAGATGCTACTGTAGTTCCATTATATAAGTTTATACGACTTGAAGATGAATAAACTTCTTCTCCATCAATGACAACTTTAAAATTACCTGCTTTATACCAACTAGCACTTGCATTTCCACTACCAACTAAATTCCAACCAATATCTGTATAGTTACCATCTATACTTCTTCCATTGGTCCACCAGTTAAATGTTAAATATCTTCCGTGATAATTACCAGTTCCAAAAGACCCACTACTTGCCATACTATCTCCTTTCTACAACAAACTTGACAGCCAAATTTGTGAACTCACTTTTTGAATTAAAAGTCCTGCTATCTCAGCTTTTCCATTTACAATCATATCTTTGGTCTCCATACCTTTATCAGTAAATTCTGAAATAACATCTCCTGTTGCTTTATTAAATACTCTATTTCCATCACTATCAATTCTGGTATAAGTATTTGTTTCACTGCTATTTACTTGAATACCTTTTCCAATCTGGACGGCATCAGTATAAGTTTCATTAGCATTTTGTTCCCAAGTTTGCTTTTCAGAGCCTAAATTTCCCATCAAATCAGAAATATAGACAGTTTTATTTGTATCTGTATAAAAACTAATATCAATTGTATTTGAAGTAACATCAATTGTTTTGCAAAACTCTTTCCATTTATCTCCAGTATATTCTAAATTGAATGACTCTCCATTTAAAATAACTCTTGCTTTAGTAAGCTCATTTTTATTTTTGTAAATAAAACTTATTGTATAAGTTTCGTTTTTTAATTGTACAGTCTGTTTTGTTGTTCCAATTATTAATTCATACCCTATTCCAGAAATGGAATTTTGTTTTAAGTCAGTATTTGTATATTCTGTGATATTTTCATTCCAATATTCTTTAGAATACGCAAAAATATTTCCTCCGCCTTTTGTAGCAACAGTTGCTTTTAATCCTTCAATTGTTAATTTTAATTGTGCAATTTGTTCTTGATATTCTGCTGTTATTTTCTTTATGGTATCATTTGTTTCTTCTGCATTCATTTGCATAGAGTTTATTTTGCTACCATCTTCTGTTTGCTTATCAATTATTGCATCAATAGTTCCTTGTTGTTTATCAACAATAATCTCTGTTCTTCTTATTCTTTCTAAATCACTCGGAACATTTTGATAATTGACTGTTGCCTTAATAATTGATGGTGCTGACATTTCACTTTCAAGACCATTTGGGCTTTTATATGTAAATCTAAATAAAAAAGATGATGCAATTGCACCATCAAAATCTAAAATCCATAATGGATCTCCTGTTTCTAAGTAAGGTTTACATTGTCCTTTCAATTCGTAAGATGTATAAGAGAATCCTTTTACTTTATCAAATAATTCCACAATAAGTTCTTCTCTTTTTTCTTGAGTATATGCAAATGGATTATCATTTATTGCAAGACAATTTTCTCCATCTGCTGCAATACTCTCCTCATCTCTTAAAGTAATATTTTCTCCTTCTACTTGGCTCATACCTAGTGAAACAACATTTATCGGATGAGTATTCCTTTTTATAACTAATTCTGAGTAATCACTTTGCTTTTCAAGGCTAGGTTCATTTGTGTTTGTTGTTAGTCTCTTTACCATTATTTCATTCATCGATTTGACTATCATTTCATCAACCTGTTTTGTTGACTCTTTTTCTATTCCTAATGTTTTTAAATCATTAGTTATATTTCTTACCTTCTGTTTCATTAAATCGACTACTAACATTTTATGAACATCTTTTACTTTGTACTTTTTACTATCAATTAATTTTGGTGTAATAAAATACAATTTGTTATCAGATTTTATTTTTGCAAATGATCCTGATATTCCAGCAACTGCTTGAAACACTTGTCTTATTATAGCATCAACTTCAAATTGATTACTATCTACAATAAAATTGCAGTTTGCAAAGTCTTCTGTTGCTAATTCAAGACCTGCTAAATTGCAAGCCTCTTTTGTAACATCTAATACTGTTATTTTCTTACTTGAATAATCTAATTTAGATTCATATAAAATATTTGATTTCAGCATATAGTCCATTGCACTTACTTTATTTATTAAAGTAGTATCTCCGTGGCTCTTCATCAATTGTAATGAATTTGCCTAGTGAAATCCAATGTACTGAATTTTCAACTTTTATTCCTGTGAAATATTCAAATTCTTTATTTTCTAAATCAACAATATTTTCAATTTCAAAGTCAAGAGTTCTTGCAATTGCAGTTCCAAAAATATTTCCATCATCATAACAATCATCACAATATTGTACATTACTAATAGGATATTCTTTATTTCCAATTTTTATTTTATCATATTGAGTTGTACTTTCTTCATAGGACTTTCTTATTTCATCACTTAAATCAATCATTGGTTAATCTCGCCTCCTATTTGAGAAAGTGTTACCTCAAATTCATCTATTCTTCCATCTCCAACAGAAGAAATCATTGAGGTATCAGGCAGAGAAACAAAGAATTTTTTAGTAATCATCTTATCATATTTGAAAGAATAATATGTATAATAATCCTCATTTTTACTAAAATGACTTATGTATTCTTTATAAGTTTGTTTATTTAATTGTCCGAATTTTACAGTTATTGTTGTTTTAGGCATTTTTCCATAATTCTTTCTAATACTTCCATCACTCATAGTAATACTAGATAGAACTTCTGCTTCATCTTCTTTTAAATTATATCCTTTAGACAATATATTTTTAAACTTAAAACCATTATGTTCCAATAATGACATTCTCTCCACCTCCTAATATCCATATTGTAACTTTCTTTTTATATTTCCTTTATTTACTGATGAAGTCAATACTTTTCCATCGAGATTTGTTACTGAATTTACAGTAATTTCTTTATTATCATCAATACTTTGTAGATGTGTTTGCCTATTATCTTCTGTTTCAACCTTAATTTGATGACTACTTGTTAAATTAGATGTTAGTTTTGTATTTTCATGTTCTACTGCTCTTTGCATATCTTTATAAACATCTTTTAAACTATCATTAAATCCTTCTCCCAATCCTAATCCTAAATATTGACCAACTTCCTTATTAAATACCTTAGATGGAGAATGTATTCCAAATAGACCTTTAACCTTATCAATAATTCCACTGCAAAATCCTTTTATTTTATCAAAAATCCATTGTTTTACATTGTTTATTCCTTCCCATAAACCTTTTATCATATTGCTACCAATTTCTTTAACTTGTGAAAATCCTGCCTTTAACCCATTTACAATTGATGCTATGATTTGAGGCATATTCCTTGCTAATTCAATTACTATTGTTGGAATTGCTTTTATAATTCCCATAAATAGTTGAATTGCTGCCTGAATTAGCCTTGGTAAATTTTGAATAAGTACACTAGTAATAGTTAATATTATTCTTGGTAAATTTTCTATAAGAGCCTCAATTATTGTAGGTAATGCTTGTATCAATCCCATAAATAGTTGAATTGCACCATCTATAATTGCAGGTATTGCATCAATCAAGGCTTCTAAAATTGTTTCAATTATATGTGGTAAGTTATCAATAAGAGCATCTATAATAGTTGGTATAGCTTGAATAATACCCATAAACAATTGTATTGCTCCTTCAATCATTCTTGGTAATGCATCTATCAAGCCATATACTACTGTTTTTATTATCTCATCAAGGTTGTCCAATAAAGCAGTAATAATTTCTGGAATAGCCTCTACAATTCCCATAAAGAAACTAATTGCAGCATCAATTAAATCTGGTAAATTATCTATCAATACACCTATTATTTGATTAACAAGTTGAACTAATTCTATGATTAAATTTGGAATTGCATCTACCAATCCTTGAATTAAACATATAATTATTTGCATTCCAACATCAACTAATAATGGTAGCATTGCTGTTATTGTATCAATAAGTTGTGGAATTACATCTATTAAGCATTGCATTATTGCTGGTAAAGCATCCAATATACTTTGTACCAATGATTGTAATGCAGTTAATATTATTGGTAATGCCTCCTCTAGTAATGGTGGTATCATTTGAATTATTTTAGGTAGAAACTCTTGAACTAATCCTCCTACTAATTTTGAAATTCCATTTATAACAACTTCTATTCTTGGAATAATATTATCTCCAAATGTAAGTACACTCTCAACAAAATTCTCGATTAATTGACCAAAGTCTTGTGAATCATCAGCCATTCCTGTCAATAAATTTTGCCATGCACCTTTCATTGCAGCAGCAGATCCTTGTATTGTTGTACTTGCTTCCTTTGCGGTTGTTCCTGTTATTCCAAGTTCTCCCTGAATAACATGAATTGCTTGATATACATCATTTAAATTTGATATATCATACTTAACACCTGTTATTTTTTGAGCATCTGAAAGTAATCTTTCCATTTCTTCTTTAGTTCCACCATAACCAAGTTTTAAGTTATCAAGCATAGTATAGTTTTGCTTTGCAAATCCTTGATATGCATATTGTATGCTTTCCATAGATGTCCCCATCTTATTTGCATTATCTGCCATATCTGTAATTGCCATATCTGCTACTTGAGCAGATTTTGCAGTATCTCCATTCAAACTTTGTAACAAAGAAGCACTAAAAGATGTAACTGTATCCATATAAGCATTTGCACTTAATCCGGCTGTCTTATATGCATTATTAGCATAGCCTTCAACAATTCCTGCACTTTCTTTGAATAATGTTTCAACACCGCCAATTAATTGTTCATAATCCGCATAACTATCTACTGCACTTTTGCCTATTGCAATCATTCCTGTTGTAACTGCTGCAGCACCAATTGCAATACCTTTAAGGGCTGTTCCGGCAATACTCTTTATTTTACTAAAGCCACCTTTCATGCTGTCTATACCTTTGTTAAATCCATCATTATTTAACTCGGTGTCTACTACAACAGAGCCATCTTTTGCCATTCTTTCACCCCATTTCTATAATAAATTTTGGGATTACCACAATTCATTTGCAAAATCAGACTCTTTTTCTTCATCAGTTCTCATATCAGGTAATTCATATAATTTTTGCATCTTTTTATAATGTGCTTTCATTTCTTTATCTTTTATTTTAGAAACATTCATATTTCTATAACCCATTATTTTCACGAACTGAGTATTCTCGTTTAAGCTATTAAACAAGGATTTGAATTTCCACCAATGCATATACTCAATCTCATTTAAGTCGATTCCATATTGCTCCATAAAAGCACTAAAAATGTATTCATCATCAAATTCATAGCTATAAATTTGTTTTGCATCTTCTTGTCTTTCTTCATAGTCCTCTTTATTACTATTTTCAATAATTTTTCCACATCTATAAAACCACAATATATCTTGTACTGCTTGTCTTACATCTGTAATTTTACTAATATCATAATAATAAAGTTGTAATGCTTGCATTATCTTCACTTCTTCACTTAAATTATGATCTTGCATTAATAATTCAAATTTTATACTTTCTCTGAAATCCGTTCTAATTTTCAAACCACTATTCGTATATTGTGGTAATTCATCTAAAAGGATGTTATTATTCATTTTTATTTTCTTTTGCTCCTCCTTGTTTCTCTATTTGGTTGGTATCTACTCAAAGATGTTGCAAAAGACTGTTGTTGTTTTTCCTTTTCTTTTACGATTTCCTCAAACGCATCTGTATGTTCTCTCAAATTATTTTTATTTCCAAATAACTTTTCAGAAATCCCTTCTCCAAACACATTGTCAAAGAAATTATTTATAATTCTGCATTGTTCTCTTATCACCTGTGAATAAGAAAGCCCTGCAGTTTCTCCTTTTTCGCATTCTTCAATAACTTTTTTTGCCTCGTTTTCAAATTTTTCCATATCATCAGCATCTAAAAAATCGAAATTAACCTCAATGTTTTTAATTTTCATAATAAATTCCATCCTTTCATAAAAAAAATAAGCAGAAGGTTATATTGCCCTCTGCTACTTACATTAACTATTCTGTTACTATTGTTGCTGTTCTTTCATCTTCGCTTAAAGTAACTTTGACTTTTTCAAATTTACCTTTTGCCTTTAATGCTCCACTATATGTATATGCATCGTTACTATCCCCATCACTATCAGGAACAACAGCATAGCTTCTTAATCTTGCATCATATTTTCCATCTGTATCTTTTGTTGTTTTATCTACAACTAAAGTTTCAACAACTGCATCATCTCCAGTTAATTCATCATCAGATATTTGTGCTATCTTTTCATGAACTGGATTGTCTTTATATTGATCAAATGCATAAGATTTTTCTTCTGCATAACCTGTTGTATCAGTTGTGTCTCCATCTTCATCTACATATCTTCTACTATATTCAGTAGCATTTTTTGATGTTGATATTTCTGTGAATTTACGCATTCTTTCAAAGTTTTTTTCTGTTGATGTACCAACATTTAAGAAAGCGACTTTGTCACTTCTTTTGACTCTTGTTTCTTTTTTCTCAGCCATTTTAAAAGCTCCTTTCTTTTCAATATTCTTCTATATAGATTATTTGCATAGGAATAACATATATTGCAGTTGTTTCTGTTGTCTGTAATATTGTTCCTCTATTGCAACTAATTTTTTCTATACCATCTATATCTGGTAAATTATCCTTTTTTTCTTGCTCTTTAATCCATTGTATAAAATCATCACAAAATTTAGAATTATTTATTGTTTCTAGCGCATTAAATGGTGCTTGAATGCTAAAATCAAAATTTATTTGTTCTCTACATCCACCATCTGCAAATCTTTGTATAATTGTTGTTGTAGGTGTTTCATCAATAGAATAACTATAAGTTTTGGACTTCAAATAATCTACATTAACCTTTCCACCTTTTAAAAGTGGGCATTTTTCTATAAATTCTTTGATTATTTCCATTTTTCCCTTTATATCAGCCATAAATCATCCTTTCTTGATGTAATTTTCTACATCACTAATTAAATCATTTTTTCTTCTTTGTAACATAAGTTGTTCCCATCTTGCACCTGTTCCGGATGTGTGATATTTTAAATCTTTATTTGTTACACTCTTTTTTTCGCCTTTTCTCGCCCAAGAACTACCTGTTTTTGTTAGCATTAATTTCCCATAATACTGAAATTTAGCATACGGACTAGTATATTTAATTTCATGATTAGATGGTTTTGTTTTTAATTTTCTTAATAAACCATTATCAAATGGAATATATGGATCACTTAACCTTTCTACTGTATCACGCAAAAAAGCCGTTACTCTGCCATCTTTATTTAAACCATGATCTTTTATTATTTTATTAACACTATTCATTTTTACTTTTATATTAAAACCACTAGACATTACTCGCCAACTCCTAATTTATAGTGTTGCAGGTTGCCTTTTCTGTTATCATCAACACTTACCACTCTATATTTTTGAATAGAGGGATCTCTAAATAATCTACGAAATTCATCGTTTGGATCATCTTCATTTACTGTCAATTTCCTTACTTCAATTTTATCAATATAATTTACAGACTTTTTATTCATCGTTTTAACAGATAATTTTGGTGTTCCTTCAACTACTATGTCAGTATTACTAATATTTAGGTCTTGTTTTGTTGGTATATAAATTGTTCCCGTACTGCCTTTTTCAAATCCTTTGTCTATTACATTGGATTTTTTATTATGTCTAAAATAAACACCATCAAAAACCATTCTTGTTACTGTCCCATCATCATTATCATGATAAATAGTAATTGAGTGTATAAAAAACCTTTTATTCATCACAACACCCCACAATATAGAAGAGGTTGTCCATCTGTTCCTATCACATTCCATAAATACTTTTTTAGAATATTTAATTTATCCTCTTCTAGTTTCTTTTCAATTTCTTCCGGAGTGCTATATGTTTCACTCCATCCTTCAATACTTTGTGATTTTAGATTTCCGATTTCTTCTTTTTGGTCTTCTGCTTTACTAGTTTTAGTAATAATTAAGGCAGTTGCATATTTTACATTTTCATGTATATCATTGACATCAATTCTATTTTGTGTCTTTGAATTTATATATGTACTTGCCTCAATTACTAAATTATTAAAGTTACTAGGTATGCTATCTACACCTAATAACTCTTTATATTCGGCATCAGTTATATACTTTAGCATACCTTTTACCTCCTATTCTCCATATACTGCATATAATGTAGTATCAGCAGTTGGAGTAAATGGACTTGTTACAGTAGGATTTGTAGCACTTGCTGATTTAGCCCATCCTTTGAAAGTTTTACCTGTTGGAGCAGTTAAACCTGTACCATCACTCAATGTAATAGATTTTCCTGCCTCAACTTCTACAGAATCAATTGAACCTGTACCACTATTTGCATTATAAGTTACTGTATAAGTTTCTAATTCTTTATTCATTCTAACTTGAACACCAAGTTTGTTAGTAACCATTAAACCACCAACTTGTCTACCTTGTAATGCAGATGCACAAATGTGTTTTCCATCTTTAATATCTTCAATTGAAGGTTCTTTTTTCCATACTTCATATTTTTGACAAAATCTTTTATCATATATAATAAAATCAATGTCATCTCCCATTAAGTAATTAGCTTTTGTAGGAACACCGGCAATTTTACCGATTACACCTTCTCTAACTAATTGTTCTCCAAGTGAACCTGCAGTATTTGAGAATTTTTCATCAGTTAATAGTAATTCTTCAACATCTGCTGAAATTGCTACTCTCATTGATGAAACTTTCATATTTCTCTTTTTCATATTTTTAACTTCTGCAACTATTTTTGCATAAACATTTGCAGTTGTTAATTTTGTAGTATCAGTTGAAACTGTACCTGTTTTTAAGCATTCTATTGCCATATTTTCTTTCTTTAATCCGATTGAATATCCTGCACTATCAATTCTTTGTGCAACTAAATTGTCAGGAACTGCCTCTGCCTCATAACCATCAATCAATTCATTTACACCATAATCTTTATCAATTGGTAATGGTAGAAAATCAGTTGAAGATGTTTGTAATTCAATACCATTTTTGATATCATAATCTGAAACTTTAACCTCTCCATCTCTTGTTGGGACATTGATTTGTCCTGTTACTTCATCTCTCTCATAATCTTCTGAGAAATCATCATAAATATTTGTTTCTGCTCTTGCTATTGTTAATACTTCATTTGCATAACTTTCTTTTCTTTTATGTGTTCCTGTTCCTAATGCGTTTGCCATAATAATCACCTATATCCTTTCTTTTACTTAAATAGATCAGGATGTTTTTGCTTTAATATAGCAGTAACACCACTGTCTTTTTTATTATTAATATTTTTTACTGAAACCCCATCTGTTTTAGCATCTGGTTCTTCTGTTTCTTTTTTTGTGTTTGTATATTTTGGATTTGATTTCAAAAATTCTTCAAGATTTTCATTGAAATCCCCCTCCATTTTTGAAACTTTAAATAAAACATAATCTGAATCATCTTTTGAAACACCACTCTCTAGAACAGCAATGTAATTCTCTTTTTCTTGCAAATCAGATAATGCCTTTTGATATTTAGTTTCTTTTTCTGCCTGCTTTTGCTCTGCTGATTTTTGACTTTCCTCATATTTTTCCAAAGCCTCAAGTCTTTCTTTACTAGGCATCTTTTTTTGATATTTTTCTTTTTCCTTTTTTAAAAGACTATTAACTTCATCTTGTGTATAAGTTTTGTCTTTCTTCTCAACATTTCCCTCATCTTTATTTTCATTGGCTTGAGTTCCAACATCACCTGTTCCTTCGATGTTTTTGTTTTCATCTTCTACAGAATTTGGATCTTGATTGTTTTTGTTTTCTTCATCCATAATTAAAACCTCCTTAAAAATACCTTTATTGTTCTTTTAGTCTGCAACAAAGTAAAAAGACCGTAAACCTCTGTTATTCTTTAATGTCTGTAACAAGTAAAAAGACTATAAAAAAAGACACCTATAAAAGTGTCTTTTAATAACATATTTAATTAGAATTTATAAGGAATTTTCAATTTTTACTATAATATCTAATATTTTTTCAAATTCCTCTGATTTTGGAGTAAAATCTTGTTTCTTATCTAAATGATCCATCATTATATTATAGACTTTATCTTCTAGTTCTTCTAGTGACTTCTCATCAAAATCTTGTGAAATATCTATATTACTATTTTTTAATAATTCCACTTGATGTTCATTAAAATTTGAATCTATTTTCATTTTTACTCCTCCTTTTTCGTTTTCTTTGGAAATACTGTTATTAGTTTTCCTGTTTCAACATTTATGGCAATAGTGCAATTTGCACCTTTTATTTGTTGGCTATTATCTTTTCTTATTTTACCATATTTTATTGGATTTTTCAATGTATCTTTTACATCTTCAAGACTTACATCTCTTGTATATGTTCGTGAAATAATATGTTCGCCTATCTCTTTTATTTCAATACCATTGACCTTACTTCCAATAATACCACTTTTATTATATTTATTAGCAATGTTCTTCACAGATTGTACTTGTTTGCTTATGGTCTTTTCGTAATTCCCAACATACATTCTAGTTTCATCTTTTTTTGATTCTATTTGTTCTATAAAATCATTTAATTGATTTTGATGTTGATTATATATTAGACTTCGTTTAGAAAATGCCATTTTAGTTTTTTTAATTAATTCTACATCTGTTGTATTACTGCGTAAAATGCCATCATAACCTATCAATTTTTTCTTATCTTCTCTGATTATTTTTTCCATTTGCCTTTGTGTTTGACTAGCCTGATATCTAGTCATTGTTGTATTGTTGTACTGTACTGTTTCATTTTGCCATTCCTTTAATTGTTGTTCTGTATATGTTTTAGATGAACCTTTAAAATAAGGCATCCAATCATGTCTACAATTTACACCTTTAAATCCTGTTGCAGTTCCATAGCCTATATCTTTTAAACTTAAATAACCTTTTTGACCACTTAAACTTACTATTTTACCCTGCCACACTGCGTGTTCTGGTCTTGCTCCACCATGTGCAGATATTTCCATCAAATCCCACCCTAATTCTAATGCTCTCATTTCTTGTAATTTTCCGCAGGTTTGATTCACTCCTGTTATAATATTCATTCTTGCTGCACTTTCTATTGATGTTTTGTGTCCGGAAGGATAAACAACTGTTGTTCCTTTGGTACTTATTTTATCAACTGCATCAATAATTGATTGTGAATAACTTTTTACCCCTGTTGAAACTTCCATATATGCTTGGTTCATCGCATTTAGAAAATCAAGTTGACTTGTATTTGCTGTTGACATTACTAAATTATTTAAATTGTTATTTGTTTTTTCTGCAGATGCAATAAGCAAGTCCATCATTGACTTATCTTGTTTAATCTTTATTGGGTTTAACCCTGCTTTTTTATAAACCTCATCATCAATTTTTATGGATGTTGCTCCGGCATCTTCAAATATTTTTAATGTATCTTCATAACTGGATTTATTGTACTTTGCAACTAAATCAACAATGTCTGTATATAGCATTCCCATTTCCTGTGCAATCATAATGTCATTTTTAGCAACTGTATTTGCATAGCCTACATTTGCTATTCTTTCTGCTATTTCCTGTATAATATCAAGTTCCAAATTGTTATACACATTCATTGCTTGTTTTTCTATTTTTTCCAAATAATCCGGAGGTAACATTTATTATTCCTCCTTCTTTTCTTTTTTGTCCTCATCTTCTTTTTTAGATGGCTTTGGATCTTCTTCCGTTGGGAAACCAAATACTTCTTGATTCGTCATTTTTTCATCATTTATCTCTTGCAATTCTTTTTCTGCTTGTTTTTCTGTTAGTCCTTCATGTTTCATTAAATATGCTTTTTTACTCTTTAATCCCTGTTGCACTTCCATCAAGTCAAGTGTTCTTTCTGCATTTTTATCAACGATTATAGAGTCATCAGGTGTTATTGTTATATCTGATGACTCTATTCCTTCAATATGGCATATTGCTCTAACTAAATCATAAACAACATCATTGACATTTATTAAATGATGTGATCTAGTTCTAAATGCCTCACTATTTTCTGATATAACTTCTGTTGCAGTTTTTGTTGAAACTCCATCAAATTTATAAAAATTACTACCTAATCCTACATTAGAAGATAACCAATTCAAATCTGCATTTATTGCATCTATATGTTCTTGTGTTCTTAATGTAAAATCAATTTCTTTTGCAGGTTGTTTTTCCATTCCTTCTATTGCAACATATACTTGGTCTTCTGTATCAAAATATTGAACATAATCAACTTTTCCATTTTCATTAGGAACTGCTTTTGCTTTTAATGATGAATTATCAACTAATATTCTTTTCTTTCCCAATCTGAATTCTTGCATAAAACTATCATATTTCATATCAATTGCTTTGAAACGATCAATAGAATTTGCAAAAAGAGATATTCCCAAAGGACTAGCCATATCCAAATTGTTTGCAAGATTTGGTTTTAATATTTGGAAATATGGCACTTCTGTTTCAATGATATCTTCCTTTTTTATATCAGGATAATAATCATTAAATTCAAGTTCTTTTCCTAGTTCTTTTTCGTTAGTTGATTTATACAACTCATGTTTTCTTATATATTTACCATCTTCATATTCATGATATGTTAAATGTGTATAATATAATGTTTGTTCCTTTTTTGTCCCTTCTGTTTTTTCTATCTCTGAATATCTAGAGACAGTTATTAAACCATAAATATATGAATTTGTATATTTATACGGAATGAATAAATCTCCTGTAACATAATCAATTGTTGTTTGTCCATTATCCTTATATTCTATTAATGCACCATTTCCTAATGCAAGTGCCTGTTCAATAAATATAGGAAAATTAGTTGTGAAATTATTTACTTTATTATCTAAAATCGCCCATAACTTTTTGCTATTTTCTTTCGATTTTAAATTTATTTGTGTTTTTTCTGTCCATAATAGTTTTGCCATATCTTCACATAATTTTTTTGGCATATTCATTGTAAGTCTTTCTAGTTTTGTTGTTTTTCCATTCGCAAGTCTGGCGGTATAATGATGAAAACTCGCTACATCTCCAGCATACCATTCTTTCCATATTTGCATATAATCATAAACATCACCAACTGCAAGATTTACATTGTTTTTTTTACTTAAAACACTTGAAATATTGTTATATAGCTCCATCTTTCATTCTCCTTTTTAAAATTTTAATCCTAATTTAACTAAATTATCTTTTACCCAATATTGAAATTCATCTTGTGTATGATCTGCGTAAGTATATGCATAGCTTTGTGAATGAGTATTATAATATCTTTCATCTACTGGTAGGTCTTTTTCTGTTTTGTCTGGTATTGGCTTTCCATTCTCTATTGATTTTGGTAGCCATTGATAATTTTCGTTTTCTTTCTTAAATATTTGATTATTGTTATTTAAAACAACTCTAAATTTCTTCTTGGCAATAAAATCTTGTGAATAATCAACTAACTTTTCCTTATTTGTGCCTTTGTCTACTGGATTCAATCTTACACCAAAATCTTTATAATATTGATTTCTTAGTGCACCTTCTGCAGAGTCTATTGTTTCTCTATCTGTAATTGTTTTATATGTTTTTGTCATTTCCCTTTTAAAATTAAATAAATCAGCACTTAATTCGCTTGGTGCTTTTTTTATAGGCTTTTCATTTGGAGAATAATAATAGGTATCTAATAAATACCAATAGCCATCATTTCCTAACCCATAACACCCACAAGCCGTTGCTGATGTTTGATGTCCACTATCTATTGAAAAATCAATATAAACAATATCAATTTTATTTTCAATAATATAATTTTCACTTACATATTCAATTAAATCAGGATTAAATATTAAACCTTCTAGTCCAATTACTTGACCTAACCAAATCCAATTGTATCTTTTTTCATCGTTCTTCTTTAGATTTTCTGCCTCTTTAATTGCAATTTTACCAACCCATTCCGGATTAACTGTTCTATAATCACTATGACTAACTAAATATTCAGGATCTTTTCTTTTCTTATCAGCCCATTTATTTACCCAGTCAAATTTGTTTTTTGGTGGGTTGTATGAATATAGAGCCATAAACCAATCATTATTACCACGAGTAAATGTTGCTTTAATTTGTTCTATTGTTTCCTCATCTTTAAAATTGGTTAATTCTTCAAACCATATAATCTTTATCAATTTCTTTTCATCAATTGTTCCTTTTATTGTTTCAAAGTCATCTCCACCTGCAAAATATATTTTATTATCATTTTTAAAAAAGGTTATTTCCATTGGAGAAACAGTTGCCTTATAATCTATTCCCTCAACTAATCCTAATCTATGACAAGCTCTTTTTATTTCTCTAAATACTGATTTTCTTAAATCTACTTGATGATTTCTCATACATACAGCTGAACAATTATCTTCATTTAAACAATTATAAACAATTTTTATTGCAATCATTGATGTTTTTGTTGAGTTTCTACCACCTTCATATATTTGATTTGTCTTTCTTGAATTAAATGTTGTCCAAAAATGAGGTGCTATTATTTCTCTAATGCTAACCTTACTCATTTTGCATCACATCCGTTTCATCATCGTATGGCAAATCATTTATAATTTCAATTCTTTCAGAACTTCCTTGTGGTTTTTTCTCTTTTTCTTTTGCAACTTCATAATCAAATCGTTTTTCCTCTAATTCAATCTTATGTAATGAGTCTAATGCTCTTCTTTTTGCCTCTTGTATTTTTGTAAAAGCCTGTTCATATCTAATTATTAACAATTGAGTATTTTCTGCCTCCGTCGAAGTTCCAAATTCTGTTGATTTTGACATTTTCATAATAGTTAAATCTTTACTAGCTCTCAATTCATTAATTTTATCTAGTATTCTTTTTTCTCTTACTTTACATATTCTTATTTCTTCTTTAAGAATGTCGCTTTTACTTTCAATAGGTTCATTAAATAATTCTAATTCCTCCTCTGAAAAACATCCATTAAATTTTGAATATGCTCCAGTAACTTCTGCATTCTTATTTCCCCTCGTTCCGTGTCCACCTTTGTTGCCTTTTGTTCCTTTTTGTTTTCTAGTTTTCCATTTATTTTTTCTTATTTGATAATTCAGTTGGTTTAATGTGATATGGTGTTTAGTGATAATATCTTTTTTTAACATTCCGGAATTGTAATCTTTTTCTATTTCTTCAATATTCACATTCAGCCACCACATCCTTTCTTTATTCCTTTTCTGCTTTTTTTCCAGTCAATTTTTCCCACCTTTTAATAATTACATCGCAATAAACAGGATCTAGTTCCATTGTATAACATTTTCTATCAGTCTTTTCTGCTGCAATCAAGGTCGTACCACTCCCTCCAAAGCAATCAACAACTATATCATCTCTATTTGTTGTTAATTTAATTGCTTTTATAGGTAATTCTAATGGAAAACAAGCTTTATGATTATCTAATTGTGTATTTCCAGTACTTATTCTCCAATAATTACTAATTCCTTTACCAGTCTTTTTATTAAAATATGCTTTTTTGTCAGTTGTTCCCAAACAATACAATTCCATATCCTCTGAAATTGCATCCTCGTTTCCAACCATCAATATATCTTCATATTGTCTTGTCAACATTTCCTTTGATGTTATTGGCATTCCGTGTCCTTTATCCCACACGATTAATTCCATAAATTTAAGTCCTGTTTCCTTAACGATTTTGTATAATATCTCAATAAATTCCCATCTTGAGTTTTTGTTATAACTTATATTCCAAAATAAAAAACCTTTTAAATAATTAGTCCATAATTTTACAACATTTAGATTAAAATCAATGTATTTTCTACTTTCCAAATTGTCCTCATAGTTTTCATACATTTTAGAACTCATATTATATGGTGGAGATGTAAAAATACATTTTGCCACATCATTTTTCATCAATTTTTCAACATCATCTTTGCTTGTTGAATCTCCACACATTAGTCTGTGTTTACCCAAAATCCAAATATCTCCTAATTTTGTAACTGGTTGTTCTATTTCTTTTAATGTTTCCTCAACCTCAAAATTATCTTCTTTTGAGCCTAACGTTTCTTTAAGAATATTTTCAACTTCATCAAAGCTAAAACCTGTCATCTCCATATCAAAATCTTCTTTTTGTAATTCTTCCATCAATTCTTCTAATTTCGTATTGTCCCATTCTCCTGATACATTTTCATTATTAAGAATAATATTACAACCTTTTTCTTTACTTTTATCATAGTCTACAACTACACATTCTATTTCTGTATATCCTAAATCTTTTAATATCTTTAATCTTTGATGACCGCCAATTATTGTCATATCTTTATTAACAACAAGTGGAATCACACAGCCATATTCAACTATGCTCTTTTTTATTCTTTGATATTCTTCGTCTTCTGGTTTTAGATCTTTTCTTGGATTGTATTCCGCTGGTTTTAATTTTTCTATTTTTATTTTCTCTATTTTCATTGCAAGTTTCCTTTCCAAAACACAATAAATACTTCCTGCAATTTTTGCATTGAAATTTTAAACATATTTCTTTCATAGAGCCTCCTGTCTTTTGTAAAATAAAAAAGTCTATCTGCACTTAAGCAAATAGACCTTTTACAAAGGAAGATGTTATGAAATCCACAAAAAGGTATTACATTTTTTGTAGTTTTACACTTATACACATTATAACACATAAATTTCAAATTTTTGTGGCAATATTTTCCCCTTAAGTATATTTAATTCCTTTTACTCCGAAATATAATATTGAAAATTCTTTAATTGCTCTATTTTTTATGTCATAAATAGTATGATTGCTATTTTCAGAATAATTTAATAACCTAGCGATTTCTTTCATTGACTTTTTATAATCAGTTATATATTTTAATTCAATAAACTTATGTAATAATTCATCATCTTTTTTTATCTCTTTTAAAATATCAGAAACCAGTTTCATTTCTTTTTGTGTTTCATCAATTTGTGCATTTATCTCCATTAATTCACACATTTGATTTATTGTACTTTCACTATAATCTTGATGTTGTATTGCAGGTTTATCGTATTGTATTCCACCTGCATCCTTTGGAAACCCTTTTTTTATAATTTTCATTTTTCTTTTTTGCAAATAATTTAAAGATGTGCTTAATTTTCTATAATTTTTTAATATTTCTTCACTTTCTTTTATATAATTCATTACTTGCCTCCTTCTCTTTTGTGTCTTTAAAGTAAACACAATTTACACTTCCATCTATAATTCTTTTTATGTAACATAAATCCGTGCTCTTGTTGGCACATTTTACATATTTTTCTTTTTTATATTCTTCAAAATTAGCAATCTTCATAATTTAATTCTCCGATTTTATTTTTTTCTTTTCTTCTCTTTTAAATATAATTGTATTGAATAACCTATAAGAGCAACAAATTCAACTCCTATTGTTGTCAATACACCGCACCAGAATTCACTTATATACATATTACTATTCCTCCTCAACTATCTTCCAATCTTCTGCAAGCATATCTGCCTGACTTGCCAGCCACCCAATTTGTACTCCTGATGTTCCTACAAATGCTATTGCTTTATTTCCTATTGCATCGTGTTCTGCATTTATTATTTCATCATTAGAATTTTTATAACTGATATTAGTCGCTAATTCTATATATTGATTTTTACCATTCCAACCTTGCCTTTGTAGTCTTTTACCTTCTTTTAAATATTGAATTGCTTTTCCAAAATCAAATACATCCGTTTTTTCATCTTGTTTTTTTGTCATTTCTCTATATCTACTACTCATTATTATTAATTTATCATATTTTTCTTGATCCACCGTTATTGTCGGTGTGTAAAAAGCTCTATCTAATGCCATCTTCTATTCCTCCTCTATTTTTATACATCTATTTTCAAATTTTTTATAAGCATCAAAATACAATTCCTTTTTATCTCCGTTATATGTACATTCATAATACATTCCATTAAACAATGTTGTGCTTAACAATGCCTTATTATTTTGTAATGTTTTACATTGCCAAACAACAAAAACATCAAATTCTGGAACATCGTCACTCTTATCCAAATGATTCATTTCATATTTTTTAACTATTTCCTTACATTTATTTATAAATTTTTCATTTTCCATTTTAAATACCTCCAACTTTCAACTTTTATTTTGTTCTAAACTCATTAATTGCTCATTTATTTTTCTGATTTCTTTTTCATATTGTGCATTTTGCTTATTATTACAATCAATGGCATAAATCAACGCTTCTTTTTGTCCATTTAATTGATTTTCGAGAATAACATCATCAACTGACTTCCTAAACCTATTCATATTTACATAAGGATTACAGTCAAATAATCTAATTCCATCAACAAATTCCCATGTACTTTTAGACTTTTTACTTTTCTTATTGCTCATTATTTTTCTCCTCATTTAATAAATTTTTAAAATATTTCCATTCTCCATCGTGCAATGATTTTTTACAATATTTTTCTATATTTATTTTATCTGTATTTAAAAATTTTTTTACATAATCTAATTTCTTTTTGGCAGTTGTGTTCAATGAATTATATTTTACATTAAAATAATCTGTAACATTCATTCCTTTAACATAAGCACTGACATTTTTATTTAACCATCTTCTATTTAATGTATATTTTATAAATTCTATGCCTTGATATAATGCCCTTGATTGTTTCTTATTGCTACTAGTGTCGTAGATTCTTACTATATTTCCTTGTGCTATATCAAATAAAAAATTATAGTCTAAATCTTGTATCATCCTGTCAAAAAGTTTTTGTTCACAATATGTACTTTGTATTCTTACCAACTTGTAATTTGGTATTTCATTTATATATTCTAATCCATTTGTAAGATTCAAATAGTTTGTTATTTTTTCATCCACTTATTTTTCCTCCAACATTTTTATTTGATAACATACTTCTCTAATTTCTTCATATATTTCAGATGTTGTCCACTTTTTCCCATTAGTCTTAAATTCACTTGGAAGTATTTCTTCATATCCAACATAATCTCCATAGTGTGCATAATCCCAGCCAATAAATTTTCCATCTATTTTTTGATTTTTACTAATCCATAAATGGTCATCAAAATATGTAATCCCCCCGTGAACATCCAACTTAATATCTAACTTATCTTCATCAATATTGATATTGTCTGGTATTTTTATATAAGCTGTTGGATGTGTTCCTAAATTCAGAATATAATATAGCAATCCCAAACAAAAACCAGTATCTAATACCTCTATTTTTCTTTCAAATTGATATTTCATCTCTTTCATTTCTCATCACTCTCCTTCGCTACTTGTAAAATACACATAATTGTAATTCCAATATAACAACCTAATATAAAACCAATTAAAAATTTAATCATTTTTCCCTCCTGTTTTTATTAGTGCGTGTTCATAATCTCCACTAAACATTGACTTATTATTACAAGCCCATTTATACCCTTGCGGTGCAGTACTTGCATTTTCTATATATCTCCATCCTGGTGGCAATTCATTTAAAATTTTAATTTCTTTTTCTTTAAAATATTTTAAAGAATCTTTCATTCTTTTATCTCCTCAATCATTACCACTGTACTTGGTACTTGTGAATAATACTTCTCAACTTCTAGCTTTACAATTTGCTTATCATCTAAATAAGCAATTCCATTTAAAGAATCCAATATACTTTTTGCAATATTATCTGTATCAGGTTTCACTGTTGGAAATATTTCGCAATTCAACATTTGTTGTTTTTTCTTTTTACTTGTACTTTTTGGTATTTCAAAATATGCTTTGATTGTTACTCTTAATGGTTTCTCCATTAACTCTTTATCTTTGTATTTTTCTAAATAACAAGTTTTAACCCAATTTTCATAAGCGATTGTTTCATTTGGTGTATATGTTTTACCTGAATATCTATTAAATCTCGGTCTTTGCTTTGCTTGTACCTTTCCTTGTATTACAAAATTAACTTTCACTTTCTTATCTCCTTTTAATATCAGTTCGTTTCAAAAATGTCAGTAGGTTGTCCTTAATTTATATGCCTCACATTTTTAAAATTTTTGCCATATTTTGCATTTTTATTGTTTAATCGTATAATTTGTTGTTTTTTTATTATTTCTTTTTAAAATTGATTTTCGTTTGTTTTTTTAATGCATCATAATATTGTTTTTTCCAATTGTCATATCCTGCTGCAAAATCCTTACATCTCTTCCATCCTGCAAAATTTGGATTTTCCAATTTGTTACAACCAAGGCAATATTTGCATAAAACTTCATCTTTTAATTGACTCATTTCTTTTCTAGTTCCTTTCTTAAACATACAATAAAATAATTCATAAAATCTGTAATTTGTTTTTCTGTTTTTTTCTTTATTGGGCAATATTTTTTGGCTGTTAAAAATATTCTTGTAAATTCTTTTTCCTTTAGATCTATTAAATAAACTTTGTAAGGGCTTAAATATATTTGAGAAATTGCATAATATTTAAGTTGTAATTCAAATAAATTTTCTTCTGGTAAATAACTATCATCTTCAATATACAATTCCATTCTTTTTAATGTTGTTTGTATAGATATCTTATCCATTTCATTTAAGCCCTCAAAATTTTTCGCTTTTTCTGTTATATATAAATATAAATAATTTAATTTAATTTTATTTATACTTGTTACATTGTTAGTTGTTGTCATTTGTTTGTCATTTGTTTGTCGTTTGTTTGTCATTTTGCTTGTCGCATTTTCTTCCTTTGCTTGATAATCTTCGTATTTTTCAATGGTTACAAGTGTATATTTGTTTGTCGCTTTGCTTGTTATTTCTCCGGTGCTTTTCAGTTTTTCTAGCGATGTTCTTATTTGTCTAACAGATAAATTCAGTCCATCAGAAAGATGTTGTATTGATGTTACTAATTGCCCTCTTTTAATTAATTGCCCCTGCCAATATTTATCTTCGTAATTTGCTAATAGAAGGAGATGGATAAAAAGTCTACAAGTGTTGCCATCTTGATACCACTCCCAATTTATCAATTTTTTGTATAAACATATCCATCCTTCCATAGTTTATCTCCTTTGCTCTAGTTATTTCCAAAGAAGAAATCTGTATTTTTTTCTGTTTCTACTTTATTTTGTTGTGTTTCTTCTTGTTTTACTTCTACTGGTTGTTCTTGAATTAATTCTGTTGATGTATCCACTTCATTATCAATATACTCATAATCGCCATTTTCTTTTATTTCTGCCATATCTTTTTCCATTGCTGTTTGCATTTCAATACTCATAATTCCCCATTTTGAAATTAATTGTCTTAACATAGTTTTATATGCCATTCCATCAAAATCCTTATACCAGAATGAAGAATATTTCCATAAATCCTTTTGTGGAATTTGTCCATCTAATAGTTTTTTATATGATTGTGCATTAAATGCCATTGAATATTTATCTGCGTGTGATAGCATTTTCTTTTTTGACCAGTACATTGTTTTTCTAAATCCATTCATATATTCAAACATTGCATAATAACCTATTGTTTGAGTATTTTCTCGTACTTCATCATCTTCAATAAGTTTTACTTCTATTTCTTCTGATAATGGATCATATTTTATAAGCTCGCCTTCCTTTATTGCCAATACATTTATTTTTTTATAATATCCGCTTCTGATAGCTAATTGAATATAACCTTTATATCCTAATTGAAATTGAGCAACTTTAATTTGATATGAGCTACCATCTGCATTTTTTATTGTTTTATTAAAAGGAACTAAATAATATTGTCCTAATTGTGGACTAGGTGTTAAATTTAATGATTGTCCTAATAATGCTGCTGCAACTATTGATGAATTTTCACATTCTGCTAATTGAGGATTTGTTGATACTGCTGATATAATTGATGTAATAAATTGTTGTCCTTTTTCTCCTCCAACCATTTCATTTACTTTTCTTTTCATTGCATCTGTTGCCAAAAATGCACTAAATGTTTGTTTTTGATTTGCTTTAACTAAACTATTTTTTACTTCCATTTTTTAATCCTCCATCAATTTATTCAATAATTCTTCAATATCTTTTGCTTTGTTTTTATCTACCTTTATTTGTTTTACTGATATATTTTTATTAAAATAAGATCTATCTTTTAAACCGAACCTAATTGCATCTCTTAAGATATCTTCATCAAATCCATTTTCTAATAAATTTTTAATCAAACTCCCAATTACCGCTGCAATTGTTTCTTCATCACCTTCTACAACACAAGGTTTTTGAACTGATTTAGAACTATCAAATTCCAAATGTATTTTTACATAATTTTTATTTTTTTCTTTATCAAATAATCCCATTGTTATATCCTCCCATATTCAATATTATTTTTTTCAAAAAATTCTCTAATAGCCATAAATTGTTCTTTTGTCGCTGTTACCCTAAAGTCAATAGTTAATAAATTTTTTCCTTCAAATTTATCGCTTTCTTTTGCTTGTTCCATTATGTAATTTTGTACTTCCTTCTCTTGTTCTGCTTTTTGTTTTTTTAATTCTTCCATTTTTTTATTATTCTCATCAATTTTCATTCCTTCTTGTATTGCTAAACTTAAAACTGATGGATTAGTAATATTTCTAAGATAATAACTTTTTACTGCTTTGTTTATTCCCTCATCTAAAATTTGAGAATCTATTATTTTTAAATCATCGTGTGTTTTTACTACAATGTGGTTTATGTCTTCTTGAATTTTCTTATTGGAATAAGTCTTATTTAACCATCTTGGATTAAATATAGTTTCTAAACTTACAATTTCTTTTAAATCCCCTATACACGAATTGAATATTATTTTTATTTGTTCTTTTTTCTCTTCTTGCTCTTTTAATTCAAATTCTTTAATTTGTTTATCAATTGTTCCAGATGCATCATCTACTATTGACATTAACTCTTTACACTTATTTTCAAAATCCACATAAGGTTTTAATAGTTCATTTTTTATTCTCTTCTTTTCATCATTAATGGCTGATGAAACTTTATTCAAAGTTGCCCTATCTTGTCTTGCTAATGTTATTGTTTCCGATGTATAAACTACATCTTTATATTCTTTTGTTTTTGTTATTAACCAATTTTTAATATCTTCATAATTAAATTTTACTGGCTCTAATGACTTAATTTCTTCAACTTTTAATTCCATAACTTTATTTTCCTTTCTTTTTAATCTTCAGATACTGATAAGAAGTTTTTATTTCCGCTATATCCAAAACATAAATTGCCTCCATCACATATTAGAGCTAATTCATCTAATGTTATTTCATCAGAACATTTATAAATTTTATATTCTCCATGTCCATAGCAAGCCTTCCTTGAATAAACAATATCGTTTTGTTCTAGTTCTTCATCTGTAGGTGCTTTATGGTCAATATCGCTAACTTTTAATATTTTGTATTTTTGTTCTAATTCTTCATAAATTTTCATATTAATTTTCATTTTTTCGGTTTCATTCTCAGTAAATGCCCATGGCGAATATATTTTCTTTTCTAGATTATTTTTTTCTTGAAAAAACTCATCTTTATTTAATTTGGTGTCTATTATTTTCATATAGTCTTTGATTTTTTCAATTTCTTGTTTGTCTATATCTGTTCTAGTTACTTGTGCAATAGAATTTCCATATCTCGTTGGTACTTCAACAATATCTCCAACTTTTATATCTTCTATATTTGAATAATAACTATATTCTTTACCAGTAAAAGTTCTCTTTTCAAATCTATCCTCGTATTTAACTCCTACAATTTTAATTTCTTTATTTTCACTTTGAGCAACACATTCTGGATCCATTTGATTACTGAATGATGTTTTTTCTTTCTCTATAAAATCTTCTTTATTCATAACAATTCTCTCCTTATAAATTTGGTAATTCTAACGGTGGTTGAATATCTTTTTCAACATATTTTGTCCAGAATTCAACTTCCGCTTTTTCTAATTCTTTGATGTCTTCTTCAAAATCACATCTATTAATTTTGTAATGTCTTGTTTCTAATTTAATATCTCCATCAAAATCATATTTCAATTGAGCTTTTAGTATTGCAAATGAATATCCTGTTACATTAAGATAATGTAATACTTGACAGAAATAATTATCAGGAATTTTTTCCTTCCATTTTTCCTTTTGCATACTTTGTAAAATATTTGTGGTTTTTATTTCTAATATTCCTAATTCTCCTGTTTCCTTATCAACAAGTTGTCCATCTAAACTAGCAAATAAAAATGGATATTTAGGATGTTTTATTATTGTATTCTCATCGTGAGAAACTTCGTATTGTGGAAAATCCAATTTAAATAATTCTCTTAAAAGGTCCTCTGCTTGTGTACCATATTTAACATAAGGTTTATCTGAAATATCTTCTGCTTGTACTTTTCCTGTTTTTTCTTCCCAAAGTCTAATATTATTCTTATAAGGATTTAATCCAAGAATTACTGCTGCATCAGATCCACCAATTCCTTTTTGTCTTTCTTTTAACCATTCCTCTCTACTTGGCATTAGTTTCCTCCTCATCTTCAAATAGATTATCTCCTAGTGTATGTGTAATAATGATACCCAAAAGCATTGCAGAAATTTCCATACCTGTACTTGGTTTTTTATCCAATTTTTCAATATCTCCAAAAGGATTTACACAAGTTTCTGCTGCTGCATCTTCAAACATCTCTTTTATTTCCTCATAGGTATATGTTCTATTTTTTTTTATTTTATTGATTTCAATTTTTTCCATTTTCATTGTCCTTTCTAACTTTTTGTGTTAAAATATTCACAAAAGTATTTTCTTAAATATTTTTATAGAACTATTTATTGCTTTGCTCGGCTATGGTAGTTCTATTTTTTGTTTCATCAATTAGAAGTTCATATCTTGTATTAGTACATAATTCTGCAATTTGTCTTCTTAATACTTCATCTTCATTTTTTTCATTTAATTCGTGAATTTCTTCTAAAACTCCGGCAACGCTTGTTTTGACATCGTATATTTCTTGGTCTTTTAGCCTTATAGTTTCTTCTAACTGTGCAATTCTTTCATTTTGATTCATACTATTCCCCTCCTTTCAAAAGTTTTAAATTATTTTTCATAATTCTTAGTGTTGTTTTCATATTGTTGAATCTATATATGATAAATAAACTTTTTACATATTGTTTTATATCCATAAACTTATCCTCCTATTTACTTTCTTCTAATATTGTTTCTGCAACAATTATTAGTAATAGTGCTAATATAGGAATTAAATATTCTCTACCTTGTGCTATATAGCCTCTTAATTTTGTTGCATAGTTTATGGCAATTGGTGTAATAATTAAAGTTCCTATAATAATAAATAATTCTATAATTCTAACAATAAATTTTTTTCTATTAATTATCTTCATTTGTAATCACTTTCCTTTCTCCAATACATTCTAAAAATTTACTTTTTATAATAATGTAACTCCAATTTCCTTTTCCATCTTTTGGTGGTACTGCATACCCAAATGGGAATCTACCTGTTTTTAATCCTGCTCTAATTGTTTCTGCATTTGTATGTAGTATTTTTCCAACTTCAGAAGGTGTCATTCTTTCTATCGGTTTTATTTCTTTTTCCATGTTTACTCCTTTCTTTTTTGTGTGGTAATGTCGCAATTTTTAATTTTTTCATAACTTTCTCTCCTTTTTTGTGAATTTATTCACACTTTATTCTAAAAAAATATAGTTATTTGGATCTAATCCATTCTTTTTACAAAAGTCCACAACTCCATTTATTATTTTAGGACTATGGTCTATTTCTTTTTTATTTAAGACTTGAATAAAATATGAACCATTTACCCCTATTTCTTCTGCAAACCAACTCTTGTTATTTCTAAATTTTTCTTTTATTAGTTCATTTACTGCATCTACATTTAGCCTAACTCTCGCCTCTTTCATTTTATCCCTCCTCTTCTGTGAATTTATTCACAATGTCATTATATATATTCTTTTTTTAAAAGTCAATACTTTTTTGTGATTTTTTTCACATTTTTTTGTTGACTTTTTCTAAGCCTTGTTATATACTAGTTTTGGAGGTAATATTTATGTTTAACAAAGATGAATTTGCAAATATTCTAATAAAAATAAATAAAGAGTATTCTAATATGAGTGAATTTGCTAAACAGACAAATTCAGATAGATCCTATATTTCTAAATATATTCATAAAAAACTTAATAACCCTCCTACTCCCAAAATATTAGCGGGGTTTGCTAATGCATCTAAAGGTTTAATAACTTATGAAGAATTAATGAAGATATGTGGATACACAAATAATATGACTGATTTTTTCTTTAACGATGTTATAAAACAACGAGATAATAAAATTCCAATTGTTTATGAAATAAATTTCGATGAAAAAAAACAGCAATTTGTAGTTACAGCAGATAACAATTATATATCTATTAATTTTGATATTGAAGATAATAAAGAATACTATGCTTATCGTGTAAAAAATGATGATATGCTACCTCTTTTAGGTACAAACGATATTGCTATTATAGAAAAAACATCAAAATTTAGCAATGGTGAAACCTGTTTAATTTCTTTAGATAATACCAAGATTTTAATAAGAAAGATTATAGATCTAAAAGATAGTATTGAATTACAGGCTCCATATCCATATATCAAGCCCATCAAATTAACAAATGATGATATAACAAATAGAAAATTCAAAATTTTAGGTAAAGTAATACGAGCAGAAAACTCTAGTGCCTTTAAATAGTGGAGGTCATTTGTATGAAATTTGGATTTAGAAAACCTAGCATAAAAAAATCTATTAAGGCTAGAACAACTGGAAAAATTAAAAGAAAAATGAAAAAAGCATTTAATCCTTTTTACGGAAAAAAAGGAATGGGATACATAAGAAATCCCAAAAAGGCAATTTACAATAAAATTTATAACAAAACCACTATTGATCCATTAAAAACTGTTAAAAGGATTACAAATCAAAATCTTACTAGTAACAAAAGAGAATTATCAATAATAAAAATTACACTAGCATTTTTCACTTGTGGATTTTCATTATTTTTTACTGGAATACATAAGAATAAGAAATAAAAAAGGACAATGTGTTGTTAGTTTGCGACATTACCACACATTATCCAAAAGCGTAAACACTCCGAAAAGTGAATACTTTCTTATTATATAGAAAAGTACTCTATTTTTCAAGGGGTTTTACAAAAATATTTTGAAAAATGGAGGTTTTTTTTGTGCAATTAAAAAGAAGAAAAAATGGAACTGGAACAGTAGTATTTTTAGGGAAAGGTAGATATCACCCCTATGCTGCAAGAATATTAATTGGAAAGGATTTATATGGTAAACCATTATATTATGATATTGATACTTTTGAGGAGCCTATTGATGCACTTGTATGCTTAGAAAACTATCATAAAAATCCTACTCCACTAAAAATAAAACAAAATAAATATGATAAAATAGTATTTTTCCCAAAAGTTCCTTATCCTCTCGTACCAGTGGATGTAATAAGTTCAACAATACATAGAAAAAATAAAAGGAATTATACATTTAAACAAGTCTTTGAAGAAATGAAAGAAAATCTTTTTCCTACTAAAGAAGAAATGCAGATTGAAAAAGAACAACATATTAAGCCAGGCAATGGAAAATTTGCATTGCATAATTCATTAAATATGACCAATGCATATAACCATAGTGAAATCCTTTATGATAAAATTTACAGAGAATTAAGAACTTCTGACTTTCAATCATTTTTAAAAGGAAAAACACCAGCTACAGCCAAACAATTTATAACATTATTTAAAAATATGGATAAATATGCATATAATGAAGATATTATTGATAAAAAATATACAGATACATTAAAAGCATCTGGCTCTCATATCTCTCAAAATGAAAGGACTCCTTTTTCATATGAGCAGATTGATTATTTATGGAATATTCAACCTGAAACAGAAAAAGAAGAACTTGTAAAAGATATTCTATTACTTGCACTTTACACTGGTTGCCGTGCAGAAGAATTATTTTTTCTTTATACCAAGAACATTCATTTAGGAAAGAATTATTTTGTTGGTGGTATAAAGACTGCTAATGGCATTAATAGAGAAATACCAATTCATCCTGCTATAATACATATTATCGAGAAATACTATAATAAAGATAATGAATTTCTATTTATGAAAGCTAATGGGAAAAGACTCTTTTATGGAGATTACAATACATATTATAGACTACACTTTAAAGATAAGCATGAATTCTTACAAGGAGAAACTGCTCATTGTGGTAGACATACCCTTGAAACAGAATTACAAAGATTAAATGTAAAACCAACAATAATAAACTCTATTATGGGACACAAGAATGGTAATGTAGGTAGTGATACTTATAACCATATTTCAATCGAAGAAAAAATTGAGGCAATTAAACTTGTAACATATAAATCCGGAAAAATTGTGGTTTTAAAAAATATTAAAAAAACCTCTTAAATCCTTATAAAACTTTATAGATAAATAACAAACTAATAACAAATGCTGACTATCAAAGCCGGAAAGCCTTGAAAAATCAGCATTTTTTTATATATTTGTTATTCCTGCTAGAGTTAATAAATTATATAATAATTTTGCAACAAACAAAGAGCCACACGAAACTAACACTATGAACAAGATGATGACATGGTATGGTATACAGATGAAAACTATGACTGATGATACTACTTCTAAATTGTCTGAATTGTTAATGCAAGGTACTAATATGGGTATTATTGAAGGAAGACGTTTAATAAATCAAAACGCAAATGTTTCTTCTGATGTTAAAAATATTTTGCATGATTTTGTAACTATGCAGGAAGACAGTGTAGAAACATTAAAAAAATATCTGTAGCTGATACTCTTCATTTTCAAAAAAATAATAAAAACTACTCTCTTTTTGAGAATAGTTTTTTGTTTAATATTTTAATTATACATATTTGCCTTTTAAAATATCGAATGCATTATAAACAGTGTAGCAGAAAGCGATGATACTAGAGATACTACTGTTATTTGAGTATTTATTGAAGGTCCTGCTGTGTCTTTAAATGGATCTCCTATTGTATCTCCTATTACAGCTGCCTTGTGGGCTTCTGAACCTTTGCCTCCAAAGTTGCCTGCTTCTATATATTTTTTAGCATTATCCCATAACCCTCCACTATTACTCATTAGCATTGCAAGTAATAGTCCAGATAATATATTTCCAGCTAGAAATCCTCCTATTGCTTGAACCCCACCTACAAAGCCAACTATTAAGGTTGATATTATAGCTGATAATCCCGCTGGTATTAACTCTGTCATTGCTCCTAAAGTTGCTAAGTTTATACATTTTGCGTATTCTGGTTGTGCTGTACCTTCTTTTATACCTTTTATTTCTTTAAATTGTCTATGAATTTCTGAAACCAACTTTTGTGAATTCTTATTTACTCCAAATATCAATATTGCGGAAAATACAGCTGGTATTGCCACGCCAACCAAAGCGCCAAAAAATACAGATGGGTTCATTAAATCAAATGTAATTATTTCTCCTGTTGTACTAGATACAATTTCTGCAAATGCTGCTAATAAAGCAATAACTGTAAGTCCTGCGGCACCTATGGCAAATCCCTTTGTAATTGCTTTTGTTGTATTTCCAGCCGAATCTAATTCATCTGCTCTTTCTATTACCTCATCTCCTAAATCTCCCATTTCTGCAAGACCTCTGGCATTATCTACAATTGGTCCATATGCATCATTTGAAACTATCATTCCAACAATTGATAACATTCCTATTGCAGACATAGAAATTCCTAGCATTGCATATCCTGGGCCGATTGGTTCGCATAATTTGTATGAAACAAGTGCTGCTAGTCCAATTCCCACTAACGCTGGCAAACTACTTATTAATCCATAAGAAAATCCAGATAAAATTGTAAATGCTGGTCCTTTTAAAGAACTTTTCGCAACACTTATAACAGGCTTTTTATCATCGCCTGTATAATAATTGCTTGTAAGTCCTATTACTACACCAATAATCATTCCCATTATTGCTGCTCCCCAAATTCTTATATTAAAATTGCAGAATATTGTTGCAAAAAATGTTAAAATTGTGAATATTCCACAAGTTAAATAAGTTCCATTATTAAGTGCTTTACCCGGATTTCCTTTTTTCCCTATATGTGCACAAAGTACTCCAATTATTGATGCTAAAAGTCCAATTGCACAAAAGCAAAACATCATGTTAACTTCTCCCAAAGGTAATGCTATTACTAATGTTGCCGCTATTGCTGCAATATTAGAGTCAAATAAATCTGCTCCCATTCCTGCAACATCACCTACGTTATCTCCAACATTATCAGCTATAACCGCTGGATTTCTTGGATCGTCTTCTGGGATTCCTAATTCTACTTTACCTGTTAAGTCTGCAGCCATATCTGCTGTTTTCGTAAAAATTCCCCCACCAGCTTTTGCAAAAAGTGCTAACAAACTCGCCCCAAAACTAAATGCCAAAACAATGTTAGAATTTTTTGTTAATAAATACAAAATCGAAGAACCTGCTAGAGAAGTTCCAACAACAGCCATTCCCATAACTGCTCCACCTCTAAAGCCTGCCATAAAAGATTTTGCTAAGCTTTCTTTTGCTAAAATTGCTGTTTTAATATTTGCTATAGTTGCAATACTAATTCCTATAATTCCAGCTAATCCCGAAAAAGTTGAGCCTAAAATAAATGCTATAACCATTCCTATATTAGTCATAATATTTTCTGTTTTCCATATAGGTTCTGGGAAGAATAATAAAATTACTACTGCTAATACACACATAATAACTGCTAACATTTTATATTCTTTTTTTAAGAATGTGAAAGAACCTTCTCTAATTAATCTTCCTACATTTTCTATCTTTTCATTTTTAGCGGGCAGACTTTTCACCCATTTATAAAAGTAAAACGCTACAATGAAAGAAAGTACTGACACAAAGATTGAAACAATTGCCCAATCAATTTTCATAAATAATTCCTCCTTTTCTTTTGTTACATTAATATATATTATTTAAATTAATGTTAAAATTTAGTGTGAAATTTTTATATAATTCCATGAGTCTCTACACATATCTTCCAATGTTTTCTCAGCCACCCAATTTAACTCTTCTTTTGCCTTTGTTGCATCTGCATAGCATGTAGCTATATCTCCTGCTCTTCTTTCAGTTATTTTGTATTTTATTTTTTGTCCTGTTGTTTTTTCAAACGCATGAACCATATCTAAAACACTATAACCTTTTCCTGTTCCCAAATTATATATATATATACCACTTTTTTCTTTTTCTAATTTTTCTAATGCTTTAATATGTCCCTTAGCTAAGTCTACTACATGTATATAATCTCTAACACCCGTTCCATCTGGTGTATTGTAGTCATTTCCAAAAATTGACAATTCTTCTAACTCTCCTGATGCAACTCTTACGATATATGGCATTAAATTGTTAGGTCTACCTTGTGGTTCTTCTCCTATTATTCCAGATTCGTGTGAACCTATTGGGTTAAAATATCTTAATATACAAACATCCCATGTATTATCCGATTTATATACATCTTTTAATATTTGTTCTATAAACAATTTTGAACTTCCGTATGGATTTGTTGTTCCTCCTATCTTACACATTTCTGTTAGCGGTACTACTTCTGGATCTCCATAAACTGTTGCAGATGAACTAAAAATAATTGTTTTTACATTATGTTTTCTCATAACATCTAATAAATTTAATGTTCCCGATACATTATTTGTATAGTATTCAATTGGCTTCTCTACAGATTCGCCCACTGCTTTGTATCCTGCAAAATGTATAACAGAGTCTATTTTATTCTCCGCAAAAACTTTATCCATCTTTTCCTTATTTGAATAATCAAGTTCATAAAATTTAAAGTCCTTGTTTGTTATTTTTTTAATCTTGTCCAACATCTCTGGCTTGCTGTTTGAAAAGTTATCAACAACAATTACCTCCTTATTTTCATTTAATAACTCCACAACTGTATGACTACCAATGTATCCTGCTCCTCCTGTAACTAAAACTGACATATTATCATCTCTCCTTTATAATAATTTATATATTTATTTTTTTCTTAATTATATATTGAGGCCTTTGTTTTGCTTCATCATAAATTCTTACTAAGTATTCACCTATAATCCAAAGAGAAAGTAAGACAATACCTCCTACAAAAGTTGTTGCAAACATAATGCTTGTCCATCCCTTTAGCATGTTTGTCCATCCAAATATTTTTGATAATATAAAATAAAGTAATATAACTATAGACGCTATTACAAAAGTAATTCCAAAACCACCTATTACTTTTATAGGCTTAGTTGAAAATCCAATTATACCATCAGAGGCTAATTTTAACATTTTTTTTAATGGATATTTTGTCTTACCTGCATACCTTTCTTTTCTTTCATATTCATACTCATATTGTTCAAATCCAACCCAACTAAACAGTCCTCTTAAAAATTTGTTATGTTCAGGCAATGAGTTAATTACATCTACAACTTTTTTATCTACTAGTCTAAAATCTCCTGTATCTCCAGGTATATCTACATCTGATAATTTATTTAGTGTTGTATAAAAAGCCTTTGCTGTAAGTAATTTAAATGCAGATTCTCCATTTCTTTTTTTTCTTTTGCCATATATTACTTCATATCCCTGCTCCCATTTTTCTATCATATCTGGTATTAACTCTGGTGGATCTTGCAAGTCCGCATCTATTATTATAATTGCATCCCCTGTCACATACTTTAGCCCTGCCGTTACTGCCGCTTGATGTCCAAAATTTCTTGAAAAAGATATTATCTTTACATTTTTATCAACTTTTGCTATGTCCTGTAATATGTCTAAAGTCTTGTCCTTTGAACCATCATTTATAAAAACAATTTCGTGTTCATATTTTTCTTTTAGTTCTTCTAAGACTTTTTTTACTCTTTTATAACAAACATCTACAACCTCTTGTTCATAATACATCGGTATAACTACTGATACTTTTTTCATATAATCCTGCTCCTCTTTTATTTGTAGTACTTACACATTTTGTATAAAATCTTCAATTATGTTTATAATATGCTCTGTATTACTTTCTAATTTGTTTGGTATAAATGTATCTATTTCTCTTAAAGTTTCTTTTAATTCTGAAACATCTTTTATACCTTTTATAAACCCTTGGTTCGAAAAAGTTTCTACTATTTGAATTTGATGGTCATTAACATGTTCTCCATATTGTTTTAATCTTGGAACTGCAATCACCTTTTTGCCTAATTTAACAGCTGTTACAATTGAACCCACTCCTCCATGTGTGATTATTGTATCTGCCTGTTCCATTAATATATTAAATTTGTCCTGTTCTATCAAATTAAAAACTTCCATATCTTTTGATTCAAATTTTGTACTTCCAGCTTGTACAATAACCTTATCTTTTATTATATCTTCATCTATACATTTTTGCACTTCTTCTAATAATCTATAAAAGCTATTATTCTGAGTTCCAAGTAATACTAAAATCATTAATATATAGCACCTCCATATACAGCTTTAGGATACAGTTTTTTCATTTCTTCCCATTGTACTATAAACAAATCAGCAATTGGGTAAACCATTTTGCCAGATAATGTTTTAGTATTTTTATTTGCAAATGTCTCTATAAAAATAATTTTTGAGCCAAATATTTTACCTATATAACACATTGGTACAGCAGTATGTGTACCTGTTGTTATAATTATTTTTGGTTTAATTTTAAAATAATAAAATAAACTTTTGAAACAATTAAATATAAATATAAATGGATACACTAAAATTCTACTTCTTGTACCATATGTAAGAAAGTTCAGCTTATCCTTATATATTTTTTTTAGATTTTCCGTTGTCTTATCTTTTTCGGTTATTATATGGTAATCATATTGTTTAAATAACGGTTTTAATTGCATAAGCTCATTAAAATGCCCACCTGTGCTCGATATAAATAATACTTTTTTCACTTGTATCTTATCTCCTTTTTAGACTATGATTTTTTTACCAATATTTTTTTATAAGAGCAACTTTTTAACTTTTGGTATATAACAATACTTCTTTTAGTTATTATATATGATACAATAATTAGTTTCAATCTAATAATTAAAATAATACACTGTATATGTTTTATTTTGATAAATTTTGTCAAAATTAAAATTTATCCATTTTTCCATTTCTTGAGTTTTATTTGTATATGTAACTACTATTTTAGTTTTATCCTTATGCATTGCATTTTTAAAATTATACATGTCATCTTCGGTTACACTATCATTATTATATAAGAAAATTGTGTACGCATCTTTTTCATCATTTAAATATTTTTCATCATATGGATAGCGATATGTATTAGCATGATAATTAAGTGAATACTGTCTAGGCGAAAAATACATCGATGTAACTACCTGTCCCTTGAACTTTTCTTGGTTTTCCGTAAAAAAATCTCCTAATTCTTTAGAATCCATATCTTCTCTTAGCACATAATCATATTTTGTATAATAAGTTGGTTCTAAAAAAGTGTAACTTCCTAGAATCGCTCCATATCTAATTATTAGAAGTCCTACTCCTATTATATAAGCATATTTAAGCATCTTTTTCTTACCTTCTATATATGTATATACACTATAAAAAATTGTTATTATCATAAAAGGACTTTTTGTAATATAAAATAACCTGTAATATACCACTTTTGATGTCAGAAATTCAGAAACAAAAGGTGCCACTAATGGATTAAAGAAAAATATAAAATATATAAAGAAGATGAATTGTGATACATCTATTTTTCTATTTTTTATGTATAGATAAATTATTGCTAAAATTACTAGTAAATTTGCTAGAAGTGTTCCATAACCCACTCTATAAATGTTCCATGAAAAATCCAATTTCAGCACAATTCCAATTATGAACAATACTAAAGGTAATATAAATATTAATTTATATATTATATCCTTAAGTAATAATTTTTCCACTATTTCCTGTACTTTTTTATTTAAAAACATTATATAGATCAATATTACTGGAACTATAAGCCAATATTTCTGTAAAAATAAGATAGCATATATAATATTAGGTAACATCATAATCAGGTAATCATATATTTTTATATTTTTTATTTTTAAACAATATATAAAGAACGAAAAAATTATAAATGTTTGTAGAAATAAACTGCTTGAAGCAATAGCATTCAAGCCTAAACTTATTCCAGTTATAATCCAAACATATTTTTTTTGTTGGTTTTTAGTATATTGTTCTAGTAATATAAGATAAATAGGAATTCCGATTATAAATATTAAATTAGAACCCCAATATAAATGACTTAATTCTAATGTGCCTATTAATAAAATAGATAAGATTGTAATAATTAATGCTATAGTTTTATCTTTAATTTCATATATACTTTTTATTCCATATATAATAATTGCAAAAGAAATTATAACAAACAAACTCATGGTTGTCCTGAAAGTAATAAATATATCACTTGTAAAATGGAATAATGTATTTTGTAATTTATACATGCTTGATTGAAATAGATAATATCCTTGATATTTATAAAATTCATCGACATTCCAATTCCAGCCAGTCCTTGGATTTATGCTATTAATCTTGTCAGTCTGTGAATTTTCCATTATTAATGGCATGTAAAAGGAATCATCTCCTGCATCTGTCGCAGGAATTATTTTTATAATTCCAAATATTAAAATAATTAAAATATAAAACTCATAGTGTTTTAAAAAACAAAAGTCTTCTTTTTTTATCTTTGCAATTCCATAAATAAACAATGGAATACTTATTAGTGCCGTATATGTATGTACTAACGTAGATGAGACTTGAAAAATTTGCATTGGATAATAGCCTAATTGCAAACCTCCCATGAAAACAATAAATCCTACAGGTACAGATAATATTTTTATTTCTTCTTTTTTACTAAGTAAAAATTTTCCTATACCATTTGATATTACAAATATAATAAAAGCATAAACAATAAACATTATATTCTCCTAAAAAACAAATTTTATTAAATCATACATTTTATGTTTTAAACACCACAAATATAATTTTTTATTAAATTTTACATTTTTTATTAGTGGATTTTTATACCATTCTGGATATTTCTTTATTACAGGTTCAATTACTTCTTTATACGCTTTTTTTTCTTTTTTTGCCTTCATAACTTTAATTGCTAAATCAACCAAAATACAATTTATATTCAAAAATTCAATTTGTGTTGTATAACCATTTTTTATAAATTTAGGTTCAATTATATCTATAGCTTTTTTTATATCGTAATTTCTGTCTGTTAAATTGTTAGTTATTGAGTTATCCGTTCTTCTGTAATAATATAAATAGTCCTCTATTTTTACTATTTTATTAGCATCTATTAGTGCTTCTGAAATAGCAACAACATCTTCAAATAGCATATCTTCAGGGTATAAATTTTTCATCATTAGGTTTTTTCTGAATAATTTATTACATGAGTGAAATTCCATTAACAAAACTTCTTGTATTTTACCTTTTTTATAAATTGCTTTTTTACCTTTGTTAACCTTTTCTAGTTCAAGATTATTGGTCTTAAATCTGTAAAAGTTGCATATAACCACGTCGGCATTGTTTTGAATAGCTTCTTCTGTCATCCTTTGTACAAAGTTTTCTGATACATAATCATCACTATCAACAAAGAGTAAATATTGTCCCTTTGCTTTTTGAATTGCTAAATTTCTTGCAGCACCCGGTCCACTATTTTTTATATATATATGTTGTATATTTTCACTAAATTGCTCTAATATTTTTTCCGAATTATCTGTTGAGCCATCATTCACGCAAATAATCTCATACTTAAATTCTGTTTTTTGATTTATTAGAGATTCTAAGCACTGTTTGAGATATTTTTCAGTATTATAAACTGGTATTATAATAGATACATCCATATTTTCCCCTATTTATTTAATAATTTAATAATTTAATAATTTAATAATTTCTTCATATGTTCTTTTACAGTTGTTGTTATCAATATAAGCAAACGTATCTTCAACCATTTCAATATACTTTTCTTCCATTTTACATCCATTTTTTAAAATCTTTTCCAATTCTTCTATTACTTCATCTTCTTTTTTTGCTATTCGCCCAAATTCCTTATGTTTATATTCTATTGTGCACTCCTTATATTGCTTTTGTCTAAATTTTTCTTTATCAAACTGGTAAAATAGTTCTGGTTTTTTCATATAGGCAAAGTCGAAGTAAACACTTGAATAATCTGTTATTAATATTTTCGACTGTCTAAGTAATTCCTGCACGTCATTTTCTTCCTTTGAAGCAATAATAATATTTGGATTATTCGTATTAAATAATTTAATATATTTTTGCATTTCATAATGTGGATAAAATACTAGTTTAACATTATAATTTTTTAATAGTTCATGTAATCTTGTATTGTTTAATAAGCTCTTATATTTTTTATAATATTCTGTTTCTGTAAATCCTTTCTCTACGCTCTTGTCTTCTTTTTTGTATGACGGATTAACTAAGTAGCTTCTCCAAGTAGGCATTAGCAAAATTTGTTCTTTAGTTTGATAATTATTTAGATTATCAAACCTCGCCATTCCTATTAGTGGTACTTCTTCTTCTTTATATCCATAGTTAGGATTATTTAATATAGAATTTCTTTCATCAAAGGTTGATGTTATAAAAAGATTTATCTGATTTATTCTTTTATTTAATAAATCACTCATATCATCCTTTGTAACTCCGTGTTGTAAAAAAATATATTTTTTCTTGTTTTTTCTGTCAAAAACTTTCTTGTACAATAAATAACTCCAGATGTTAATATATCCAATATGTGTAGAAATATATACATTAGATAATATCAGCGCAATCTTGTGTTGAAAGCTATTGTATTCTATAACTTCTCCTAGTTTTTTTACTTTTTCGTAATCTATTTTATTTTTTTTATTGATTATATAGTAAACCTTTTGCTCTGGATGTTTTTCTCTTATATATTTAAACATCCAGTACCCATTATCCCTTGCTTCTGTTCCCCTCTCACAAATAAGCCATGCATCTTTATATTTTTCTCTGTCTTTATAAAATATTGAAACAATATAATAAAAAATCATTTGAAGTAAATATCCTGAAAATCTTGGTATCTTTTTAACTAGTTCAATTATTGATATTTTCATTTTCTTCTCCTTTTTTAAGATAATAGTCGAGCTATTTTTTCCTTAATGTTGTAGTTATATTTATTTAAATAATCTACTTGTTTATCTTCAATTTTTTTTGCTCCTAATATGTCTTTTTCTATATTAATACATCCTTCTATACCTTCTACATATTTCTCCAAATGCTTAGGTATAAAAATTGGTAATCCTATTACTTTAGCTTCTAAAATCACCATGCCTTGTCCTTCATAACGTGATGTTATAACAAAAGCATCCATCTTTTTCATATATTCAAATGGATTTTTTTGGCTACCCAAGAAAAATACATTTTCTTGTAATTTTTTTCTTTTTACTAGTTTCTTTATTTTTGGAGCATCTGGTCCATCTCCTATTATATATAAATTAACATTTTTATTTTGCTGTACTATATTTTTCATATGCTCTATTAATATATCAAAACCCTTTTGATGACATATTCTTCCTACTGTAACTAAATTATATTTTTTATTATCTACGGTAAAACTATTTTCTTTTTTACTTTTTGTTATTATTTCTTCTGCATCTATATAATTTGGAATACTCCATACCTTTTTTTGATCTATTTTAGTTTTAGCTATAAATGACTGTTTTGCTCCCTCTGAAACATTAACGATTTCATCAAAATATTTATATTTTGTTTTAAATGCATTATATAAAATATTATATTTCCATTCATTTTTAGATTTAATTACAATATCATTATGGCACCATATTATTTTTTTCTTACTATTGGTTTCTAGTGCCGCTATTGCACATTCATTAGAATATCCGTTAAAATCAATAGTTATATCATATTCCTTTTCTATGTGATATTTTTTATATTTTATAAGGATTTTAAATGGAATAATTTTACATATTGCAGCAAAAGGTGATAAATATATAATGTTAATCTTAGTTGGCATTTTGACATTATAAAAATTCTCTTTGCTGAATAAATATAAATCTATGTTGTATTCATCCAAATTTAAGTTGTTCAATAAATTTATTAATGATTTTTGAATTCCCCCTAATCCTAAATCATATTGAAATATAGCTATTTTTTTCATCTATCTTCCTCTTTTTTGTAATCTTTTATTCCTTTGAACAATAGTTTTGTTATATTGAATATGTTTGTTTTACAAATATTTCTTTTTAAGATTGCAATTGGCAATACCATAAAAAAACACATTTTGGGATATAACCTCCTAAATAATGCCCCTTTTTCATATATGTCTTCTTCCATCCATATCGCTCCTGTACTTTCCTTTGGATGTATATTTATTGTTTCATTATAAAAATATATTTTTAATCCTTTATTATAACAATCAAGTAAAAATATATTTTCCTCGCCACTTTTATATCTGGAACCTAATCCAAATCTTTCGTCAAACCTCACTTTATCCTTTATTTTTAATACTCTAAAGGTTATTTCTATAGAACATACTTGTAAGATTTCTTTTCTTGTTAGTTCCTTGTTGTGAGATGGATATTTTCTTCTATCTTTTCCATTTTCATCTAAAGACTTAAATATAATTATATCTGCATTTTTTATTGTATCATAAGCTTTTTGAACTATATCTTTATATTCTTTAACAAATGTCACATCATCATCCGTAATAATACCAATATCTACATCACTTTCTATTTTCTCCAATAACCTATTACGTGATTTTGCTAGCCCTTTTTCATTGTATGAATAAAAAACCACATCACCTTTTTCTATATTTTTTATCTGCTCTTTAGTTTGATTTATTATTATACAGTTTGATATATTTTTTTCATTTAACTTTAGTTCCTCAATATCTTTTTTATTCATCGTAGACATTAAAATTTTTATATTCATGTTTTCCCCTTTAATTATCTAATTTTTTGAAACATTTATATAGTGTTTTATTTTCAAATATTGCTTTCAACATTTTTCTAAAAATTTTTAAATTGTATATATTTTTATTCATTAAAAGCACTGCCGCTATTTTATAGTACATTTTAGTCCTGTAATATTTAGTTTCTTTGTACTTGTGATTTTTCTTTAAATATTCTCTCAATTTTGTATATACTTCTATTCGCTCCTCATCATTTTCCATCATTACAGTTCTTAGTATTTTATAGATCACATGTGTAAAACACAAAAATTCAATCTCTTCTTCGTACTTACTATATGTATTTTGACTTTTAGCAATTTTTTTCAGTTCTTCCGTTGTTGTTAAAATATCTAATAAATTTCTAACATTTACAGAATTTGAAAGCCCTTCATCATTTGGAACATAATGATATACTGTTTTATCCATATATGCAATATTTTTTGCTTCCATAATGGAAGATATTGTTATTACCATATCTTCTCCTATTTTAGATGTAATAAAAAAACTTTCTTTTATTAAATCTCTTTTAAATATCTTGTTCCAAAGAGCTGGTTTTATGTGAATAATATCTTTATGTTCTTTTAAGTTTTCTGAGTAATATTTATACGGAATTCCCTTTTTTTCTTTTAAAAACTCATCTTTTTTTGTTACTTCTTTATAATTTCCAATAACTATATCTGCATTTGTTTCTTCTAGTTTACCCACAAAATTCTCAATTGCATCCTGCTCTACAAAGTCATCTGAGTCGCAAAATAAAACATAATCTCCTGTCGAAGCTTCAAATCCGACCTTTCTAGCATAATTAGGTCCTTGCATTGTAGCTATTAGTGCTTTAACTCTACAATCGTTTTTTTCTAGTGTCTTTATATAATCATAACTGCCATCTTTTGAGTTATTATCAACCAACAGTATTTCTATATTATGATATGTTTGGTTTAAAACTTTTTCCAAACTAATTGGTAGATACTCCATTGCATTATAAATAGGAATAATCACACTAACTTTCAATTTTTCCCCTCCAAATTTTCTCTTAATGTTATAACTTGTCCTCTATTGTCATCATAATTTGCAACTATTTTGTCTATGGCATACTTATCCATAAATACATTTGTATAATTTCTATTTCTCTTTTCGCTGTACTTTTTTAGTTTAACCGGATGATGTTGAACTGATAGTTCATTTGTAAACCCTACCTTCAAATTATTCAATTTGACTCTATAAAAAAACTCCGTGTGTTCTTGCAATTTCAATTTTGGATCCCAACCGTGAATTTCTTTTATTCTTTCTGTCTTAGCCAAGAAAAAATTTAATACTAAATCTGTTTCTGCAAATTCCGGAAATGAATGCACTGTGTAATCTGCATAAAATGTATTCCCTTCCATCTTTAAGGTTCCTATATAATTTGTTGGCAATTCATATTTTAGTATTTTTTGAATAAGAACAAGAAGCTTGTCCCAATTACTTTTTACAATTTTATAGTTGCGTATATATCCCCCTATAATATCTAATTTTTTCTCTTCAAGTATTTGCACTGCTCTTTCTAAGTTTGTTTTTTGATCAAAAACGAAATCGTCGTCTGCTAATACAAAATATTTCGTTTGTATTTTATTTAATAAAAAATTTCTTCCAGCAGATAGTCCACAATCTTTTTCTAAATTGTAATATTGCAAATTGTATTGGTTAAATTTTGATAATATTTTTTCTTTGGATGATATTTCGCTATCATCTCCAACTAAAACTCTAATTTTAGGATATTTTTTAAAAATAGAGTCCAATAAATTAATTAAGCAATCACATCTGTCTAGTGTTTTTATAATAATTGTCACTTCATCCATTTTTTCTTTTCCCCCCTTACTTCAATTTTAGGATTTGAACATCGTCATTTGAATAAATAACCTCAAAGTTATTATTTATATAATTTTTAAACTTTTCTTCTCTAGATGCCTTGCAAGTTATATATTGAATATCATAGTATTTAATATATTCCTCAATTTCCTTTTCTTCTATTGGTACCTCTTTTCCAGATTCATTATATAAATAGCTTTTACCCTCTGAATCAAAGTAAGCACTTATAGCTAATTTACTTGTAAAAGTTTTATTTTCATCTCCCAAATATCCCATATATTCTTTACTATTTATAATTTTAATTTTCTTATTGACATTTTTGTCAATCATAGACATATTAAAAGTATTAGCCGTATAATAGACCCTAACATATTCTTTAGATAAATTATTTTCCTGTATATATTTATTAAAATATTCAGTCGCTTCCACTAAAGTATTTGGCACTTTAGCAAGTATGCTATATTTTTTACAATCAATTATATCAAATTGTAATATATAGACTAATATTGAAAATGCTGTTAATGTTATGTATACATAACTTCCATATTGCAATACTTTCTTAATGTTATATTGTGTTTTTATATTTTTTACTCTAGTTTCTATAAATTCAAGCAAATAATATATTCCTAATATTCCAAAAATAGTATTAAAGAATAAATATATCCTACTTTCAAGCCCTAATGTTAATGCTGAAAGACCCTTTCTTACTAAAGGATTATACAAAATAATTATATATACCACTAGTAATAAAAACTCTGGTTTTTTTCTTAAATTTTTTATTCCATATACTAATAAGAATATCATACCACCATACAAGATGCTTGAATGTGTAATTAAAATCAGAATTGTACTTAATACATTAGATTTATTTTCATAAATATATTTCATTGATGAACTATGAATTTCTTTATCCACTGTATAATTTAATATTAATTTTTCCCCATCTTCTAAATGTTCATCCGGATTCTCTGCATTCTCTGGAATTATTTGCATGCTTGAATCAATATTATCCTTCTTTATTAATAATTTTGCAAATATATTATCATATAAAGGAGTTCCTAGTAAAATAAGTATTATTGGTATAATTATCATCATTGGATATCCAAGTTTAGCAATTATATCTATTATTTTTTTGTTTTGAAATAACAAATATAAAATTGTTAACACAAATAGCATAATTGCAATAACATATATATTATCTAACGATTCATAAATATATAAAAACAAAATTATCAATACCGGTGTACCTACATATAATACTGAATTCAATAAGTCCTTTCTTTTTAATATACATACAACTATATAGAAGGAACAAATAAAAAATAACATAATAAACATCATCGTAGATGTTATAGAAATTCCAGCAATTATACAAATTAATAGTAAATGTAATGATGTTTTTTCTTCTTTGAATAAATCAAACATATAAGTAAAACAATAAATACTTAATACTATTGTTACTAAATGAAGTGCATTAAATGGCGCCCTGAAAATGCTAAGAACAAATGTTAAAAAAAATGCTGTAAGTATATTGTTTAAATTTTTATTTCGAGCTATTCTCACCAATGTTATTGCTGTCATACTTATAAAAAAGTAATTCATAAATGTCATTACCCATATTAAAACTAAATATCCCTCTTGTAGTCCGACTATGTTAGCCAAAAATGATGCTTGGTAGTAATATGACATATATTTATAATAATTTTGCAAATTACTTTGGCCTGTATATGGGTCTATAGTTGATATGTGTTCTGCATTTTGTGCACTATTAGTAAATACACTGTAAAAATAGGAATCATATGTTTCCATGTATCCAAAGTGAATGCATATCATATATAATAACATAAAAGCAAATGCCACAATAAGTGCTATAATTTCTTTTTTTGTTATTTTAATAATTTTCTTGTTTTTTATATACTTAAGCATAATAATTCCAATTATTGTTAAATATACAAGTCCAAAAATATTTAAGTATCTTGATGATAGTTTAAAGAACATAACTGGAAGCTCACATATAAAAAACAAAGTCAGATTTGCCAAAAAGCCTATTGCTGTTTTTTCTTCCCTATCTTTCTTTATCTTATCAAAAACATAAAGTCCAAGTGCCTTTGAACTAAAACACATAAAAACTATTAATAATAAAATCTTTAGTATTGTCAATTTTTCTCCTCCACTTATAACTAAAATTAGTTATTATTTGTTCTGTTTTTCTTTTAATATCATATATATGTCATCAATAATCTTTTTATTTGTCTCTACATCAAACTTTCTAGCAAACAGCATTCTACTTTTTAGCAATCTTTCTAGGTCTTCCTCTTTGAATACATATGGATTTCCTCTTTCCCAATCAATGTATCTCATACAAGCATCTCCGTTAAAATTATTTGATGGTTCTTTATAAACATTTTCTTTAAATTTAGAGTTTACTAAAAGTGTCTGAATAAATAGTTCATCTGCGCATAATGAATATTTAAATACCTTTCTTACCCAAGTTTCCTGTTTCAACACATAGTTTGCAAAGTCATTTGTAATACTGACCCAATTTGCACCATATCCTACTTTGATATCCAGCTTTTTTATTCGATCGACTTTTAAAATAGATTGTATAGGCATAAAAACATTTTGAAAAGCATTATAAAATGTTCTTTCTAATCTTCGATTGCTTTTTGCAATTTTTTGAAAAAAATGGAACCTAGAAATTCTATAATATGCATTCCTTTTGTTTATTATTTCATCCGTCGTTAATTGAACAATTTCTTTTCCATTGTTCTTTTGAAAAAAATCGTGAATTTCATCTTGTGTTTTTAATGGTAGGTCTACTCCTGATATAAAGTGATAATATTCATAGTTCTTGTTTTTGCTTTCTTTTAGTAATAAATATTCACATTCTATCTGAGAAAAGTCCCCCCATCTCACATCAATTCTTTTCGTAAAATATAGATTCGAATTCTTTACAATATTGTTTATTTCTTGTACATTGAATAATTTTGACTTTTTATCTATATGTAAATAAATATCATTTCTCTTATCATCAATTAAATTTAACAATTTTTTTAGAATGTATGGGTTATTATGAGCCATAATTAGATATGCATGTTTTTTCATATAAGTTACCTTCTTATTATAATTCCTTTTAAAATTTTTACAGTCTCTTTAAATGTTTCTCTATTGGAAATTGCTCCTGTTATTAAAAATATAATCCCTACAGTAGTAGATATTATAATTGCATATGTAAACCACTGCAAATAGTTTAAAATCATAAGGTTGATTCCAAATGAATAAAATCCAATAATTATACATGCAACTGCTAAAAATAATAAAACTCTTTTTATAATTATATTATTCGATATCTTCAATATATATTTGTTAGAGTACCAAATAAAATTAATTGCCCTATATATTGCTGCCAATAGGCATCCTAATAAAGCTCCATAGATTCCCCAAAAATACATTAGAATTACTTGTCCCAAAAGATTTATAATCATTTCAATTACTGAATATTTTTTTGTCTGTTTAAAATGCCCGCTTGCAATGACCATCGTTCTTGATGGAATCTTAAGATTGTTTATGAATCCAACTAGTACAAATAACTTACCTAATATAGGAAGCACATAGTTAGCGTCTGTCATTCCTTGAGTATATATTTTTATAAATGGCATAATTAATATATATGCTATTGTATAAATTGCGGAGATCATAATCATGTATGTAAATTCAAAAACATCATAAGCTTTTTTCAGAACTTCATCTTCTTTTTTCGAAACTACATCCCCAAAAGATGCATATATTCCATTAGAAACAATATTGCAAATCATGTTTAATCCAGAAAAAACTAACATATAAACATTATAAATACTTGCATTTTTTAACCCAATAAGCAATGATATTAGTACAATAGAACTATTGTTAATAATCAGTGCAGTAATTTCGTGTATTATTGCATCTCTCCTTTGAGAAATTTCGTTCATCAGTGGTTTTTCTTTCTTATCAATATAAGTATAATTTTTTTTGAAGTACGTCCAAAGCACAACCACTCTGACAATATACACAGTCATTGCACCAAATTCTACCAAAATAATATTACAGTTAAATTTAATTAATAATATAGAAATGACAATGTTAAATATATTACCCAATCCTTGAGCAATAGATACCAAGTAGTTTTTTTGATCTGCGCTAAACAAGGCTTGATACTTTCCAATAAAATAAAATTCCGATACGCCACAGGCTCCAAGTAATATAATTAAACAAATTGTAGTTAAAACATCTACATCGTTACGCACAAATAATGGGTATATGAATGCAACTAAGAGCATGATAAGAGATGACAAGTTTCCTGCTTTTACAAACATTTTCCTCGTTGCATTAAAAATACCACTTAACTTTTTATAGTTTCGTTCAGCTAGTGGTTGATACATTACATATGTACTAGCACTTGCAATTCCTGCACCAGTAGTTTGAGCATACATTACAATCTGTTTTATCGTAGAAATCAGCCCATTAATTGATGAACCATAATTCTGAATTATGAGGGGTGGTAATATAAAACCGGTCACGATACTTACAATTTGTTGCAATAAGTTAAATATTAAATTTTTTAAAGTTTTTTTTGCTCTCATTTGTTCTTCACCTGTTATAAATTATTATTTCTCTTTATTCTCATTATTTCTTTGGTTATACACATATATACTTGTTTTTTGAATTATCTCTTTGTTTTTTTCTTTTAACTCTGATATTTTAATATTTTGAAAAAATAACATGATATAAGAAACAAACACAAATAAGCATAAAATGAAATTACTCGTTGATTGAAATCCCATTTGCTTTGCAAAAAAAATTGAAATTTTCGGAAATATACTAAGTATCAATAATATGATTGACCAAATTATCCATACAATAGAATCATCAATATTTAATTTATGTTTTCTTATTTTTCGTATAATATAAATGATTGTTAATATTGAAATAATTATAAAAAATAAATTTAATTGTAAATCCATAGTCAACTCCTCTTCTTATCAATATTTTATTTTCTTTTCCTAAATGGTTGTATAAAAAAGATAGAAATAATCATTCTGCACATATATTTAATAGTATGACCTACATTAAATGAAGATGTTCCTTGTTCTCTTTCACTCATTTCTACTTGAATTTCTTTTATTTTTTTCTTCTTTTTTAACATATACACTAACGTATCCGGTTCTGGGGGATTGTTCATGTCTAGTGCATATTCCTTTATAATATTTTTATTATATGCTCTCATTCCACTTGTTGGATCCGTAATCCTTTTCCCTGTAGTTAGAAATATACAAGCTGATATTACTCTACTTCCCAGCATTCTCAATGACCATGGTTTTTTTGCAGTTACAAATCTTGAGCCAATAGCTATATCTATTCCATTTTCAATTTCGTCAACTAAACATTCTATATATTTAGCACTATGTTGTCCGTCTCCATCGAATTGGATAGCAATATCATAATTTTTATCCATTGCATATTTAAGTCCTGTTTGAACTGCACCCCAAAGGCCTAGGTTTACTAATCCGTTTATGCAATTATAATTGTTTTTTTTACATATTTCTAAAGTATTGTCTTTTGATGCATCGTTTATAATAACATAATCAACATCTTTAGCATTTTTTTCTAAATCTTTTACAACTTTTTCTATGTTTCCCGCTTCGTTGTAGGCTGGTATTATTAATAATACTTTAGGTTTCATCTTGTTTTCCCCCAACTCCTATTATTTCTTGTATTTGTTATTCTATATTAAAACTTTTTCTTTGTCAACCTTACAAAATAAGTTGTTTTTGTGTAATTTCTTATGATGTTTTTGTTTTTTTGAATATATCTTTATACCCTACTGCGATAATTGCCACTACTAATAATGCAAATGATAACGCCTTCCATAACCCACTGTCTAATAATATTATTGCAAACATGCCTAGCGTTGCACTTAGTCCATATAATATCAAAACTGCCTGTTTTTGTGTATATCCTTTTGCCATTAATCTATGATGTAAATGTCCCTTATCTGGCTTAAATACAGCTTTTAATGACTTACCTTTGATTATTCTTCTAAAAATAGCAAATATTGTATCAAATATAGGTAATCCTAGTACTATTAGTGGCGCTATTAATACTAAAACCGTATATGTTTTTGCCACTCCTAAAATTGATATTACTGCTAAGCTGAATCCTAAAAAATTAGAGCCTACATCTCCTACAAATGTTTTAGCTGGATTAAAATTAAATGGCAAAAATCCAACTATTCCACCTGCAAGAGCTGTTATTAATATAATAGATAATATTGATGAACCATTTGTTGCAAATATTATTAATAATGATATACAAGATATAAGTGAAATACCTGAAGATAAACCATCTAATCCATCTATTAAGTTTATTGCATTAGTTATACCTACTATCCATCCTATTGTAAGTATATATGAAAAAACGTTGTTTAAAATTATGTTTTTTTCCATAAATGGTACTGCTATCATGTCTATCTTTACACCACACACAGTTACGATTACTGCTGATAATATTTGTGCAAGTAATTTAACCCACGCCGGTATATTTTTCGAATCATCTATGAAACATGTTATTCCCAATATTATAATTCCTAGAAAAAATCCCATCAGTTTTATTCCATAGTTTTCTGTTCCTACTAAACTTATTGTTTTTTCTATGCTTAATATAAACAATAAATATAGAACCGAAAGTAGGAAACCGGATATTATCGCTAAACCACCTAATCTTGGAATTGGTTTATTGTGTATTTTACGTTCCCCTGGAAAATCTATTGCTCCAACCTTATGCGCAAGTCTCATAGTATAGGGTGTTATAACAAAGCTTGTAATAAATGCTAGCAAAAAAGCTATAGTAATATTTCCCCACATTTTCTATCGCCTCACTCTTTTATTATCTTTTACATTTTATATCATTGCATATTTTTTGTCAATTTATTTTCTCCTCTACACTTCATAAATTTCCCTATAAATCTCATAATCTCTTAATATTTTTCTTACATAGTTATTTGTTTCTTTAAATGGTATATTTTCTATATCAGAGCCATCTTTTTTTATTATTCCTTTTTGTATCCACTCCGTTACATTTCCTATTCCCGCATTATATGCTGCTAGCGCTATTTCAAGGTTTCCATCATATCTTTCTAGCAGTTCTGATAAGTATTTTATACCAATTTTCACATTAATCTTCGGGTTATATAATTCTTCTTTTGAGTTTATTTTTTCATTTACTTTTTCTCCCGTTTCTATAGCTGTATTCTCCATTAATTGCATTAGTCCAATTGCATTACTTGTTGATGTTGCATCTTTTTTAAAATTGCTTTCTGCCTTAATAACTGCAAATACTAGTAATGGATCTACATTATATTCTGTTGCATATTCATAAACATATTCCGAATAATCTTTTACGTACATTTTTCTCAAAATAATTCTTTTTACATTAGCAACTTTTAGCACCACCACTAAAATTATAATTGTTAATGTGCAAATCAAAAATTTTTTCACTATTTTCACCTTTCGTATTATTTAAAGCTTCTTTTGCTTATTTTGCCTCATACCAATTGTTTGCTTCTGATATTTCTACTTTTAATGGTATGCTTAGTTTTGTAGCATTCTCCATACTTTCTTTTAAGACTTGCTTTACTTGTTCGCTTTCCTCTTTTTTACATTCTACAATCAATTCATCATGTACTTGTAATATTAATTTTGCACTTAATTTTTCTTTTTCTATTCTGTCAAATAATTTTATCATTGCAATCTTCATAATATCTGCCGCTGTTCCTTGTATTGGTGTATTCATTGCCACTCTAGCGCCAAATTGCCTTACCATATAATTGTTTGATGATAATTCTGGAATTTCTCTTCTTCTATGGAATAGTGTTTCTACATATCCTCTTTCCTTTGCCTCTTCTACAATGTTATCCATAAAATTCTTAATTCCCATATACTTTTCTTTGTATTGCTCTATATATTGTTTTGCTTTTTTTCTTCCTATCCCTAACTGCTCTGCTAATCCAAAGTCACTTATTCCATAAACAATTCCAAAGTTTACAGCCTTTGCAGCACTTCTTTGTTCTTTTGTAACTTCTTCCATTGGTACATCAAATACCTTTGAAGCTACTTGTCTGTGTATATCTTCATCATTTTCAAATGCATTTATCATGTTTTCATCTTGAGATATGTGTGCTAACACTCTTAATTCTATTTGTGAATAGTCTGCATCTATATATATATATCCTTTTTCTGGTTTAAATGCTTTTCTAAGCTGTTTTCCTAATTCTATTCTTGTCGGAATATTTTGTAGATTTGGTTCTGTACTGCTTATTCTTCCGGTTGCTGTTATTGTTTGATGAAAATATGAATGTATCCTTTTTGTCTTAGTATTTACATATGGAAGTAATCCTTCAACATATGTTGAATTTAATTTCATTAATGTTCTATACTCTAATATTTTCTCTATAACAGGATGCTCTTTTTTTAATTTTTCTAAAACATCAACATCTGTTGAGTAACCGCTTTTTGTCTTTTTATATACAGGAAGCTTTAAATCTTCAAACAAAACCTTTCCCAATTGCTGTGTTGAGTTTACATTAAACTCTTGTCCACACATTTCATATATTTCTTTTTTTAACTCTCCTATTTTCGCTTTTAGTTCATTTCCAAACATAGTTAATTCATTTTCATCTAAATGAATTCCATTATATTGCATTTCTCCCAATACTTTAATTAATGGCATTTCTATATTATTAAATAATTCCCAGCAATTTATTTCTTTTAGTTTTTCTGTTATTTTTTCTATCAGTTTATTCAATAAGTAGGTCTCTATACCATTTTCATATTTAGTTGTATCATTAAGTTCTTGTGTTTCAAAAAGCGTAATTTGTTTATTTTGATTTTTATCTATGCCCATTTTTTCCAAATAGTCATTCATATCTATATTAAGATACTGATTTGCTAGTATAGAAATATTGTATTTTGAATTTGTGGGATTTACTAAATATGCGGCAATTTCTATGTCGAATACCATATTTTTAAACATTATACCATTTTGTCTTAATATTACATAATCTTCTATTAAATTATGCCCATATTTTTCAATGTTTTCACTTTCAAATATCTTTTTTATCTGTTCCTCATTTGTTTTAGCATAGTATATTACATTTTTTTCGATATTATATATGCTTATGCTTATGATTTTTTTCTTAATTATGTCATTATCATTATTACTTTGCTCTTTACCTAAAGTATATATTATTTTTTTCTCAGTTTGCGCATACTCTTCTATTAAATTATAGTTTACTTCTTGTATTTCAAATAATTTTTCTATCTGAGACTCATTTTTTTCCGCTTTCAAGCCAAATCTTTCTATAAACCTATTAAACTTTAGTTCCTTAAAGATTTCTAAAACTTCATTTTTATCCCATTCTGTAATTTTATAATCTTCTAAGTTTTTTTCTATTGGAACTTGTGTATTAATGGTTCCCAATTCTTTAGATAAATATGCCAACTCCTTATTTTGTTCAATTTTTTCTCTAGTCTTTCCTTTTAATTCGTCCTTGCCTTCTTCTATCTGCTTATATAGGTTTTCTATTGAACCATATTTTTTTATAAGTTCTAGTGCCGTCTTTTCCCCTATTCCTGGGACTCCTGGAATATTGTCCGAACTATCTCCCATTAGCCCTTTGACTTCTATTAGTTGTTTTGGCATTACGCCATATTTTTCTATAATATTTTGTTCTTTAAAATCTTCTGTCTCTGTCTTTCCTGCTTTTGTATGCGGAATTCTTATAGTTATATTGTTGGTAGTTAATTGGAACGTATCTCTGTCTCCTGATAATATTGTCACATGAATTCCTTGCTCTTCTCCATAATTTGCTAGCGTGCCCAAAACATCATCTGCTTCGTATCCTTCTTTTTCTATTATTGTTATGTTCATTGCTTTAAGAATATTTTTTATTATTGGCATCTGTTCTGCAAGTTCATTTGGCATTCCCTTTCTTGTGGCTTTATAGCCTGCATAAAGCTTATGTCTTGCAGTTGGTGCTTTTAGGTCAAAAGTCACTACCATATATTCTGGTTTTAAATCATCTATTATTTTAAACATTATTGATAAAAATCCATATACAGCATTGGTATATCTTCCATCTGGAGTTGTAAGCATTTTCGAACCCATGATTCCGTAAAATGCTCTATTCATAATACTATTTCCGTCAATTAAAACTAATTCTTTCAAAACACGCCTCCTGCTTTTAATACATAGTTTTGTTTTCACTTTTATTTTGATAACTTTCAAATGTTTTTATTGTTTCTTCCCTATCCATTGCTATAATTTTTAATATGTCTTCTTTATTAGTGGTTTTGCTTTGCCCCTCCAAATATTCATAAATTAAATTATCTCTAAATCCTATTTTTTCTGCATCTTCCTTTGTGTTGCCATAATACACCATTTTTATGTTTGACCATATAATAGCAGACAAACACATTGGACATGGATAACAACTAGTATAAATTTCACATCCTGTTAAATCAAATGTACCCAAGTTTTTGCAAGCATCTCTAATTGCTACTATTTCTGCATGTGCTGTTGGATCATTTTTTAATACTACTTGATTATTACCTTTACCAACTATTTCATTATTCTTTATAATAACAGCTCCAAATGGTCCACCATCATTTGTTAAAATATTTTGCTGTGCTAATTCATCAGCTATTTTCATGTATTTATTCATTCTTCAAGTCTCCTTTTTTGAAAATATTAAACCTTCCGTGTTCCTAATCAATTTTTATTAATTCATATCCTCTTGTTCCAAAACCCAATTCTTCTGCTACTATTGTATGTATTCCATTTTGTCTTTCTATTATTATATTCAATTAAATCTGTTATTTCCTCGCCCGACATTAGTATTGTACTATACTAAAATAAAAATGGCAATAATAAGTTATTATTTTTTAATTCGATTGAATAATTATTATAATAAATTCTAATAATATTATTATGGAGGTATGTTATGAAAACTTTATATTACATTGTACTTACACTTGTAATAATTGGTGCATTAAATTGGCTTTTAATAGGTCTTTTCAGTTTCGATTTAGTTGCTGCACTTTTTGGGAGTATGAGTGCTTTTAGTAGAGTCATTTATACTTTAGTCGGCTTAAGCGGTATTATTTCATTTGGTTTATACTCAAAAATAAACGAATAATGCATTTTTTATAAGTGTGTATCTCTATTCTTCATTTTTTTAGAGCAGATAATTAATTATCTGCTCTAATCATACTAAATACCACAGCTTTCACAATGATGTTCTTTTAAATTACATTTTATCTTAATTTCTTCTTCTGATAATTTGTCTTCTTTTCTATAGTAATCTGCAATAGCTTCATGTATTGCTTCTTCAGCTAACACTGAGCAGTGTAGTTTTACAGGTGGTAGTCCATCTAATGCTTTTACAACGTCTCCATTTTTTAAAGCTAAAGCCTCTTCTATCGTTTTTCCTTTTATCATTTCTGTTGAAATACTGCTTGTTGCTATTGCAGCTCCACATCCAAAGGTTTTAAATTTTACATCTGTTATAATATTATTTTCTACTTTTGTAGATATTTTCATGTCCTTTTTCCTCCATTGTTTATATATATTATTTTGGGGTTATTCCTCATATCTCACTTCATTCATATAATTAAATCCACCTATAAAATAATCATATGGGTAATCTCTCACTCTGCTTTCCATAACATCATTTATAGGTATAAGCGTATAATCTTTTAACACTACATATTTATATGTAAATGTTAATATTTCATCATAAAATTTAGTTAATAAATTAATTCTGACTGTAGTTGTAACAGTTTTATTTAAATTAGTATCAAAATAACTCATTATCTCGTAAAAGCCTTTATCAGTTTTAAGTATTCTTTCATTATATATTCTAATTACTTTCTCGCCTTCATAATTTCCACTAACTTTATCAACTGCTGGATATCTATCATTATTATACAATAATCTATACAAAATATTATCCTTTACATAAACATAGTTAGACATAAAATCATAATCAGTCTTTTTGCCAAGAAATTCAGTAGAATATTCCCATTTAAGATAATTATTAAGTTTATAATCTGCATTTAGAAACATATCATAACTATCTCTAACTTTATTATCCAAATTTTCATCATGTAATGTATATAATGTATCATTGTAATCAATAAATTTTATATCTGCCCCAGAGCTTGGCCTAATGTTCATAACTTTAATATTTTTATCTATGTCATAAACTTTTTTATATTCAAATTCTCCGCTGTCTAGTTTTTGAGGATTGAAAATATATATTGAATTATTACTTATGAAAGCATATTCGCTAAAATTTGTATTTTCATTTAATATTTCTCCACCTTTTAGTTTTAAATATTTTTTATCAGGGTTGGTTGCTAATATCTGTTCTATTATTGATTTAGGCTCACAAATAGTATGGTCATTTAATTCAGGTTTCTTATTTTTTATAGCAATAATAATTGCAAAGATAACAATTATCAATATAACAGATAATACAACATAAATAATCTTCCTACTTTTCATTTTACACCTATCTTTCTATATATCCATTTTAATGCACATATAATCAATTACACCTTTTTATATTATAATATACTTCGCAAAATAGGGCAACTCATTTTGCTAATTCTTCTTCCAGATTCTTTAAATCCACATTTTTTATAACATCTTAAAACTTAATACAGATTGGTCAATATTAATCCAATATCTTCTAAAGTAAGAATTTTCTTCTTTGATATAAATTAAATCTTTTTGTATTCCATAATTATTTTCTATGGTTTTATAAGAACCAACATTATTATCTTTACAAGTAATCATTACATCTTCCAAACCTAATTCTTTGCATTTTATTAATGCTAGATGAAGCATTATCGTTCCATACCCTTTATTTCTTTCACTTGGCCTTATTCCATAGCCAATGTGTCCACCATATAATTTTAAAAAAGCATTATCTATGTTATGTCTAATTGATATATGTCCTAGAATTTTGTTTCCATCATTCATTAAGAAAAAAACTGTTGAAGGAACTCTACCTTCTTCCATATTTATTCCTTTATTTTCATTTTCTATTTTTATTAACCAATCCTTATAATCAATATTTTCATAATATCCTAATGGTGTAGCATTAATATCTATTTTTCTAAACTCTTTTATATAGTTTTTCCACTCTTGTTCTTCTTCAGCAGAAGGCTTTTTTAAGTATAATTTCATATTTTTCCTCCATTCTAATGGCTCTTTGATAAAATTCCAAGTCATCCCCCAGTTTTTCTTATAAATAATTTTTAACTTTCAAAGTAAAATGCTAATCTTGAATTATTTCTAATATATTTTTCCTCAAAATTATTATTTGTAAAATTTTTTATAGTGTTTCTCCAAAATTTTTGAGCTCTTTCATTTTTTAATAATGTACAAACTTCCCATTTTCCTTTATACACCTCAAACATTTTATTTGCCATAAATGTTCCTGCCCCTATTCTTCTATACTTGTTAAGAACAAAAAATTCGGCTACTTCATTCATATTTTCCTCATTAAATCTCTGTAAAACAAATCCTGCTAATTCATTGTTACATTTTAATATATATGGATGCCTGTTTTCTTCCTGCCAATATCTTTCAACATATTTGCTCATTACATACAATCCAGAATCCAACATTTTAAATGTTGTAGTCTCATCTTCAAAGAAACTTAATTCATATGTATATAACTGCATTAAATTATATATTACATTCTTATCTTTCTCTTTAACTTCTATTAAATCAAACATCTTTCACTCTCCAATTATTTTTTTGTTACGCACTTTAATACTGCTACACACTCCACATGCCGTGTCTGCTTGTAAAAAACACCTTGGTTAGACTTGTGTGCTGATAAAAGACATCTAGTTATATAACTTATCATAAATAAAAGTAGCTAATTCAATAAATAATTCTTTATTGTCTATTAAATACTGCATATCCTCTAAAAACTTTTTATATTTTAAATCTTCAACATAGCTTTTATTAATCGCATATCCATTTTTTCCAAATTTTTTTATAGCAAATTTATATGATCTTTCAATAGATTCATTTTTATCAATTTCTGGATTTTTCTTTTTTCCATACGAAATTGAAGCAATCAGATATTGTTTCACCTCGACTTTTCTATCTGCAGAAGATAATATTTTTCCATATATATTTCTAGGTATATATTCTAATGAAGCTCTATGATCTTCAATTGTTTCTCTTATTGTTTTCATTTCCATGATGCTAAAAAATCCATTTAGATATTCATCCTCATAAGCTCTTTCTGCCGATAAAACTTCATGTCTATCTCTATCAATATGACATGCAACATCATGAAAACATACGCAAGTGTATAAGATATCATAATTTATTTCATATCCATCAGCAAGTTCAAAAGCTCGTTTTAGAACATATTTAACATGTTCTGAATTATGTCCTCCATCGTTTAGCTCATATTCCGGTAGAATCTTTCCTTCAATATATTGTTTTAATTCATTATTCACTTTGTTAATTTTTCTATTGATTTTTATTTCGTCAAAATTCAAGTCATCTAAAAATCTATTAATTTCTTTCATTTTTGCCTCCAAAATACTTAACCAAGTAATATTTATCTAATTTAGGATTTTCTTTATTCTTTCTAATAAATTCAACCTCAAATCCACATTTTTTATAAAACTCTGGTGCCTGAAATCCATAAGTTGTTAGATTTATATTTTCAAAACCTTTTTCTTTAAAATACTCTTCGACAGTTTGCACAAGTTTACTTCCAATATGCTTATTACGATATTCATCTATTATAATCATGTCACTAATATGAACTTCCTTATAATATGAATTTCCTGTTATTATTCCAACAAATTTTTCATCATCTTTAGCAATAAATGAAAAAGGTGTATAATTGCAAACAACCTTATTTTTTTCTGCAAATTTATTAAATTCATCATCTATTATTTTGTAAAATTCTTCATCCAAATTTTCCTTATATTCTATATTTAGCACTTCTACTTCATCTCCTTTTACTATTTTTTATTTTATATCACATTCTACTCGAATTCTCAAGCCATTTCGAAGTACTTTATTAAGTTTCCATTTTCATCTCTTTCATAAGAAAAATATTTTCTTGTATTTATAAAATCAACAAGGACATTATTGCTATTTAAATCAATTTTATTATTTTGTATAACAAACTTTCATCAGGTACATCTTTTGGAACGCTTAAATCAAATTCTCGCTTTAATATAAACCTAATTAAATAAGGATCTATTACTCCATTCTCATCATATCCACCAACTATAACATAATCTACAATAGCATTAAAAATTTCTTGGTCAAAACCTTCCATTATATCTTTAGAAGCTAATAATTCTTTTACTTTCTTTAAACCATCTGAAATAGTTTTGTATAAGATGTAAATCCAGATGTTATTGATAATGGTCTATATGGTGGGTCAAAATATACAAAAGTATTTGTATCTATATATTTAATGCATTTTTTATAATCTCCATATTCAAACACTACATTTTGCAATAATTCTGATAAATTGCTTAAATTTTTCGCATCACAGATTGTTGGATTTTTGTACTTTCCACATGGTACGTTAAACTCTCCATTTTTGTTTACTCTATATAATCCATTAAAACATGTTCTATTTAAAAATATAAATTCTGAAGCTCTTTTTACATCTAAATTATCTTCTATTTTATATGAATTGTATTCACTTCTAATTTTATAAAAATATTCTTGTCTATTTTCCAATTCTATATTTAAGAATTCTTTTTCTTTCTCATTTAGTTTTTCAATTAATGTTTCTACATCTTGTTTTATAACATTATAACAATTAATTAAATCCTTATTTATATCAAAAGCATAGGCTTCTTCAACATCATATTTTTGTAATATATCTATTAAAACTGCTCCACCACCAACAAATGGTTCGACATATTTTTTTATTGTTCCATTTTCTAATTCGAATGGGTAAAAGTTTGTTAATTGCGATATTAAACTTCCTTTTCCTCCTGCCCATTTTACAAAAGGTTTTATAACTTCCATTTTTTCCTCCAAAATTCTGTTTACACTATATCACATTTTTCATTTATTAACAACAAAATCCATCTAGTTTTTTTTTAATTTTTTAGTCAAAAAAATAGAAGATTACTCTCCTATTTCTTTGATTTATTATTTATATAATTTATTTGATTTTTAATATCAAAAAATTGCGATAGTTCAATAAATTGCAAGTTTATCGCTCTAATCATTTTTTATTTTCTTATTTTCAAATGCTAACAGTATACTAA
>OGPS01000030.1_pt1 | contig 133317 bp, 123 predicted proteins | sample 1552931 | NCBI WGS metagenome assembly OGPS01 (sample SAMEA2580252, study PRJEB22360) | human gut metagenome | biome: human gut; feature: human-associated habitat; material: faeces | place: Denmark | collected 2008/2010 | reverse complement strand
AGTACGGAAAGAACGCCATCCTCAAGGCGATGAATCTTGAAGAAGGCGCAACCGCCAAAGACCGAAATGCGCAGATCGGAGGGCACAAGGCGTAACGCGAAAGGATTAGAGCGATGAATTACTTGACCGGAATAAGACTCAATGGGTTTCCAGAACAATCATCATATCTTGCTAACTTGCCAGTAGTCAAATACCTACAATCACTTGAAGAATTGGCTTTTGAAAAACCGGTAACTTTTTTCGTTGGGGAAAATGGGACGGGCAAATCGACATTACTTGAGGCGATTGCGGTTGCATTGGGCTTTAATCCAGAGGGAGGGTCCAGAGATTTCTCCTTCTCAACAAAGTCATCACATTCTGTTCTCCATCAGTATCTAACCACCATCAAATCCGGTTATCCCAAAGACGGATTCTTTTTAAGAGCAGAAAGCTTTTATAACACGGCAACATATTTAGATGAGCATAGCACTCTCCTTCGTTACGGTGGAGTTTCTTTTCACGCTCAGTCCCACGGAGAGTCTTTTTTGTCCCTTGTAACAAACCGTTTTGAAGGAAACGGACTTTATATTTTGGACGAACCCGAAGCAGCTCTTTCTCCGCAAAGATTGATGTCGTTGATGATTGCGATTGATGAGCTTGTCGAAGAAAACTCTCAGTTTGTCATTGCCACACATTCTCCTATACTCATGACATATCCCAAGGCTGAGATTCTCGAAATGACCGACACTGGGATACACAAAGTCAAATATTCAGAGACAGAACATTATAAAATCACAAAACAGTTTTTGGATGACCCTGAACGAATGCTGAGATACTTATTCCGCGATTAAGGGAAAGGTCTGGATGTGAAATGGAAAAATACAGAGAAATAATCGACCTCCCTCACCACGTCTCCAAGACGCGACCGCAGATGCCGATGTCAGATCGAGCAGCGCAGTTTGCTCCCTTTGCCGCCCTCACGGGCTATGACTCCGCCATCAAGGAAACCGGACGCCTGACAGGCGAAAGGGTCGAACTTGACGAGGAAGCACTGAATGATTTGAATATGAGGTATCAGCTCCTCGTTGATGCGCTCGATGAAGAGCCGGAGGTGGAAATCACCTACTTTAAGCCCGATGAACGCAAGTCCGGCGGCGAATATGTGACTGTAACCGGCACGGTCAAAAAGGTCGATGACTTTGAGCGCCTGATCACCATGCAGAACGGCACCAAAATCCCGATGGACGATGTCTTGGCCGTTGACTGGGATTTTTTCTCAAATCTAAAATGATTACGCTCACCATACGGCCAAATGAGTCGGTAATCACATATAAGCGTGGCGAGAACTTAATTGTACATACAAATTTTCCGGAGGATCGGTAACACCACGGAGCGGTGTTGTTATAATAATTAATTATGAATAGTGGAGGGCTAATATGGCTGTTTCTGAAATCAAGCGACAAGAAAAATATGAAATGAAGATTTATGCCGACAACGTCATATCCACCGACGAACGTTTTACAATGGATAATCTCAATGCAGGCAATAATTATAAAACGCTTTCTGCGGTTTTTGTAGGTGCCGACGGTAGGGAGATTACTCGTAATTACAGTAAGGGCGAGCGGAGAAATACCAACCAGACTCTTCCGAAGATTGCCTGTCAGGTTTTTGAGAAACAGCTTGCGGAGTTGTCTGTTGAGGAGAAAGGGAATTTCCCGATATGCAGATTCAAAGCGTCGGGGGAGGTGGTTTCCGGAATCTACTCAAGCGTGGCAGAGTTTAGGAAGCATCGTAATTCTATTGAATATTTGACATACAGCTATGGCGGCGGCAGGCTATTTGTCTTCTTTTGCTGGAACGCCTTTTCAACTATACTTTTTGTCCAGGAATGTTTGAAGCGATTCGGTAATCCCGGCGACCATTTTGTCCTTACATACAGGGATAAAGACGAAAAAGAAGAGAAAGCCGCAGAAACAGAGGCGGCTGTGCAGGAGGAGTTTGTGAGGCAGTTTAAGCGATACCGCAATCCGTTCTCCGCAATGTTGATAGAGTCAAAAAACCTGATATTTCATGGCGCTCCTGGCACAGGCAAATCATATTTGGCAAAGGAAATTGCCGCTGACATTGTAAGCAACGGCTACTTTGACGATTATACGCAGCTTACCGACGAGCAGAAAAGGCAAATTGAATTCGTTCAGTTCCATCCGAGCTATGACTATTCGGATTTTGTAGAGGGACTTCGGCCGAGCATAAATGATGACGGCTCAATGAGATTTGAGCTGCAGGACGGTATATTCAAACGCTTTGTTGACTGCGCGAGAAAGAACTGTGAGAATTCACAAAAAAGCAAAGAAGATATTGAAAAAGAGGCTTCTGCGCAAGAAGCTATGGAGGATTTTTTCTCAAGTATTGAATTCGGCACAGACGTGTTTAAAACCGTTACGGGTAATGAATTCACAATTACAAGCGTTGATGACAGGCATATTAATTTATCAATTCCCGGCAATGCGACCGTGAATAAGCTTTCTTTGAGTTCGGATGAAATTAGACGGATGCTTGAATCCGACAAAAAATTCACAATGATTAAAGATATTACCGCTTTCTTCGGCAAGTCATTTGCTACGCAGGGATATTCGTATGACTTTGCTATCTATAACGCCATTAAAGCGAGAAAAAGCGAGGCATCAAAGAAAATAGTAAATCAGGAAGAATTGAAAAAGTATATTTTCATCATAGATGAAATTAACCGTGGGGAAATCTCCAAGATTTTCGGAGAGTTGTTTTTTGCGATAGACCCCGGCTATCGTGGCAGGGGCGGTGAAGTTTCCACGCAATATTCAAGTCTGCATTCTGACCACGACGAGAAATTCTATATCCCGGATAATGTGTACATTATAGGCACGATGAACGATATTGACCGTTCGGTTGACAGCTTTGATTTTGCGATGCGACGTCGATTCCGCTTTGTTCAGATTAAGGCTGATGACCGTTTGGAGATGCTGGCAAATCTGAATGATGAAGAGCTGAAAGATGAAGCAATTAGACGCATGACAGCACTTAATAATGAAATTGCCGCTGTTGAGGAGCTGAACGAGAACTATCAGATCGGCGCTTCATATTTCCTTAAGCTGAAGAGCCTAACGTTTGATCAGCTTTGGACGGACTATCTGCAGCCTTTGCTGCGTGAATATGTTCGCGGCATGTATGACGAGGACACAATTATGCGCAGATTTGCTAAAGCTTACGGCTATAGAATGTTGGGCGAGGGTGGTGCTGATGAGGACACTCAGGATTAAAGATAATCGGTTAATCAAGCAGGATGCTTTTTCGCGTGTGTCGCATCTTGTCGAGAAGGTCACCGATAAGACGCTTGAGCAGCTTGAACGCGAGGGCGTGTTTGTGTTCCCCGAATTGGTAAAGGATACCGGTGACTTGTCAAAGGATCAAACTATTCTTCAAAGCGTAAATGATTCTCTTCGCTCCGGAAATGTAATGGGGTTTATCGGCTGTGGAGATGAGCGTCTTGTCATCGAATCAAGGTTTGGTAATGACGGGGATGATTTCTTCTTTCGGTATCTGCTTGATCGGATGCCGGGATTCCCTAACATTGTGGATTTGAAGAGTAATGCCAATCCGAACAGCAAGCTGTTTAGCTTCATGCTGTTCCTTTTCCCGTACTGCTTGAAAAATGCAATGAGAAAAGGGCTGTTCAAAAGCTATGTTAGCCTCAGCTGTAATGACGAGCACATAAAAGGAGTTATTGATGTCGCGAGACATATCAAGCTAAATACGCCGTTCACCGGGAATATAGCCTACAATCAGCGCGAATTTTCATATGACAATTATCTTACAGAGCTTGTGAGGCATACAATCGAGCTTATTAAAATGAAACCATATGCCAACACCCTTTTGTCAGGTGTTAGAGAAGAGGTCAAGCAAATTACAGATGCAACTCCGCATTACAGATTGCATGATCGCCGTAAAGTCATTGAGATAAATAAGAAGTGCGTAATCAGGCATGCGTACTATCGGGAGTATCTTGCTTTGCAGCGGTTGTGTTTGCTGATTTTGCAGAATTTTAAACATGGTATCGGAGCCGGCTCAAGGCGGATTTACGGCATTTTATTTGATGGCGCATGGCTGTGGGAGGAGTACATTGCTTCTCTTCTTGACGGCGCATTTTATCATCCGATGAATAAAGCGGGCAGGGGAGCACAGCGCCTTTTTGATGGCGGCGCAGGGCTCATATATCCCGATTTCATCAGCCGAAATGATAAGATAAGAATAATTGCAGATGCAAAGTATAAGCCGGTTGAGAATATCGGAAACAAAGACTACTTGCAGGTGCTTGCCTATATGTTTCGGTTTGACGCAAAAATCGGATACTATCTGTACCCTGAGGCGTCGGTGGCAGGTGATCTGAAACTCCGACTTAATAAAGGCTTGACTTATGAGAAAAAAGTTGTGCCGAGAGATGACGTCTTTGTCGTGAAGCATGGATTGAAAATTCCGGCAGGAGCGGAGACATATGAAGAGTTTGTAGCCTGCATGAAAGAAAGCGAATGCGCTTTTTGCTCAGCTTTGCTCAAAGCCGAACGATAACAGCTACCAAAGTCTAACTCACCGATGAGGGATTAATACACAATTTCTGTTGTCAAGGACAACATTTTTTGGGGTAGGCTCTGCATTGGTATTTCCAATGTTAAGCCAATTGTAGCATTGTATCGTAGATCCTACGAGATAAGCAACCGGATCCTTCGAGAAATAACGTAACGGCAACGCAAACTTAGACACAAATATACATGATTTTTAAGAGGACGCTTGAATAATTGTAAAAATGATGATATTCTATATTTGAAAATTCAAAAATACTCATAAGTTCCAAGCGAACAGGGGACTGCAATGCAAAGAATAGAATCATTAAATGCGTCGAATATCTAAACAGAATTATTTACAGAAAAAACGGTCTGATTAAGGTCATCACCGACCTCAGCACTTTGAAGAACATCAAGGGTTCCTTCGTGCAGATCATTGTTAGCAAAACCTCAATGAAGTCTTGGGTTGATGAAGAAGGAATACTTCTTATTAGTTCTTACAATTAATTTGAATCCGAAAAGTCAATGGATAGAATCGGCAAGGGTTATTTTGCTGCTATGCTTGTGAAAATGTTATTTGTTCTGATGAAAAAATGGAGGTAATTTAAATGGCTAAATCCGCTGCTAAACCTAAAAAAGAAGTTTCAATGGAAGAAGCGTTATGGAAATCCGCTGACAAACTTCGTGGCTCAGTTGAGCCTGCCGAGTACAAGCATGTTGTTCTCAGCCTTTTCTTCCTTAAATTTGCAAGTGATAAATTTGAAGCACAGAGAAAGACTATCGCTGAGAAATATGGTGAAAAGTTCATCGACAATGTTGCTTTCTATACAAAGGACAATGTTTTCTTCCTCCCCGAAGATAGCCGTTGGTCCTATATCATTGAACACGCAAAGCAAGATGATATTGCTCTTAAAATAGATACTGCCCTATATAACATTGAAAAGGCAAACCCTGCTCTTAGAGGTGCGTTGCCTGATAACTACTACTCAAGATTACATATTGATACCGCAAAACTTGCTTCTCTGCTTGATGAAATAAACCGCATTAACACCGATGATAAAGAAAACGATATTATCGGTCGTGTGTATGAGTATTTCCTGAGCAAGTTTGCTCTTGCCGAAGGTAAAGGCAAAGGCGAGTTCTATACGCCGAAGTGCATTGTTAATCTAATTGCCGAAATGCTTGAACCCTACGACGGTATCCTCTACGATCCTTGTTGCGGTTCGGGCGGTATGTTCGTTCAGTCAATCAAATTCGTTGAAGCACATAGCGGAAACAAGAAGAAGGTATCCATCTACGGTCAGGAATATACCAACACCACTTTCAAACTTGCAAAGATGAACTTGGCTATTCGTGGTATCTCTGCAAATCTCGGAGAAATGGCTGCAAACACCTTCACCAATGACCAACATAAAGACCTTAAAGCAGATTACATTATGGCAAACCCGCCTTTCAATCAGAAAGAATGGAGAGCCGACAACGAACTTATAGATGATCCCCGTTGGAACGGTTATGAAGTACCGCCGACAAGCAATGCGAACTACGGTTGGATTTTGAACATCGTTTCCAAACTCTCGCAAAACGGCGTTGCGGGCTTTCTGCTTGCAAACGGCGCTTTGTCCGATGACGGCACGGAGTTGAAAATCAGAGAGCAACTTATTAGGAATAACCTTGTTGAAGCGATTATCATTCTGCCGAGAAGCCTTTTCTATACTACGGATATAAGCGTTACGCTTTGGATACTCAATAAGAATAAAAAGGCTCGTGTTGTAGAGCAGAACGGAAAACAGAAACGCTATCGTGACAGAGAGAAAGAAATTCTCTTTATGGATCTCCGTCAAATGGGTAGTCCTTATGAGAAGAAGTACATCGAACTGACCGAAGAAGATCGTGCAAAGGTTACTTCTGTTTATCACGCTTGGCAACAAGAGGGCTACGAGGAAACATATCAGGATGTGCCTGAGTTCTGCTATTCTGCTTCTTTTGATGAAGTTGAAGAAAAGGGCTTCACCCTTGTTCCGAGCCGCTACATTGAGTTTGTCAACAGAGATGAGAACATCGACTTTGATACCAAGATGAAAACTTTGCAAGGAGAGTTGAAAGAACTTCTCGTTGCAGAAGAAAAGTCCAAAGCCGACCTTCTTTCCGTCTTTAAGGAGTTGGGTTATGAAATCGAATTATAAGTCTATTGGTGAATTAGTTGAAAGAATAGACCAACGAAACACAGACGGCACATTAACCAATCTTATTGGCGTCAGTATTGATAAAAGATTTATTCCTTCGGTTGCCAATGTTATCGGTACAGACCTTACTAAGTATAAGGTTATTGAGAAATATGATTTTGCGGTCAGTCTTATGCAGGTTAGCAGAGATGAAAAAATTCCCGTTGCCTGTCAGACGGATTTTGACAAAGCGATAATGTCACCTGCATATCCAATTTTTAGGGTGAAAGACACGAATGTCATTCTACCTGAATATTTGGAAATGTGGTTTATGCGTCCTGAGTTTGACCGAGAAGCATCTTTTATTGCGGTAGGCGGTGTGCGTGGCAGTATGCCTTGGGATGACTTTGCTAATATGAAACTACCTGTTCCTTCTATTATGGAGCAGCACGAAATTGTTAGTGGTTATAAGGCGATTACCGAGCGAATTAAATTAAAGAAGCAGATAAACGATAATTTAGCGGCTTAATATTGTCGTAAGCAAAACATCTTGTAAATCTTTGAGTTTTGCACACTCTTGATTGTTTGCTTTTATTTGCTTATACAGAGGGCAAAGGCGATTATCAAAGGAAATAAGAGTATCATCATCAGGAATACTAAGTTGCATTGAATGAATTATCTCTGATGACATACTTGGTACTGCTGAACCTGTGTCCATTCCGGCGAGATCTTTGCTTTTAACAAAGTAGTATATAAATTTGGCAGCGTAAGGCTTGGCAATTTCCGTATAAAACATAGTGTCCACCGACCAAAAAGGCTCATCCACATAAATAACATTACTGAGCGTTCCTTTTCGTGGTATTAAAACGGATACTTTGTCATATAGAGCCTTTTCAACATATCGCATTATGCCGCCTGAACCATATAACGGTATTGAGCCATCGGCTAAGTGTTTGTGGTCTTTTCCGTACTTGACCGTAAGCAGGTCACTAAGAGTACCTTTACTCCAATCAGAACTGTTCTGAGTAATAAAGGTTTCCTTGTAAATAGCAAGTGCAGTCGCTTCTAAATTATCGTTTAGCGAAAAATGTTCTTGTAACCAAAAAACAAATAGAGCAACAGAGCAATTCTGTTTGTACAAATACACGGTCTTTCTAAGCAAGTTTAATAAAACCAAAATTGCAAAATGGAGATTAGAATATGATTGTATTACGTCAAGGAAAAGCAAAAACAATATTGGAAAGTTCTATTAGTAGTGCTTTTACAGCAGTTGAAACATATAATCGTCCACGAACTCAGTTTAGAATTGAAAATTACATTATGCTTATGGTTGTCGCTTGGACAAAAATGTTTCATGCATACTTCCAATCTACAATCGGAGAACGTTATTTTTACAAAGAAAAGAATGGCAGATTTAAAAGAGTAGACGGAGAGAAAAAAGCATGGGAACTTACTGAGTGTATAAAGAATTATCAGAGAATAGCACCCGAAAACAAATTATCAGACGCAGTCATTGCTAATCTTAAATTTTTTATAGGAATTCGGAACAAAATTGAGCATCGCTATTGGGACTCATCAACATTAGATATTTTGCTTTTCGGAGAGTGCCAATCTCTTTTATATAACTATGAAAATTTAGTCGTTGCTTTGTTTGGCGACGATTATGCTATTAATACGAGTTTGGCATACGCTTTGCAATTTTCGCATTTAAGAGCAAATGAACAATTAGCAGCTCAACGAGAACTTCTTTCAAAAGATATGCAAGATATTAAAAAGTATATTGATAAATATAAGACTGACCTATCAGACGAGATTTATAATAGTCAGGAGTATAGTATAAAATTACTGCAAATACCGAAAGTGAGCAATACAAATCGCTCCGATTTGTCAGTAGAATTTGTAAATTGGAGTTCTCTAAGTGATGAAGATAAAGAAAACTATAACAAGGTAACAACAATAATAAAAGATAAAATTATTAAGCAAAACGTTTCAAATGCAAATATGCTGAAACCGATTGATGTTAGGCATGCTGTGAAGGAGAGAACGAATAAAGAAATTAGTCAAAGCAATCATACTGATTTGTGGAAGGCCTTTGGGGTTCGACCTTCATCAAAATCTGACGAGAAATTTGACACAATCACAAAATACTGCATTTATGACGAGCCTCATAATGATTATTTGTATTCCATTGAATGGGTGCAGTTTATTGTGAAATTGATATTAAATTACGGATTTGATAAGGATAATATACACAGTAAATGTGCAGAAAAACTCAAAGTAGAAGATTTTGATTAGGAGTGAACGCAATGGCAAACTTTAACGAACACGCATTAGAGATGTCGATAATGCAGTTATTCAAAGAGGAAGGCTACGAATATATAAGCGGTGAACAAATCCACAGGGAAAGAACCGATGTGCTTCTTACTGATGATTTGAAGCAGTATCTCTATGCCCGTTATGCCAAAGACGGGATCACTCCGAGTGAAGTGGATAGCATTATCCTTATGCTTCGTAATACTTCCGGCACTCTCTATGAAGCGAACAAGACCATCTACAAAATGCTCTGTGACGGTTTTATATTTAACCGTGAGGACAGAACCAAAAAGGATATTTTCATCGAACTGATTGACTTTGAGAATCCCGAAAACAACATTTTCAAAGCGGTAAATCAGTTTGAAATCATCGGCATTGATAATCAAATGCGTATTCCTGACGGGATTGTATTTGTAAACGGTATTCCCGTTGTCGTTCTTGAGTTCAAGAGCGCCGTAAAAGAGAACACAACGATTATGGACGCCTATACCCAACTTACTGTTCGCTATCGCCGTGATATTCCTGAGATTTTTAAGTATAACGCCTTTGTCGTAATAAGCGACGGTGCAAATAACAAGTACGGTTCTTTGTTCAGCCCGTATGACTTCTTCTATGCGTGGAGAAAAGTCGAAGCAGACGATGTTGACCGTGACGGAATTAACTCGCTTGTAACTATGATGCAGGGATTATTCCGCAAAGATCGTTTGCTTGCGGTTATCAAAGATTTTATTTATTTCCCCGACGCTTCGGATAAAGACCTGAAAATAGTATGTCGCTATCCGCAGTTCTTCGCCGCTAACAAACTCTATGAGAATATCAAGTTGCATTTACGCCCCGAAGGTGACGGAAAGGGCGGTACATATTTTGGCGCAACAGGTTGTGGTAAGAGTTACACTATGATGTTCCTTACCCGTATGCTTATGAAAAGCAAGTTTTTCCGTTCTCCCACTATTTTGATTATTACCGACCGAACAGACCTTGATGACCAATTATCAAAGCAGTTTGTCGGTTCAAAAAAATATATCGGTGATGATACCGTAGTCAGCATTGACTCCCGTGAAAAACTCCGCCAAGAACTTCAAGGCAGAGAAAGCGGCGGCGTCTATTTGACCACCATTCAAAAGTTCACCGAGGATTTGCAAATGTTGACCGACAGAAGCAATGTCATTTGTATTTCCGATGAAGCACACCGCAGTCAGGTTAATCTCGACCAAAAGGTTAAGATTACCGACACGGGCGTAGAGCGAACCTACGGCTTTGCAAAGTATTTGCACGACTCATTACCCAACGCTACTTATGTCGGCTTCACGGGAACGCCTATTGATCCTACAATCGAAGTCTTTGGCGGGATTGTGGACTCTTATACAATGACTGAGTCGGTTCGTGACGGTATCACAGTTAATCTCGTTTATGACGGTCGTGCAGCCCGTGTAACTCTTGACCAAGCAAAAATTCAAGAGATTGAGGACTACTATGCCAAATGCGAAAACGATGGTGCAAACGAACACCAAATCGAGGAAAGCAAAAAAGCAGTTGCTAATATGGAAATCATCATTGGCGATCCCGACAGGCTTCGTGCCGTAGCACAGGACTTCATAGAGCATTACGAAAACCGTGTTGAAGAGGGCGCAACGGTTGCAGGCAAGGCTATGTTCGTCTGTGCCAACCGCAATATTGCTTACTCTTTTTTTAAAATTGTTATCGAACTTCGCCCTGAATGGGCTGAAAAGAAAATCTGTGCCGACGGCGCTGTACTCACAGAGAAAGATAAGAAAGAGTTAAAGCCCATCGAAAAAATTAGAATGGTTATGACTCGCAATAAAGATGATGAGCCTGAACTGTACGAAATGCTCGGTACAAAAGAAGATAGAAAGGAACTCGACCGTCAGTTTAAGAATGTCAAGTCCAATTTCAAAATCGCCATAGTTGTTGATATGTGGCTCACCGGATTTGATGTTCCCGCTCTTGATACCATTTATATTGACAAGCCTATTCAGCAGCACACGCTCATTCAGACGATTTCACGCGTAAATCGAGTTTATGAGGGCAAAGACAAAGGCTTAATTGTCGATTATATTGGCATTAAGAAAAATATGAATATGGCTCTTAAAAAGTACACGAACTTTGAAGCAGAAGAATTTGAAGGAGTGGAGCAGTCTATTACTATCGTTAAGGATCAGTTGGAAGTTCTTGCTCAGATGTTCCATAACTTCAATAGCAAAGACTTCTTCTGTGGCTCTCCGGTGGAGCAACTTGCCTGCCTTAACAGAGCAGTTGAGTATGTTCAACTTACCGAGGAACTTGAAACAAGGTTTATGGCAGCGGTCAAGAGAATGAAGCAGGCATTTAACCTTTGCAGTTCAAGTGAAAAGTTCACAGATGATGATAAAGACCATATCTCGTTTTACTGTGCGGTTCGTTCAATTCTCTTTAAGTTGACAAAAGGCGATGCACCCGATACTGCTCAGATGAACGCAAGAGTTCGTGAACTCTTAGAGGGTGCTATTCAATCGGACGGCATCGAAGAACTGTTTGAAACGGGCAAGCATATCTCCGTCGATATTTTCAGCGATGAATATATGGACAAGATAAATGCTATCCAACTTCCCAACACCAAAATCAAACTGCTGCAAAGGCTCTTATCTCAGGCGATTGAGGAATATAAGAAAGTCAACCGCATTATGAGTATGGAGTTTGCAGAAAGAATGAAGCGTGTTGTAGATGAGTATAACAATCGCCGCAAGGACGAAGCCTTTGCCAACGAGGTTCTTGATGATGTTGCGGAGCAACTCGCAAAACTTTTGGAAGATCTCAAAAAGGAAAAAAATTCTTTCAAGGATATGGGCATTAACTATGAGGAAAAAGCCTTCTATGACATTCTCAACATTGTTGCTCGCAAATATGAGTTTGAATATCCTGATGATAAAATGATTGAACTATCGAAGCGTATAAAACTCATTGTTGACGATAAGGCTCGTTATACCGATTGGTCTACTCGTGACGATATTAAAGCAAACCTTCAGGTTGACCTCATTTTGTTACTTGATGAGTTTGGTTACCCACCCGTAACGATTGACGATGTTTATAAAGAGGTCCTGGAGCAGGCAGAGAACTTCAAGAAGTACGCAAATTAAGGAAGTGAGTACTGAATGTGAAAAAGCCGATTATAAGTGACGAGAAATACAGAAAAACAACTTAAACAAAACTGCCAAAGGATAATGACAATGGATTTTTATATGGAACCTTTTGCACAAACAAGAAATGAAATCTCTTAGGGACTCAAAATGTCTGCCCGCGACGTTAACCTACCTGGTAAATTAGCAGAAAAATCTTCCTAACAAAACCATCTTTGCAAATGCTTAGAATTGCAAAAATCCAAGGAATTAAGCGGGTTCTGATTCGCAAAATAAAACTGTATAGTTTGGATAAATAAAAAATTCAATAGGGAGACAAATCATGTTTGGCACTTTTATCGGAGATATTGTTGGTTCAAAATACGAATTTAACAACATAAAGACTAAAAACTTTCCTCTTTTTTCGCAGGGATGTGATTATACAGATGATACAATCATGACGGTAGCGGTTGCTAAAGCGATTATGTTAAGTCGCAGTGAACAACGCAAGAAAAACGGAAATGGAAAAGGCTTTCAAGAGTTTCTTGTGGAGGTAATGCAAGATTTTGGAAGGAGATATCCTCATCCAACCGGTGCATATGGCGGGAACTTTGCAAAATGGCTCCGTCAACCGAATCCGAAGCCTTATGGAAGTTATGGCAACGGTTCCGCAATGCGCGTTTCTCCCTGCGGATTGGCGGCGGTTACAATGGAGGAAGCATTAGCTTTAGCTCGTGCAAGTGCCTGCGTTAGCCATAATCATCCGGAGGGCATTAAGGGTGCCGAAGCGGTCAGTGCAGCAATTTTTATGGCAAAGACCCACGAATCAAAGGAAGAAATCCGACGATATATCTGTGAGCATTATTATAATCTGAATTTCACTTTGGACTCGATAAGAGATAGTTATCGATTTGATGGTTCTTGCCAGGGATCTGTCCCGCAGGCAATTGTTGCGTTTCTGGAATCTGAGAATTTTGAAGATGCTATACGAAATATCATTTCGATTGGCGGGGATTGCGACACGACCGGAGCGATAACCGGCTCGATTGCTTGGATCTATTATGCGGGGTATATGGACTGGGTTGCAAATAGGCTTGACAGCGATATGCAGCAAATCAAAACTCAGGCGACAGCATATCTTCCGAAAGAATTTATAGATATAGAAAATGAATTTTTGGACTTGTGTGAGAAGAGAACAGATGACTTTTGCCGAATTGGTATGTGCGATCCTATATTGAATAACAATGAATTTAATAAATACGAGACAAACTGAGAAAAAACTTCTATTCCGAAAAGAGAAATTCATGAATCGCCAATGTCCCAAGAAATTGAGGACACGATGACAAAGTTTTGCAACAAGTATATTGTACTGATGGAAGCTTTATATCGGGATAAAGAATTGAATCAATGGTGTAAAAACTATTCGAAATATACCCAAAACACTGAGAATTGCGAATTAGAAAGAATGATTTACGATGGCTTTATGAAAGAAGCATATGCATTAAATATTGTCTCGCCAGCAATAATAGAGCATAAACCGGGATATGATTATTGTTTGGAATCTGCGCTTGCAGGCACAAAGAAAGATTTAATTTGGGCCATTGCAATTGAGATTAGAATGGATTATGGTTGCAATGGTTCTCTTGTTCATAGAGCAATAGCAGATGGAAATCTGTATCGCCTAATGAGAGCTTATCTTTCGCCTACACAAGTGTCCCGTTATACAATATAAAGGCGAAAGAATGTCATCGGGATGAAAAACATCCGGGTGCTTATCAGGCTATACATGACACAATCATGAAAAATGGCGTCTGACAATCCGATAATCAAAAAGCAGACAGAACGGAAACTTGAATTTGCGGGCGAGCCGCTGAAAGCGGAACAGGCATGACCGAAATCATGCCTGCTCCAAGAAATCAAATTATACTGTTTTAGCAGCAGGGGTGCGTTGTCGCTCCTGCTTTTGTGCAATTGGTTTGGCTTTAACTCCTCATTATTTGATTATCCATTCAAGAGCATAGGGTATGATCATATTCGAGCCGAAGAGCTTCTTGAAGAACGCTACGAGCTTCTGGAAGAAGCCTGCTTTTGAAGTGAGCTGCTGAGAAGCGGTTATCTCGTTTCCGTTCGCGTCCTTTACCGCATTGCCGTTCATGTCAACGACTTTCGCGGTTATCGTCGCCGAGCCCTTGGAGACGGATTTCACGCCGCAGGTCATGCCGTCGGCGGAGGGGCTAAGCTCGAAGCCGCTGCCGTCCATGCTCCAAACTATCCTTGCGCCATCAGGCAGGTCTGTCACGTTCGCATGAAGATTCAGCGTAAAGCCATAGCTGACCGTTGTGGTGGAGGGGGTGTTGATCGAGATCTTCGTCTTTATCGGTTCAAACACCGCCGTGAAGGTCATGTCCTGAGCGGGCATGGTCTCGGGCACTTCCGGCGACCAGCCCATGAAATCATAACCCTCAAGCTCGGGGTCGGCGGGCTTCGTTATCTTGCTGCCCTCTGCGGCGGTCAGCTCGGTTTGATTGCCGTCGACGATCCAAACCAGCTTGAATTTTCTCGGTACAACGGTGACGGCTATCTTAATTGACACGCCCTCATAGGTAAGCGTTATCTCCTGATCGCCGAGCTTTGAGGTGTCGACTTTGCTTGCTGTGATACTCTTTATATCGGTTATTTCTTTCTCCGTGCCGTCGGAATAGACCGCCTTCAGACACAGACCTTTCAGCCTGACGATCGGTGATGAGAGATAATCGTACTCGGTCTTTGCGGGAAGTGCAATAAGCTCCAGCCGCTCAACGCCGTATTCCGGCTCGACAGGCTCTTGGACGCTGCTGTCGCCGAACTTGCCGACTATCACCACATTCAAGTCGCCGGAATTGCGTGGGATATATCTGAATTTCACCTCGCCGCTGTCGGCCCTGAGCTGGGCGACACACTCGAGCGAGGAGAGGTCGGCGCCGCTCGAGAAGGCATAGAGCATATAAAGCTCGCCGGGCACGGCATTCTGCGCCGTGGCGGTATAAACGGCACCCGAGGTATTCTGAGCCGCCGGGGCGGCGGGTGCTCTCATTGCCTTGGCATTCGCCGCCGGAGCAGAACTGCCGTAGTGGATTGTTCCAAAGGAGTTGCCGTTAACGCCAACGCTTATACGCTCCCATTGCTGTTCTGTCCCTGTATAGTATACTTCTGAAACCGAAGTCGAATATGAGAAAATTCTCTTTATAGAGTCTTTAATTGTTAAACTTTTGGGACCGTCATAGAATAAGTATTGTGGAATGTCGGTGCCACCTATAGTTGCTGTTTCAATAGAACTGCCTGTAAAAGGGTATTTGTTGCCCTGCCAAAACGATTCATACATTTCGGCTTCTTTGACGGAAGAAATGTCTATGTGACGAAGCAAATAGCATTTATCAAAAACCCTAAAACTGATAAATTCAATATTAAGCGGAGATATAAAAGAAAGATTGTAGCAGTTCTCAAACGCTCTAGCACCTATTGTTAGAGCTTTGCTTCCTACATCTACTGCGGTTAATTTGTCACAATCAGAAAAAGCATAACTACCGATATATTCAGCATTTGGCAAATTTACCGTTTCGATGGGGCATCCTGAAAAAGCGGCATAGCCGATGCGTACTAAACTGTCAGGAATAGAAGTAATACTATTTTTAACTTGAGCAGAAAAAGGCGATGCACCAATTTCCTCCAATTTGCTTGGCAAATTTATACTACTTATACCACAGTTAATAAACGCATAACCGCCAATACTTGTAACGCTGTCGGGAATATTAACACTTGTTAGGCTGCTGCAATCTTCAAACGCACTATAGCCGATACTTGTAACGCTGTTGGGGATAGTTATGCTTGTCAGGCTGCTGCAATCGGAAAACGCTCTATCGCCGATGCTTGTTACACAATTCGGAATTGATATATCTATCAATCCTTTGCAACCGTTAAAAGCGTCGCCGCCAATGTCAATAACACTATTGGGTATTGAATACGAGATGCCGCTTTTGCCCGCCGGATAAGCTACAAGCTGGCTTTTATCCTTGTTGAAAAGCACACCGTCTACGCTTGAATAAAAGGGACTTGCTGCGGCAGCGTTTATGGAGTTCAGCAAGGCGCAGTCGGCAAATGCACCGGCGTCTATGGCGGCTACGCTGCTGGGTATTGCGATGCCGGTGAGGCTGTCGCATCCGTAGAAAGCACGATATCCGATGCTTGCAACGCCTTTTGATATTATTGCCCCTGTAAGACCGTTGCAACCGGAAAACGACTCGTTTCCTATATTTACGACACTATCGGGTATCGTTACTCTTGTGAGATCGGTGCAGCTTGCAAAAGCTTTATCTGCGATGACTTTAGTTCCCTTTTTAATTGAATAAGAGCCGGAGATATTTTTTTCTGCATCAATAAGCGCATTGCTTATATATAGCACGCCGTTCTCCCAATTTGATGAGCTATTGTATATTTTTGTGTTTTCAAATGCACCATCGCCAATACAAATGACGCTATCCGGAATGTTCACGGCTTTGAGATTACTGCAACGGCAAAAAGCATAATCGCCGATGTTGGTGACAGTGTTTGGCATAATTATGCCTGTAATTTCGTCTTCTTCGTAGAATGCTTTTTCTGCAATTTTTGTTACAGGCGCACCGTATATCGTTGAGGGCAAGATTATATCGCCGCTTATCGAATCGGAGCAGCCTGTTATTATGGCTTCGCCGTTATTTAATGTATATTGCAGTTTATCAATTATACCCGGGGTCGGAGCGGCTCCTCCGCCGGTCGAATTGTCAAGGGTGACTGTGACGCTCTTGGCGTTTGCAATTATACTGATATCGACCGTTTTTTCGTCGGCAGCGTCTCTGACCGTGACCGAGTGAGAGCCTTGCTTCAGATAGAATGTCACCTTGCCGCTTTCATCGGTTTGGGCGGAAGTGTCGTCAAATTTGCCGTCGCCGTCGGCGTCGCATTTGCCGGTGGAGCATGTCACATCGGCTTCGTTTATCGGCAAAGAGTTCTTATCAAGAACGGTTATCTCGACCGAATACTCAATATTCGGGCATTTGCCCAAGCCGTACTTTAATCCGGAATCGGAAACGGAGACATAAAAGTCAAGCAGATATTCCTCCGCGCTCCATTTCAGAGCGGTGAATTCAAATTCAAGAATTTGGGGCACTATTTTGATGCTGAACGAGAGCTTGATATCAACAAATTTCTTTGCCGTGCCGTCAAAACAAACAGCACAGGAGTGATGCTTGTCAAGCCACAACCCCAGCCCTGTAACGGCGGTCACGGTGCCTTTTGCACCGCCTTCACCGGAGACCGCGAAACCAAGCACGGTAGCAAGGCTTAACTTCAACTCCACACCGACGCCGAGCCTGAATTCGATTTTTTCGTTGATCTCGACGTTGGGCAGCATCTCGGTTTCTTTAACTTTATTCATTTTCTGAGTTTCGGAGTCAAATGTATATGTATAGCTTTCATTCACATCTGCGCCGAGAGTAATGCTGCCGGTAAAATCGGCTATAGGATATATGCTTAACGTGAGCAAAAACGGACCTATGGGGATGGAGGGTATCGGAATGCGGCACTTAGTCTTATCCAAGCCTATTTTGCCGCTGACTGTGAATATATAGGAGGTCTTGAATTCGGTCTGGGTTTTGAATTCGCAATAGTCTCTGCCAAAAAGTTTGGGGGCATAATACAGCTTGGTCGAGATTGATATTTCAACATTCATTTGACCGTCTATACTGGCTTTTGCCGAGCCGTCGCTACCAAGAGTATATGCAATTTTCAGACCGCGGGAGAATGTTTTTTGGCCGTCTTTAATCGCTTGCTTTGCGGGGGCCTTCTGCGGGCTTGGAATCTCGCTGAGACATTCACCGAGCTCACTTTCGTCGATATCCACCTGTGAAAAATCCGCATCTTCATCAATCCTTATGAATTTAAATGCGTCACTCAAACTGATATTCTCATCCTCGACTATTTTCACAGTCGAGCCGTCAACGGATATGCCACTGACCTTAAACAGCAGGAATTCGTCGGGGCTTTCGCCGTATTCATAATAGAATACTTCACCTACGGAAAGAGATTTGACCTCATCCGTAGCGTTTTTAAATGTGTAGGTAAGTGTCGCCTCGTCATAATCGAATGACATTGCTTCGGAGCTTTCGGCGGATATAACATTATTATCCAAAACACCGAAATCACTTTCATCTTCGTCAAAAATTATGACTTCATCACCTTCGTAATCCTCCGGTGTTGCTTCGGTGAATTCCTCAAAGGCAGAGGTGTGATATATGTTTCTATACTCTGTGCTCAGGGCTGAAAGATCACTGTCGACCAAATAAGATCTGACTTCATAATGGGAGGGAACGGCGCAATCAACGGTAACGGTTGCTTCATTGTTATCGGCAGTGACATCGACGCTGCCGGAGCCGATCATTTTACCGCTTTTTTCATCAAAAACGGCAACGATCAACTTACAGTCCGCAATTGCCGAGTATTTGACCGATGCGGTGCTGCCGTTGAACACCGTATCAGCAATGCAGTAGTCATCTGACTTGCGTTCGCTTTCTTGTAAAGCAAGATTATTGACTATTTTGCCCATGGCGTTACCGGTTGAATAGGCAAGATCCGAATCGATATCTGTGCCTTCTTCGGCAAATGTCGAAATCGGGAACGCTGATACAACCATTATCATGCATAACAGCAATGATAATGCGCTTTTGAATGCTTTTTTCATAGAGGTTCCTCCTTTTTACCGCATTGCGGATGTGGCGTTACGCCTTCGTGAATAAAGACACGGCCTTTGCCTAAAAGGTTCAAAAAACTTTGATTTTAGACATGTTTTAAATATAATATCAAATTTTCACTTGCCGGTATAGCCCATAAAGCGGTGACGAAAGGTACACAATATGAGAAAGCGGGAGAGGTGAGCCTCTCCCGCTTCAGTCTGTCGAAAAAGTCCAGCAAGAGCTGGGCTTTTTCGCATATATGTGGTTAATAAAAGCGGTGATTAAAGTGATAGTAAAACAGAGAGAAAACCGCGAACAGGTAGAAATATTCAGCATAGAAGAGTTCGTACCGGCAGACCATTTGTTAAGGAAAATAGACAGTGCGATAGATTTCACTCACATATATGAAATAGTGGAAGACTTGTATTGCGCAGATAACGGCAGACCGAGCGTAGACCCGGTAGTAATATTCAAGATGGTGCTGATACAGCATTTGTACGGATTGCCGTCACTCAGAAGAAATCAAAATGAACGTAGCATACAGGTGATTTTTGGGGTATTTGATGAATGAGCCGATACCACATTTTTCAACAATCAGCTACAACTTCAAGCACCGATATATTGAGCAAACAATAGAAGAAATATTCTATTGGATATTGAAAGAAATATCCAAAGCAGGCTATTTATCTCCTGAGGCGGTATTCATAGACGGAACACACGTTAAGGCAAACGCCAACATGAAAAAGGCGGTCAAAAAGGCGGTACCGCAGGCAGCAAAAATATACGAAGAACAGTTGATGGAAGAAATCAACGAAGACAGAGAAGACCAAGGAAAAAAGCCGTTTGATAAAACAAAAGCAAAAGAAGAAAAGGCGATAAATGAATCAACAACAGACCCCGAAAGCGGAGTGCTCCACAAGGGAGAACATAAGAAATGCTTTGCATATACGGCGCAGACGGGCTGTGACAAAAACGAATATGTAATGGACGTTACGGTAAACCCGGGCAATGTTCATGACAGTGTAGCATTCGACGGATTGTATGACAGACTGACAGACAGAAATCCCGAAATTTAAGCCGTAGTAGCCGACGCGGGATACAAAACGCCTTGGATAAGCAAACGAATACTTGACGACAGCAGAATACCAGTATTACCGTACAAAAGGCCCATGGGCAAAAAAGACTTCTTTCCACCGTATGAGTATGCTTATGATGAATATTTTGATTGCGTTATCTGCCCCGAAAATCAAGTTTTAAGTTATGCAACTACAAACAAAGAAGGATACCGAGAGTCCAAGAGCAAAACATATGTATCTTACAAGGACCTCAAAGCTCTGATGGCAGATCTGAAACGAGTTTACGCGGCTGTGGATGAGGAAACGGCAATGTATGAATTGGAGCAGTTTGCGAAGAAATGGGACACGAAATACCCTAAGATCTCGCAGTCGTGGCAGGCACACTGGCCTGAATTATCAACATATTTCAAATATCCGCAGTCGGTAAGAACGCTGATCTACACCACCAATTCCATTGAGAGTTTTAACAGACAGCTGCGGAAGGTCTCAAAAAACAGGTCGGTATTTCCGAACGACGATAGCCTGCTTAAAATTCTCTACTTGGCTCAAGTAGACATTACAAGGAAATGGACCGACAGACGCAGGGATTGGGGTGAGATTCATTCTCAGCTTGAAATATTCTTCGCCGACAGACTGCCCGAATAGCAGAAATCCCGGCTCATATCAAGGGTAAAATGAACGGCTGAGAAATCAGCCGCCCTTGATATGCCCCGATATTTCCGCTAACATGCAATCAGGACGTGTAAGCCGTTTTTCGGCTTACACGCCATTTATCACTTTGCTTTTTTATACCATACTTTGGACTTTACACATAATTTGAAGAAGAACCTCAATAACCGATTTCACCCAAAATCACAGCACCATCAATAGCGCCGATCCCGGAAATGGACATAATGACGGAATCAAGCTTAGCTTTAATAACCTTTTCGATACTAAATTAAAAAAGACCGGCATTACAATACCGGTCTCAGAGCTATGATTAAAAGCAAACTTGGATTACTCCGCCTGATTTTTTGCACCACTCCAACGCTTCACAAAAAACAGGCGCTTTATCCCTGTTGTCACCTATGAGGTCAAAGAAATAATCGACCAATTCGGACGGAATCTCATCATACTCACGATCATTTATATCTATTCCATGATCTCTCATCGCTGGTACAGAAACATTATCCCATATATAATACCATTCATCTTTATCGAGGACGCCGTAGAAGATATTTTCTTCGTCCCTCGCCATGGCATCTTCATCAAGCATTTTAACGCCCTTTTTTGTTTTCGCGACAACGAGTTCCTTACTTAACATCTTATTTCCTCCTAAAATGTGTTATTCTCTTACGTTCGTCCGGTGGCCTTCCTACGGTTCGCCCGTTTGGTAATTCTTTATTCAGCGGTGAACTTCCGTCGATTTTCTTGTATTTTCCTTTACCCGTAATTGTTTCATCAACAACCGTAAAATAGTCCTCATTCAAATCATAGCATACCGTCAAACTAGTTTCCTTGCTACAAAAAGTTATCTTTCCTGTGTCTGTAGGAGCTGTCATCTGTGGATTGGGAATAAGATTTTTAATAACCTCATCCATATCGTAACTTTGCCAGCCGTCTCTATATTGCGCCCTGTTTTTTGCCCTTTTTTTATTTTTCTATAAAACTTCTTCGGAGTAAATTTTTTCGTACTCTTCTTTTTCGGTGCTGAAATCATAGCTATTATATGCGATATTAGGGTCTAAAGGTCTGAGACCTTCCGACTCTGAGGATATCCTTCCCTGCCATGCAGGTTTGCTTTTCTCCTTGCGGTTGCCTTTCTTTCCAGAAGATGAACCACTACCGTCAGTAAACTTCCCGTTTTCATCTCTGGGATGATCAGACTCGTTGAACTCATCATTTTTAATTATACACGCATTCTCGGGTTTTTCAACCTCAAAATCCTGCCCTATTTGTGCAGTTTCTGAGGTTTCGTCGGCGGAACGGTCAAGCAGAACCAGAATCGCGAGCATTTCCTTGCGGCGATTCTGTCCGCTCATATGTTGCCTGTAATACACGCCCAGCCTTTTAATAAGTCGCTCTCTTTCGCCTTGTAGCCTTTGATTGCAAGTCTTGTTTCCCGGCAAACTTACGCTCGACCCTGCCTTTGACTGCGGCACGGTACAACGGATCCATGATATCACCTCCGAGGTGGGCATAAAAACAGCCGAGCCCGATATTCTCGAGTTCGGCTGTTTCGCTGTTATTTAACTGTCTCGACAATGCCTTTGGCGACATTAGCTGCCTTTCTCATAAATGAGTTATCGCTGAGATATTCAAGGCCTTTAAGCGTTATTCTCAGGCCGCTCTCGCTTATCTGTATTTCTCCGTCCGCTGACCTTTGAACCGTAACCCCAGCAATATACCCATTTTCGCAGAGCATTTCGATTATTGCCGCCCACCGGCTCTCACTGATTTTAAGAACCTCGGCGGAAACATCATCAATCGAAAACTCATCAAGATCCATAGCTTTCTCGAGCTTTTTGAGAATCTTATAGATGACTGAGAAATTATCCATAGTGTCACCTCGCTCTTTAATCTATGAGCACATATGAAAGTATGCACACGCCGTTTAGTGTATCGAGGGTAGCATCGGGAAACCTGTCATTCCACGTGAGAACTCTTTCAGGGTCATCACACACCGACCATATCAGCTCATCGTCCATTAAGTAAGACTCAATACTTTCTTCACGCATTCCCGCCTGCTCAAGAATAGCTCTTGCCTTTTCCGCTGCTTGTTGCTTCTCTTCAAGGGAACGAAACCAGGTCTTATCAAAATTCTGCATTATTCTTTCTCCTCTCTTACATACGGCTTCCCGTTCTTGCCTTTTTGGTTTTTAAACCACTCATATGACTCGGCGGGTTTTGTTCCATAGTCAAATACCACCTTGCTTTGAATTATCCTACCCGTTTCAACCGCTCTGCTTACAACACGATTGCAACTCACCTGCGGATCACCGCCGACATATTTGACCTCGACGTCATAACCGACACTTTCAAGATCAGTAATATATTTATCCATCACCTTTTTAGGATTATCGCCGATTATCGGTATTGCAAGGTTGTCGCCATTTCTGTCGCCGTTTAAGAATTCATTAAGTGCATTCTTCTGTATAATACCGCTTTCTCTATGAACCGCATTTGCGGCCGCTCCTCCTGTTGCAGCAAACTCGGGAATCATTTCCTTGACCATATCGTTATCAAGAATGAACATTCCCTGTTCCTGGCTCATGGGGTCAACGAGAGTACTTTTCCCAACAGCAGGAAGGCCGATAACGACACAAGCCTTATGCTCTTTCTTGATTTCACCGTCATAGACATAATTGCCGTCATCGTCAAGCCTTGCAGAGCCGTTATTCAAAAACTCTGTTTTTATTTCCTCCCGAAGCTGCTGCCTTTCGGGGGATTCATCTAATATAGTTTCGCCTCCAAGAGCTTCGGTACATTCTTGAGAAACAGAGTCAAGCTGCTGCACAACAGGATCATTCTTCAGCTCCTCAATGCTTTTGAGTTTGCCGCTTGAAACATCGTTATAAAACTGCTGCGCTTCCTTAGTCTGAACTGTAAGCCCGACCTTTTTTCCCTTGTAGTTCGTTCCCTCACTGCACTCGGGGTTTTTCGGAAAACTGACTTGCATTTTTCTTCGGCCACGCTTTTGGCTTTTTGCCATGTTTTATTCTGCGCCATCCTGCCGACCGAACCGCTGACCGGCGCAGAACCGCCGAGCTTGCCGGGACGTCCGCCATGGCCGAAATTACCTGAGCCTGGGCCGCCGTCCTCTTGAGCCTCCGATAATTTAATTATATCATCATTCTTGGATTTTTCAACATCAAAAAGCTGCACAAATAATTCAGTTTTTTGAAATTCAAGCAGAGAATCCTTAAAAGGCGGGAATAAGCTGTCCGCAAATTCCTCGCAGAGTGTTTCATGGGGAACGAATAAGGCACCGCACATCTCCTCGTTATCCGCTTTAGGCCTACCGGAGAATTCGGTGCAAACAAAAACCTCAGTGCAGTGTGCATCGGCGCTCTTGACGTTAATACCGATCGTGCCGAGCCTTGATAAAGACAAAGGCGTTATGCCGAATTCCTCCTGTGTTTCGCGAATAGCCGCCTGTATCGGCGCTTCTCCCGCTTCGATATGTCCCCCAGGACCGCAAATCAAGCCGTTATCCTTACGCACTCCACAGAGGATTTTACCGTCATTTATAACGATAACAGCTGCCGTTTGTTAAAATCTTTTTTCCGGCTCCTAACCGCCAAAACCGAATGAAATTTGCCCCGGCTGTTCAGATTTTTATTGATTTGTCCGAAGCGGTATTGTATAATATTTATACAGATCAAAGAAAGGGGCAAAAGCATGAAAACTTTATTCAAAAACGGCACTGTATTCGACGGCAGCGGCAATGCTCCGTTTGTCGGCGACGTCCTTATTGAGGACAACAAAATTCTCAAGGTCGGCAAGTGCGACGAAGCGGCGGACGAGACGGTCGACGCAACCGATCTTTATGTTTGCCCCGGTTTTATTGACGCCCATTCGCACAACGATTTCTTCTGCGACAGGGCAGACAGCGAGAAATTCTTCAGCCCGTTCATCAGGCAGGGCATCACCACCCAGATAACCGGCAATTGCAGCTTTTCGCCGTTCGGAACGGATGAAAATACGCCCTACAGAGACAAGCTCGGCGGCGGCCTCTTTGAGTCGGAATTCACCGGCAGCCTCGCTTCTTTCCGCGAGAAGCTCACGGGCAGGCTCCATGTAAATATCGTGCCGCTCGTCGGTCACGGCTCTGTTCGTGCGGGCATCTGCGGCTATGACTCAACGCCGCTCACCCCGGAGCAGCTTAAAAATGAGATCGACCACGTTCATCAGGCGATGGAGGACGGCGCATTCGGCGGCTCGATGGGCTTCATGTATGAGCCGAACAGATACGCGACCAAGGAGGAGCTTTATGCCTTCGCGAGGGAGATAGCTAAATACGACGGAATTCTCACCGTCCATGCGAGAGCCTGCTCGGCGGTCAGCGCGGAATATCCGCTCGTCACCAAGAAATCCCACCTCGAGATCGCACTCGACGAGATAGTTGATATCATGGAGCAAACGGGCGTTCGCACGGAGTACAGCCACCTTATCTTCACGGGCAAGAAATCGTGGAAAAAGCTCGATAAGATGCTGAATGTTTTCCACACCCTCAAAGCTCAGGGCAAGCCCATTGCATATGATAATTACGCATTCCATTACGGCGCGTCGGTCATCACTGTTGTGTTCCCCGAATGGTATGCAAAGCTCCCCAAGGAGCAGGCGAATTCACCCCTGAACCGCTTCAAGCTCAGCCTGACCATACTCATGTACCGCAAGGTGCTCGGCATCGACTGGGAGGATATGACCGTCGCGTATATCAGTGATGATCACCCCGAATACGAGGGCAAAACGGTCATTCAGCTCGCCGAAGAGGAGGGCGTGAAGCCACTGGATATGTATCTGAAGCTCGTTGAGCTCTCCGACCGCACAGGCAGGATCTATCTCGATAAATATTACAACGACACGATTGTGCGTACGCTCATGGAGGACGATATGTCGGTATTCATGACCGACGCATGGGTTGAGGAGAAGGGGAGGCAGAATATCGCGACCTTCCAGACCTTCCCGCAGTTCTTCCTGCTCGGCAGGCGCTGGAATATCGCCCCCGAGAAGATAGTCCGCAAGATGACGGGCGCAACCGCCGACCGCTACGGCATCAAAGAGCGCGGCTACCTCAGAGAAGGCTATAAGGCCGATATCAGCATTGTTGACCCCGCAAAGCTCAGCGTTGACGAATCCCGCCCCGACGCAGCCCCCGGCGGCATCCACAGCGTCTATATCAACGGCAAAGCCGTCCTGAAGAACGGCGAATATCTCGGCGGCACCAACGGCGAATTCATTCTGAAAAAGTAAACATAGTTAAAAGCGGTCACCGAAGGCGGCCGCTTTTTGTCAACGGAAAGGGAGATTATATGAAAGTTCTTATCATCAACGGCAGCCCGAGAGCGAACGGTAACACTTCCGTCGCCGTGCGTGAAGTCGAGAATGTTCTCAAAGCGGAGGGCATTGAGGTCAAGACCGTGCAGATAGGCGGCAGGGATATTCGCGGCTGCATAGCCTGCGGCAGATGCTCAGAGCTCGGCAAATGTGCGATAGACGATACTGTCAACGAGCTCGCGGGCGAATTCGAGAGCGCGGACGGTCTTATCGTCGCAAGCCCCGTTTATTATGCGTCGGCGAATGCTACGCTCATTGCATGCCTCGACAGGCTCTTCTACAGCACTCCTTTTGATAAGACGATGAAGGTCGGCGCAAGCATCGTCTGCGCCAGAAGAGGCGGCTGCTCGGCGACATTTGACGAGCTGAATAAATACTTCACTATTAGCAATATGCCGATAGCCTCGAGCCAATATTGGAACAGCATCCACGGCAGAGTCAAGGGCGAGGCGGAGCTTGACGAGGAGGGCAAGCAGACTATGCGAACTCTCGCAAGAAATATGACGTTCCTGATGAGGAGCATTGCTCTCGGTAGTGAGAAATACGGTCTGCCTGAAAAGGAACCGCGCGTCGCAACGAATTTCATCGGCTGAGCAAGCACCCAAAGCTGTTAGACTGTCTAACGTTTAACACATAAACGATTTAAAACTATAAGCGGGAGAGGCCTAACTCTCCCGCTTGTTTTGATTTTAAGAGCTTTATGTGCGGCTGTATTAATACCATATGAATCCCAGAAGGAATATCCTGATAAGCTTTTGCCACCACGCATATTTGACATAGAGGGTCTCCGAGTCGACTGTTCCGTCCTCAAAAACGGCGGTAATAACCGTTGAGCCTATTCGGCGGGCGACGACCGTTCCGTTTGCATCAACACTTGCGACATTCGGGTCTGATGAGGTCCATTTGACCACATTACTGCCGTGAGAATCGATTCGATATATTGATTTGTACGGCACGAAGTCGGGAAGGTAAAAATAGCTTCGGTGGGTCGCATAGTCGAGCCCGAGCCATATGTTGTATTCGCCGTTATCCTCAATGAACAAGGTGCCTTCTTCTTTGTCATTTGAGCCGAATGTGCCTTCGGAAATATCCAATTTCCATTTGCTGATAAAGGTGCCTTTATCAGTATCGTTTTGCCCAATAAAATCAAATCCGAAATATGGAAGTGAATCGCTTTCGAATCGGAGCGTGCTGTCGGTATAGACGCTTTCAATGTAAAAATACACCGTGTCTATATTTCCTATATTTTCACCGCGCGGAGCAATAGAAACGGGAACGCTTATGGGGCAATTTAAGGACGCAACATTCACTGTGTTATCAAGCGTCAGTGTTTCGGTTTCGGTTATGTCATAGTCGGCATATTCTTTGACATTGAAAACGAAAGAAGAGGCACCGCCGCATTCAAAATAAATGAAGTATGTTTTGCCTTTTTCAAATTCGATTTTTCCGTCTACGACGTAGGTCAATCTGTCAAGCTTTCTGAAAAACGAACGTTCATAATAAGGTGTGCCGGCGGATTCGTTATAAAGATACATCCATACCGATCCGACGTCATCATCATCGGCAGGCGTATGCGTCACTTCAAAAGCAAGCTCGCCGTCCTTAGGAGCGACAAATTTATAAACAGGCGCCATATCCGATACCGTGACAAAGTCACCGGAGGATATCTCCGGAGCATCGTCCATTAAGGATGTTCCCTTGGAGCGCTCGACCGAGACGGTGTATTTATGCCCGAACCAATACGTTCCGCTCTCATCCTCGGCTAATCTGACCGAAACAGTCTTTCTCTCGCCTTTATCAAATGATGTGTAGATATAAGCGTCGCCGTTGATGAACGTTGCATTTGCGTTTTTGTCGTTTAATTCTATCGTATAGTCATTCTTGTCAATATCACGAATAATAAAACGATAATTGCCCTCTTCTTCCGCCGTGAAGCTGTATTCGTGGCAAGCGGTGGACGAATAAAGTTTGTCATCAATCGGCTCATTCTCTTTAAGTTCAACGCTGTGTGAGCTGCCGTCATATTCGGCTATGTAAAAATTGCCGGATTCATAGCAGATAAGGCCGAAATAATATTCGCAGTCCTTCTTCAGATAATATGAATATCCGTTGCCTTTATTTGCGGCAACTCTTTCTTTATCTGCGTCAAACACATTGACATGAATCCCGTTGTCGCTCTCAGCGCAATAAAATCCGTTCTTCTCCGGCACAAATCTGAATGCATAAACCGTTTCGTAATCTTCTGTGACCTCAACATACACCGTTTCGTTAAGGGCGATGTCAATGCTGTCTTTACACATATATTCGGCATAATTCATGGTCTCTATCTCAAAATCGACCTCTTTGCCGTCGGGGGAATTTACCACGATATGCATAGAGCGCGTAGAAGGCTCATCGCCTTCGTAGAACCTGTAATCGGTGTAAACAGTGAAATAATAATACCTGTTCGGCTCGATCTCACTGCCGTTAACCGTTATGTCGATATCCCCGCCGCAGACGATCCTGTAATATCCGCTGAAGTAGCTTTCGCTTTCAACGGAAAAGATGCTGTATGAATCGCCGGAGGTGCGGCTCTTTAAACAGTCGCCGGCCTCTATCCTTGTTGAAGTCCGCTCGTCATACAGAGTTTCGGTATCCGCCGTGACGGTGATTACGCCTGTTGCGGAGCTGCTCGAAAAGCCCGCGGTCAGGAATACGGAGTCACCCTTTGCTATGTAACAGGTTATGCTCTGTCCGCCGCTTGCGAGCACTGTGCCGAAGGGCGAATAAATCGTTCCCTGTGCGCCTTCACTGAGAGTGAAGGTGTATTCGGCACTGCCCGGTGAAGTGAATTTGAAGGTTTCTTTTCCGCCGGGTGAAGAGATGCTCGCTGAGCACTGAGTTCTCGCTTCGACGGTTTTATAAGAGCTGAATATCCCGTCGCCTGTGCCGTATTTTTTCAGAGTGTTGCTTTCGAGTGAAGCGAGCGCGGCGTGCGCCCAACAGCTGCCGAGAAATCCCTGATCTTTGACTGTCGAAACATAGCCGTAATCACGCAGATCGTATTTTGCGGGCAAAGATACCGCCTTTTGAGATGCCGTGTCAAAGTTGTATTTCAGCGGGGAAGGAATGAGCTCGCCGCCGTCGGGGTTTTTAAGATAATCAATATAATCCTGATTGATCTTGCCGCCGAGTTTTTGTATTTCTTCTATTGAGTAAGTTTTGGTTGAGGAATACTCTCGATTCTCATTGTCAATACCGAAGTAGCTTTTAAGCCCCTTGCCCGGAGCCATCATTCTGTCTGGGTGGTATGACGTGAAAGCCTTGATCGACCAGTTTGAGTTCTCAAGGCTGTCATAAAGGTCGATGATAAGATTTTTCGAGGAATAAAAGCTTTCGCCGCGATTCCCGCGAACTCCGGGCACATATGACACTTCCGCAGTGTACTGCTCCGCTATGCCGAGAGCGCCGTCGAGCTTTAGCACTATGGCGAATCTTGTGCCCTTTTTAAGCGTATACTCCCTGTCAAGGTCAATGACCGAATAGCCGGGATTGCTAACCTTTCCTGAAGCTATTTTAACAGCTTTCGAGTTACGGCTGCCGAGCCTTGCGTCCTCGGGATTCCTATAATCCTCTACAAGATATACGGAATAGCGGGTGTTGCTGAAGGTCGTATGGAACGAAACGGCTTTAAGGGTTTCATTGCTGTTCAGTGCCTTGCCCTGCTCGGGAAACACGTTGAATGCGTAATCTATTTTGTCATATAATCCGTAAAACGCTCCGTTTGCACCGTATTCGTCATATTGATAAATTTTGTTGTATCCGCAGTCCTTATCCGCAACGGTAAAAGCGGCAAATTCCTTGATGGATAACGGGCTGAATATCCTGTCTTCATATGAGATATAGATATATCCGTCATACCCGCGATCCGTGCCCCAACTGTTTTTGCACAGTATTGCTCCGTTCTTTTTCGGCTGAACGGGGAAATTCTCTTTCGGGTAATTATCGTCCCACCCGACCATCGTTACGGCGTGGCTCTTCCATTCTTCGCCGTCCTCTGTTTTGTAGAACAGGGGAGTGCAATAATTAGAATCATCGGTCGTCTTGTCGGTGTAAGTGAACCCGCAATAGATCGCGCCGTATTCCATTACGGCAGATTTAACGGCGTTGATATCGTTGTCAATTTTGATAACGCCGTCCAAATAGGCAATGTTGCTCAGCTTTTTGTACTCAGCTTTGCTGTATAATGAGCCGTTGTATGGGTGAGCGTTTTCGCTTACGGGGCCTGCCCATGAGCTTAGATAGGCGGTTGCAAGAGAAGTGTTTCCGCCGTCCGAATAGTCACGATTGGTGTAAAAATCCGACCCGACGCTTGAAAGATAGGTTATCATGTTCATCTCGGAGAAATCGACGCTGCTTTGCTCGTTATGAAGCGGTTCTTCGGCTGCCAATGCGGAAAGAGCCGCTGAAAAAGCCGTAAGAATAATAATGGAAATCAGAACTACAGAAATAACTTTTTTGATTGTGTTTTTCATAAAAACAACCTCCTCATGTTTACTATATCAGAAAAAATTCCAAAATGCAAGAATAAATTTCACCGTCAGCCGCCCCGTCATCGACCGCAGAGTGATAAAAAGTGTATATGAGCAATAAGACCGAGAAGGGAGATGCTTCTCAGCTCGGTTATGCTGTATATCTGACTTCCGCAGCAAATATGCTGCTTTTGCTGCTTTATCGGCCTATACGACGCATTCAGAATTCTCCGGATGAAAAAATTTTCAAATTATTTCAAAAGATATGCACTAACATGTTGAAATTTAGCAATGTTTGTGATAACATATGGTGTAAGAGCTAAAATATTACAATGAAAGAAAATGATATTAATGTTATCGCTGTATCTTAACATGATCGGCACGGAAGTTGAAAGAAAACGATTTGAGGAAGTTTATTATCAGCACAGGAAGCAGATGGTCTTTGTCGCGAATGCCGTTGTGCATAATATGGATGACGCCGAAGACGTTGTCCAGGATGTCTTTTTTACGATCGCGTCGTCGCATATGGATATCCTAACCAAGATCGAGGACCCGACGGATCTGAAAAATTATATGCTCAAGGCGACCAAAAACAAGGCGATCAGCACGCTCCGACGGCAAAAGATACAGAAAGAATGCGAAAATAAGTTTATTGATTTCAATTTGGAGTTCAATGATTCGGTGTTCGTCGAGAGCGTTTGCGCCAAGGTCGAGTATGACGAGCTGCTCGACGCGATTCGCTCGCTCGACGATAAATATCGTGAGGTGCTTTATTATAAAATCGTGCTCGATCTGTCGGTCGAGCAAATTGCGAGGACGGTCGATCGTACCGAGAGCACGGTTTGTAAGCAGATATACAGGGGCAAAAAAATGCTTGCGGAGATGTTAAAGAGAGGAGAAATGGCAGAATGTCTATGACGAGAAGCGAATTCAATATGGCTTTCAGCACGGTCATTGAGGAGGAATTTGCAAATATTCCCGATGAATCCGAGATCGAGGTCGAGTTCAGCGATGAATTCAACAGGAAGATGCAGGAGCTTATCGACAGCATAGGAGCGAACAACGGTCAGAAGCCGAAGAACGACCGTAAATCGCGCCTGAATATCAAAGGGCTCATTGCGCTGGCGGCGACCTTGGCGCTCCTGCTTGCGGGGCTGGTGAGCGTCAATGCCACAGGGAATCCGATAGCGAATTTCATTGTAAAGACCTATGAGGACTTCAAAGAGATTCTGTTCGCGGGAGACGGCGCGGCAAAAATCGACCATGTTTATGCGTTCGCGGAAGTGCCCGAAGGGTTTGTGGAAACGGAACGGATGCTGAACGACGATATGAGCTTCGTGCGCTATGAGAATAGCGAGACCGGCGCTGTGATTGAACTGTCGCAGAATGCTACTCAAGACACCGCTTTTGCATTGGATAACCAAAATGGTATAGTGAAAGATTTCGATATTGATGGAGAGGAGATAAGAGTCTATTGTACAAAATATGATAAAATTCATGTCGTATTTTGGCATAAGGACACTTGTGGTATGAAACTGATATATTCTGGAAGAATCAATTATGAAGAATTACTGGATATGATAAATGCGTTAATGTGAAGTTTTATATGCATGTTGACAAGTTGCAGCCGTCAACAATGTGGCGGCTGCTAATTTTTTAAAATTTTTTTTAGATTTTTTGTCTTATTTTTGACGATAAAAGCGTTGTAGGCGCTGAATGGGGGGAGGAGGTGAACATAATGCGGAAAAATATCACTAAAAAAGTTGTTTGCATTGCCGTTGCTTTGGTAATAGCGATGTCGTCATTCTCGGCTTTTGCTGCGGCGCAGATGATTGAGCCGTATTTTAATAACGCTGTAGATGTATCTAATCATGCTTCCGTTTCTTCAACGGGTAAACTTACTATTACAAACAGATGCGCAGCGGACTCGACTGTTTTCAGCAAAGCCATTATAACCACCTACGTTGAAAAAAAGGTTCTCGGTCTGTTCTGGAGCAGAGTGGATATCGGTCAGAACAATAATAAGTGGATCGACGTGATATATGAAAATGTTTATACCGGATTCCACTATTTCCAGCTTTCCGACAAGGGTACATACAAGGTGACGACCGAGTTTGTCGTGTATGGCTCAGGCGGCCCGGCCGATACCATCACCAGAACCGCAACTACACAGTACAAATAACCCGTAATCACTAATCAACAAAGGCACTTTTTGAAGCTACCCCCCAGGCTCAAAAAGTGCCTTTTGTTTTTAAATGATCGCCGGATAAGCTGTCGATTAGACTTTGACCCTGAATATGCGGCCTGCTTTGACGACAGTCTCCCCGATGCAATTGCCGAGCGGTTGTAAATTACCCTTCAGTTTACTTGTAAAATCGAGACAAGAAAGCTATAATATAAAAAATAAGCAAACGCAAGACAAAAGATGCGTGAAATTGTTGACTTCGATGTCGATAAAGTAAAAATGTGATCGACACATTAAAGCACCCGTAAGTGTTTCATACGGCGGGTTTTGCGATTTGAATGTAAAAAGAGTCGGTGAAGCACAATGAAAATAGTTTGTTTTCATAATCCAAATGAGGAAAACGGATACTTAAGTAATTGGTATCCCAGTGAATTTACCGTGAACGATGTAGACTTTTCCTCAATGGAGCAATATATGATGTATAAAAAAGCTGTGTGCTTCGGAGACAAGGACACGGCAGTTAAAATACTTGCGACTGATGATGTTGCCGAGATAAAAGCTCTTGGCAGTCTTGTCGCAAATTATAACGAGAGCTATTGGAACGGCGTTCGTCAAATAATTTTTTTTGAGGGATTGATCGCGAAATTCTCTCAGAATGAGGACTTGAAATCGCAACTCAAAGCAACAGAAGATTGTATCTTGGCTGAATGTGCGGTCAAGGACAGAATATGGGGCATAGGGTTGTCAATGAATGATCCTGATAGACTTGAAAGGGACAAGTGGATTAGACAAAATCTACTTGGCTATGCCTTGATGATGATGCGTGAACGGTTGTAATTATCCTTCCTTTGCGGACGATGTAAGGCAATAAAAAACTTCTAATGATAATAACCACGGCGCGGGTCTGTTCCCGTCCGTGGTTATTTTTTGCTGTTGCCGAGCTGTAAGAAATGAACCCGAAAATGAGACGATTTCTGACCCTGCAAAAATGGTCGTCATAACCTGTAATGACAACATGTCGTCATATATGACAACTGGGCAGGTCAAACACCTATTCTGCGTTTTCCATACAGAGGTCAAAAAGACATTCCGGCGGATTTTCAATTGCCCATTGTAACCGCCATTCAACTTTTAATTCAACTGTATTAAACGGCAAAAACGATCTTATGACCGACCCAAAGCGAGAATGTATTCAGAAGCAAACATTCCCTGAATAATCAATCGGACAATAGCAGAATACAAACGGAGCATTCATCGGAATAACTCGCAGAATATGAATGTTTCAATTGCCCATAGCGAATAGTTATCTCGGAATTTGTGATCCGTTCACACCGCATGTGCTTCGGCATACATATTGCTCTATGCTCCAATGGATCGGGGTGGATATCAAGACAGCGCAGGAGCTGATGGGCCATAATGACTACGAAGTAACGGCAAATATCTATACCCACGGCAGCTCAGCCGCAAAGGAAACCGCCGCTGTAATGCAGAATGAATTCACCTCAGGATTGCTCGAATAAGCGGTATGCCAAAAGCGAGAGAGGTGAGCCTCTCCCGCTTTTGGTGCAATCGGTTTATTTTTAACTCCTCATTATTTAACTATCCATTCAAGCGCATAGGGTATGATCATATTCGAGCCGAAGAGCTTTTTGAAGAACGCCGCGAGCTTCTGGAAGAAGCCTGCTTTTGAGGTCAACTGCTGTGAAGCGGATATTTCATTGCCGTTTGCGTCCTTGACGGGGTTGCCGTTCTTGTCAACGACTTTCGCCGTTATCGTCGCCGAGCCCTTGGAGACGGATTTCACGCCGCAGGTCATGCCGTCGGCGGAGGGGCTAAGCTCGAAGCCGCTGCCGTCCATGCTCCAAACTATCCTTGCGCCATCAGGCAGGTCTGTCACGTTCGCATGAAGATTCAGCGTAAAGCCATAGCTGACCGTTGTGGTGGAGGGGGTGTTGATCGAGATCTTCGTCTTTATCGGTTCAAACACCGCCGTGAAGGTCATGTCCTGAGCGGGCATGGTCTCGGGCACTTCCGGCGACCAGCCCATGAAATCATAACCCTCAAGCTCGGGGTCGGCGGGCTTCGTTATCTTGCTGCCCTCTGCGGCGGTCAGCTCGGTTTGATTGCCGTCGACGATCCAAACCAGCTTGAATTTTCTCGGTACAACGGTGACGGCTATCTTAATTGACACGCCCTCATAGGTAAGCGTTATCTCCTGATCGCCGAGCTTTGAGGTGTCGACTTTGCTTGCTGTGATACTCTTTATATCGGTTATTTCTTTCTCCGTGCCGTCGGAATAGACCGCCTTCAGACACAGACCTTTCAGCCTGACGATCGGTGATGAGAGATAATCGTACTCGGTCTTTGCGGGAAGTGCAATAAGCTCCAGCCGCTCAACGCCGTATTCCGGCTCGACAGGCTCTTGGACGCTGCTGTCGCCGAACTTGCCGACTATCACCACATTCAAGTCGCCGGAATTGCGTGGGATATATCTGAATTTCACCTCGCCGCTGTCGGCCCTGAGCTGGGCGACACACTCGAGCGAGGAGAGGTCGGCGCCGCTCGAGAAGGCATAGAGCATATAAAGCTCGCCGGGCACGGCATTCTGCGCCGTGGCGGTATAAACGGCACCCGAGGTATTCTGAGCCGCCGGGGCGGCGGGTGCTCTCATTGCCTTGGCATTCGCCGCCGGAGCAGAACTGCCGTAGTGGATTGTTCCAAAGGAGTTGCCGTTAACGCCAACGCTTATACGCTCCCATTGCTGTTCTGTCCCTGTATAGTATACTTCTGAAACCGAAGTCGAATATGAGAAAATTCTCTTTATAGAGTCTTTAATTGTTAAACTTTTGGGACCGTCATAGAATAAGTATTGTGGAATGTCGGTGCCACCTATAGTTGCTGTTTCAATAGAACTGCCTGTAAAAGGGTATTTGTTGCCCTGCCAAAACGATTCATACATTTCGGCTTCTTTGACGGAAGAAATGTCTATGTGACGAAGCAAATAGCATTTATCAAAAACCCTAAAACTGATAAATTCAATATTAAGCGGAGATATAAAAGAAAGATTGTAGCAGTTCTCAAACGCTCTAGCACCTATTGTTAGAGCTTTGCTTCCTACATCTACTGCGGTTAATTTGTCACAATCAGAAAAAGCATAACTACCGATATATTCAGCATTTGGCAAATTTACCGTTTCGATGGGGCATCCTGAAAAAGCGGCATAGCCGATGCGTACTAAACTGTCAGGAATAGAAGTAATACTATTTTTAACTTGAGCAGAAAAAGGCGATGCACCAATTTCCTCCAATTTGCTTGGCAAATTTATACTACTTATACCACAGTTAATAAACGCATAACCGCCAATACTTGTAACGCTGTCGGGAATATTAACACTTGTTAGGCTGCTGCAATCTTCAAACGCACTATAGCCGATACTTGTAACGCTGTTGGGGATAGTTATGCTTGTCAGGCTGCTGCAATCGGAAAACGCTCTATCGCCGATGCTTGTTACACAATTCGGAATTGATATATCTATCAATCCTTTGCAACCGTTAAAAGCGTCGCCGCCAATGTCAATAACACTATTGGGTATTGAATACGAGATGCCGCTTTTGCCCGCCGGATAAGCTACAAGCTGGCTTTTATCCTTGTTGAAAAGCACACCGTCTACGCTTGAATAAAAGGGACTTGCTGCGGCAGCGTTTATGGAGTTCAGCAAGGCGCAGTCGGCAAATGCACCGGCGTCTATGGCGGCTACGCTGCTGGGTATTGCGATGCCGGTGAGGCTGTCGCATCCGTAGAAAGCACGATATCCGATGCTTGCAACGCCTTTTGATATTATTGCCCCTGTAAGACCGTTGCAACCGGAAAACGACTCGTTTCCTATATTTACGACACTATCGGGTATCGTTACTCTTGTGAGATCGGTGCAGCTTGCAAAAGCTTTATCTGCGATGACTTTAGTTCCCTTTTTAATTGAATAAGAGCCGGAGATATTTTTTTCTGCATCAATAAGCGCATTGCTTATATATAGCACGCCGTTCTCCCAATTTGATGAGCTATTGTATATTTTTGTGTTTTCAAATGCACCATCGCCAATACAAATGACGCTATCCGGAATGTTCACGGCTTTGAGATTACTGCAACGGCAAAAAGCATAATCGCCGATGTTGGTGACAGTGTTTGGCATAATTATGCCTGTAATTTCGTCTTCTTCGTAGAATGCTTTTTCTGCAATTTTTGTTACAGGCGCACCGTATATCGTTGAGGGCAAGATTATATCGCCGCTTATCGAATCGGAGCAGCCTGTTATTATGGCTTCGCCGTTATTTAATGTATATTGCAGTTTATCAATTATACCCGGGGTCGGAGCGGCTCCTCCGCCGGTCGAATTGTCAAGGGTGACTGTGACGCTCTTGGCGTTTGCAATTATACTGATATCGACCGTTTTTTCGTCGGCAGCGTCTCTGACCGTGACCGAGTGAGAGCCTTGCTTCAGATAGAATGTCACCTTGCCGCTTTCATCGGTTTGGGCGGAAGTGTCGTCAAATTTGCCGTCGCCGTCGGCGTCGCATTTGCCGGTGGAGCATGTCACATCGGCTTCGTTTATCGGCAAAGAGTTCTTATCAAGAACGGTTATCTCGACCGAATACTCAATATTCGGGCATTTGCCCAAGCCGTACTTTAATCCGGAATCGGAAACGGAGACATAAAAGTCAAGCAGATATTCCTCCGCGCTCCATTTCAGAGCGGTGAATTCAAATTCAAGAATTTGGGGCACTATTTTGATGCTGAACGAGAGCTTGATATCAACAAATTTCTTTGCCGTGCCGTCAAAACAAACAGCACAGGAGTGATGCTTGTCAAGCCACAACCCCAGCCCTGTAACGGCGGTCACGGTGCCTTTTGCACCGCCTTCACCGGAGACCGCGAAACCAAGCACGGTAGCAAGGCTTAACTTCAACTCCACACCGACGCCGAGCCTGAATTCGATTTTTTCGTTGATCTCGACGTTGGGCAGCATCTCGGTTTCTTTAACTTTATTCATTTTCTGAGTTTCGGAGTCAAATGTATATGTATAGCTTTCATTCACATCTGCGCCGAGAGTAATGCTGCCGGTAAAATCGGCTATAGGATATATGCTTAACGTGAGCAAAAACGGACCTATGGGGATGGAGGGTATCGGAATGCGGCACTTAGTCTTATCCAAGCCTATTTTGCCGCTGACTGTGAATATATAGGAGGTCTTGAATTCGGTCTGGGTTTTGAATTCGCAATAGTCTCTGCCAAAAAGTTTGGGGGCATAATACAGCTTGGTCGAGATTGATATTTCAACATTCATTTGACCGTCTATACTGGCTTTTGCCGAGCCGTCGCTACCAAGAGTATATGCAATTTTCAGACCGCGGGAGAATGTTTTTTGGCCGTCTTTAATCGCTTGCTTTGCGGGGGCCTTCTGCGGGCTTGGAATCTCGCTGAGACATTCACCGAGCTCACTTTCGTCGATATCCACCTGTGAAAAATCCGCATCTTCATCAATCCTTATGAATTTAAATGCGTCACTCAAACTGATATTCTCATCCTCGACTATTTTCACAGTCGAGCCGTCAACGGATATGCCACTGACCTTAAACAGCAGGAATTCGTCGGGGCTTTCGCCGTATTCATAATAGAATACTTCACCTACGGAAAGAGATTTGACCTCATCCGTAGCGTTTTTAAATGTGTAGGTAAGTGTCGCCTCGTCATAATCGAATGACATTGCTTCGGAGCTTTCGGCGGATATAACATTATTATCCAAAACACCGAAATCACTTTCATCTTCGTCAAAAATTATGACTTCATCACCTTCGTAATCCTCCGGTGTTGCTTCGGTGAATTCCTCAAAGGCAGAGGTGTGATATATGTTTCTATACTCTGTGCTCAGGGCTGAAAGATCACTGTCGACCAAATAAGATCTGACTTCATAATGGGAGGGAACGGCGCAATCAACGGTAACGGTTGCTTCATTGTTATCGGCAGTGACATCGACGCTGCCGGAGCCGATCATTTTACCGCTTTTTTCATCAAAAACGGCAACGATCAACTTACAGTCCGCAATTGCCGAGTATTTGACCGATGCGGTGCTGCCGTTGAACACCGTATCAGCAATGCAGTAGTCATCTGACTTGCGTTCGCTTTCTTGTAAAGCAAGATTATTGACTATTTTGCCCATGGCGTTACCGGTTGAATAGGCAAGATCCGAATCGATATCTGTGCCTTCTTCGGCAAATGTCGAAATCGGGAACGCTGATACAACCATTATCATGCATAACAGCAATGATAATGCGCTTTTGAATGCTTTTTTCATAGAGGTTCCTCCTTTTTACCGCATTGCGGATGTGGCGTTACGCCTTCGTGAATAAAGACACGGCCTTTGCCTAAAAGGTTCAAAAAACTTTGATTTTAGACATGTTTTAAATATAATATCAAATTTTCACTTGCCGGTATAGCCCATAAAGCAGTGACGAAAGGTACACGCAAGCGATTTAAATTTATAAATTCTGCTCCGATCTTACCGCCGCACCTAATCTTACATACTTTCAATGATAAAAACCACGACAGGAGTTAATTCTCTTGCCGTGGTTTTTTGCTGTGAGGCGGTATGAAGCGCGGCAGAGGATCGGCGGCTTCTCTTACACGCCGGAACATTTTAAATGACAGGAGGAGGTAACAGAGCGTAAGAAAAATGTGTAAAGAGGCGGTGATTGATTGAAGCCACCGTAACGGCAATGTCGGGCTCTGTGGGGTTCGGTTAAACGACCCTGCGGAGCCGCGACGGCTGTGTGACTGACTATGGACGGGTTAGTTCGTCCCTTCTGTAATTTATGATTAGTGTCCGATAAACCTTTGATTCGACTTTTGCTGTTCAGAAACTTTTATGCGCTCGGTAATCTTACATACTTTCTTTACCGGGACAAAACGGCAATATTCACCCGCTTGTCCTTCTAAGGCAGAAAACGCGGAGCAAATCTTACATACTTTTTGCGAGTCGAAAAAGAAAGGAGGCTTATCACCGTCCGCCGCACCCGCAAAGGCCTGTGATTTTAGCCGCTCGGAAACCGTCCGACGGCGGAAGATAGTATCGACTTACGGCTTTTACGGTATTGAATTAATCCTAAATGAAAAATTAAAAATTATTAACGAAAGGAATGATGATTATGTCAACCGGTAAGGTTGGTACACCCACAAGCACTGTTTTCAGAATCAAAAAGCCCAATAAGATCCCCTGCGATTGCGCTCGTTGCCGTCACAGCGAGAACCGCAACGGCAGCATACTTCACTGTATGTATTTCGGTCTGTATCCGCCGAAAAGGACCAAATGCGAAAGGTATTGGCCCACTAAGCCGCCGAAGGTCAAGGGCAAGAAAAACAAACAGAATCAAAAGAAAAACAACAACAAAAAGTCAAAGAAAAGGAGTTGATCTTATGCTGTATAAAGAAATGCTGCTCATAGGAGAGGATTACGATTATTTTATTGAAATGGATCCCGCCGGCAACGGGATACGGTTTATGAGGGTCGGCGATGACGACATACGGAAATGGGTGGCGGCGATAATCGACACCGGTGACGGTTTTACGCTTGCCATGCTCTCGGAGCAAGGCATAGTTATGAAAAAGCTGGATCCTAAGGGGCTGTGCCGCGTGAAGGCCGATTACAGAGAATTATTGCTGACGGGCTTTACCGGCGGTCAAACGATCTACGATCACGTATTCATAATCAATTACACAGGCATAGACAGCGAAGGCGTGACTATCTGCTATTGCGATGATGATACGATCTACACAATTGTGATCTGTGAAACGGAACAAAACCGACTGAGGTTTCGCTGTGCGTAGTTAAATGACCCTTTCTTTATTTTCCTTCTTTATTGCTTATGCGGTGAATCCCGATTAATACTCGGGGTTTGCCGCAAGGCAACGTGCAGAGACTATCCGTAACAACTAAACAACATTAAGATAGATATTATATATGCATTAGTTTGCATTCTTTATTGCATTTTTGTTTGCATTAATGCTTTAATGTGCCTACTGCATATGTTTGCCTAAGTAAGGATAGTTATTTGCCTGTGACTGCCTTTGTCTGCCTTCAAGGATATTGCAGTTGTGATGCTAAAGTCTGCCGCTGCCTGTCTAAGCCTGCGTGTGCCTGCCTTCGCATTGCCTCTTCGGCGGTTTTGGAGGCTGAGTTACAGCAGTTGCCTGAGTTTGCTTCGGAAGTTTTGTTTCATAGCTTGCCTAACCATGGTCAATTGTTGCGAGGATATGGCATTGATATGCATAACAAAGTGTATTGACCGTTTTGCCTGCAACATGCCGATATAGATGCCTTGACTATGCATTTAACCGATTGCTGCAAAAATTAAAACCAAATCTTACATACTTTCAGTGACGGGGCGAAAAGCGGTTTGTATCGACATCGACCCGTGACTCTATCGTCCTTGGAGAGGGACATAAAAAACTACTACTTTATTATACGAGGTGACAATAAAATGAAAGATTTTTTATCAATCACAGTCGATGATGAGCTGGATTTCAGCTCGGTATCCGAGAGAAAGGATAAATTCATCCTTCTCAATGAAGGGTATTATTCGTTTAGAGTTTTGGGAGTTAACATGGATAGATATCAAGGCTCTGAAAACTCCAAATCGTGCCCCGTAGCTAAACTGCTGCTTTCGATAGAAAACGACAAAGGAAATGTAGTGCTCAATCACTTCTTTTTCCTGAATAACTCTTCGACACAGCAGATAGCCGACTTTTTTGAGTCAATCGGTCAGCCGCTTACAGGCCGTTGCAATCCTGATTGGGGTGCAACCGTCGGTCTCAGCGGCGGCTGCTATCTGACTCAAAAAGAGCTCACCTACAGGACAATTAACAAAGTCAAGCGCTTTGTACCTGCAAGTAAGCCAAATTCTGAAAGAAAGGAGGAGCCGTGGTATGTATAATTCGATTAGAATAAATGATGCGGATGAGCTTATGCCCCCGCCGTTCATTCTCAGCGCTAAGAAAGCTGCCGAATTAACCGGTCTCTGTTATGCGACGGTCATAAGGCACTGTAATGACGGCACGATCAACGCATTCAAAAACGGCCGTGAATGGTGTATTTACGGTGACGATCTTGCTGCAATGATGGGTGTCGGCCGTGCCAAGCCCGAACGCAAGGCGGCAACAGGATGCTATCGTGAAACCGTTATCAGCCATACCGTTTTTCAGCACATTGAACGGAAAGTCAATAAGTAATCTGCGGTAAAAACCGCGAATCGGCCACTTCTGCATCATTGAATATTTGCGGCATACTCAACAATAATAAAATCAGAAGGTAAAATTTAGTGGCGTCCGCCGCTCTCGATATGACAGAAGAATTACCTGCTTTAAGCGTAGAAAAATAACGGAGGCGACAAATGATTCAAAAAACAAAACAGAATACTTTTGAGCAGCTGTGGCTTTCGTATTATAATGACACGCTGTATGAGAAGGGATTCATAACCGAGGATGAGAGGAATAAAATGCGCCTTAAAATAAAGGAGTACACCTCAAAGAAAGCCACATAGAAATCGAAAAGGAGAAGGCGATCGATCAAAAATTCCGCATTAAACATTACATCCGTCGTTTTGCATTCTGCTCATTCGGCGGAGAGGTGTTTGGAGTTTATGCTTGAAAGAGCTGCCGCTTTTATTGCGGCAGCTCATTTCCGTAACGGCAAAACGCAGATGTAAAAAATGGTAATCATGCGCTTTGACTTGATTAAATTCCGAGTTGACGTATAATATAGGTGACTTGTTTTTAACGATTCGGATCGTCAATCTACCGTGAAAGGAGGAAGTGGTTTGGATATACATGAGGTTCGCCAAATGCTGCGGACAAAGTCGATTTATGATATCCCGCTGAGGGTAACATATTATGCCCGAGTTTCTTCGGAGACGGATGAGCAGCTTAATTCTTTGGATAACCAAGTGAGCTATTATGAGGAGTTTATCAAAAGAAACGCAAAATGGTCTTTTGTTGCCGGGTATGTTGACGAAGGCATCTCCGGCATCTCCACAAAGCACCGTGAGAATTTCAACCGAATGATAGACGATGCGGCTGACGACAATTTTGACCTTGTGATCACAAAGGAGATTTCTCGTTTCGCCAGAAATACCCTTGACTCGATCCAATACACGAGGCAGCTTTTATCGTGCGGAGTGGGCGTGTTCTTTCAGAATGACAACATCAACACATTTGATGAGGATTCCGAGCTGAGACTCTCGATAATGTCGTCGATCGCGCAGGATGAATTGAGAAAGCTGTCAAGCCGCGTTAAGTTCGGTCAACAGCAAGCTATTAAAAACGGCGTTGTTATAGGCAACAGCCGGATTTTCGGGTATCGGAAGAAGGATAAAAGGCTTGTTATTGACGAGGAGCAAGCCGTTATGGTGCGCGAATTGTTTGAATTATACGCCACGGGCAAATACTCAATGAAGCAGATCGAGAATGTCTTATGGGAGAAGGGTTACCGCAATAACAACGGCAAAAAGATATCGCACACCACAATGTCAAACTTGATCTCAAACCCGAAATACAAGGGATACTATGTCGGGAACAAGGTCAAAGTGGTCGATATGTTTACAAAGAAGCAAAAGTTCCTTCCCCCGGAGGAGTGGGTCATGTTTAAGGATGAAACGGGCGAGATAGTTCCCGCTATCGTTTCTGAGGAGCTTTGGGATCAGGCAAACTTCATCTTAAAACGTCGCAGCGATGATGTGAAAAATCGCAAGAACATCTGCAACCACGCAAATCTGCTGACAGGCAAGCTGTTTTGCACCTGCTGCGGAGCTCCGTATTATCGCCGTGCGTCAGCTGACAGGCAGGGTCGGAAGGACAGCAGCTGGGTTTGCTCGAGCAAGAAAAATAACGGCAGCGATTCATGCGAGTCGTTTGTGATTTATGAGAGCGAGATCGCGTCGGTTCTTTTTGAAGTGTTTCGCGATAATTACAGCGATTCAGAGAAAATGATCGGCGAATATGAGCGGATGTATAATTCGCTGAGAGATGACGGCGGTTTGCAAAGGCGGATCGAATCGCAGGAAGCGAAAATCGCATCGTCACAAAAGAAAAAACAGAAGCTGCTCGAGCTTGTTACCGAGGGCAATATTTCGGATACGGATTTCAGAGATATGGCCGCTCAATGCAACAAGGATATCGAGGCCGCCGAGCAGGAGCTTTCGGAGCTTAGAAGCCGCAGGGATTCAAGCGATGAATTCAAGCGCCATATGGATGAGATACGAGCCGCGATGAGAGCCGCAGAGCGTAATATAGCCGACGGAGTTGTGACAAAAGAGTTTATCGACACCTTTGTTGACAAAATTCTTATCACGCCGGTCGAGAAGAATAAAATGAGACTGGATGTCAGGATTTTTACGGGTGAGAGCAGCGAAAAATACCTGAATCGCCTTAAAAACAGGGCAAATTCACTTGTTCCTACGGGTCAAATGCCTAAGAAGATGATCGAGGCTTATGAAAACGGTATAAAATAAGTTACAGCTTTGCGGCAGGGGGTCGGGCATTGGCTCGGCTCCCGGTCTTTACACAAAAATAAGCCTCCCGAGCGATACGGGAGGCTTGAATTATGCTTAATTTTCAGTGAATTCGTTTTTGATGCTGAGGCCTGCGAGGGCTTCTTCTCTCGAGATTTTGCCGATATTGCAGTCGGTCATGAGCTGCACGTCTTTATCCTTCATCCTATAGAAGCACCAGATCGCGCCAGCGATGACAAGGCCGATAACGGGCAGCATCGTGTAGATGAACCAAAGGCCGTTGAGGGTGTATTCGGACTGAATAACGGGGTTCGCCTGAAGCTCCTGGAAGCTCTCCGCTTTGACGGTGCTCCACTTGAAGAAGCTCAGAAGCGTCAGCGGCAGGGCGGAGGAGACGGCGGCGGTGAGCTTCACCATGAAGGTCTGGATCGCAAAGGTGATGCCCTTTGCGTCGATGCCGGTCTTGAATTTGCCGTATTCGGCGCAGTCGGGGGTGAACATAAAGAGCATAACGCCCGAGATGCCGCCGGGGATATTTTTGAGCACGGTGAGGATCGCAAAGATGATTATGTTATTGTAGCCGACAAGCCAGGTGATAAGGCCGAGCAGAGCCGACGCGGCGGTGCAGGCGAGGTATATCTTCATCTTGTCGAAGCGCTTGATGAATTTCGGCACGAGCACGGAGAATATCAGCATGGGCACGACCGAAAGGGCGCCGACAAAGAGGCTGAAATTCTCATTGTGGAAGAGATAATAGGATACGAAGAGATTGAGGCTTGCCGAAACATTCAGGGCGCTGAAGAAGAAGTAGCCGATATAGTAGATAAGCAGATACTTGTTTGAGAACAGGTACTTGAACATGCTCCTGACGGTGAAATTCTCGTCGTTCTCGCCGCTGTAGCGCTCCTTGCCCTTGAAGCAGATGGGAGCCATCGTTGCGAGGGCGATAACGGAGCAGACTATTGCGACCACTTTATAGGAGAGGCCGAACTGCTGGTTGACGAAGATAGTGCCGACGACGGTCGCAAGCGCAGTGCCGACGCCCGCCCAAATGCTCTTGTAGGACATCAGCGAGGTCCTCTCGTCGAGCCTGTTGCTCATTGCGGTGACATAGCCGAAAATGGGCACGTCGCAAAGGGTGTATGCCGTATCCCAAAGGACATAGGCTATCGCGAACCATGCGAGCTGGAGCATTTCGTTGGAGCCGTTATTCTTCGGGATAAAGAAGAGCAAAACGGTGGTGATGGGTATTGCGAGCAGGGAGATACGCAGCCAGGGTATGAATTTTTGACCGTTTTTGAAATGAACCTTGTCAAATATGCAGCCGAATATCGCGTCGTTCACGGCGTCCCAGATCTTGACCGCCAGCATGACCGCTGCGGATTTGGCGGGGTCAACGCCCTGGAAGAGCAGGAATGTTACAAGATATGTGCTTACAAGGGCATAGATGACGTTCTGACCGCAGAAATAGAGGTAATAATTCATCCTCTCCTGCTTTGAAGTTACCCATTCGGGATTTGCATTTTTTAATGTCTTACTCAATCTCTTGCCTCCGAATTGACCGGCGAAACGCCGGAAAGGTATATAATAATTATACCATAATCCGGCGGCTTTTTCAATTGACCGTATTTATAAAAAACCGAGCCGATATCTGTGCAACACGGCAATTTGCCGTGAGAAATTCATTCCATATCCTTAAGATGTGAAATATCGTTTGAATACATTACCTCGGGCAGTCTGTTCTCACGAAGCCTGATATGCGTTACGGAGCAGTTCAGCGCGCTCCAGCGTATCGTTGCGGGCAGCCCAAGCCCAAGCGCGGCTCTGATGAGGTATCCGAAGAAATCGTGGTGGCTTGCGGCTATCACGCGGCAGCCGTCGCCGCCCATATCAAGTATCTTTTTTATCGCCGATTCGGCTCTTGCCGTCATTTGCTCGGGGGATTCGGGGTCGTGCAGGAATACATCCTCGTCGGGCGTGACGGCCTCGGGCACAAGCAGCTTGACTTTTTCACGGGGCGTGCCCCGCACGAGAGTCTCCGCCTCCATAAGCTCGGGCAGCATTATTATCGGCTTGCCGAGCTTCTTCGCTGTCGGCTGCATGGTCTGCGCCGTGCGTATGAGGGTGCTCGAAAATATCATGTCTATGTCGCCCGGTTTAAATCTCTCGGCCAGAGCCTGCGCCTGTTTCTTGCCCAACTCGCTCAGAGGGGCGTCGTCTATAGTGAATTCCGGCATATATTCCTCGCCCGAATTCTCGCGGGATTGGGCGTGGCGGATAAGGTAAATATCGGCGTTAACGGTCTTCATTGTCTGCCTCCGTTCGGTTTTGAACTACATAATGTATTATAACAAACCGTTTGGCAAAATTCAACCGTCGCTTCAGCGCCGAAAAGTGCTGAACTTTTTTCGCAAAAGCCCTTGAAAAGCCGCTCGATTTATGTTAATATAAGCAATAATAAGTCAAAAACGCTATGAGCGGGCTCAAGTAGCCGTGCAAAAGGATTCTCAGAGAGCCGTCGGTCGGTGCAAGGCGGCAGTCGTTGCATGAGTGAATTACTCCCCGCCAGTTGCGCTCCGAACGCCCTCGGGTCATTAAGAGTCGCCGGGTAAGACCCGTTACAGTCTTAAAGTGAGATTGTCACTTGTCAAGGCTTCTGCCGTGAGGCAGAGGTAAATTGAGGTGGTACCGCGGTATATCCGCCCTCTGAAAGCATTAAGCTCGGAGGGCGCTTTTTTATTGTCTCTCCGACAAAGAAAGGAAGCAGAAGAAATGCCTATCACCGACATTCTGACAAAAAATGCGGACTTTTATCCAAACGACGTGAGCCTCGTGGAGATAAACCCGAAGCTCGAGGATAACAGAAACATGACCTGGCGTGAATTCGCCCTCACCCAGTCCACCGCAGCGGAGACTTACAGGAAAGAAATCACCTGGGGCGAGTTTCAAAAGAAATCAAACCGCTTTGCAAACCTTCTCCTCTCGAGAGGGATAAAGAAAGGCGATAAGGTAGCAATACTGCTGATGAATTGCCTTGAGTGGCTGCCCATCTATTTCGGCATCCTGCGCGCGGGCGCGGTCGCTGTGCCGCTGAATTTCCGCTACACCGCCGATGAAATAGCCTATTGCCTTAATAAATCCGACTCCGAATATATCGTTTTCGGCCCCGAATTCGTCGGCAGAGTTGAGGAGATATGCCACAAGGTCAAGCGTATCAAGATGTGGATATATGCGGGCGAGGATTGCCCCGCCTACGCCGAGAGCTATGACAAGCTCGTAACGTATTGCAGCTCAAAGGCGCCGAAGGTCGAGCTGACCGACGACGATTACGCCGCAATTTATTTCTCGTCGGGTACTACAGGCTTCCCGAAGGCGATACTTCATTCGCACCGTGCGCTCATGCACGCCGCCAAGACCGAGCAGGCGCACCACGGGCAGACCAAGGATGACGTTTTTCTCTGCATACCGCCGCTCTATCACACGGGCGCCAAGATGCATTGGTTCGGCAGCTTCCTTGTCGGCGGCAAGGCCGTGCTCCTTAAAGGCACGGCTCCCAAATGGATAATCAACACCGTTTCCGAGGAGCAGTGCACGATAGTCTGGCTGCTCGTGCCGTGGGCGCAGGATATCCTTGACGCTATCGACTCGGGCGAGATAGACCTTAAAGATTATAAGCTCGACCAATGGAGACTGATGCATATCGGCGCTCAGCCCGTGCCGCCGAGCCTTATCAAGCGCTGGAAGAGCATATTCCCGCACCATTTGTATGACACCAACTACGGCCTGAGCGAATCCATAGGCCCCGGCTGCGTCCACCTCGGAGTTGAGAATATCGACAAGGTCGGCGCTATCGGCAAGGCGGGCTATGGCTGGCAGACCATGATAGTCGATGAGCACAGGCAGCCCGTTGGCAAAAACGAGGTCGGCGAGCTTGCCGTTAAGGGCGACGGCGTGATGCTTTGCTATTATAATGATGAGGAGGCCACAAAAGAGGTCCTTGAGGACGGCTGGCTCTTCACGGGCGACATGGCTATCGAGGACGACGACGGCTTCATTTATCTTGTTGACAGGAAGAAGGACGTCATCATCTCGGGCGGCGAGAATATTTACCCCGTTCAGATAGAGAATTTCCTGCGCCGCAACGATGCGATAAGCGACGTGGCGGTCATAGGCCTGCCCGACCGCAGGCTCGGCGAGATTTCCGCGGCGATAATTCAGGTCAAGGATGGCGCGAGCCTCACAGAGGAGGAGGTCAACGACTTCTGCCTCGACCTGCCGAGATACAAGCGCCCGAGGAAGATAATCTTTGCCGATGTGCCGAGAAACCCGACGGGCAAGATAGAGAAGCCGCTGCTGCGTAAGAGATATTGCGCCGACGGCCTTGTAGCCAAAGAGAACGAGATCAAGGAAGGATGATATATATGAAAAAGCTGATGCTCGGCAACGCTGCCGTAGCGAGGGGAGCCTATGAGGCGGGCGTTAGAGTCGTTTCGTCTTACCCCGGCACCCCGAGCACCGAGATAACCGAGAGCATGGTTCAATATGAGGACGTCTATGTTGAGTGGGCGCCCAATGAGAAGGTCGCCGCCGAGACTGCGATAGGCGCTTCCATAGCGGGCGGCAGGGCGATGAGCTGCATGAAGCACGTCGGCCTCAACGTCATGGCCGACCCCGTCTTTACCGTCAGCTATATCGGCGCTAATGCAGGTCTTGTATTCTGTGTCGCCGACGACCCCGGAATGCATTCGTCTCAGAATGAGCAGGACTCCCGCCACTATGCAAAGGCGGCGAAGATACCGATGCTCGAGCCTTCGGATTCGGGCGAATGCCGCGACTTCACGAAGCTCGCCTTCTCGCTCAGTGAGGAATATGACACGCCCGTATTCATCAGGCTTTCAACGAGAGTTTCGCATTCGCAGAGCCTTGTTGAGCTGCATGAGCCTGAGAATATCGAGCTTAAACCCTATGTTAAGAATATCGCGAAGAATGTTATGATGCCCGCAAACGCCATCGGCCGCCACGTCGTGGTCGAGGAGAGGAGCAGGAAGCTCGCCGAGTTCGCCGAGACATGTGAACTGAATATCGTTGAGGATAACGGCAGCAGGATAGGCGTTATCACCTCGGGCGTCTCTTATGTTTACTCCAAGGACGCTCTCGGCGATAAGGTCAATTATCTGAAGCTCGGCATGGTTTATCCGCTGCCCGAGAAGCTGATAAAGGATTTCGCCGCCTCGGTCGATACGCTCTATGTTGTCGAGGAGCTTGACGGCTTTATCGAGGAATTCGTCAGATCCCTCGGCATTGAGGTCAGGGGCAAGGATCACTTCACCCTGCTCGGCGAATACAGCCAGAATATGATAGCTAAAGTCGTTCTCGGCGAGGAGACCGCCGCCGCAGAGCCTCTGCCGCTGCCAAAGAGACCTCCCGTCATGTGCGCGGGCTGCCCCCACAGAGGCACGTTCTATGTGCTCTCAAAGCTCGGGCTCACCGTATCGGGCGATATCGGCTGCTATACCCTCGGCGCAGTCGCACCGCTCAAGAGCGTTGATACCACTATCTGCATGGGTGCCTCCGTCAGCGCCGCCCACGGCATGGTCAAGGCGAGAGGCCGCGATTTCTCAAAGCAGCTCGTCTCCGTTATCGGCGATTCGACCTTTATCCATTCGGGCATAACAGGTCTTATCGACATCGTTTACAATAAAGGCAACAATACCGTTATCATCCTCGATAACTCCATCACCGGCATGACAGGCCACCAGGATAACCCCACCACGGGCTTCACAATCCGCAAGGAGCCGACCGTTCAGGTCGATCTTGAGGCTCTCTGCCATTCCGTCGGTGTGCGTAGAGTCAGAGTTGAGGATCCGTTTGACCTCAAGGGCTTTGAAGCCGCCGTCAAGGAGGAGCTTGCTGCGGACGAGCCGTCGGTCATAATCGCTCAGAGACCCTGCGCTCTGCTCAAGACCGTCAAATACACCGGTCACTGCGCCGTGGACGCCGAGAAATGCCGCAAATGCAAGAAGTGCATGAAGCTCGGCTGCCCCGCGATTTCGGTTGACAACGGCTGCGTTAAGATAGACGAGAATCAGTGCAACGGCTGCGGCCTTTGCGTCGGCGTTTGTCCGTTCGGTGCGATAAGCAAGGAGGATGAATGATATGCAGAATACAAAGAATATAATGATAGTCGGCGTCGGCGGGCAGGGTACTCTGCTTGCCAGCCGAATTCTCGGCAACGCCGTCATCAGCGAGGGCTACGACGTTAAAGTTTCCGAAGTCCACGGTATGAGCCAAAGGGGCGGCAGCGTCGTGACCTATGTCAAATACGGCGACAAGGTCTTTTCTCCCATAATCGACAGGGGAGAGGCCGATATGATCCTCGCCTTTGAGAAGCTCGAAGCCGCAAGGGCGCTGCCCTACCTCAAGGAGGGCGGCACTGTCATACTCAATGACCGCGAGATAGCCCCGATGCCTGTTATCACAGGCGCGGCCGAATACCCCGACGGGCTGGTCGCCGATATTGCCGCAAAGGCAAAGGTGATAGCCATTGACGCTCTCTCGCTCAGCCTCAAAGCAGGCTCCGCAAAGGCGGTCAATGTCGTGCTCATCGGCGTGCTCGCCCGCAGCAGCGATATTTCAAAGGAAGTTTGGATACAGACCATAAAGGACACCGTCCCCGCAAAGTTCCTTGACCTCAACCTTAAGGCGTTTGAGCTCGGATACAATTGCGGCTGCTGATGAGGGAAAAAATATGAGTAAAAAAGAAAGTACAGCCAAAAAAGCGGCGATAATCGGCTACATAACGGCGGCGATATTGCTCTTTGCCGTCGTGCTCGTTATCCCGCAGTCGAGAGCGGTGTTCAAATCCCTCTCGGGCGCTCATCCGTATTTAATGGGCTTTGCAAAATTCGCTTTGCTTGCCACGGCGGGCGAGCTGATAGCGGCTTATATTGCGAATTCCGCGCCGACAGTACCCGTCAAGATAGCTGCCCGCTTCGTCATTTGGGGATTTATCGGTGTTTGGATAACCTTTATGATGAAGGTTTTCTCCGTCGCCGCCGCTCAGATGATGGCGTCGGGGCTGCTCCCGGGCGGGGACAGCAGCTTCCTCAGAGCGCTTTACACCAGCGTGATGATGAATACATCATTCGGCCCGACTTTTATGGCAGTCCACAAGTGCAGCGATAAATGGCTCGAGCTCCGCAGCAAAAAGGCGGATTCGTCGCTGAAAAGCGTTATAGGCTCGATTGACTGGTCGGCTTTCGTCGGCTTCACTCTGCTCAAGACCGTGCCGCTGTTTTGGATACCTGCGCACACCGTCACTTTCATGCTCCCGAGCGAGTATCAGGTGATGATGGCAGCCGCCCTGTCGGTCGCCCTCGGTGTATTCCTCAGCCTCGGCAACAGAAAGAAAAAATCCAAGGAGAAATAAGCATATGTCTGTCAGAACACCGGAAATCGAGACGATGCCTCGCGAGGATATCAAAAAGCTTCAGAGTGAGCGCCTTGTGTGGCAGGTCAAAAGAATGTATGAGAGAGTGGAATGCTTCCGTAACCGTATGGATGAGAAGAGTCTCAAACCCGAGGATATCCATGGCATCGAGGATCTTCCAAAGCTCCCGTTTTCATATAAAAAAGATCTGCGCGATTACTACCCATACGGCCTCTTTGCCGAGCCGATGTCAAATATCAGGCGAGTTCACGCTTCAAGCGGCACTACGGGCAAGAGGATAGTCGTCGGCTACACCGATAATGACCTTGGCATGTGGGCAGAGTGCGTCGCGAGGATGCTCAACGGCATAGGTCTCGGCAAGGGCGATATCATTCAGGTGTCGTTCGGCTACGGCCTTTTCACCGGCGGCTTCGGCCTCCATGCCGGCGCCGAGAGGATAGGCGCCACCGTTATTCCGATGTCCTCGGGCAACACGGCGCTCCAGATACAGACTCTCATCGACTTTAAAGCCACCGCTATCTGCTGCACTCCGTCCTATGCGATGTATCTTGCGGAGGAGGCAGCACGTCTCGGCGTTATCGATCAGCTTTCACTGAAGGTCGGCATCTTTGGTGCAGAGCCGTGGAGCGAGAATATGCGCCGCGAGATAGAGAATACCCTGCATATAAAGGCTTACGATATCTACGGCCTCTCTGAGATAATGGGCCCGGGCGTTGCCTGCGAATGCGAGTGCCAAAAGGGAATGCACGTCTGGGAGGATAATTTCATCGTTGAGATCATCGACCCCGATACCGGCGAGCAGCTCCCTGACGGCAGCACTGGCGAGCTTGTGTTCACCTCGATCACCAAGGAGGGCTTCCCCGTTATCCGTTACAGGACGAGGGATATCTGCTCGCTCAATTATGAGAAATGCGAGTGCGGTCGCACCCATGTCCGCATGAATAAGCCAAGCGGCAGGAGCGACGATATGCTGATAATCAGGGGCGTCAACGTCTTCCCGTCTCAGATAGAGGGCGTGCTGCTTGAATTCAACAGCGGCGAGATAACCCCGAATTACATTATCACTGTAGACAGGGTCAACAATACCGATACCTTCGACCTCGATGTTGAGATGAGCGAGAGCATGTTCTCCGACGATATCAAGAGCATCAACGTCGTCGAGAAGCGCATCACCGAGAAGCTCCGCTCCGTGCTCGGCCTCGGCGTCAGGGTTCACCTTGTCAACCCGAAGTCCATCGCCCGCAGTGAGGGCAAGGCCAAGAGAGTTATAGATAAGCGAAAGATTTGACAGGAGGGCATAAAATGTTAGTTAAACAGATTTCGGTTTTCCTTGAAAACAAGCCCGGCAGGCTCTCGGAGGCCGCCGAAGTGCTCGCAAAGAACGGCATTGATATTTCGGCGCTTTCGCTTGCGGATACCGATGAATACGGAGTCCTCAGGATGATAGTCAGCGACCCCGACAAGGCAAAAAATGCTCTCGGTGAATCGGGCGTCATCTGTAAGGTCACCGACGCGCTCGTCGTCGCCATAGACGACAGACCCGGCGGCTTCTCCGAGTCGCTGAGGATCCTCACCGACAACGGCATAGAGGTCAAATATATGTATGCCTGCGTTTCGAGAGAGCAGGGCAAGGCGATAATGGTGCTCAGTGTTGCCGACCCCGCAAAGGCGGATAAGCTTATCCGCAATACCGCGAGCGGCAATGTCGACCCCACGCTGATATACAGAATATAAATACTGATTCGGGAGCACTCGCAGCCGCGGGCGCTCTTTTGCATCTATGTCAAAAAACAGCCTGCGGCATATTATGTATCAGAGGATACACCGTCCTCAAGAACGAAAGGAATGATATATATGGCTGATTACGCAGGCTACCGCTATCCTCAGCGCCGCCAGACCCCTTCGGAGCCGTGCTCCTGCACCGTTTCGCCGCTGCCGTCGGATTATACCGTAGCGATGCTTTATGTGCCTATGCAGACCGATACCGCCATGTTTGACGAGATGAAGGCGCTCGAGTGCGGCACTCTGTTCCCCGTGCTCAGCAAACCGTTCGCAGGGAAGTGCTGCAAATGAATAAACGTGAGACAGCGCTCATGCGGCTCAGCGCCGTGCAGTTCACCCTCTGGGAGATGCACCTTTATCTCGATACCCACCCGTGGGATATCCGTATGGTCGAGCAGCATAACCGCATAGAGGCAAGGTACCGCACGATGAGAAAAGCATTTGAAGATGAATTCTACCCGCTGACAACTTCGGAGGGTCATGGCGTCGAATGGCTCAAAGGGCCGTGGCCGTGGGAATATGAGGAGTGTGGCTGCTGATGTTTAGTTATGAGAAAAAACTTCAATACCCCGTTAAGATCAAGAACCCGAATCCGCTCTATGCAAAGCTCATTATAAGTCAGTATGGCGGCCCCGACGGCGAGCTCGGCGCTTCGCTGCGCTACCTCAGCCAGCGCTTTACAATGCCGTTTGACGAGCTGAAAGGACTGCTGACGGATATAGGGACCGAGGAACTTGGGCATCTTGAGATGATCGGCGCGATAGTCTATCAGCTCACGAGAAATCTCACCGAGGATGAGATAAAGCGCTCGGGCTTCGACGCATATTTCGTTGACCACACTGCCGGTGTTTATCCCGCCTCAGCTGCGGGAGTGCCGTTCACCGCCGCTTATATCCAGAGCACGGGTGACATGATAAGTGACCTCACCGAGGACCTTGCGGCGGAGCAAAAGGCGAGAAAGACATATGACAATATTCTGCGGCTTGTCGACGATCCCGATGTCCGCGACCCGATAAAATTCCTGCGTGCAAGGGAGATAGTCCATTTCCAGCGGTTCGGCGAAGGTATGCGCCTTGCGACGGATAAGCTGAATTCCAAGAATTTCTATGCTTTCAACCCGTCCTTCGATAAGAATTGCCTTAAATAAACCCCTGATACGCAAATTTTTGTTGACTTTTTGACCCTGGCAACTTAGAGCAGCTTCGGCTGCTCTTTTTAATTCCGAATGCTAAAAATAAACTTATCTTATTGACAAAAAGTTATTAACACATTATAATATTTTTGTTTACTATGCTCTAACAGATTGGGGAAAAGGAGTGTTCGGATGAAAAAGTGGCAAAAAGCCGTATTCATCGTGGTGCTTACCGTATTCGTGGGCGCTTCGGTGTGGATGACCTTTAACTCTGTGTCGAGAGATACCTTTGAGTACGCTTATCGTGAGGATATCGGCGGACAGGGCTTCGACGGCTGGGTGTTTGACGGCTTCAACGGCAATCATACCACCGAGGAGATAAATATCGACTATGTGACCGACAAAAACGGCAACGACCCCGATACCTCAAAGCCGATAGTCGCCGTCAGTGATTACACGCTTGTGAGCGACGAGTATGTCAAATACATCTATATCGGCGCTTCCGTCAGGCATATAGACGAGCGGGCTTTCTTTTATTGCAAGCAGCTCAGGGCGGTCTATGTCGATGAGGATAACCCCTATTACACCGATATTGACGGCATTCTCTTCACCAAGGATATGAAGAAGATGCTGCTTTATCCGATATGCCGCTGCACTCAGATAGTCTACAGCGATATCGAGCAGTTCGGCGAGGTCAGGAATATAGGTCTTGACCTTAAAGAGACGCTGAGCGTGAACGGCGCGGACAGAGAAGCCATGTTCCTGAATTTCAAGAGCAAGGTCAGCGACGATATCACCTCCGAGATGTTTGACGACCTGCTCGAAAAGGGCGTTACCGCCCCTTATATAGGCACTTATTATATCCTGCGTGACAGGTCTGAGGATTCTCTGACCGTTGATAAGGCATGGAGCTGCGACGAGGTGTATACGATACCCGACGGCGTCGAGCGTATAGGGAATAACTGCTTCTATAAGTGCGACCGTTTGCAGCGCATTGATATCCCGTCAAGCGTCATAGAGATAGGGGATATGTCGTTTTTTAAGTGTAGCGGCATATCGCTCGTTACGCTGCCCGACGGTCTTGTCAGTATCGGTGACGACGCATTCAGCTACTGCGGCAATATGAAATATTCGATATTCATTCCAGCCTCCGTTAAGAGCGTCGGCCACCACTGCTTCTATAGGTGCGGCGGATTAAAGGAATTCTACCTCGGCGCAGCGAGCAAGAGCGATATTTCGCTCGGCGGCAGTTGGCAGCCGAAGGGCGAGAACAGCTTCTCCTTTGTCCCGCCCGTGTTTTCGGCGGTGCGCGAGGACAGCGAAGCCTATAACGCCGAGAGAGCCGCAGAGGAGACTCCGCAGGCTGCAGAGGAGGAGGGGGACGAATCTCCCGAGACACCGAAAAAAGGATTCGCCGCTTTCATTGCGAAATTTGAGCGTGACGGCACCAACTATTTTGTCGTCGTGCTGATGATAATCTTCATTTTTGTGCCGAGCTTCACCTTTGTGCTAATTGATGTTGTCCGCAAGATGTTTAGGAAGGATTTCCTAATGACCAAAAAGAAAAAAGAGCGGCTCAAACGCAAGCAGGAGGAAAATGAACGCCTGCATAAGGAGTATTTTGAGAAGCTCGCCGAGGAGCAAGAGGAAGGGGGCAAGAGCTGATGTCGGGCAAATCTAAGAAGATCGGCATAAAGAGTATTTTTTCGGATTTTCGTGAGCATTGGAATATCCCAGCCGAGGGGCGCTATGTGCCGTATAAAGAATATATCTCGGTGCTTTTTGCCGTCGGCGGCGATTATGCTCTCTCAAGAGTGCTCGGATACCTCGCCTTCGGTACGGGCTGCTATCTCATCATGTATTACTATGAGATACCCATCCTAACCTTCACCGTTATCAGCGCTTTCTTTATGATTCAGGGATATTTCTGGAGCATAATGAGCATGGTCGTCAATGACAACCTCGGCTTCCTGCCGAAAAAGACGGAGAAGGCCTTCTATACGCTGTATCTTTTCTTTACCGGGCTTGGGATATTGTTCCTCATTTTTGACTTTTCAAGGATAATCCCGTTCCCCGCAGCGCTAACCGACTATGTCAATAAGCTGCCCGGCATCAATATGAAAAGCGCGCTCAAAATTTTTGCGGCGCATTGGCTCGTCACCGGCTACGGCGGAGCAAGGAACATTTTCATCCGCAAGCGCTTCCTGCCCAAATTCGGAAGATATAAGCTCTTTGCCTACCCTAATGTCATTCCCTGTATGATAATCGTGCTGCTCATCTGCTGGCTGCCGCTCTACAGAAACCCGCTTACCGAGCGCATATGGCAGCTTTTCCTGCTCTTCCAGCTCTACGGTATGTATTCGTATCTCGGCGGCGCAAGCAGCATATCAAACACCATTTCGCCCAATCCGCACGAGAGGATGCTCGTGCGCTGTTATCCCGAGAAGCTCAGCCACCTCTTCAATTCCGTTATCGCTTTTCTTATCCCGGTGCTGACGGCTTACACGGGCGGCCTCACCAATATCAACACCTTCCGCTATGTCATCCCCATAATGATGATGCTCTGCACGGTGCTGATGTTCGGCGGCCTCGGCTCGATTCAGGAGCGTATCCCGCAGCCGCCCATCGAGAAGAAAAAATATATCCCGTTTTGGGACGGCATACGCGGCGTTATGAAGAATAAATACCGCTGGATAAACGCGATATCCGGCATGATCGACGCCCTTGGCAACGGCGGACTTGCGGTCAAGACTATTATCCTTATTTACACATGGCGTGAGCTTGGCCTTGTATTCAGCCTCACCGAGATGCTCGTCTCCTTTGTCGGCAACCCCGGCGCGTTCCTCGCCCCGTGGATAAGAAAGCGCTTCCAGTATAAATCCCTGATGATCTTTAAGCGCCTTGTCTTTGCGGCTCAGAGCGCGGGCTATATCGCCGCCTGCTATTTCTTTGAGGATAATTACAAGCTCTGCGGCGCAATAATGCTCGTGTCGCTCTGCATCGGCGACGCGCTTGCCTCGGGCCTGAAGCTCGCCGAGGAGGATATGAATGTCAGGATCAACGACTATCAGATGTATCTCTCCGGCGAACGTCTTGAGAACTATGCAGGGGTCATAGGCTGGTTTACAAGCCCTATTTCGGCTCTCATCAGCCTTATAATCCCGCTGCTTTTCTACCGCTACGGCTTTACATCGGATTGGGATGTCCTTTTTGTTGACTCCATCCGCACAAAGTGCATGATAGTGGGCGTTGCCTTTGACCTTGTCGGGCACCTGCTCTGCTGCCTGCCGTATCTCTTCTTCTGGGATTATACAGACGAGAAGCATGCCGAGGTCATGCAGGCCCTGAGCGAGCGCGCGGACGCCGCCGAGCTTGAAGCTATAAAAGAAAAGGCGCAGGCAACGGCAGATTAAGCCTTTTCGGTCAGATATGGTGCGAATTATCAGTTTATTAACAAAAAAAAGCTTGCATATTCAGCGGCAGTAATGTATAATTGTTACATTAATGTTTTGGAGGTCATATTAAATGAATTTTATCCCCCTTCTTGCTCAGCTCGGCGGATCGGCCGGCGGCGCATCCTCAACCCAGCAGAGTAACCCCATTATGATGATAGTAATGATGGCTGCCCTTTTTGCCGTTATGTATTTCGTTATGATCAGACCGCAGAAGAAAAAGCAAAAAGAAGAGCAGAACATGCGTGACAGCATCCAGGTCGGCGATGAGATAACCACCATCGGCGGCATCATGGGCAGAGTCGTCACCGTCAAAGAGGATTCCATCATCATCGAGACCGGCGCGGACAGAAACAAGATGAAGATCACCCGCTGGGCTGTTTCGACCAACAATACCGCCACCGAGAAGGCGGAGGCTGAGAGACAGGCCGCCAAGGAAGCTGCCGAAGCTGAGAAGAAAAAGAAGATGGACGAAGCCGTTGAGAACAGCAAGGCAAGCAGAAAGAAATCAAAGAAGAAGAAGGACGACACCTTCGACAGCTGAGAATAATTTATTCGCCCCCCTCATATCATGTACTAACATGACGTGAGGGGAGTATTTTTATGCCTGCGAAAACCAAAAAAGCGAGGCGTGAGGAGCAGTCGGCTTCTCCGTTTAAGAAGATTGCCGTCGGTGCGGCGATAGGTGCGGTGCTTTTCTTTGCTTTTACGGCGGCCTTTGCCCTCGCTTCGCTCAAAAGCGGCATAGGCTCGGGGGCATATTTCCCCGCAGGCTTGATAATCGCCCTGCTCTCGGGGCTTTCTGCGGGCTTTGCGGCGGCGAAGCCTATTAAAAAGAACGGGCTTGCCTGCGGTGCGCTTGCGGGGCTTTTCGCCTCGCTGCCCTGCGCCGCTGCTGCCGCTCTGCTCAGCTCGGGCGCAGGCGTGCGGCTGATAGCCTTTATCGGCGCAATGACCCTCGGCGGCGCTCTGGGCGGAGTTGCGGCGGTGAATATCAAAAAGAGGGCGAAGTATTGAGCCGCCGTGCCGTGACCGCCGTCTTTTTGCTAATATCCGCGGCGATCAATCTCTCTTCCTGCGCGCTGCAAACGGAGATGTCGCCCGAGATATTTCTTGAACGTCTTGCCGAAGCCGATAAAACGCTGAGCGTTGACTTTGACGGCAGATATTACAGCGGCGACCGCTGCTATTGCTTCGTCAGCGACGGGGGAGGGACCGAATATGTGCTCTCCATGCAGACCTGCGCCGACGGCAGCGTGCAGTCCGTGAGCCTTGCAAGCACTGCGGTTGACAGGGCGGCTGCTTTTATTTCGCTTGCGGGCACGGTGACATCGGTCTATTCTCCGCAGGAGGATATCAAAGCGATTGTTTCGACGCTTTTTTTAGACGGCAAGGTGGGGGAGCGGTGCGAATACTATAACACACGCCGCTATGAATATTCCTCGGCTTCAAGCGAAAACGGGCTGTATTTCTCGATCGACGATCTGCGCCTCGGCGAGCGCAGCACACCCGCCCTGACCCTCGGCGACCTCTCGGGCTATCTGAATAGATCAAAGCCTTCGGCGCAATAGCGTCGGAGGCTTTAGTGATTTCATCATCAATATTTTATATGAAAAAATATTACAAACGGTAAATAATCAATAGGTTACAAAAATGTTACTTGACTTAGCAAATTAAATTATATATACTGAAATTGCAAAGACGCTTATTTTGACAGGGGGTGTCTCCGATGTGGCGTCGGGCGGCGGACAAAAGATAAATTCAATATCAAAAAACGGAGGAGATAACATGAAGAGAGTATCTGCATTGATTTTAGCCCTTATGTTTTTATTTCTCGCGTCCTGCGGCACGGATGCCGCGCCGGAGACCACGACGGAGCAGGCAAATTCCGTCTCGACGGATTTGAAAATTGATTATGAGACTGTCAAAGTTCCGTTTAAATCCGTGTCGTCACCTTTGCTGCTCGACGGCAAGCTGGTAATGGCAGTTGCGACCGAGGACAGGACGGAGACCGACCGCCGTTATCTGATCTCATATGACATCGGCAACGGCAAATATGATAACATCTTTGAGAGCACGCACGAGCTCGGCGATATTCAGAGCGTTCGGTTTGACGGCGAGTGGCTCATATGGAACGACTGCGAGATTTATAATTCCGCGCGCAACATATATTGCATGAATTATAAGACAAAAGAGATAACTCAGATAACCAAGCTCGGCAATGATTCTGCGGTCGGTGAGCCGTGCATTTCCGATGGAGTTGTGTTCTGGGATGAGTGCATTGATATCGGCGGCGAGAATACTCGCTCGCGCATTAAAGCATATGACTGCACGACCAAGGAGACAAAGACGATATCCGAGGGCGGCGACAAAGTGTGCGCGGGTGACGGCAAGGCCGTTTTCACCGTCAATAAGGGCGGCAAAACTACCCTCGGCGTATATGATATTGCGAGCGGCAAGGTGACGGAGTTCGCCTTGGGCGACGGCAGCTACACGTTAAAGGATTGCGCCGCCGGTTACTCCCTCTGTGTCGAGACAAAGGACCCGTCAAGAGGCGATTCCTCGCAAAAAACATGGATCATCGACCTTAGCGACGGCAAAACCGCCGTGGCGGATATTTTCCCTGACGGGGCGAAATTGTTCGGAGATTATGCCGTTTCGTGCACCGCATCGGCGATTTGGTTCTATAAGAGAGACGGCGGAACGCTCAGCATTATCGACGGACTGCGCGATACAAATGTCGCCGACGCATCTTTTGCCGGGAACAACACGGTCATCAGCGTTATCAAAAATGTCGGCTCGGGTACCGCCGAGGGCTTGGTTAACGAGACCGAAATGCATATATTCGATCTCAATAAACTGAGTGTGTGATAAACGGAGGGTTATCTCGGCGAACCGCAGAAGATCCTCATGTATGACTAATAATAAAGCCTTCGGCGCAATAGCGTCGGAGGCTTTATCGCTTTAAATCATACCGAATATTTTTGCTGAAAAATGTTAATAAAGAATGAAATATATGTAAATTTCAAGAATATTTGTTGACTTTATAGCCTGAATTATATATGCTATAGTTATAAGGGGGTTATTCCGATGGTTTGTTGATTCTTTTGACCGTGAAGGAATAATTTTAATTGTTAAATATATGATAGGAGTTGGAAGCAGTTTTACCGACTGCTTTGTACTTATTAATATGAAATCAAAAAGAAAAATTATCGTAATAGTTTCTTCTTTGCTTCTTTTGGCTTTGATCGGTTTGGCTTTTGCGGTTACAAAACACAACAAGGGTGAAACGCTTGATAATCCTAACACTACTCGCTCGTATGTTGAAAAAATGTATCAGACGATACCGGAACTCCCGCCCGACTTTGATTATTATACAATAGCTCGCAGAGAGGTAATAAAATTTTACACGGAGGGCATAACGGATAAAGAAAAATTGATACATAAAGTGCTTAATGTACTTGTCAATAAGCTCGAGGTGGAGGGAACGGAATATGACTTGGCTCCGTGGCAAAAGGAGAAATATGAAAAAGAAATAAAAGATTCATATGAAAGTCACTTGTTTATGAAAGATCTGATAGAAAGTAAGGGTCTTGATTACAACGAGGTGACTGAAAGCCGCAGTCAAGTAGTATATGAGTTTATGCTAATGCAATGTGCGATGATGAAGTGGTGCAAAATAGAGGATGCCCCCAAAAAAGACAGTGGCATCACCGGGCAGGATCTGGCGGAGCAGATAAATGAATTGCAAGAGAAAAAAATAGAGCAGCTTCACAAAGAACTGAACAGGAAATATCACTTTGACAGGCAGATAGAGGAGCTTTTTGTTGAGATTTTCGGTGAAGATTACGAGCACAAAAAGTATGACGCTTGGTATCTCGATGCAGTTGAGAAGAATAACAGAGAAATGTCGAAAGAAGCCAAGCTGACCGAAGAAGTGACAACTAAAATGCCCGAGGAAACCGTCAGCGTGAGCAACCTGAGCGGAATTAATTATTAGCGGAGAGAAAAGCTATGAAATATGTAGTTTTAGGTTTGCTGTTGATTTGCTTTCTTTTAAGCTCTTGTTCATTTAACGGCTCAAAGAATGATGAGCGGAGCACAACAACACTGCTTGACATTTCCGCTTTGCGTTATAATTATAATACTGTTACCGAAGCGCCGACGTTATCGAACGATCAAACCGTTTTTGACGGTCGGTTTTCATATGAAATAAAGGGCTCGTATTCTTCAAGGAGCGATGTCGAGAGTGAACTGAGAAGCCTCGACGAAGCCTACTACGGATATATCAGAACCGACAAGTCACGGTCGCTGTCTGACGCTCAGAAAGCATATAATAAGCAGATTTATACCGATTTGCAGAAAAAGCTCTGGGATATCATGGAGAATGATTATCCGCTGTCCCGCGAAGAGGTAGAGAGCAGCGAGCACAAGGCATTTGACAGTATGGTTGAGGATATGTATTACTGGCTCGAGATAGAAGGCCCGACAGAAGATCGCGATTTGGTTGACTTTATGAAATGGCGATACGCCGGGGCGCTTAAACTCAAGGAAGCATTTGATAATGGTGAAATATCCTATGAAGAAGCCCGCGAGCGGCTTCGCAATGATTTAAGCCGAGAGAATTATGACAAACTTCAAGGCTGATCGGACGATCGTGAAGGGGGTGTTCCATGAAACTAAGCAATGAAAAAGCGCGGGTCACTGCGCCGGAAGCGGCAAGGGTGCTTTGCTTCGTATTTGCGGCAGTGCTGGTTATTCAGGCGATTATCACGCTGTTTTGCGCCAATTTCAGCGTCGGCGTTATATTAAATTTTGTCTATGCCGCCTTTGTCTGCCTGTGCGGAGTGCTTTTAGGCAAGGTCGGCAGGGTGCTGCGTATCATAGCGACAGCGGCGGTCATTGCTCCGCTCATTTTCGGCTGCGTGCTCTTTGCCTGCGGCGCAAAGGATAATGCCGACGGCAGTGAAAAGGCTATCATAGTCCTCGGCTGCGGCATCGACGGCGAACAGGTCAGCCCAAAGCTCGCGCGGCGGCTTGATAAAGCGATCGAGTACTTCAACGAGCATCCGGATAAGCCTGTGATAGTCTCGGGCGGTCAGGGCGCGCAGGAGGATATCCCCGAGTCAACTGCAATGAAGCGTTATCTTGTCTCAAAGGGAGTGCCGGACGGGATGATAATCGAGGAATCAAACTCGACATCAACATTTGAGAATTTTGAATTTTCCAAGGATATTGCAGATACGCTGCCGGGCGGCGACAGGATAGTCTTTGTCACGTCACGCTTTCATATTTATAGAGCGAACCGCTATGCGACGGGCGCCGGCTTCAAGGCTCACCATATCGGTGCGGCGGTTCCGTTCTATGAAATCCCGTCAAATTATCTGCGTGAAATCCTCGCAACGGTTAAATTCTTTAATTGGGAGGATATTTTTCCGAGGAATGAGGCTGGTGGATAACCACGAACGGGGGGATATTCAATCGCACAGGCAGTTATTAAATATAAGAGGTGAAAATATGAAAACGGTAAAAACAGCTATTGTATTAATTCTTGCGTTATGCTTATTCGGATGCTCGCATAACCCGAATAACGATGATAAGTCAACCACCGGCAGCGAGACTTCAACAGGCAGTGTTGAAGCCGTCTCCGAAACCGTGTCTGCCGAAATGCCCACAGAAAAGAAAACAGGCGGCGAGCCGGACAGCGTTTCATCGTCTACCGTTTTAGCGACGAGAAAACAGCAGAAAGCCGAATCTTCTGCGTCTGTGACGGCAAAAATACCGTCCGAAATCGCTCAGAGCCCATATGTATATATCAAAAGCGGCGAACAGTACCGCATTGATGACGGCAAGTTCGCCGAGGGGCAGAAGGATTATCAGGGTACGCCGCTGGCAGAGCATTTCTCGTCGGACTTCTATTCTACCGACAGGGTCAGCGTTAATTTCACATACGGCGAAAAAGATTGGCTGATAGTGCTGTCAAAAGGCCTTTTCGGTTATAGAATGGCAGGCGGCGAGGCTGCGGTCATGACCGCCCCAAAGGGCACCGGCGATGCCGATAAAGGCAAATATGCCGTGCCGAATAAATCCGATCGGCTTAAGGCTCAGGTCGAAGGCTTTGATAAAGACGGTAAGGAGCTTTTCCGCAGCGATTACAAAACCGGCTGGCTGGCAAATGTATACATAGAAAGCGATATTCAGTCCTCCGACGAAATATCCGCCAAGATCAGACTTACTTTGAAGGATGAAAAAATGGCTGAATTATATGCCTCGGGGCTTAAAGATAACGGAATGAAAAAGGTTGGCTCAGAGAACGCTTTGGCAGATAATTGCTACTTTGTCAATGGCACGGAGGTTGTCTGCGTTTTCTGATATGAGTTACTAAAGCAAAAAGCAGGCTGTTGCGTTACACAACAGCCTGCCGTTCTTTTTAATTATTTCATCTCGGAGAGCTGAACGGGTCTGCTCTCTGCGACTGATTTCTTCGCCGCAAGCGCAACAAGGATGGAGTTAAGGCCGTCCTCACCGGTGGTGGGGGTGGCTTTATCCTCGAGCACCGCTTCCACGAATTGAAGCATCTCATCTCTGAAAGACTGCATATATCTCTCAAGGAAGAAATACAGGGGCTTGTCGGCAACTACGCCCTCGTCGCCCATAAAGACGACGTTGGTCGGCGTGTCGTTGGAGGCGACAGCCGCGCCCTTGCTGCCGAATACCTCGACTCTCTGGTCGTAGCCGTAAGCGGCACGTCTGCTGTTGTCAATAACGCCGACTGCGCCGTTTGCGAATTTAAGGCTGATAACTGCGGTGTCAACGTCGCCCGCCGCGCCGATAGCCGGGTCAACAAGGCAGGTCGCGTTCGCATAGACCTCGGTGACTTCGCTGCCCGCAAGGAAACGAGCCATATCGAAATCATGGATGGTCATATCGAGGAACATACCGCCGCTGACTGCCGAATACTCTGCCGGCGGGGGAGCGGGATCCCTCGAGGTGATTTTGACGATGTGGACGTCGCCGATCTTGCCGTCGGCGACCATAGCTCTGACGTTTGCAAAGTTGTGGTCAAAGCGGCGGTTGAAACCGACCTGCAGCTTGACGCCCGCCTTCTTGACGGCGGCGATAACTGCGTTGACCTTCTCGGGGGTCAGGTCAACCGGCTTCTCGCAGAAGATGTGCTTGCCTGCCTCGGCAGCCTCGATAGCGATATCGGCGTGCGTGTCGGTCGAGGAGCAGATGAGCACTGCTTCGACGTTGGGGTCGGCGAGCATCTGCTTATAGTCGTCATAAATGACGGGGATATTAAGCTCGGCAGCGACTTTTTCGGCGTTCGCTCTGAAAACATCGGTGATACCGACGACCGTAGCGGTCGGCACGTTGTAGGTGATCGACTTTGCGTGAAGCGAGCCGATGCGGCCTGCGCCGATGATGCCAATTTTGAGTTGCTTCATTTTATCGTTCCTTTCAATAAGATAAGGGTTGCCCCATTCCTGTTAATTTTAACACACATTTTATATGAATTCAACAGAATCTGCGGCAATTATTTAGAATATTTTTCTTTTGTCGCCATGCCGCCCCTGATGTGACGCTCCGCCTTGTTGATATCGAGCACGGTGCGTACCTCGGAGTACAGCGGCGGATTCAGCTTCCGAAGACGCTCGGTTATATCCATATGTACCGTTGATTTGCTCACGCCGAATTTCTTTGCGGCGGCTCTGACGGTGGTGCGGTTTGCGACGATATATTCGGCCAATTCCACGGCCCGCTGCTCAACTAAACCTTTCAATATCAGCCCTCCCGTTCGCTATATCATTAGATACTATGACAAACGGCAGGGGAATATTACAAATGAAAAGGCGCAGCCGGGCCGATGCCTGACTGCGCCAAAAAGGTTATCTGTCCTCTCTGAAATACGAGAGACCGAGGCTTGCGGGGGGCTGATTCTCCCTCTTCTGCCTCATGCTGATCACCACGAGCACGACGATGGTGACAACATACGGTGTCATCTTCAGCAGCTCCTGGGTCTCGAATGCGAGGTTCGGGATATAGTTGTGGATGATGAAAAGTCCGCCGAAAAGTATCGAGCCGAGTATGCCGATATTCGGGCGCCACACGGCGAATATGACAAGGGCGATGGCGAGCCAGCCTCTGTCGCCGAAGCCGTCGTTTGACCATACGCCGCAGGCATAATCCATGACGTAATAGAGGCCGCCGAGACCCGCTATCACGCTGCCGATGCAGGTGGAGAGATACTTGTATTTGCTCACGTTGATGCCTGCTGCGTCAGCTGTTGCGGGGTTCTCGCCGACGGCGCGGAGCTGGAGACCCGCCTTGGTGCGGGAGAAGAAATAGGCAGCGACAAGGGCGATTATGATCGCGGCGTAGGCAAGGAAGCTGTAGGAGAGGAATACCTCGCCGAACCAGCCGAGCCTGGTCGCAAAGGGAAGCTCGGTCTTGAAGTTGTTGCTCGTTGCGGTGAGGGCTATCGAGGGAAGCTCGCTGCCCGTGATCTTGATGAGCGAGCCGCCGAAGAAGTTGCCGAAGCCGACGCCGAAGGTGGTCAGCGCAAGGCCGGTGACATTCTGATTTGCCCTTAGTGTGACGGTGAGCACGCAATAGATAAGACCCATCACAAGAGAGCCGAACATTGACGCGAGCAGGGGAATGAGCACGGAGAGGAACGGGTTTATCTCCGCTGCCGAGCTTTCGTAGACAAAGGCTCCGATAACGCCCGAAATGCCGCCGACATACATGATGCCGGGGATACCGAGGTTAAGGTTGCCGCCCTTCTCGGTGATGATCTCGCCCGTTGAGCCGAACAAAAGGGGGATGCCCTGCATGACTGCACGCTGAATGAATGCAACTATCATTATTTGCTCGCCTCCTTTTTGGACTCACGGAACTTGATGGTGTAATTGATAAAGAATTCGCTGCCGATGATGAAGAATATGATGATACCTGTCAGGATCTCGGAGAATGAGCCGTTGAGGCCGAATCTGGTCGAGATCTCGTCGGCGCCCTTCTCAAGGAACACGAGCAGGAAGGAGGTCAGCACCATATAGATAGGGTTGAATTTTGCAAGCCATGAAACCATTATTGCGGTGAAGCCTCTGCCCGCTATGGTGTCTCTGGTGACGGTGTGGTCGGTGCCCGCAACGAGGAGCAGACCGCTCAGGCCGCATATTGCGCCGGAGAGAAGCATCGTTCTCATTATGACCTTTTTGACGTTGATGCCGATGTATCTTGCGGTATTTTCACTCTCGCCGACAACGGATATCTCGTAGCCGTGCTTGCTGTATTTGAGATAGATATACATAACGACTGTCAGCACTGCGACGATGATTATGTTAAGCAGATAAGCCTGACCGCCGATCTTGGGGAACCAGCCCGCATTGGTGGAAGCGTTGATGACGCCGATGTGACCCGAGCCCTTGGGGTTTGACCACTTGTAGCAGAAGAATGAAACTATCTGCATTGCAATGTAGTTCATCATAAGGGTGAAGAGAGTCTCGTTAGTGTTCCACTTCGCCTTGAAGAAAGCGGGGATAAACGCCCAAACAGCGCCCGCCGCAATGCTGGTGATTATCATCAGCGGGATGAGGAAATATGAGGGGAGTTGGTCGCCGAAGAGTATCATGCACGCCGCGGTGGCAAGGCCGCCGACGAGCGCCTGACCCTCGGCGCCGATATTCCAGAATTTCATCTTGAAAGCCGGAGTAACGGCAAGCGAAACGCAAAGGAGCATTGCGAGATTCTGCATGAGCGCCCAAATTCTTCTCTTTGTGCCGAATGCGCCCTCAAACATGGTGGCGTAGACAGCGAAGGGATTCTCGCCCGTGAGCAGCACGGTGACGACGGCGCAGACTATCAGCGCGGCTAAAATAGAGAGAATTCTGATTATCCATGACTGCCAGAAGGGGATGGCCGCACGCTTTGCAATGTGGAAGAGCGGCTCGTGATGCTGCTTATTCGGCTTGCTCATGGTTCTCACCTCCGTCATTTTTGGTCATAAGAAGTCCGACTTCTTCTTTGGTGGCGGTGCGGGCGTCGACAATGCCTGTCACTTTGCCTGAGTTGATGACAAGGATCCTGTCGCACAGCTCAAGCAGCACGTCCAGATCTTCGCCGACGAATATAACGGCGACGCCGCTTTCTTTCTGCTTATTGAGAAGATTATATATAAGGTAGGAGGAGTTGATGTCAAGGCCTCTGACGGGGTAAGCCGCCATGAATACGGTCGGGGAGGCCGCAATCTCTCTGCCGACGAGCACTTTTTGGACGTTACCGCCCGAAAGGCGTCTGACAGGGGTGCTTGCGCCGGGGGTGACGACCTCGAGGTCGTTGATTATCTTCTGAGCTAGATCCTTGGGCTGCTTGCGCTCAAGCAGGAAGGTCTTGCCCTTGCGGTAGCTGCGAAGCATCATGTTGTCAACGATATCCATGTTGCCCACAAGACCCATACCGAGCCTGTCCTCGGGTACGAATGAGAGACGGACTCCCAGCTCTCTTATCTGGAGCGGGGTCTTGTCACGCAGGTTGTCTATCTTGCCGTTCTTGGGGTTGTTGTAGAGGATGTTGCCCTCCTTGACGGGCTGGAGACCCGCTATGGATTCGAGCAGCTCACGCTGACCGCTGCCCGCAATGCCCGCGATGCCGAGGATTTCACCGGAGTAAGCGGTGAAGGTGACGTCGCTCAGCAGCTTTGTGCCCTCACGGTTGACGCAGCTTAGATCCTTGACCTCAAGGCGTGCTTCGGGGTTCTGCGGCTCGCTGCGCTCGATGTTGAGGCTTATCTTTTTGCCGACCATCATTTCGGTGAGCTGGGATTCGTTGGTTTCGGAGGTCTTGACCGTGCCGATGTATTCGCCCTTACGCAGGACGGATACCCTGTCGGAGAGGGCAAGCACTTCGTGGAGCTTGTGAGTGATGATGATTATCGCCTTGCCGTCGTCGCGCATACGGCGCAGGATGGTGAAGAGCTTGCGGGTCTCCTGCGGGGTGAGCACGGCGGTCGGCTCGTCCAGAATAAGTATATCCGCGCCTCTGTAAAGCACCTTGATTATCTCAACGGTCTGCTTCTCGGAGACGGACATTTCATATATTTTTTTGTTGGGGTCAATCTCAAAGCCGTACTGCTCGCTGATGGCCTTTATCTTGGCGCAGGAGCGCTTGAGATTATAGCCCTCTTTTTCGTCGAGACCGAGCACGATATTCTCAGCCGCCGAGAATACGTCGACGAGCTTGAAATGCTGATGTATCATGCCTATCTTGTAGTCAAAGGCGTCCTTGGGGGAGCGGATGACTACCTCCTCGCCGTTGATGAATATTTGGCCGTGGTCGGGGAAATAAATGCCGGATATCATATTCATCAGCGTGGTCTTACCGCTGCCGTTTTCGCCGAGGATTGAGAGGATTTCGCCACGGTTAACGGTCAGGCAGACGTCTTTATTGGCAACGACGTGCCCAAAGGTCTTGGTTATGTTTTTGAGTTCAATTGCAGCGTTTGTGCCCACTTTGGTTCCTCCTACTTTTAAATCTCAAAAGCCGATTAGCTTTAGGCGTGATAATCGGCTTTTCAAAATTAAAACGGTAAATATAAAATTTATTCGGGCGGAGCAGATCATGCTCCGCCCGTAATGTTATATGGAATTAGAACTTGCTGTTGAGGAGAGTGATGCCGTCGATCTGTACGTTGAAGTACGGAGCCGAACGGTACTCGGACTCGTGGAAGTAACCGTCGGAAACAGCCTCGGTGTCAGCGGTGTAGTCAGCGTCGGTGTCGACATCTGCCATATAGGAGCTGAGCTTCTCGCCCTTAACGGTGATGTAGTTGTCCTTAGCGGTGTCGAATACATGGAGAGTGCCGGCCTTCATCTCTTCTTCAGCTGCCTTGATGGCTTCTGCGGTGCCCTTAGCCGCGACTGCTTCGTTGATGTCGGTGAGAACGACGGAGCCTTCGGTGATGCCGCCGCACCAGTCGACGTCGATAGCCTTGCCGTTAGCAACGCACTCGATCATGTAGGTCATGTAGGGAGTCCAGTCGATTCTGGAGGAAACGATGAAGGTCTTGGGGCAAGCTGCAAGAGTGCTGCCGTTGTAGGAAACGTTGGGGATACCCTTGGTCTCGCAAGCGGTGGGAGCGCCCATGGAGTCAGCGTGCTGGCTGATGAGCTTGCAGTCGTTGGCGATGAGCTTGTTGGCAGCTTCCTTTTCAGCAGCCTCGTCATACCAGCTGCCGGTGAAGATAACTTCCATGGTAGCGGTGGGGCAAACTGACTTTGCGCCGAGATAGAATGAAGTATAGCCGGAGATAACCTCTGCATAGGTGAAGGCGCCGACATAGCCGATCTTGGCTTTTTCAGCCTTGAACTGACCGGCAGCGATCATTTCGTTGAGCTTCATGCCTGCTGCGATACCTGCAAGGTAACGGCCCTGATAAATGGAAGCAAATGCGTTGTGGTAGTTAGCAAGATTCTCGGTGTGAGCCTTGGTGCCGGTTGCGTGGCAGAACTGGACGTTGGGGAATTCCTTAGCTGCCTGGATGATGAAGTCCTCGTGGCCGAAGCTGTCGGCGAAGACGATGTCGCAGCCGCTGTCAACGAGGTCTGCCGCTGCTTCGTAGCAAGCGCTGTTCTCGGGGACGTTGGTCTTCTTGATGATCTTTGCGCCGGTAGCCTTGCAAGCTGCTTCAGCTGCGTTGATGAAGTTGAGGTCATAGGTCGAGTTCTCATCGTGAAGGAAGATGAAACCGACCGTGAGCTCGCTTGCCGACTTGGTTACGTCTGCTGCGGGAGCGCTGGTGGAGTTATCCTTATTGCCGTCATCCTTGCCGCCGCAAGCTGCGAAGCTGAAAACAAGGGCGAGTGCCATAAGAATTGCGAGGATCTTTGCGAACTTCTTCATTTTTGTTTACCTCCAAAAATTTTTTATTTTATCCAAAGATGATCTTACCGTCATCAATGGACTTAATAACTGCCAGAGATTCGAGATGATATCCCTTTTTGCGGAGCTCGTCGCCGCCGGGCTGGAAGCCCTTCTCGACCACGATGCCTATGCCCTCGACCGAAGCGCCCGCCTGAGTGATAATGTCTATCAGCCCGTTGACGGCCTGGCCGTTTGCCATGAAGTCGTCGATGATGAGCACACGGTCGCCCTCATTGAGGTAATCCTTTGATATGCCGATGGTGGTGGTCACGCCCTTGGTGAAGGAGTGGACCTCGGCGGTGTAGAGATTGTTGCCCACATTCCTGTGAGCGCCTTTTTTGGCAAAAACAACAGGCACAGAAAAATATTGTGCAGTTATACACGCTATTCCTATGCCTGAGGCTTCTATTGTAACTATTTTGTTTATGTTTGAGGCTGCAAAAAGCCTGCGGAATTCCTTGCCGATCTCGCACAGCAATCCCACGTCTATCTGATGGTTGAGGAACATATCGACTTTTATAATGTCCGAGCCAATGACCTTGCCCTGCTCGGCAATTCTCTGCTCCAGAAGCTCCATCGCAATCACATCCTCACCGAAAAATACAAAAAATGACGCTTGAAAAATACAATTCAATTATAATTAACATTCGGTTAAAAATCAAGACATTTTTTATATTTTGGGCTAATTCTGCATAATACCCAAAGATATTGTGGTTTTCGGAGTAATTTTTATCAATCCTACAATTGACGGATGAACTCGGCGTTGACGAATCCGGCGGTCGAGCCGTCCTCAATAAGGAACCAGTCGTTTACCCGTTCAAAGACCTTGACGACCGTGCCGTCAGGCAGGGCTGCGACGATGGGGGAGTTGATGTCCGGCTTTTCGCGCACGTTTACCGCTCCGCCGTCGGTGGATATGACCGCCTGGCCGAAGTAGCGCACATCGACGAATTCGACCCCGAAATAGTCGGCGACCGAGATGGCGAGATTGCGTGCGACCTCATTTATATTGCGCGAGAGCCACGAAGCGTCAAGCAGGTTGTCGTGATACGCAAGCTCAAAGAGGATGGCGGGCATATTTGTCTTGTTAAGCTCGATAAAAGTGCCGAGGGGCAGTATCTTTATCCTGTCGGGCAGGGGATAGATCTCCTTGTAGTTGTTTGCGAATATCGTCGCCGCCCGCTGACCCTCGCGGCTGCCTGGGTAGTAATATATTTCCGCACCCCTGACGGTGCCGGCGTACGGGTCGGGCGCCGCGTTTGAATGCAAAGCGAGATAGAAGTCATAGCCGCCCTCGTTTGCCTGCCTTGCGGAGTCGAGAGCCGTCATTGTAGGGTCGTTCCTGCCGAAGCGTATGCCGCTTGCGGCGAGATAAGGCTCCATGGCGTCGGCGATGAGGTTCATATAGTATTCCTCGCTGTTGCCCAAAACGGTCGTGTTATATTCCTGTGTGGACGGGCTTAAATAAATACTCGGCATGGGTAGCACCTCCTTCACGTCCATTATATGCGGCTTTAATTTTGTTGACATTCGGGGGAACATAAATTATAATGAAATCATATTAATACTGGGAGAATTGTGAAATGGCTTTTATCAGCGTTTTTGACGTTATCGGCCCGAATATGGTCGGCCCCTCAAGCTCTCATACCGCGGGAGCAGCCTCTATCGCCCTGCTTGCGGGCAAAATGCTCGGCGAGCGGATAAAGAGCGTTAAATTCATCCTCTACGGTTCTTTTGCAGCGACCTATAACGGCCACGGCACCGACAGGGCGCTGCTCGGCGGCATAATGGGCTTTGCGACGGATGACGTGCGTATCCGTGACTCATTTGAATATGCCGATAAGGCGGGGATAGAGTATTCGTTTGAAGAGAACACAAACGAAACTGATATCCACCCGAACACCGTTGATATCGTTATGACGGGCGAGGGCGGCAGACGGCTCACCGTCAGGGGCGAATCCCTCGGCGGCGGCAAGGTCATGCTGACCCGAATCAACGGAGTGAAGGTGCAGTTCACAGGCGAATATCACGCTTTGATAGCCGTTTATGAGGATCACCCAGGCGTTGTGGCTGCGATAACAGCAGCGCTCAACGATAATAACGTGAATATAGCTTTCCTGCGCGTCTACCGTGAGAAAAAGGGCGGCAGGGCTTATACTATAGTCGAATCCGACGAAGAGATAACCGCCGAAGCGGTCGAAAAGATACGGGCGACCTCGCTCGTGGACGATATAATGCTTATCAGGAGGTAACGGTATGGAATTTACGACCGCCGAAGAGCTGCTTGCGCTTTGCGGCAGCGAAAATATTACCATTGCGGATGTAATGCGCCGCCGTGAATCCACGGAGGGCGAGCTTGACCCGCAGACGGTTGAGGAAAAAATGAAAAAAGCTCTCGACATTATGCGTGACTCGGCTCATAAGCCGATGAGCGAGATATTGCCGTCGAGGGGCGGCATGATAGGCGGCGAGGCCGCGAAGCTGAGCGCTCACGCGGCGGCGGGCAGGTCAATCTGCGGCTCGGTGCTCACCAAGGCGCTGATATATTCGCAGGCCGTGCCCGAGGTCAACGCCTCGATGGGCGTTATCGTCGCCGCGCCGACAGCCGGCTCATCCGGAGTGCTTCCTGCCGTGCTTTTTGCGCTCGAGGAGGAATTCGGGCTTGATGAAGCGACTGTCCTCAACGGACTTTTTACCGCAGGGGCGATAGGCTGCCTGCTGATGCGTAACGCTTCCGTCGCAGGCGCGGAGGCGGGCTGCCAGGCGGAGGTCGGCTCGGCCTCGGCTATGGTGAGCAGTCGCCTCGCCTGGGTCTTTCCCTGCCCCCGCTGCCGTTGCAATGTTCGGCGGCACTCCGCAACAGAGCCTTGACGCTGCGTCGATAGCGCTGTCAAATATGCTCGGTCTTGTCTGCGACCCGATAGCCGGGCTTGTTGAGGCGCCCTGCCAGTCGAGAAATGCGGCGGGTGCGGCGAACGCCCTTACGAGCGCCGAGAGCGTGCTCAGCGGCATAAAGGCAGTCGTGCCCTTCTCCGAAATGGCGGAGGCTATGTATAAAGTCGGCAAGAGGCTTGCGCCCGAGCTGCGTGAGACCGCTTTGGGCGGCTGCGCCGCTACACCGACGGGCTGCGCTTATAAATGCAGCATTTTCGGCTGCAAATGACCGAACGGAGAATTATATATAATGTATAAAATTTTTATAGTGGAGGATGACCCCGGCATTGCCGAGGCTATAGCCCGTCAGGCGGCCGCATGGGGCTATGAGACCCGCACGGTCGAGAATTTCAGAGCCGTCACAAGCGAATTTGCGGAGTTTCGCCCGCACATAGTCCTGCTCGATATCACCCTGCCGTTCTTTAACGGCTTTCATTGGTGCTCCGAGATACGTCGGCTTTCCAGCGTGCCGATAATCTTCATTTCCTCCGCGGCGGATAATATGAATATCGTCATGGCCATGAATATGGGCGCCGACGATTTTATCGCAAAACCCTTTGATATGAACGTGCTCATCGCCAAGATCCAGGCGCTGCTGCGGCGTACATATGACTTTGCCGAGAGCGCTCCCGTGCTTGAGCACCGAGGCGCTTTCCTCGACACGGGCGATAATTCTCTGACCTATCAGGGCGAGAAGATACCGCTGACAAAGAATGAATACAGGATCCTGCACTGCCTTATCGAGAATAAGGGCAAGGTCGTCAGCCGTGAGAGGCTGATGGAGCGGCTGTGGGAGACGGATTCTTTTGTCGATGAGAATACGCTGACCGTCAACGTCAACAGGCTCAGGAAGAAGCTCGCCGCCGCGGGGCTTGACGGCTTTATCGCCACTAAATTCGGAGTCGGTTATATTACCGAGTGAGGAGAGAGTATGAGGCTTTTTGCCGCTTATCTTAAACAGCGGGTCAAGGTGCTTGTTGCATTCGCGCTGTTTTGCGTCATATTTGCAATAATTTTCGGATTATACCGTCTGCCGCTCGGGGCGGTTATCTATCCCGCGGTGCTCTGCGCCATACTCGGCGCGGTGTTTGTGGCTTTTGACTTTGCTTCCGTTTGGCGCAGGCATAAACAGCTCTGCACCGTCAAGGAGCTGACCGCCGCCATGATAACCGAGCTGCCGGACGGCGGCGATATCATAGAGCATGATTATCAGGAGATAATCGGCAATCTCAAAAAGGAGCTTGCCGACCTTGAGAATCTGAATGACATCCGCTACAGGGATACGGTCGAGTATTACACCGTGTGGGCACATCAGATCAAAACGCCTATAGCCGCAATGCGGCTGACTCTGCAAGAGGAGGATTCCCCGTTCTCACGCCGCCTGTCCTCCGATCTTTTCAGGATAGAGCAATATGTCGATATGGTACTGGCGTTTATACGCCTTGATTCGCCGTCGCACGACTATGTGTTCAGAAAATGCTCGGCCGACGATATCATCAAGGGCTGCGTCAGACGTTTTTCATCGGAATTTATAGACAAACGCATAAGGCTCGAATACGAGCCGACGGAGCTTCAAATCGTGACGGACGAGAAATGGCTGTCGTTCGTCATTGAGCAGATACTCTCGAATGCGCTCAAATACACCAAAAGCGGCAGCGTGAAGATATATCTTGAGCGGCCGAAGATCCTCTGCATTGAGGACACGGGCATAGGCATTGCGCCCGAGGATCTGCCGAGGATATTTGAGAACGGCTACACAGGCTATAACGGAAGGAGTGATAAAAAAGCGAGCGGCATCGGTCTCTATCTCTGCCGCCGCGTATGCGATAACCTCGGGGTAGGCATCAGCGCCGAATCCGAGCTTGACAAGGGCACGGTGATACGCCTTGACCTTGAGCAATATGAGATGAAAAAAGAATAATTCTTACAAAAGCGTAAGATTTACCTCGGGAAATGTAAGGCGATTCTATGGCGTTACGTTTCCCGTTTCTGATAGAATATTGTCAGAAACAAAAGGGAGGAAACACCAATGAGCATTCTTAAAGTTCAAGGTCTTAAAAAGGTTTATTCATCTAGACTCGGCAGCAATCAGGTCGAGGCGCTGAGAAACGTCAACTTCAGCGTTGAGCAGGGCGAATTCGTCGCTATCATGGGCGAGTCCGGCTCGGGCAAGACCACATTGCTGAATATCCTTGCCGCTCTCGATACGCCGACCACCGGCAGCGTTCAGCTTGACGGCAGGGAGCTCGGCGAGATAAAGGAGGGCGATGTCGCCGCATTCCGCAGAGATAATCTCGGCTTTGTTTTCCAGGATTTTAATCTGCTCGACACCTTCACACTCGAGGATAACATCTATCTGCCCCTTGTGCTTGCGGGCAAGTCATATAAAGAGATGAACGAACGTCTCAGAGCGGTCGCCTCAAGGCTGATGATAACCGACCTGCTTAAGAAATATCCTTATGAGATTTCGGGCGGTCAGAAGCAGAGGGCTGCCGTCGCAAGAGCGATAATCACGAATCCCAGGTTGATACTCGCCGACGAACCGACGGGTGCGCTTGACTCAAGAGCCACCGACGAGCTGCTGCGCCTGTTTGCGGAGCTTAATTGCAGCGGTCAGACCATAATCATGGTCACCCACTCGGTCAAGGCCGCAAGCGTTGCCGGCAGAGTGCTGTTCATCAAGGACGGCGAGGTTTTCCACCAGATATACAGAGGAAACTCCACCGATGAGCAGATGTATCAGAAGATCTCCGATTCACTGACTATGCTTGCGACGGGCGGTGAAGCAAAATGAAAAAAGGATTCTATCCGAAGCTCGCCGCCGACGGTATAAGAAAGAATAAGCGGCTGTATCTGCCGTTCATCCTCACCTGCATCGGCATGGTGGCAATGGAATACATCATCACCTTTCTCGGCTTGAGCAAAGCGATCTTGCAGCTCCCGGGCGGCGAGACGATAAGAGTTATGATGCGCCTCGGCTCATTCGTAATAGCGATATTCGCGGTCATCTTTCTTTTCTATACGAATTCATTCCTGCTTCGCCGCAGGAAGAAGGAATTCGGCCTCTTCAATATTCTCGGAATGGGCAAGAATAACATTGCCGTCATTCTCCTGTGGGAATGCCTTATAATCCTCGACATTTCGCTTGTCTGCGGCCTTTTCTTCGGCATCGCCCTCTCAAAGCTCGCCGAAATAGGTCTGTTCTTCATAATGAACGGTAGTGCCGACTACTCGTTTTCGATAGATTTTTCGGGCGTGCTGATGACTGTCGGCATATTTGCCCTGATATTTGTGCTGCTTTATTTCAATGCCCTGATCAGAGTTAAGCATTCAAGTGCTGTCGACCTCATAAAGAGCGAAAACTCGGGTGAAAAAGCACCTAAGGCGAATTGGCTGCTCGGCGTGCTCGGAGTTATCCTCCTCGGCGCCGCATATTACCTTGCGGTCAGCATTGATAACCCAATAGAGGCTCTTGTATGGTTCTTTGTGGCGGTCGTCATGGTCATAGTCGCTACTTATCTCCTTATGATATCCGGCTCTGTGCTTTTCTGCCGCCTGCTCCAGAAAAACGAGGATTATTACTACAGATCAAACCACTTTGTTTCGGTGTCCTCAATGGTATACCGTATGAAGCGCAACGGCGCGGGTCTCGCCTCGATCTGCGTGCTCGCAACAATGGTGCTTGTTATGATCTCGTCCTCCTCATGTCTGTATTTCGGCGCCGAGGATTCGCTTACCAGCCGCTACCCGAGGGAGATATGCGTCACAGCGACGGTCGAGGAACCCGAGCAGCTTGACGAGAGCAACATTTCACTCCTCAGGGATTACCTCAACAAGAACACCGTTGAATTCGGAGCTGAGCCTTCGAATATAAATCAGGCTCCCTACGCCTATGTATCCGCTCTGCCTGTGGGCACGGATATGGTCTGCGATCACGAGAGCTCCAAAATCGGCAATTATTCCTACGACAATATCCGCGACATATGGTTCTTTGATGTCGATTTTTATAACGAGAATACCGGCGATAATTTGCAGCTCGCTCCCGGTGAAGTGATGCTCCTGACCTACAGATGCAGCTATGACGAGAATGTCATATCCTTTAACGACGGCAAAAACTTCTCCGTCAGAGAATCAAAGGAAGGCAGGCTCCATGTCATCGGCGAGCAGGAGGCAAATATGGTGCCGAGTATCACCGTAATCCTGCCGAAGCTCTCCGACATCGAGTCGAGCTTCCCCGAGACCGAAAAAAAGCTCATAGGCTACAAGTGGATATATGAATTCGACACCGGCATTGATAATGAAAGTCAGATAAAGCTCACGAAGGAGCTTATCGACCGCTTTGCTGACAGCATCGACGGGAATGCAAAATATAAATCCGTTTCAATTGAGTCCAGAGCCGAGGATGCCGATGATTTTTACGGCTCATACGGCGGACTTTTCTACATCGGTATCCTGCTCAGCCTTGTGTTCACCTTTGCGGCGGTCCTCATCATCTACTACAAGCAGATATCCGAGGGCTATGAGGATCAGTCGAGATTCGAGATAATGCAAAAGGTCGGCATGACAAAGCATGAGATACGCCGCAGCATCAATTCACAGCTGCTCACCGTATTCTTCCTGCCCCTTGCCTTTGCGGGGATGCATCTTGCCTTCGCATTCCCGATAATCCGCCGACTGCTCACCCTCTTTGCCCTGCACAATGTCATGCTCTTTGTGCTCACCACTCTTATCAGCTTCGCGGCCTTTGCACTGCTCTATACGCTGATATACCGTATAACTTCAAACGCTTACTACAATATCGTCAGCGGCGCAAAGAGCGACGACTGATGAATTGCCTCCGGCGCCGCAGCCCTCACTCCTCCGGCTGCGGCGCACCTCCTTTTTGCTTGACGATTTGCCGCAATGCGGGTATAATATAGATATAAAACGCCGACGGCGAAAAGGAGGATAAATATGAGAAAAAATTTCGGTAAACAGACTTGGGTCTATCCCATGCCCGTGCTTATGATAGGCACTTATGACGAGAACGGCGTGCCCGACGTGATGAACGCCGCTTGGGGCGGAGTATATGACGGAGGTCAGATTATGCTCTGCCTTTCACACAGCCACAAGACAGTCAAAAATATCAAGCTCAAAGAGGCGTTCACCGTCAGCTTCGCAACGGCAAAGACCGTCGTCGAATGCGATTATCTCGGCATAGTCTCCGCCAATGATACGCCCGACAAGCTCGAGAGAGCGGGTTTCCATACCTTCAAGAGCGAATTTGTCGATGCCCCCGTTATCAGCGAGCTGCCCATGACCCTCGAGTGCAAGCTGCTCAAATTCAACGAGGACGGCAATGTTATCGGCGAGATAGTCAATGTCTGCGCCGATGAGAGCATCCTTGACGAGAGCGGCAAGATAGACCACTCAAAGCTCGAAGCGATAACCTATGACGGCGTCCACAGCACTTATATCTGCCTCGGCGACGTTGTCGGTCAAGCGTTTGTCGACGGCAAAAAGATTAAATAATTCTTTTGCGTTCCTGCCTCGGGATTCCCGAGGCTTTTTTCTTTAAAATACGGTTTACTTTTTTGCGCTTGTATGTTAAAATAGTAAAGCACAAAAGCGCAGCGAAAGGAAGATATATTTTGAGCGATAAATTAAGAGACGAAAACGTTGACTACCTGTTTAAGGCAATTCTCAAGCTCAATACGGTCGACGAATGCTACGATTTCTTTGAGGATCTCTGCACCGTTACCGAGATAAAGGCGCTCTCTCAGCGCATCGCGGTGGCAAAAATGCTCAGGCAAAAGATGGTCTACAGCGATATCGTCGCCGCCACGGGCGCCAGCACCGCCACCATCAGCCGCGTCAACCGCTCGCTTCAATACGGCTGTAACGGTTACGATGAAATATTCAAAAGGATGGAAGAGTAATGTCCTACGATGTTTTCTCCCGCTTTTACGACAGCCTGACGGATAATGTTGAGTATGAGAAGCGCGCGGAATATTTTTGCGGGCTTCTTTCGATGTGCCGCAAGGAGAAGGGAATATTGCTCGACCTCGGCTGCGGCACGGGCGGCATCTCTATAGAGGCGGCGAAAAAGGGATATGACGTGATCGGCGTGGATATAAGCGTCGGTATGCTCAATGAGGCGCGACGCAAGGCTGCCGAGAGCGGCGTTTCGCTGCTGCTGCTCAACCAGTCCATGGACGAGCTTGACCTTTACGGCACGGTCGATTTCGCTCTCTGCGTGCTCGACGGCGTCAATCATCTTGACGATGCCGAAATGGTGAAGCGCACCTTCGAGCGGGTCTCCCTCTTTATGGTTCCCGGCGGCGCGTTTGCCTTTGACGTCAATACGCCGTATAAGCATAAAAACGTCCTTGCCGACAACGCCTTTGTCTATGACCTTGACAGTCTCTATTGCGTGTGGCAGAATTCATATAACGAATCCGACGGCAGCGTTGATATCACGCTCGACTTTTTTGAGGAAGAGGACGGCGCATACTACCGCAGCAGCGAATATATAACCGAGCGCTCCTATCCGCTTGAGGATATATCCCGCTGGCTCGAGCAGGCGGGCTTTGAAGTGATGGGCGTGTTTGACGACATGACCCTCGACTCCGTCCGCCCGGGCAGCGAAAAAGCAGTATTTTTAGCAAAGAAGAAGTGATTTCTATGAGTAAACTCGTCAGAATGATATCCGCAGAGGGCGACCTGACCGTTATTGCGGCCGATACGACCGACATCGTAGCCCGTGCGGAGCAGATACACAAGACCTCCGCCGTAACCTCAGCAGCCCTCGGCAGGCTCCTGACCGCCGCTTCAATGATGGGCGCGGTGCTGAAAGGTGAGGATGACAGCCTCACCCTGCGCCTGAGCGGCGACGGCCCTGCGGGCACTCTGATTGCCGTTTCCGACAGCAGCGGCAATGTCAGAGGCTATGTTGCGAACCCCGTGGTGGAGATACCGCTGAATGCAAAAGGCAAGCTCGATGTTGCCGGTGCGGTCGGCAGGGACGGCAGCCTCACCGTGATGAAAGACCTCGGTCTCAAAGAGCCTTATATCGGCCAAGTGCCTATCGTCTCGGGCGAGATAGCCGAGGATATCACGAGCTATTTTGCCCTGAGCGAGCAGACCCCGACGGTCTGCGCCCTAGGTGTGCTCGTCAACACCGATCTCACGATCAAGGCTGCGGGCGGATTTATAATCCAGTTGCTCCCGACCGCCATGGACGATACGATAGATAAGGTCGAGGAATGCATAAAGGGCATCCCCTCGGTCACTCAGATGCTGACCTCAGGCATGACTCCCGAGGATATTTGCAGGAGCGTGCTCGGCAAATTCAACCTTGAGCTGCTTGACGAGGCAAGCCCCGAGTATCGCTGCACCTGCTCCAAGGAGAGGGTGGCGAAGGCGCTCGTAAGCCTCGGCAAAGATGAGCTGAAGGAGATGGCGAAGGAGGACGGCACCGAGGTCTGCTGCCATTTTTGCGACAAAAAATATCATTTTACGCCCGCCGAGATACTCGAATTGGCGGGGGAAAAGTCATAAAATCGACTTGCAAAAAAATTGAAAAAAGTTTAAAAAAAGGCTTGACAATTCTTCGCAAGTGTAGTATCATAAGTCTCGCCGCTTGACACGCAGGCGGCGATTTTTGGGAGCATAGCTCAGCTGGGAGAGCATCTGCCTTACAAGCAGAGGGTCACAGGTTCGAGCCCTGTAGGCCCCATTTCTTTTTAAGACATTCAGTAAAAATTATGGCGAGATAGCTCAGTTGGCTAGAGCACACGGTTCATACCCGTGGTGTCGTGGGTTCAAATCCCTCTCTCGCTACTATCTAAGAAGTGGAAGCAGGTGATGCTTCCATTTTTTTTGCGCGAGTAGCGATGAGAGAAGCCATGGAAAGTTTACAGCCGTGCTTGCACGGACTGGGAACTTTGTATGGCTTTACGAGGAGCACCGCGACAACGACAGAACGAAGTTCTGGAGTATGAGCTGCTCGCGCAACCCGCGGCGATGAGCTAGCTCACATAGGAGGGGAATAATGACACATTTGCAGGAAGAACTGTTTAAGTTACAGGATACGGCGTACAGGGATTTTCACAGCAGCCTTATGCCGGGGGTAGATAAAGAGGCTGTTATAGGAGTAAGGATTCCGGTTTTGAGAAAATTTGCAAAGGAGTATGCAAAGAGTGGAGAAACTGAGCAGTTTATGCGTGAGCTGCCACATAAGTATTATGAGGAGAATAATCTTCATATGATGCTGATTGCACAGATTAAAGATTATGATAAATGTATCAGTGAAACCGAGAAGTTTCTGCCATATATTGATAACTGGGCAACCTGTGATTCACCGCTTCCAAAATGTTTTGATAAGAATAAAGAAGATATTATTGTGAGAGCTAAGAATTGGATTGCCACAGATGACACATATGTTAAAAGATACGGAATGGGTGTTATGATGCGTCTGTTTCTTGATGAGGATTTTAAGGAAGAATATATACAGATTGTTGCAGGTGTTAAGTCAGAGGAGTACTATGTAAATATGATGATTGCATGGTATATGGCTACAGCACTTGCCAAACAGTGGGATGCGGCGATTCCTTATATACAGGAACACAGGCTTTCTGAATGGGTACACAGAAAGTCAATACAGAAGGCTGTAGAGAGTTACCGCATTACACCAGAGCAGAAGGATTATTTAAAGGGTTTAAGATAAGGTTATGAAATCAAATGAAATAGATATGACGACAGGTTCCCTGCCAAAGAAAATATTAATGTATTCAGTGCCGCTTATGTTGTCAAATGTACTGCAGGTTATGTTCAACCTGTGTGATGTGGCGGTAGTTGGTAAATTTGTAGGACCACTGGCACTTGGTGCGGTAGGTTCAACGAGTATAATTATTACATTGACAACCGGCATCCTGCTAGGACTAGCAGGTGGTGTCAACGCTGTAGTCGCGCTGTTTGTGGGGGCTAAGAATAGTGCAAATGTAAAGAAAGCAGTCCACACTTCAATTGTAATATGCATGATTGCGGGACTGCTGCTGCTTTTGTCTGGACTGTTCCTTTCAAGACCGGTGCTGAATCTTATAGGAACTAAGAAAGAACTGATAGATGGTGCAGTTATATATCTTACAATATATCTTCTTGGTTCACCGGCACTTGCCATGTATAACTATGGTAACGCAGTGTTAAGTGCAGTTGGAGATACCAAAAGGCCACTTATGTATCTTATTACAGCGGGGATAATTAATGTGGTACTTAATCTGTTCTTTGTAATAGTATGCAGGCTTGGAGTTGTCGGTGTTGCACTGGCAAGTATAATATCACAGTATATATCAGCATTTCTGATACTTAAATTCCTGTTTGGCTGTGGCAAGGATTACGGGCTTTATATAAGAAATATAGGAATGGATTCGCATATAGCAGCGAGAGTGTTAAAGATTGGATTGCCTGCAGCAGTACAGTATTCACTTTTTGCAGTTGCCAATCTGTACATACAGACGGCAGTTAATTCATTTGACCATGTAGTTGTTGAGGGCAATTCGGCTGCGGCTAATGCTGATAACATTGTGTATGATATGATGGCGGCATTCTATACTGCATGTACAAGCTTTATAGCGCAGAATCTAGGAGCAAGAAAGCGTGACAGGATTAGGAAAGCATATCTTGTTACACAGATGTATTCATTTATTATAGGAGCAGTGCTTGGTGCATTGCTTGTAGTTTTCAAGACACAGTTTCTTAGTCTGTTTACAAGTGATCCGGATGTGCTGCATTACGGCTCAATAAGACTGGGAATAATGGGATGCTCTTATTTTGTATCCGCATTTATGGATAATGCGGCAGCGGGAGCAAGAGGACTTGGCAGAAGCGTTATACCTACAATAATAGTAATAATGGGTACTGTTGTGTTCAGAATCGTGTGGGTGTGTACAATATTTGCAAGTATACATACGCTGATGTCACTCTATCTTGTGTATGCGAGTGCGTGGGCATTTACATCTATTATAGGAACGGTGTATTTTATAATAATATTCAGAAAGACTTTGAGATAATCACATACATTTTACAAAAACTTTACGAACACGAGATTATGCATTTTACATAACATTGATAACATACCCTCTGCAAGCAGATGCAGAGGGTTTTCTTTTTTTGAGACGACTCACATATCATTCGGTCAGGAAACTGATTCAAGCCCCTACGAAAATCTTCTGTTAATGCTTGCAAATAAAAAACGAGGAAGGTAACGAAAGTTATGAGAAAAGGAATTAAAAAGTTACTTACAGTTGCATTAACAGCAACATTAGGCCTTGCAGCATTAGCAGGCTGTGGAACAGGTACGTCATCAAATGGAGATGGCTCAGCAAACGGAGGCACAACTAAGGAGCTTTCAGGAAAGATTCAGTTAGCAGGAAGTACATCAATGGAAAAGATGTGCGGCGCTCTCATGGAAGCATTCATGGAAGAATATCCTAATGTAACAGTAACAACAGAATATACAGGTTCAGGCGCAGGTATTGAGTCAGTAACATCCGGAGCAGTTGATATCGGTAACGCTTCAAGAGCTTTATCTGATAAAGAAAAGTCAGCAGGTATTGAGGAGAACATCGTAGCAATTGATGGTATTGCAATGATTACTGATAAGAACAACAAAGTTACTAATGTAACAAAGCAGCAGCTCACAGATATCTACACAGGTAAGATTACTAACTGGAAGGATCTCGGCGGTTCAGACGAAGCTATCGTAGTAATCGGCAGAGAGGCAGCATCTGGTACAAGAGGAGCATTTGAGGAACTTCTTGAAGTTAAGAATAAATGTGCATATGCACAGGAACTTGACAGTACAGGTGCTGTACTTGCCAAGGTAGCAGCAACTCCAGGTGCAATCGGATATGTTTCATTAGATGTAGTTGATAAGACAGTTGCAGCATTAAAGCTTGATGGTGTAGATGCAACAGAGGATAACATTAAGGCTGGTAAGTATACACTTTCAAGACCATTTGTAATGGCTACTAAGGGTTCTGTTTCATCACAGAGTGAGCTTGTTCAGACATGGTTCAACTTCGTAAAGTCTGACGCAGGCAAGAAGGTTATCAAGGGTGTAGGCTTAATCCTCCCAGAGTAAGCCGGAAAATATAGATTCTGAATGGAGAGATTGACATGGATGAGGTTATAAATGTTGGTATGAACAAAATAAATAAAACACCAGAAGCTGTTAAGGCAACGGCAAATGGTTCGTTAAAAGGTAATAAAAAGTCAAAGCATGCAAGTGAAAGTGTAGCACGGTTTATATTCCTTATATGTGCGGTAGTAGCTATCCTGGCAGTCTGCTCCATTACCATCTATATGTTTATAAAAGGAACAGAGAGTCTTAAAAGCGTCGGAATAGCAGACTTGCTCTTTAAAACAGTATGGGCGCCAACTGCTACACCGCCTGCATATGGAATTGTATACATAATTCTTTCATCAATTGCAGGAACAACACTTGCGATTCTTCTCGGTGTTCCAATTGGATTATTAACAGCAGTTTTTTTGACAGAGATAGCAGGAAAAAAACTTGCAGCAGTAGTTCAGCCGGCAGTTGAACTGTTAGCAGCAATTCCTTCTGTTATATACGGACTTCTCGGATTAATGCTATTAAACCCCCTCCTTTATAAATTAGAAAAGCATGTATTCGCGAATTCCACAACACATCAGTACACAGGAGGAGCCAACCTCCTGGCTGCAGTGCTGGTGCTTGCAATTATGATACTTCCAACAGTTATCAATATGAGCGCGTCAGCAATCAGGGCAGTTCCAATGAATTTAAGAGCAACATCACTTGCTCTTGGAGCAACTAAGATACAGACAATATTCAAGGTTGTAGTTCCAGCAGCCAAGTCAGGGATTATAACAGGCATCGTATTAGGTATAGGAAGAGCCTTAGGTGAGGCAATGGCTATTAATCTGGTAGCCGGTGGTTCAGTAAATCTTCCGCTTCCGTTTAACTCAGTCAGATTTCTTACAACACAGATTGTAAGTGAGATGAGTTACGCAGATGGAGTACACAGACAGGTTCTTTTCACAGTAGGACTTGTTCTTTACATTTTTATAATGATTATTAACCTGATAATTACATTTATGCAGAAGAAAGGGGAGAAAGCAAATGGATAATCTTAAAGCCAAGAAAAGACATCCGGAAGAAATAGCAGTTTATACAGCGATATATGTATGTGCAGCATTTTCAGTTCTCCTGCTTTTAGGAATTATTATATATGTGTTCGCAAAAGGCGCGAAACGCGTAAACTGGGCATTTCTTACAGGTGTTACATCAATTCTTCACGGAACTGTGGGAATTGCCGGTAATATTCTGAACACATTGATAATAATATTACTTACTATGATAATTACAACGCCAATCGGTGTAGGTGCTGCGATTTATTTAAATGAGTACGCCAAGCCGGGAAAGCTTGTTACAGTTATAATATTTGCAACAGAGACACTTGCAGGAATTCCATCAATTATATTTGGTCTGTTTGGTATGCTTTTCTTCGGACAGTTATGTCACATGGGATATTCGCTTTTGACAGGTTCTCTTACACTTACATTAATGGTGCTTCCGCTTGTTACAAGAAATACACAGGAAGCGTTAAAGACTGTACCTGACAGCTTCAGAACAGGAGCGGTAGGTTTAGGTGCAGGTAAATGGTACACAATCAGAACAATTCTTCTTCCGTCAGCAATGCCTGGAATAGTAACCGGAGTAATCCTTGCGATAGGAAGAATTATTGGTGAATCAGCAGCATTGCTTTTTACAGCGGGAAGTGCACATCTTCTTCCAAAGACCTTCAATGCATTTCTTGAGAAAATATTTCACTCGGGCGGAACACTTACAATTCAGCTTTATTTAAGCGCAAGCAAGGGTGAATTTGAGGTGGCATTCGGTATAGCGGTTGTACTTCTTGTAATTGTACTTCTTATTAATTTTGGTACAAAGAGGCTCGCTAAGAAGCTTGAAAAGCACTAATTTGGGAGGAATATATGAGCAATAAGATTAAAGTTAAAGTTGAAAATCTGAACCTGTATTATGGTGAGAATCACGCCCTTAAGGATGTGAACATGGATATACAGGAAAATGCGGTAACAGCATTTATCGGACCATCTGGCTGTGGTAAATCAACATTTTTAAAGACACTAAACCGTATGAACGACTTGGTTGACGGTGTAAGAATAGATGGCAAGGTGCTTCTTGATGGAGAGGATATATATGATCCGTCAGTTGATACTACAATCCTTCGAAAGAAGGTTGGAATGGTATTCCAGCAGCCTAATCCTTTTCCTATGAGCATATATGACAATATTGCTTATGGTCCAAGAGTTCATGGAATAAGAGATAAGAAAAGACTTGACCAGATAGTTGAGGAGAGCCTTCGTGGTGCAGCTATATTTGATGAGGTTAAGGACAGATTGAAAAAATCGGCCATGGGACTTTCAGGTGGACAGCAGCAAAGAATCTGTATAGCAAGAGCTCTTGCAGTACAGCCTGAAGTTCTTCTTATGGATGAGCCGACATCAGCTCTTGACCCTATATCAACATCAAAGATAGAGGACCTTATGGAAGACTTAAAGAAGAAATATACAGTTATTGTGGTAACACATAATATGCAGCAGGCAACAAGAGTTTCGGATCAGACAGCATTTTTCCTTGTAGGAGAGATGGTAGAGTTTGGAGATACTAAACAGATATTCTCTTATCCTCAGGATAAGAGAACAGAAGATTATATCACAGGAAGGTTTGGATGATGAGAAGTAAATTTGACGAACAGCTTGACAGACTTAATAAAGAAATGATGAAGATGGGCTCTGCAATTGAAGATTCTATACGAAAGGCAGTTGATGCCCTTGTAAAACAGGACGCAGAGCTTGCTAAAAAGGTTATGCTTCAGGACGAGGAGATTGACAGGGAGCAGAAGACTATTGAGAGCATCTGCTTTAATCTTCTTATCCAGCAGCAGCCGGTTGCTAAGGATTTAAGAACAATTACAGCAGCTTTAAAGATGGTTACTGATATGGAAAGAATTGGTGACCAGGCAGCAGATATCGGCGAGATAACTATTAAACTTGCCAGCCAGTCATACATAAAGAAGTTGGAGCATATCAATCAGATGGCTTCTGAGACAATGCTTATGTTAATCAGAAGTATTGAAGCCTATGTTGAGAAGGACATGGATAAAGCGAGAAAAGTTATCGCGTATGATGATGTAGTAGATGACCTTTTTGAAAAGGTAAGAGATGACCTTATTGCAATGATACAGGCAGATTCAGCCAATGGTGAGCAGGCTGCAGATCTTCTTATGGTTGCCAAGTATTTTGAGAGAATAGGAGACCATGCAACTAACATTGCAGAATGGGTAATATTTGCTCTTGATACGAAGGGAGGTTTTGATGAAAATGCTTCTGAACATTTGTAAAAATACTAATTTAACTGAAAAGAAATATGAATATCTGTTTCTTCTTCTTAACACCCTTGCATGGTGTGCAATCGGCTTTGTTGTATGGGCAGTTGTAAGCATATTTGCATTCAGGGGAATGGAATGGATGTTTACATTCGTTGGATATTTTGGACTTATTCCCGGCTTTATCGGAGGGGTTGTTGAGGCCTGGAGGAATGAGCGGTAACGGGACTTTTATTTATATTAAAAAAGGCATAGAATATAGGCAGAGGTGATTGTTATGAAATTTGCTATGAAACACGGAGGCTTATGTTCTATGTCTTTTGTTTTGCGTATATGTTCATGTGTTGTATTCTTGTGTACATGGGTGGCGTTTCTTTGCGCGTGTGAGGGTAATGCAAGCAAAATCAGTAACACAGGTGTTGAGGAAAGCACTTACGTTTTACAGTCTGGTATTGGAACAGATGCAGCCACTTCTTTAGAGGGACAGCCAGTGATGAGAAAAGGTTATAATCCACAGATGGATTTTGCTTATGATGAGCATGATGATGTAGATATTGACGAGAATTATGTTGGCAGCTTATGCGGTGAAGCCACAAAAGAACTTGAAACAATGTTCGGACCAGCAGAATTCTATGTGACAGCAGAAAGTAACGAAGATGACAGTTACACAATCGATGTGTATTATAATGAAAAAGCTGCGTCATTTTCAGATGATGAGGTGGAACAGATAAGAATGTATATTAATCAGGAATACAAAGAAGTGAGACTGTCAGAGATTAATATACAGGGCTGGTAGTTGTAAATTAAGCCAGCTTATGTTATATTAATTGAGGCGTTGAATTGGGGACACCACTTTTCAAGACCAGCAGACAGGATTATATGAATGAATCATGTCAGCGAACATACAACAGGCGTCGGTAATAAAAGATTTCCGGCGTGTTTATATTATGATTTTAAAGGCAGAATCAGCTGGAAAGCGGTTCTGCCTTTTTTGCGCGAGCAGCGATGAGAGAAGGCATGGAAAGTTCACAGTCGTGCTTGCACGAGCTGTGAACTTTATATGGGTTCTCGAGGAGCGCCGCGACAATGCCAGAATGAAATTCTGGCATATGAGCTGCTCGCGAAGCAATGAGCCGTGCAAGCTGGAATGTGCTTGCACAAATTCCAGCTTATACGGCGAATGCCCATAATGAACAACGAAGGGAAAGGAGAGTCTATGGTACAGATTAACGGAGAGCAGGTTGAAGCTTCAAAGGTTGTGGGGAAAACACTTCTTGCTTATGTAACAGAGGCAGGGTATGACCCTGTAGGCATTGTGATTGAGAAGAATATGGAAATAATTCACAGGGAAGACTTTGACAAGGTTAATATTGCTGATGAAGATGTGATTGAGATATTGCATTTTGTTGGCGGCGGACAGTTTTAATATGAGTTTAGTTTGAGAGCAGGGAGTCTGGCTGCTTATAAGCAATGTCAGAGCGGTTAATAATAGGCAAAGACCTACTCAATTACAGAATTTGAAATTGAGTAGGTTAATATTTGGCAGGGAAATATTAAGAAACCTACAAGGCGTGAGAAAATCAAGATTTAGTAGGCTTTTGTGATAGCTGACAGCCTATAAAAGCGAGATAAACAAGGTATTTATAGGTCGTATTAAAACATGAGAGTAAAGAAAGACCTATAAGAAGCTTTATAAGAGTTTGATTAGTAGGTTTTCTGAAAATAAGAGAGCTGACGCGAACCTACTAAAAGACAGAAAAATACATTTTTTATAGGTTTTCTAGCGGTAAGAGGACAAATTCAATCAGCAATTACAAGATTGAGAACATAAAAGAGAGGCAGGACAGACTATAGGTGCAGGAAGTATTGCCAGAAAAAGAACAGTCATCAGAAACATAATAAAAAAGATAACAGGAGGAAGCAAAGATGGAAAATAAGGCACAGGACAAGAAAGAAGATAAGTTAATATTAGGAGGACATGAGTTCAACAGCAGATTCATATTAGGTTCAGGAAAGTACAATGTGAATCTTATTAAGGCGGCAGTTGAGCAGGGCGGTGCTGAAATTATCACACTTGCTCTTAGACGTGCCAATACAGAGAATAAAGAGAATATTCTTGATTTCATACCGAAGGGAGTAACTCTTCTTCCTAATACTTCAGGAGCAAGAAATGCAGAGGAAGCGGTAAGAATTGCGAGACTCAGCCGTGAGATGGGATGTGGAGATTTTGTAAAGATTGAGATTATGCATGATGCAAAGTATCTTCTCCCAGATAACTATGAGACAGTGAAAGCAACAGAAATACTTGCTAAGGAAGGATTTGTTGTAATGCCATACATGTATCCTGATCTGAATGTGGCAAGAGATTTACAGAATGCCGGAGCTGCCTGCGTTATGCCGCTTGCCTCACCGATTGGAAGCAATAACGGACTTTCAACCAAAGCATTTATACAGATACTTATTGATGAGATTGATCTGCCAATTATCGTGGATGCAGGAATTGGCAAGCCTTCGCAGGCATGTGAGGCAATGGAGATGGGAGCTGCTGCGGTTATGGCTAATACAGCGATTGCGACCGCAGGAAATGTTCCGGCAATGGCAGAGGCGTTTAAGAAGGCTATAGAGGCAGGAAGAAGCGCATATCTTACAGGAATGGGAAGAGTTCTTGCAAGAGGTGGAAGTGCATCTGACCCATTGACAGGATTCTTACGTTAAATGTGGAGAGCAATCCCAAAGGTGAATTGCAAGAGATACTGGCGGGATAATTTCAGTGGAAGCATAACTTCGGGGAAGTATTGCTTGACGAAATATGAGAATATAATAGAAAAGAAGGCAGAATAATGAACGAAGAAAATCAGGTATATTTTATAGATAGTGACCAGCTTCCACCGGCTGCGTTAGAGAGAAAACATAAGTTAGAGCAGGACCCGTCATTCAGGACAGATTACATGAAGTATCTTGATGACATGGAAATAATTGATTCAGATATTAAGGATAAAGTCTTAAAGGCAATGGATGAGTATGATTATGATTCATACACAGCTGCAGATGTTGAGAGGGCATTAAGCAAAGATACCTGCAATATTGAGGATTTTAAGGCATTGCTTTCGCCAGCTGCAGCACCATACTTAGAGCAGATGGCAAGAAAAGCAGAGAATGAAACTAAGAAACATTTTGGCAATACAGTGTACATATTCACACCAATATATATAGCCAATTATTGCCAGAATTACTGCATATACTGTGGCTTCAACTGCTACAATAACATTCACAGAAAGAAACTTTCATTTGAGGAAATTGAGCATGAGATGAAAGTTATTGCAGATACAGGAATGGAAGAAATACTGATACTGACAGGAGAGAGCAGAAAATATTCAGACGTTGAATACATTGGCGAATCAGTTAAGATTGCAAGAAAATATTTCAAGAATATCGGAATTGAGATATATCCTGTAAATGTGGATGAATACCGCTATCTTCATGAGTGTGGTGTTGATTATGTGACAGTATTCCAGGAGACATACAATCCTGTCAAATATGAGACATTACATTTGTTAGGACATAAGAGAGTATGGCCATACAGATTCGATGCACAGGAAAGAGCGCTTATGGCAGGTATGAGAGGTGCAGGCTTTTCAGCATTGTTAGGACTTGATGATTTCAGAAAAGACGCACTGGCAACGGCACTGCATGTATATTATCTTAACAGAAAATACCCTCATGCTGAGCTGAGCCTTAGCTGTCCGAGACTCCGTCCGATAATCAACAATGATAAGATTAATCCAAGAGATGTTGGTGAAAAGCAGCTATGTCAGGTACTTTGTGCGTACAGATTATTCCTGCCATTTGTTGGTATAACAGTTTCAAGCCGTGAGAGCGCAAGTTTTAGAAATGGTATAACCAAGATATGTGCCACTAAAGTTTCAGCGGGTGTTTCAACAGGAATCGGCGACCATGAATCTAAATATACAGGAAAAGAAGATGGTGATGCCGGAGATGAACAGTTTGAAATTAATGATAACCGTTCATTTGACAGAATGTATAAGGATATGGAGGATGGCGGGCTTCAGCCAGTCGTGAATGAATACATTTATGTATAGAAAATATATATGTATAACGAACAGACATCTGGTGAGCGGCAGCGGGGGCGCAGAGTGTACCATGGAGGAGTACATTACGCAGCTAGAAAAATGTGTGGCATTGCACCCATATGCCATGATACTTCGTGAAAAGGACATGGACAGGAAGGACTACAGAGAACTTGCCAGACGCATACAGGTAATGTGCAAGGAAGCTTCTGTTAAAATGTTTGTTCATAGTGATATCAGTGCGGCAGAATATGCAGGCTGTGGAAATGTACATTTTTCAATGGAACATTTTAAACAAATGTGTGATGAACAGGCAGATGTGATAAAGAGGCTTGATTGTGTGAGTGTATCGTGCCACAGTATGGAAGAGGCAGTGAATGCTGTTCGTGCAGGAGCAGACCAGGTTGTGCTTGGAACAATATTTGAGACACAGTGTAAACCGGGGAAGATTGGGGCAGGACTTAGTTTTCTTAAAGAAGTGTGTAGAGCGGCTCATACTGTTAACACGACAGTGAAAGTGTTTGCGATTGGAGGAATTAAGCCTGATAATATCGATAAAGTGCTTGAAGCCGGCGCAGATGGCGGATGTATGATGTCATGGTTTATGCAACATAATTAATATAATAGACAAAGAAAAACTTCTGTGATATAATTTCGCGGAAGTTTTTCTTTTTTTAAACTTATTTAAACTTCATTTCGTATAATAATATATAGAACTAAAGAAAGGGCAGAAAATTATATGAAAGACATGTTAAGACTAGGTAATAATGATAGAAAAAAATATATAATTATAAGCGCGACTGCAGTCTTAGTTATAGCGTTAATAACTGTTTCGATAATAGCTGTGCAATTAAAGCATAGTAAGAATAAAAAGAAAAATGTGGAAGAAACAACTGTGCATACAATGATGGTGCAGGAAACTACAGTGCAAGAGACTACAGAAGAGGATACAACGCAGGAAGAGAGTGCAGAAGTAGTAGACAGGGAAGTGGTTGAAGAATTTTTTGAAAATGAGATATCAACAGAAAATGAGGAGGCATTTGAACTTCCGCCAAGGCAGCTTACGGACGAGTTTATCCCATATGATGGACAGAAGAGAGAAATAACATGCTATGGGGATAGTATGATGGCTGGAGCAGGAAGTACAACTGAAGGAAAAGTAAATGGCATTGATATATATGGGTGGACTACACCTGTTACAATAGAAAATATGACTAACATACCAACACATAATCTTGGAGGGTCAGGAGAAGATTCCAGTTATATTACTTTCCGTGCTGGCGGAACTAAAGTGTATATAGACAGGGATATTACAATAAGTGAGACTGACTCAGCAATAGCACGTATTATAGATGAAGATGGAAATGTGTTTAAAGCGGATGATTATAGTGGATACGGATTTGATTATGATCCTTATCCAGGAGATATGTATATAAATGGTTATTTATGTGATGTTGATAATGCAGAAGATGGATATGTAAGTATAAAGCTTACAAAGGGATATGCGGCATATGATAATAGGGCAGATTATAGCGTTGTTATATATGAAAGTGACACTGCTACATATTCAAGACAGGGAGCAGATATAAAAGCAGAGAGTGATATAGTAACAGAATATGACACAGTGATAAAAGAAACAGAGTCACAAACATCTGGTGAAAAACCAATGGAGAAACCAACAGAAAATGTGACCGAAAAACCAACGGAGAAACCAACAGATACTTCTGGTATGGAAAAAGTTACAATTTCTGGCGGAACACAGGCAATGACAAGGGCATCACAGGAAAGAAGTGCCAAAGATATATTGATACTCGAAATGGGAAGTAATGGCGGCTGGGAAAATGATTATCAGCAGCTTATTCTTCAATATGATGATATAATACTTAATTCCGGATGCAAATATTATATAGTACTCGGCGATACGGACGATCCGGCTGATTCTGCAGATGTTAATCAGGGAGAGTATGGAGAAGATGGTAATTATGTGGGAATCGGTGATACATCATGGGAAGCAGCGTTAAGACTTGCATATGGAGACCATTTTTTTAATACAAGAACATATATGATACAGAATGGATTAAGTGACTGCGGACTTGATACAACAACAGATGACCTTGAGAATTTCAAGAAAGGTAATATATCTGAACAATTAAGATATGACTGGACACATTTTAACTGTTATGGATATTATTCAAAGGGAATTGGTGTATACAAGAAAGGCGTAGAACTAGGATACTGGAGTTAGAATTTTACAAGAACTATACATGAATATGATTACACCTTTTACATGAAATGGTTATTATAAATGTGCATTGAAGGGGTGGACAGCCAAAAGACGGGGATGGCTGTGATTCCCTGACATGTAAGCCTATTAACCATGAATGAAGAAAGGTGGTAATCATATGGAAGTAGCTATAAACAACATAGACAAGGTGAGAAAGTTTGTAGATATTGTATCAAGATTTGACTGCGACATTGATTTAGTGAGCGGACATACAATGGTAGATGCGAAGTCGATACTTGGAATATTTAGTCTTAACATTATGAAGCCAATGACGATGATTATTCATGATGATGAGGATAAGGCGCAGATAATAAGAAACAGCCTTAAAGCATTCGCAGCGTAAGCTGCTTTTTTTATGCCTTGAGTTTTTATTACAATTACTTTACATATGTTTTACATAACCCCGATAGTGGATTTTACATACCAGTGTGACAATAAAATTATTGCCGAAGAAAAGATGTGGTTAAAAGAAAAAATGAGGAATGATATGAAATTCACAGAAATTAAGAAAAAGTTTTTGGACTATTTTCGGGAAAAGGAGAACGGGGCAATGAGCATAAACACTAAAGAAACAACACAGAGAGGATGTTACACAAACAGGGAGTTATCATGGCTTGCATTTAATGAGAGAGTATTAAATGAAGCAGCTAATCCTAAAGTTCCACTTGCGGAAAGACTTACATTTGCATCGATATACCAGACTAATCTGGATGAATTCTTTATGGTGCGCGTGGGAACGCTTATGATGCAGATGCAGCTTCAGGAAAAGGAAAGAGACAATAAAACAGGAATGACAAGTGAAGAGCAGGTAAAAGCTATTCTTGATAAGGTGAGTGAGCTTGAGAAGAAAAAGGGCAGAGTGTATGAACAGCTTATGGGAGAACTTGAGACAGCCGGGATAAGAATAATTAATTTTAATAAGCTGTCTAATGATGAAGGTGCAATGCTGGAGGAATATTTTGATATGCATATAGCACCATTTCTCTCGCCTATGATAATAGGGCAGCAGCAGCCATTTCCATTTCTTGCAAATAAGCAGTTATATGCAATTGTGCTTATGAAGACTAAGAAGGGTAAGAATAAAATAGGAATAGTACCTTGTTCAAACAGTGTATTTAAGAGACTTATAGAAATTCCTACAAGACCAGGAACATTTATGCTTTCTGAAGAATTGATTCTGCATTTTGTATCAAAGCTGTATGAGAAGTATGAAATACAGGAAAAATCAGTTATGAGAGTTATCAGAAATGCAGATATAGATGCTGGTTCATTTGATGACGAGGACCTTGATTACAGAAATATGATGGAACATATGGTTAAGCAGAGAAACAGGCTTAATCCGGTATGTGTACAGTTAAATAGAGAAATAAACGACAAAGCAAAGAAAAAGCTTACAGATTATCTTGAAATAGGTGCAAAACACCTGATTGAAGAGAGAACTCCACTGGATATGTCATTTGTATTCCAGCTGCAGAACGTGTTAAAGAATAAGCCTGAGCTCTTTTATAAAAAAAGAGTTCCACAGCCAAGTAAAGAAATCAGTATGAATGAAAAGATAATTCCACAGATTGAGAAGAAGGATGTTGTTCTTTCATACCCATTTGAGAGTATGAGGCCATTCATATCTATGTTAGAGGAAGCAGCCAGTGACCCGACTGTTGTATCAATTAAGATGACTCTTTACAGAGTTGCTGACAGAAGTAAGATAGTTGAAACTCTTATTGAAGCGGCTGAAAATGGAAAAGAGGTTATTGTTCTTGTGGAGCTGAGAGCCAGATTTGATGAGGCTAATAATATTGAGATGTCTAAGAGACTTGAGGAGGCTGGATGCCAGCTTTTATATGGTCTGGGTGATTATAAGGTACATTCAAAGTTATGCCTTATAACACGTTCGGTTAATAATACATTTTCATATATAACACAGATAGGAACAGGCAATTATAATGAAAAGACCTCAAGATTATATACAGATCTGTCACTTATTACAGCTAATCAGGAGATAGGTGCGGATGCGGCTGCGGTATTTGCAGCCTTGCAGAAGGGTGAGACAGTAGATGATTCTAACCAGCTTCTTGTTGCACCAAATTGCCTGCAGAACAGAATTCTTTCAATGATAGATGAGCAGATTGATAAGGTAAAGAACGGTGAAGAGGGATATGTTGGAGTTAAGATTAATTCCCTTACAGACAAGCTTATTATTGAGAAGTTAATTGAAGCTTCACAGGCAGGTGTTAAAATAGATCTTGAAGTAAGAGGAATATGCTGTATAAAGCCGGGGGTTAAAGGATATACAGATAATATCCGCGTGGTAAGTGTTGTTGGACGTTTCCTTGAACATTCAAGAATATATCGTTTTGGAAGAGGAGATGACCAGAAGATATATATTGCATCGGCAGATTTTATGACAAGAAATACGACAAGACGTGTTGAGGTTGCTGCACCTGTGCTTGATAAGCATTGTCAGGAACGCATAATTCATATATTTGATCTTATTATGCAGGATGACGAGAAAGGCAAAGAGCAGAATAGTGATGGGGTATACTGTGACAGACATATCAACAATCCTAAGATTGATTCACAGGAAGCTTTATACGAAGAAAGCTATGAAGCGGCAGCCAGTGCAGATTAATTAAGAAAATGGAGGCTAACAGGTATGAAGATAGGTATGCTTACAAGTGGTGGAGACTGCCAGTCTCTTAATGCGGCAATGAGAGGTGTTGCCAAAACTTTGTATAATAATACAAAGGATGTTGAAATATACGGATTTCTTGATGGTTACAAAGGAATGATTACTAAGAATTACAAACTGATGAAAGAAGAGGATTTCAGTGGGATTCTAACAGAGGGAGGAACAATTCTTGGAACTTCCAGAACACCTTTCAAATATATCAATGAGCCTGATGAGGAAGGGCGCGATAAGGTTGCAGGCATGATTAAGACTTATAAGGATTTAAAACTCGACTGCCTGGTAATGCTTGGCGGAAACGGTTCACATAAGACTGCGGCTCTTTTATCGCAGAAGGGTTTAAATGTCGTTACTCTTCCTAAGACTATTGATAATGATATAGAAGGAACTGAGATGAGCTTTGGATTTCAGTCAGCTATAGATGTTGCGACAAGAACTATAGATGAGATTCATACAACGGCAGCCTCGCATAGCAGAGTGTTTATTGTTGAGATTATGGGACATAAAACAGGCTGGCTTACACTTCATTCAGGAATTGCGGGAGGGGCAGATATCATACTTATACCTGAAATTCCATATAATGTTGATGAGGTGTTGGATACAATCAGAAAGCGTGAAAAGCAGGGTAAGAAATTTACTATAATCGCAATGGCTGAAGGTGCAATATCAGATGAGGATGCAAAGCTGTCAAAGAAAGAGCTGAAAGAAAAGAGAAAGACATATACATTTCCATCAGTAGCATATCAGTTGAGTGACGAGCTACAGAAAAAAGCCGGACAGGAAGTAAGAGTTACAATTCCCGGACATGTACAGCGTGGAGGAATTCCAAGTGCATCAGACAGAATACTTGCAACAAGAATCGGAGTTGAGGCTGCAGGACTTATATTAAGAAAAGATTATGGCAATATGGTATGCATCAAAGATGGAAAATTCTCTAAGATACCACTTGAAGAGGTTGCAGGTAAAACAAAGATGGTTAACGTAGATAATGAACTTATAAGACAGGCTGAAAGCTTAGGCATTAGTCTTGGCAGAAAGGCATAAGTGGTATATAATACAAAGCAAATGCTTCAGGAAAGAAGGGAAATGCTTTGAAGAAATCAGACAGACTAAAGATAGTTATTCTTGGAATAACTGGATTACTTATTCTTATTGGAACCGGAATATTTATATTTATAGGACAGAGTATATGTACCATGGCTGGTGTAGGGCTTTTTGTTATTGTGTGTCTTGGAATGGTTGTTGTTGCAGGAAAGAAAGATGACCAGACAGAAACAATAGAACAGCTTAACCAGACAATATCTGAACAGAGCAGAAGAATAATGAATACAGAGGGGCAGCTTGCAAGATATAAGAGAGAACTTGCAGAGGCTACTGGTAAAAATGAAGCATAATAATTAAATATTAAGGAGAAAGTCATGTTACTAGAGATTTTAAAGGCAATTCTTTTCGGTATAGTCGAAGGAATTACAGAATGGCTGCCTATAAGCAGTACAGGGCATATGATTCTGCTTGACCAGGTAGTCAAACTTAATGTATCCGCAGATTTTTATAAGATGTTTCAGGTAGTTATCCAGCTTGGAGCAATAATGGCCGTAGTTATATTATTCTGGAATAAATTGTGGCCTTTCTATATGAAGAAGACTAAGAGTGGTAAGAAAGCAGCTTGGAAAGATGGCGCACTTGCAATGTGGATTAAGATTATAATAGCATGTATTCCGGCAGCAATTGTCGGATTGATTTTCGATGATAAGATAGATGAATTATTCTATCATCCAATCCCTGTTGCTATTGCACTTATCGTTGTAGGTATAGTTTTTATAGTTGTGGAGAATGCAAAGAAAGGCAGCAGGCCAGCAATCAGAAGTATAGGTGAGATAACTTATAAGGCAGCAATAATAATAGGTCTGTTCCAGCTTATAGCAGCAGTATTTCCAGGTACATCAAGATCAGGTGCAACAATTATCGGAGCACTCATAATCGGAGTATCAAGAAGCGTTGCGGCTGAATTTACATTTTTCCTTGCAGTACCTGTAATGTTCGGAGCAAGTCTTTTAAAGATTGCTAAATATGCTGCTGTGGGAATGGCTATGACAGGAACAGAGTGGGTTGTCCTCATTGTAGGTTGCCTTGTTGCGTTCTTTGTATCAGTATTCGTAATCAAGTTCCTTATGGGATACATCAAGAAGCATGATTTCAAGGTGTTCGGTGTGTACAGAATAATTCTTGGTATAGCAGTTATTGCACTCAGCTTTGTATTGTTTTAATTCTAATACACTTCAAGGTATGAATTGTATACATAACCGCTTGTACCATTATAATCAATAAGGGTGTAATAAGCACCAACAGATGATATAGAACCGGTAGTCCCTCCTGGCACAACTGCAAAGGAGTGGCTGCCGTTTTTGTCTTTATGCATATTGACATAGGAAGCACCTGTCACACGGTAACTTTTAAGAGCAGATGTATTGGTTATGCGTCCATTTGCAAATGTATACGATGGCTGGGCGGCTGTTTCAGGCTGTGTGTTTTGGACTTCAGTCTGAACGGTTTCTGGCTCGGAGGATTCACAGGATGTTTCAGATTCTACAGTTTCTGTCTGAGTTTCAGTCACGACGGTGGATTCCTGTTTTGTTACATCCTGAGAAGAAGCAGTTTCTTTAACTGTTACAGCAGGCGTTGTTTTAGACACAGTTTCTGAACTGATATCTTTAACAGTAACTGGCTGGGTTTCAGAATTGCTGGCAGTGTGAATGTTTTTTTCAAGACCGCCACCGCCAAAACCGATGTTTTCAAAGATGACAACTCCGGTTATAATTATTACAAGATATATACATAAAAATATTTTAACAATAAGATTATTGATTTTCATTGTGACTAAAGACCTCATATTTTCTATAATAAATTAATATTAGTTCTTTTTATGGGGCAGGTCAATAAAAAAAGTGATAATCCAGAGGTGTAAAATGAACATAATAGGTCACATTTCAACAGATTTTCCAACAAAATTTGGGATTCCAAGACAGAGTGGATTGATAGAGGAATTAAAAGGTGTCATAACATTTGAACCAGAATACAGACAACCAGAGGCTTTCAGGGGATTGGAGGATTTTTCACATATATGGGTTTTATGGCAGTTTTCCAAGTCGCAGAAGAAAACTATAGCGTCAACGGTAACTCCTCCAAGACTTGGAGGGAAAGTACGAATGGGAGTGTTTGCAACAAGGTCGCCGTTCAGACCGAATGATATTGGGCTGTCATGTGTGAAATTAGAACACATAGAATATACGGCAGATAAAGGACCGGTACTATTCGTTTCAGGGGTGGATATGGTTGATGGCACGCCGATATACGATATCAAGCCGTATGTAAAATTCACAGACTCACACCCAGAGGCAAAAGAAGGATTTACGGCAGTCACTTATAACAGAAATCTTAAAGTGATATTTCCATCAGACCTGCTTGCAATAATGCCGGAAAACAAACAGACAGCAGCGGTTAAAATATTAGAGCAGGACCCAAGACCGGCTTATGATACAGACGAGTCAAGGGCTTATGGTGTAACATTTTCAGGCTTTGATATCAGATTCAAGGTGCATGGGGATGTGCTGACTGTGTTTGAAGTGGTGGATATTGAGGCAGCTGGTGGATATAAGAAGGTAAAGTGAGCTGGTGTCAATTTCACTTGATAATCCAGCTAAAATGTGCTTTACTTATATGGACTAGGTAAACAATTAATGTTGCAATCAAGATTAAGGAGGAGCTATATGAGAGTTGGAATGGGATATGATGTTCATAAACTGGTTAAAGACCGTAAGCTTATCATGGGCGGAGTTGAGATTCCATATGAATTAGGTCTGCTTGGACACTCTGATGCAGATGTGCTTCTTCATGCCATTATGGATGCATTACTGGGTGCGGCTGCACTTGGAGATATAGGAAAGCATTTCCCGGATACAGATGACAGATACAAGGGAATATCAAGTATCAGGCTTCTGGAAGAGGTTGGAAAGAAGATAGATGAGGCTAATTATATTATAGAAAATATTGATGCTACTATTATTGCACAGAAGCCTAAGATGCGCCCATATATTGATGATATGAGAAAGAATATCGCAGATGCTTTAAAGATTGATGTTGACAGAGTCAATGTTAAGGCTACTACAGAAGAGGGACTTGGATTTACCGGAAGTGGAGAGGGTATTTCTTCACAGGCAATATGCTCACTTAATTCTGTTTCTAATTATATATACGGCGCTGCTGATATGACAAACTGTAGACCTGACTGTGGTGGTTGCATGGGCTGTCAGAACAGATAGAACTGACAATACATTTGCAGCTTTAATTCATATAATATAATTAAGAATAGAAAAGTCAGGATTAACAGATTATGAAATATAGAGATTATGTAAAGCAGGAAATAGCGGTAATAAAGGATAGAGATCCTGCTATTAAGTCGGATAAAGAGGTGTATCTTTATCCTAGTTTTAAGGCAATACTTAAATATAGAAAAGCCCATAAGTTATATCTTAAGGGTGAATATTACAAGGCAAGAAAGATTTCACAGAAAACTGCAAGACAGACAGGAATTGAGATACATCCGGGAGCACAGATTGGCGAGGGCCTTTTTATTGACCATGGACATGGAGTTGTTATCGGAGAGACAGCTATTATCGGTAACAATGTAACACTTTATCAGGGCGTTACACTTGGAGGAACAGGCAAGGAACAGGGTAAGAGACATCCTACTCTTGGAGATAATATTATGGTAGGAGCAGGAGCAAAGATTCTTGGCTCAGTTACTATAGGTGATAACTGCAAGATTGGTGCGGGTTCTGTTGTATTAAAGGATGTGCCGGCGAATTCTACGGTGGTTGGCGTTCCGGGAAGAATTGTTATTCAGGATAGCGTAAGACTGGTTGATGATTTAGACCAGATACATCTTCCGGATCCTGTTATGCAGGAGATTGAGAACTTAAAGCAGGAGAACGCAAGACTTAAGAAGAGACTTGCACACCTTGAGAACAGCGTGAATGAAAGCCGCAGTTCATATGATGATAACTAAAGTGTGATTATGAAAGGAAATCTGACATGAGGATTTATAATACTTTATCCAGAAGAAAAGAAGAGTTTAAGCCATTAGAAGAAGGTAAGGTTAAAATGTATGTCTGCGGACCTACTGTATACAACCTTATTCATATTGGTAACGCAAGACCTATGATTGTATTTGATACAGTAAGAAGATATCTTGAGTACAAGGGATATGATGTTAATTATGTATCTAACTTTACAGATGTAGACGATAAGATTATTAAGAAAGCTAATGAAGAAGGTGTATCTGCTGAGGAGATTTCAACAAGATACATTGCTGAATGTAAGAAAGATATGGAGGGTATGAATATTAAGCCTGCAACAACACATCCTCTTGCAACTCAGGAAATTGGCGGAATGATTGATATGATACAGACTCTTATTGACAAGGGTTATGCTTATGAAGTCAATGGAACTGTATATTACAGAACAAGAAAATTTGCAGAATATGGAAAGCTGTCTAAGAAAAATATTGATGACTTAGAGGCAGGGCATAGAGATGAGGCACACAGCCTTAAAGTTACAGGTGAGGATGAGAAGGAAGACCCACTTGATTTCGTTCTCTGGAAGCCTAAGAAAGAAGGAGAGCCATCATGGCCATCACCTTGGAGCGATGGAAGACCTGGCTGGCATATTGAATGTTCTGTTATGTCTAAGAAGTACCTTGCTGACGAAATCGATATCCATGCGGGAGGAGAGGATTTAATATTCCCTCACCATGAGAATGAGATTGCGCAGTCAGAGGCAGCTAATGGAGTACCATTCTCTAAGTACTGGATGCACAATGCATTTCTTAATATTGATAACAAGAAGATGTCTAAGTCTTTAGGCAATTTCTTTACAGTAAGAGATATAAGCAGGGAATACGACCTTGAAGTGTTAAGGTTCTTCATGTTAAGCGCACATTACCGTAATCCTGTTAATTTCAGCCATGACCTTATGGAATCAGCAAAGAACGGGTTAGACAGAATCTTAACTGCAGTTGATAATTTAAGACATCTGTCAGAGAATGCCAAGGATGTTCCAATGACAGAGGATGAGAAGAAGATAATAGCTTCTATAGATGACATTTATAAGAAATTCGAAGATTCAATGGACGATGATTTCAATACAGCAGACGCAATATCAGCTATATTTGAACTTGTAAAGCTTGCTAACTCTAATTCAAACTCAGATAATTCCAAGGAGTACATCGATACTCTTATGAAGAAGATTACAACTCTTACAGATATTCTTGGACTTAAGACAGATAAGAAGGAAGAAATGCTTGACGAGGATATCGAGGCACTTATTGCCGAGAGACAGCAGGCAAGAAAAGATAAGAATTTTGCAAGAGCTGATGAAATCAGAGATGAGTTATTAGCAAAGGGAATTGTTCTTAAGGATACAAGAGAGGGCGTAAGATGGAGCAGAGCCTAGATAACGACCTTGTAAAATGCATATATGAAGGTCTGGATATGAAGCATACAGAGCCTTCGCAGTTATCACCTCTTGTTCTTGCATATATCGGGGACAGCATATATGACCTTGTCATTAAGACATGGGTTATAGAGCAGGGGAATATGCAGGTTAATAAGCTTAACAAGAAAACGAGCAGTATTGTTAAGGCAGAATCCCAATCAGCCATGATAGGTGTAATAGAGCCTATGCTCAGTGAACATGAGGAAGCTGTGTATAAGAGAGGACGTAATGCAAAGTCATACACATCTGCCAAGAATGCAAGTATCGGAGATTACAGAAGAGCAACGGGTTTTGAGGCTCTTATTGGATATCTGTATCTTAGTGGGCAGTATGAGCGGATGATGGAACTGGTTAAAGCAGGACTGGAAAGCCTTGGGTTAAAGTAGAGCCGGCAAAGCGGAATCCATATCTGTAATGGATAACTGGATTCTGCTTTGTTAATATTAAGGAGAAATATATGAGATACAATGAATTAACATTTCAGGGAAGAAATGCTGTATTAGAGGCATTCCGTTCCGGTAAAACAATTGATAAGCTTTTTATTCTTGACGGCTGTCAGGATGGGCCAATAAAGAGCATTGTCAGAGAAGCAAAGAAAACAGATGCAATTATCAATTATGTTGATAAGGAAAGACTCGACAGACTTGCAGGAACAGGGCATCATCAGGGGGTTGTTGCCATTGGTGCAGCTTATGAATATGCAGAGGTTGATGATATACTTGCATCAGCTAAGGAAAAGGGAGAAGATCCATTTATATTCATTCTTGATGAGATAGAGGATCCTCACAATCTTGGCGCTATTATAAGAACTGCCAACCTTGCAGGTGCACATGGAGTTATTATTCCTAAGAGAAGAGCTGTCGGACTTACAGCAACTGTAGCCAAGACATCAGCAGGCGCGATTAATTACACACCTGTAGCCAAGGTTACTAATATTTCGCAGACAATCGAGGAACTTAAGAAGCAGGGACTCTGGTTTGTATGCGCTGATATGGGCGGAGAGACAATGTATAATCTTAACCTTAAAGGACCTATCGGCCTTGTTATAGGTAATGAGGGCAATGGAGTGAGCCGTCTTGTTAAGGATAAATGTGATTTCATTGCATCAATTCCTATGAAGGGTGACATTGATTCCTTAAATGCCTCAGTTGCAGCAGGTGTTCTTGCATACGAAATAGTCCGTCAGAGACTTAATTAGGGAGTTTTTTATGAAACATTTGGAAGAGTATCCTGATGAAGAGCTTATTGATATGTACAGGGCAGGTGATGAGCAGGCAATTGAGTACATATTTGAAAGATATAAGTATATAGTGCGAAAGAAAGCAAAGGCTATGTTTCTTGCCGGAGGAGACAGTGATGATTTAATTCAGGAGGGAATGATAGGCCTTTATAAGGCTGTCCGTGACTATGATAAGCAAAAGGATGCTTCTTTCATGACATTTGCAGGAATGTGCATAAACAGGCAGATTCTTAATGCGGTTACAGCTTCTAACAGAAAGAAGAATACACCACTTAATACATATGTTTCTTTTGATGAGCCGGTAAATCCAGAAGATGATTCTCAGGTAAAGCTGGTGGATGTACTAAAGTCTGATAAGGAACAGAATCCGGAAAGACTTTTTATTGATCAGGAAAATGCTGAAAGTTTAGAAGATAAATTATACAGTGTGTTAAGTGATTTTGAAAAAAATGTGCTGGAATTATATATGTCTGGCAAAGATTATATAGCTATTGCGCAGATGCTCGATAAGCCGCCAAAATCTATAGATAATGCTATACAAAGGATAAGGAATAAAGTTGACAAAATAACCAACCTATAATATTATGAATAGGTGTGTTAAGACACATGCTATTGTAGCTCAGGGGTAGAGCACTTCATTGGTAATGAAGAGGTCACGGGTTCAATTCCCGTCAATAGCTTAATTTAATGTTTGTGTTTTTTAAAACAGATTGGAGGACGCTATGGTAAAAGCTATTGTAGGTGCTAACTGGGGTGATGAAGGAAAGGGTAAGATTACTGATATGCTTGCCGAAGAATCAGACATCATCGTAAGATTCCAGGGAGGAGCTAATGCGGGACATACTATTATTAATGATTATGGAAAGTTCGCGCTTCATCTTTTACCTTCTGGAGTTTTCTATAACCATACAACAAGTGTCATTGGCAACGGCGTAGCTCTTAATATTCCATATCTTGTTAAGGAATTAAAGAGCCTTACAGACCGTAATGTACCAATGCCTAAGATTCTTGTATCAGACAGGGCACAGATTCTTATGCCTTATCATGTTGCATTTGATACATATGAAGAAGCAAGACTTGCTGGTAAATCATTTGGTTCTACCAAGTCAGGTATTGCTCCATTCTATTCAGATAAGTATGCTAAGATTGGTTTCCAGGTTAATGAATTATTTGGAGACGAGCAGGAACTTAAGGAAAAGATTGCCAATGTATGCACATTAAAGAATGTTATGCTTGAGCATCTCTATCATCAGCCACTTCTTAACGAAGAAGAGATATTTAATACTCTTATGGAATATAAAGAGATGGTTGAACCATATGTATGTGATACATCAGCATTTTTACATCAGGCACTTAAAGACGGAAAGAAGATTTTACTTGAAGGCCAGTTAGGTTCTCTTAAGGATACAGATCATGGTATATATCCAATGGTTACTTCATCATCAACATTAGCTCCTTATGGTGCTATTGGCGCTGGTATTCCGGCTGCATCAATTACTGATGTTGTTACAGTTGTTAAGGCGTATTCTTCAGCAGTTGGTGCCGGAGCATTTGTAAGCGAAATCTTTGGAGATGAGGCAGATGAACTCAGACGCAGAGGTGGAGACGGTGGCGAATTCGGAGCTACAACAGGACGTCCTAGAAGAATGGGATGGTTTGATGCAGTTGCTACACGTTATGGTGTAAGAATGCAGGGAACAACAGAGGTTGCTCTTACAGTTCTTGATGTACTTGGATATCTTGATGAGATTCCAATGTGCGTTGGATATGAGATAGATGGAAAGATTACTAAGGATTTCCCAACTACTCCACAGCTTGAGAAGGCTAAGCCGGTATTAAAGACTATGCCAGGCTGGAAGTCAGATATCAGAGGAATTACTAACTATGAAGAGCTTCCTGTCGAGTGCCGTAACTATATTGAGGCTATTGAGCAGGAAATTGAGGCCCCTATCACAATGGTATCTAATGGTCCTGGAAGACATGAGATTATCCACAGAAAGAGTAAATTTTCTAAATAAAAACATTTAACATTACCGTATCTGCAGTACAACAGTTTTGCAGATACGGTCTTTTTATAGGTAATTGGAGGTAAATCCCTCTCCTCACCTGAGGGGAATGTGCTTACAATAAGCACATGGATTTTGCTTCGCAAAACAAGGAGGGATATATGAAGTTTAATAAATATTTTGACCACACTAACTTAAAGCCGGAAGCGACTAAGGATGATATCCGTACATTATGTGAAGAAGCAAAAAAGTATGATTTTGCATCAGTATGTGTTAATGGAATATATACAGCATTTGCAAAAGAATGTCTTTCCGGAAGTGATGTTAAGACATGTGTTGTTGTTGGATTTCCGCTGGGAGCTATGAGTACAGACGTAAAGGCTTATGAGACTAAGAAAGCCGTAGAAGATGGTGCGGATGAGATTGATATGGTTATTCCTGTAGGACTTCTTAAAGCAGGTGAATATGATGCTGTGTATGAGGATATTAAGGCAGTAAGGGATGCATGTGCAGGAAAAGTTTTAAAGGTTATATTCGAGAACTGTCTTCTGACTGATGAGGAGAAGATTAAGGCGTGCGAACTGTCTGTTAAGGCAGGAGCTGATTATGTTAAGACTTCAACAGGATTCTCTACAGGAGGTGCAACAATAAGTGATGTTGCACTTATGAAAGCCCATGTGGAAGGAAAGTGTAAGGTTAAAGCGGCAGGCGGAATAAGAGATTACAACACAGCAGCTGCCATGATAGATGCCGGAGCTGACAGGCTTGGAACAAGCGCTACAATTAAGATTATGGAAGGAAGGCAGTAAAATTACTGCTTATTCCTTCCTGAAAGAATCTTGTATACAAGTGTCATTGCATATATTACAACAGGAAATACAATGTCTGTGAAGAGCAGACCTGTAAATACTTTATGACATGCCTCATTGTCTATGAATGCAAGTATTAAAGTAGCGATTATCATTATGCCCCAGAGTATGACTGCAGTTAATGCAGCAAATCGTTTTAATCGTTTCATGAATAAGACCTCCAATGTCAGATACTTAATAATATACATTACATTGGCATGCCGCTCAAGTTATTTATAAAAATGTTGCGTAACAGATAAAAAATGTTATAATTAAATGAGGCATGGAGGCCGATGTAACTATTAGGAAACAGAATCAATAGACAAGGAGGTATGCATATGTCAATTAATGCTTATAATGCCAGTACAATATCAGCATTGTTCGCAGGACTCAATAATTCGTCTAGTGGAACATCATTGTCATATGGCATTGATTTTACAACTTATAATTCAATAAAGAATGGCTCTTATAGCAAACTGATGAGGAAGTATTACAGCAATAAGGCTTCTGAATCAACGGATGGTGCGACTGCCAATAAGAATACCGGTAAGGTACAGAGTATTGATATACAGAAGAATAATGCGACGGTAAACAGAGACAACGCAGCATCACTTGTGGATTCAGCATCAGAACTTAAGAAGTACTCTCTGTGGTCTAAAGTTGATAAGACAGATAAAGATGGCAATACAGCTAAAGAATATGATACTGATAAGATTGCAAAGGCAGTATCTTCATTTGTTAAGAATTATAATTCTTTAGTATCATCTACAGCAGATTCTTCAAGCAGATATGTGCTTAACAGTGCATCTAATATGGTGAATTATACAAGGGTTAATGCTGATCTTCTTAAGAAGATTGGTATATCTGTCGGCTCAGATAATAAGCTGACGGTAGACGAGGATAAGTTAAAGGCTTCAGATATGGCTGTGGTTAAGTCGGTATTCAAGGATTCCGGCTCATTTGGACAGACAATATCTGCCAAGGCTTCAACTATATATGGTAATGCAGTATCACAGTTATCAGAATTATCTACTAAGAATTCTTATACATCTAATGGACTGTATTCATACTCATCTGGTTATACATACAACCAGTACACATAATTAATATTTTGAAAGGTAACAATCAGACATGGCATTATTAGAAACATGGAGAAAACTCGCATACGAGACAGAGATGGATCAGAAGAACGCTTCAGAATTCTGGGGTTCATATTTTAATCAGGAGAAGGCTATTTATGAGCAGATTCTCGCAGATTCTGATACAGTAGTTAAAGGAACTGTTAAAGAATTAGCAGAGAAGTTTGGAGTAGAAGTACTTCTTATGACAGGATTCCTTGATGGTATCAATGACAGCTTAAAGACTCCTAATCCAATTGAAACTATGGATGAGAATACAGAAGTTAGTCTCGATTATGACAAGGAAAAACTTTATTACAACATGGTAGGCTGCAAGGCTGACTGGCTTTATGAATTGCCACAGTGGGATAACCTTCTTGATGAGCAGACAAGAAAAGACCTTTACAAGAAGCAGAAGCTTTCTGGAACTGTTGTTAAGGGCAAGAAAATCGGAAGAAATGATCCGTGCCCATGCGGAAGTGGAAAGAAATATAAGCAGTGCTGTGGAAAGAATGCATAGCTTTTAAACACTAAGACCTGCCAGATAATGGCAGGTCATTTTAATGTTAAGTACAGGAATGATAAGAGGTAATTATAATGGATGCATATACAGGCTTTGCATATGTTTATGATGAGTATATGGATAATATTCCATATGAGGAATGGGGGCAGTACATGATTGCTCTCCTTAAGGAAAATGGTGTGTCATGTGATTCATCAGTGCTTGAATTGGGCTGTGGAACAGGAACTGTTACAAGAATGCTTGCTAAGGAAGGCTATGACTGTGTTGGACTTGATATGTCTGAAGATATGCTGTCTATTGCTTCCGAGAAAACATTTGAAGAGGGTTCGCAGGTTATATATACATGTCAGGATATGAGGGATTTTGAAGTGCCTTATGAAGTAGACGGTATGATAAGTATAGGGGATTCCATGAATTATATTACATCTGTTCCTGACCTTGAAAGTGTATTTGCATGTGTTAGTGAGAACCTTAAAAAAGGCGGTGTATTTATATTTGATTTAAAGACAATACATTTCTTCAGGGATATACTTGCTGAGAATACATATGCTGAGAACAGGGAAGATTCTGCATTTATATGGGACAACTATTATGATGAGGAAGAACGCAATAATGAATATGAGCTTGCTGTGTTTGTTAAGAATGAGGATGGTACATTTGACAGATTTGAAGAACAGCACTATCAGCATGGCTTTACTATAGATGAGGTTACAGGTGCAGCTAATAAGGCTGGACTTACCGTGAAAAATGTGTATAATGCATTTACTAAGGATATGCCTGACGATAAGTCGGAAAGATTATATTTTGTGATTGAGAAATAATAAGGAGATAATTATGGGTGATTATATTGTTAGAGCCACAGCGGCAGGTGGACAGGTAAGAGCATTTGCTGCTACAACTAAAGGGCTTGTTGAAGAAGCAAAAGAAAGACATAACATGAGTCCTATTGCAACTGTTGCACTTGGAAGACTTCTTACAGGTGGTGCGATGATGGGCACAATGATGAAAAATGATGCGGATATTCTTACTGTACAGATTAAGGGCAATGGTCCGATCGGGAGTATGACTGTTACAGCTAATCCTAAGGGGGAGGTTAAGGGATTTGTTGGCAATCCACAGGTTATGCTTCCGCTTAAGGATGGAAAGCTTGATATTGCAGATGCGGTAGGAATTGGTGTATTAAGCGTAATTAAGGATATTGGACTTAAAGAGCCATATGTCGGTGATACTATTCTTATTACAAGTGAGATTGCAGATGACCTTACTTATTATTTTGCTAACAGTGAGCAGGTTCCATCTTCTGTAGGACTTGGCGTTCTTATGAATAAGGATAATACTGTTGAGCAGGCTGGAGGATTTATTATCCAGCTTATGCCGGGAGCAACGGATGAATTTATAGATAAGCTTGAGGCAAGAATTAAGGAGATTAAGTCTGTTACAGCCATGCTGGAGGAAGGAATGACTCCTGAACAGATTCTGGAACATATTCTTGGGGATATGGAGCTTGAGATTCTTGATACTATACCAACAAAGTTTTACTGTAACTGTTCTAAGGACAGAGTAAGCAAGGCTGTTATCAGTGTAGGAAAAGAAGAAATCCAGAAGATGATTGATGATGGTGAGCCAATTGAGGTTAACTGTCACTTCTGTAATTCACATTATACATTTACAGTTGATGAGCTTAAGGAAATGTACGACTGCTGTACAAGATAAATCTCAGGCATATGGAGGTACACATGAATAATATTATACTTATAGGAATGCCGGGAAGCGGAAAAAGTTCGCTTGGAGTAGTACTTGCCAAGAAGATAGGATTTGGATTCATTGATTCGGATCTTGTTATTCAGCAAAGAGAGGGAATGACTCTTGAAAGAATAATTGAAAAGCACGGAGATGCAGGATTTATACAGATTGAAAATGAAGTGAATTGTTCAATCAGTCCGCACCACACGGTTATTGCAACTGGTGGGAGTGCTGTATATGGAAAAGAGGCAATGGAACATTTTAAGGATATTGGTACTGTGGTTTATCTTGAACTTCCACCGGAATCGCTCGAGGAAAGACTTGGAAGCCTTAAAGAGCGAGGCGTTGTGTCTAATGGAAAGACAACAGTGGAAGAAATATACGCAGACAGGGTTGCCTTATATAAGAAATATGCGGATATAACGCTTAATGAGCAGGGCAAACAGATAAGAGAAACTGTAGAAATGCTGTATGACATTATAATGAATAAGGATCAGTATAATTAAACAACAGGTTGAACTATATAAGAATTTGGGGTACAATAATCTTTACCTTTTAAATACGAAAACAGGAGGATAAATCATGGAAAACGAAGCTCTTTCTAAGAACTTTATTGAGCAGATTATAGATAAGGATATTGAGAGTGGCCATTGCAAGAAGGTCATTACAAGATTTCCACCAGAACCTAATGGATATCTTCATATTGGACATGCCAAGTCTATATTATTAAATTATGGACTTGCAAAGGAATATGGCGGACAGTTTAATATGAGATTTGATGATACTAATCCTACTAAGGAAAAGGTTGAATTCGTAGACTCTATTAAGGCAGATGTTGAATGGCTTGGAGCAGAGTGGAACGGAGATGTTCTGTTTGCATCAGATTATTTTCCACAGATGTATGAAGCAGCTGTAAAGCTTATCAAGAAGGGAAAAGCTTATGTAGATGATTTATCTGCTGAGGAGATTAGACAGTACAGAGGAACTCTTACTGAACCAGGTAAGGAAAGTCCTTACAGAAACCGTTCTGTAGAAGAGAATCTTCAGCTTTTTGAGGAGATGAAGGAAGGAAAATATGCAGACGGAACTAAGGTTTTACGAGCTAAGATAGATATGGCATCTCCTAATATTAATATGAGAGATCCTGTTATTTACAGAGTTGCACATATGACACACCACAGAACAGGAGATCAGTGGTGCATATATCCGATGTATGATTTTGCACATCCTATTGAGGATGCAGTAGAGGGAATTACACATTCTATATGTACACTTGAATTTGAGGATCACAGACCTCTTTATGACTGGGTTGTAATTGAGACCGGTTATAAGACATCTCCAGAGGAGAATCCTAAGCAGATTGAATTTGCAAAGTTATATCTTACTAATGTTGTAACAGGTAAGAGATATATTAAGAAGCTTGTAGAAGATGGAATTGTTGACGGATGGGATGATCCAAGACTTGTATCTATTGCAGCTTTAAGAAGAAGAGGATTTACTCCTGAAGCTATTAAGATGTTCGTTGAGCTTGTTGGTGTTACTAAGGCACAGGGTTCAGTTGAATATCCAATGCTTGAATATTGTATAAGAGAAGATTTAAAGCTTAAGGTTAAGAGAATGATGGCTGTTCTTGATCCTGTTAAGCTTGTCATTGATAATTATCCTGAAGGCCAGGTTGAATATATGGAAGTGGCTAATAATCAGGAAAATCCAGAGATGGGAACAAGAAAAGTTCCATTTACAAAGGAACTTTATATTGAGAGAGAGGATTTCATGGAAGAGCCTCCTAAGAAATATTTCAGACTTTTCCCTGGTAATGAAGTGCGTCTTATGAATGCATATTTTGTTACATGTACTGACTATGTCAAGGATGAGAATGGAAAGGTTATAGAAGTACATTGTACTTATGATCCTGAGACTAGGGGTGGAAATTTCACAGGCCGTAAGGTTAAGGGAACAATACACTGGGTTTCTGCTACAGAAGGCTGTAAAGCTGAAGTCAGATTATACGAGAATATCGTAGATGAAGAAAAGGGCGTTTATAACGAAGAAGATGGTTCTATGAATATCAATCCGAACTCTAAGATTGTTCTTACAGAGTGTTATCTTGAACCAGAGCTTATGAAAGCTGTAAGTGAAGATAAGTTCCAGTTTGTAAGAAATGGCTATTTCTGCGTTGATAATAAAGATTCAGAACCGGGTAAGCCTATATTTAACAGGATAGTTTCACTTAAGAGTTCATTCAAATTACAGAAATAGTGAGGTTATCCTGATGGAAGGTATTGGACAAAAGAAGGAAACAGATTATATTTTTGATAAGACAATCAAATGTGATGTATGTGGGAAGGAATTTAAAACAAAGCAGGTAAGAACCGGAAAAGCAAGATTTATTGGGACAGATGATATATTAAAGCCTCTATATGAAGGAATTGATACATGTAAATATGATATAATAATGTGCCCACATTGTGGCTATGCAGCCAGTTTACGTTTGTTTGGACATCATACTGAAAAACAGAGGCAGGCTGTAAGGGACAATGTGTCTTCAAGATTTACTGCAAAGGAGCCGGAAACAGAAACTTACAGCTATGAGAGAGCTGTGAAACGATGCAAGATGGCGATGCTTACAGAGATGGTGACAGGTGGCAAGATAAGTGAGAGTGCATATCTTTGCTTAAAGCTGGCGTGGATATATCGTGGGGAGATACAAGAGGCAAAGGCTAATGGAGCAGCACAAGAACGTATAAGTATGTATGAGAAATATGAAAAAGAGTATCTGGAAGATGCATACAGAGGTTTTAAACAGGCAAGAGAGACTGAATATCCTCCAATAGCGGGAATGGACGAGAATACGATAACATATCTGCTCACAAGCATTGGAATCCATTGTGGAAAGATAGATGAGGCAAGAAGATATGGTTCTGCTTTGCTTATATCCAGAACAGCCAGCATGAAGTTAAAAAACAAAACAAGAGATGTATTGGAGACTATTAAAAAGAATTAGCACTAAAGGGGCGTATAATCATTATGAACAGGGTTAAAGCTTTTGTACAGAAGATATGGACCTATGATCTGGTTCACACAGCAGTTTATTCTATTGTTCTTGAACTAATAGTTGAATGTTTTAACAGAAGAGGAATAATGGGACTTGCATTTCCATTTATGCATCCAATTATTTTTATATACAATACACTTATAATAATGACAAGCATGGCACTTGCATTATTTTTTAGGAGAAGAATGTTTGTGTATAGTGTGGTTTCTGTTTTTTGGATTGGATTGGCACTTACTAATTTTATAATACTTTCTTCAAGAAAAACGCCATTTACGGCGATGGATTTTTATCTTATAAAAGATGCTATAAAGGTTGCGGGATTATATGTGAGTGTTATACAGATTATTCTTATTGCATTACTGGTTATAGCGGTTATTGCAGGACTTGTTTTTCTGTGGCGGAAAGCCCCAAAACTTGAAGTGACAATTAAGAAAACAAAGTTTGTTGCATATGCAGCAGTACAGATGATACTTGTATTTCTTGCAGCATACGGAATGGGAATTACTCTTCTGTTTACAGGAGCTGTTGAAGGTCACTTTGGTAATCTTGCCCAGGCATATAAGAAATACGGATTCAGTCACTGCTTTGTGAGCAGTGTGCTTGACCGGGGAATTAAGAAATCAGGAGATTATTCTGAAGAATATATGGATTCACTTAAGAATGATCTTGATAATGTTGATGTTGAAGCGAGTGAAAAGACTCCTAATATTATATTTGTCCAACTGGAGTCTTTTTTTGATCCTACACATGTAAAAGGAATAACTTTATCAGAGAATCCGCTGCCTAATTATCAAAAACTTATATCTGAATGTTCTTCAGGATATCTCTCAGTTCCATGCTTTGGAGCAGGAACATGTAATACAGAGTTTGAAGTACAGACAGGAATTAATATTGATGATTTTGGACCAGGTGAATATCCATATAGAACAATTATGAAATCCAAGGTATGTGAGTCTATGGCCTATGACCTTAAGAAACTTGGTTATTCAACTCATGCAATACACAATAATGATGGAACATTCTATGATAGAAATCTGGTGTTTTCACATCTGGGATATGAAACATTTACTTCAATTGAATATATGGATGGGTTTGAAGAAACGCCTATGGGATGGGCTAAGGATTATATTCTTACAGGAGAGATTACTAAGGCACTTGATTCAACAGCTGGAACTGACTATGTGTTTACAATATCTGTACAGGGACATGGTGATTATCCATCTACACCAATGGAAGGATACACACCAGAGATTAAAGTGACTAACTTTCCAGTTGCAGAACAGCAGACATCATTTGAATATTATGTAAACCAGATTCATGAGATGGATAAGTTCATAGGTGAGCTTATACAGTCTTTATCAGAGAGAGATGAAGAAACTGTACTTGTGCTTTATGGAGATCATTTACCTACATTTGATTTTACAGATGAAATGCTTACTAACGGAGATAAATTCCAGACACAGTATGTAATCTGGAGTAACTTTGATATGGACAGACAGGAAAAGAATATTCAGGCATATCAGTTGTCTGCGTATGTAATGCAAAGACTTGGTATATCTGAGGGATATATCATGAAATATCATCAGTCAAAGCAGAAACTTCCAGAAGATGAGTATTTGAAGAATCTCAAAATTCTGGAATATGACATTCTGTATGGTAAAAAGGAAATTTATGGTGGAGAAACACCATATGAGGCTACAAATCTTAAGATGGGTATTGATGATATTGAGATAACAGATGTCTATAATTATAATGATACGGTGTTTATTGAGGGCAGCAGTTTTAACGATTACAGTTGTGTTCTGATTAACGGGAAAGAATATACCACGGAAAAGGTGAGTGACCGTCTTTTAAGAGTTAATGGTATTAATGTAAAGAAGGACGATGTAGTTGTTGTTGCACAGAAGGGCGATGATAAAGTTGAACTCAGCCGTACAACTTTTACAGTAAAGCAACAGAGTAAGAAAAACGCACAACAACAGTAAATGTGCTATCTTTAATTGACAGCGGGTACCTGAAATGGTAATATTAGTAAGGTGTTTCAAACATCAAGATTTTTTTTGGAGGTACTTGAAATGAAGGGTACAGTTAAATGGTTCAACAACCAGAAGGGTTACGGCTTTATCAGTGATGAGTCAGGAAAGGATGTATTTGTACATTACTCTGGACTTAACATGGAAGGCTTCAAGTCTTTAGAGGAAGGCGCTCAGGTTGAGTTTGATGTAACAGATGGCGCAAAGGGTCCTCAGGCTACTAACGTAACAAAATTATAATCGGTTGTTTTTCAGTGTGCCTTTTTTATATTATATATAGAAAGATATATTGTAACACAATAGGATTATGGGGGCGGTCACAATTAATATTGGACCGCCTTTTTTTGATAATATAATCTGGAGGTTTTATGGAGAATTTAAATATTAATTATGACAAGACAGTGAGTAATGCAACTGTCAGTATGATATCAGCAGGCGCAATACTTGTTATATCTGTTCTGATAGTTCTTCTTGTGTTGGTAATTAAGAGATGGAAGGGAAGATTTATACCTTTGGCATTAGGTGTTCTTTCGTATGTTGTATTTGGGTTTATGTTTTCACAGCTTTTGATGAGTGTTCTTTCGCTTATACCTAATGTTGATCAGTCATTTACGTATAATACCAATGCATATGTGGTTATATATAATATTCTGCTTGCAGCAGGGTTTGGTATTGCAAGATGGTTTACGGCAAAGATGATGACTGACAGATATAACAGAACAGGGGACGTGCTTATGGCAGGAACGGGTCTTGCAATTGGAGATACCGTTATTACTTATGCATTGTCAATGTTTACATTTTTTGTATATGCACAGGCAATATCAGCTAATGGATTAGAAAAATTCATCTCGGATATGTTTAACAGCGGAATGGCTGAGAGTGATGTAATTACATTATATACTTCAAATGTATCACAGCTGATTGATTCGCCTGCGATTTTGTGGTTTTTAATGGCTGTATCTGCGGTTCTTGATATTGCACTTAATATAATGCTGTTTATGGTTGTATATGGCGTAGTAAAGAAACAGGTTAATTATATGTATGCATATTATGCGATAATTGCACAGTTTGTTTCTAATATAATGTTCCAGTTATATAATGCATTTTCACTTACTAATATTATTGTTTTGTTTATTGTTAAGCTTGTGATTGTGGGAGGAATAGCTTTATTTATCAAGCAATTCATTATGAAGGAGATAAAATACTCAAATGACTGATGTGAAAAAAGGACTAACAGCAGATGAAGTAGAGCAGTTAACAAATGATGGCATGGTCAATGTGTCAGTTGGAAAACAATCCAAGACCATTGGCCAGATTGTTGCGGGCAATGTATTTACATATTTCAACCTGATATTTGCTGTATTTGCTGTTCTTCTGGCTTTTGTGAGGTCATATAATAATATGACATTTCTTCCAGTAATTATTTCTAATATGTTTATTGGAATAATTCAGGAGATAAGAGCTAAGAAGGTTCTTGATAAACTTACGGTGGTTAATGCACCTAAGACATCGGTTATAAGAGATGGACAATTACATACTGTAGCTTCGGAGACTCTGGTTAAGGGAGATTTGTGCGTATTTTCAGCTGGAAACCAGCTGAGTGCAGATGCAATTCTTGTTGATGGGTTTGTTCGTGTCAATGAATCATTAGTTACTGGTGAGTCTGACGAGGTTGTCAAGAATGCCGGGGATATATTACTCTCCGGCAGTTTTATTGTGTCAGGAGAATGTAAGGCTGTGCTTACAAATGTCGGTCTTGACGCATATGCAGCAAAGCTTGCAATAGAAGCAAAGGCAGGACGAAAGAAACACAAAACAGATATGATGCAATCTCTTGATAAGCTTGTTAAGACAATCGGTGTCCTTATAATACCTATAGGAGCAGGACTGTTTTTACAGAGCAGATTTGCAGTCGGGGGCTCAATAAAGAGCAGTATAGATTCAATGGTAGCCTCACTTGTCGGAATGATTCCAGAAGGGCTGTATCTGCTTGCAAGTGTTGCACTGGTTGTCAGTGTTATGAGACTTGGAAAGAAGAATGTTATTGTACATGAGATGAACTGTGTAGAAACACTGGCGAGAGTTAATGTATTGTGTGTTGATAAAACCGGAACAATAACCAGACCAGATATGTCAGTTACCCATGTTGAAATATTGGATTACACAGATGGTTACGGAAAGCATACTGATTACCATGAAACAGAGAGAATTATAAAAAATGTAGTGGCAGCAATCAGTTCTGACAATGCAACAATGGAAGCAATACATTCGTATTATGGAATTGAAGAAGAATGTGAATGTGACCAGGTATTTCCATTTTCTTCTCAGAATAAATACAGTGGTGCAAGATATGGAAAAGATGTATATCTGTTAGGCGCACCTGAATATCTGCTTCTTGATTCATATCCTGATTATAGGAATATTATTGATAAGTATTCATGCAATGGAGAGAGAATTGTCGTGTTTGGGCTGGCAAATGAGCAGATAACAGGAGAGGCTGTCACAAAGGCGATAACTCCTATGGCTTTTATAATACTTGAGAATGAGATAAGAGAAACGGCAAAAGAAACATTTGAATATTTTAAAAAGCAGGGGGTCGCAATTAAAGTTATATCTGGAGATAATCCGCTGACTGCATCAAAGGTTGCAATACGGGCAGGGATAGATGATGCCACATATTACATAGATGCGACTACACTTAAAACGGATAAGGATATAGCAGATGCGGTTCAGAAATATACTGTTTTTGGAAGAGTTATTCCGGAGCAGAAGAAAAAGATTATAGAAGCATTTAAGATGGCAGGCAATGTTGTCGCAATGACAGGTGACGGGGTCAATGATGTACTTGCATTAAAATGTGCTGACTGTAGTGTTGCAATGGCATCAGGAAGTGAGGCTGCCAGCAATGCAGCACAGATAGTTCTTCTGGACTCTGATTTTTCAAAGATGCCGGATGTTGTTGGAGAAGGAAGAAGGGTTGTCAATAATATTAAGCGTTCAGCATCGCTGTTTCTTGCAAAGAATATATTCTCAATGCTGCTTACGATATTTACACTTATATCAGTTAATCTGTATCCTTTATATCCGACCCAGTTATCATTCTTAGGAATATTTACAATAGGTGTACCGGCTTTCTTTCTGGCATTACAGCCTAATAAGAGTCTTATAAAGGGTGATTTCCTGCTAAATGTAGTACTAAAGGCGTTGCCTACAGGTCTGACGGATTTTATTGTAGTTACGATTATAACAATATATGGCAATTGCACAGGTGCACCACATGAGCAGACAGCGACTGCAGCAACACTTGTGCTTCTTACCGTGGGCATGGCAGCACTGGTAAGAGTATGTAAGCCATTCGATATAATAAGAGTATGTGTATGCGTTGCAATGGCATGCGGAATTGTATTTTCAATGATATTTTTACGCTCATTATTTGCAATGGTTGTATTAAAGGGGCTGGCACTTAATCTTACTGTTATGATGATGGTTCTGTCGCTGCCTCTGTACAGATATGTATGCAGGATGACGGCATGGCTGATAGATTTCTTTGAGAACCATAACCGTCATTTCAGACACCTGCTTAAAGGCTGATATATTAAAAATGTATTACTGCTTATTTAGAGCTTTTTCAGAGAATTCAGTTGTTACAAGGCTGCTGTAAGGAACTGGAGATTTAAGCTCACCAGCCTGCGTAAGAATGTCCTGTAAAAGATTAAAACTGTCTTCGGTGAATACAGTAGAGGTTTTCCATGTATCCTGTGATTTATATCTTTCAACAATTGCGGTTATTGTTGCAATATCGGTTTCTTTAAACTGAGGTGCAATGATGGCCGCAATTTCTGCTGATGAATGTGTATTGACATAATCAAGCCCCTTCTGTGTAGCGTTAGTGAATTTCTGGATTACATCAGGATTTTTCTTGATATAGCTTTTCTTTGCACAATATGCTGTGTAAGGAACATAGCCGCTTTCTACACCGAGCGAGGCGATAACGTGGCCTTCACCCTGCTGTTCAAGTAAAGTTGCAGAAGGCTCAAATTCAACTGTGTAATCACCTATTCCAGATGTGAATGCGGCAGAAGTTGAACCAAAATCAACATTCTGAAGGATTTCAAGGTCTGTTTCAGGGTTAATATTATTCTTTTTCAGAATATATTCAAATAACATCTGGGGCATACCGCCGGCTCTGCCGCCGATAACAGTTTTTCCTTTAAGTTCAGACCATTCAAAATTATCATTGGCTTCCCTTCCGACAAGGAAATTGCCGGCACGCTGTGTAAGTCCGGCAAAGTTGACAGCATAGTCATCAGAGCCTTCGGCATATACATAGATTGATGATTCAGAACCCATGAATCCAATATCTGCATCACCGGATATTAAGGCTGTCATTACTTTGTCAGCACCAAAACCATTAGTTACGGTAAGCTCAAGCCCTTCGTCGGCAAAATATCCATTCTCAATGGCGACATATTGTGGTGCATAGAATATAGAGTGTGTAACTTCGCAGAGAGTGATTTTTTTAACAGAATTGTCTGTTTTTTCTTTGTTGCAGGCTGTCATTGGAAATGTTGTGACCAGTATGATGGTCATAATAATAAATAATGATATATATTTGCTGAAATTCTTCAATGAAATTCTCCGTTGTAGCTGCTTTTATTGTTATAGTATTATTTTTCTGTAATTTTGTTCCACAAAAGTAATAAAAAGATTGTCATTTAATGAGAAATTATGGTATCATAATAGAAAATTACAGTGTAGATAATTTAATATCTGTATATGGAGGCGCGTTATGTTTAGAAAGAATAAAACAACAGCTAAAGCAGCGTCAGGTAATGATTTGAATACATTGCTTGATGTATTTGATAAGATAATATCTGGTGAGATATCGCATACAGGTGAATCACCGGCTGATATAACACTTTTTGAAAATCCTGAGGTTGCCAATAAGTTTAATGAAGTTGTTGAGACTTATAAGAGATTCAATAATAATTTCGTAATGAGACTTAATGAGGCTATGGAGTCAATTGGCGATAATTCATATGTAAAGAATATGATGGATGAGGTGCAGTCACAGGCTCAGGCTATTGGTGCTATGGGAGAGTCAGGACATAATCTTGAAGAATCTATTAACCACATTAATGTTGCCATGGCTGATATTAAGGACAATACTCATGAGATGCTTGCTGCTACACAGAACAGTACAGCTAATATGAATGAGAGTATTAAGGTTGTTAATGAGTCATCAGAAAAGATTTCGGATATTAACAGACAGGTACAGGAATTTCAGGACAAGATTCATAAGATTGGAGAGATTGTTGATATTGTGAAGAAGGTTGCAAGCCAGAGTAATCTGTTAGCTCTCAATGCTTCTATTGAGGCTGCAAGAGCAGGAGAGGCAGGAAAAGGTTTTGCAGTTGTTGCTGATCAGGTAAGACAGTTATCAAGCAGTACATCAGAATCTGCTGATGATATTGTTAATTATGTAAGGGAACTCAATGATGATATTGGAAGATTGGCAGTATCCATGGATGATACAACTGTTAAGCTTTCAGAAGGTAATTCAAAGGTTGAAGAATCACTTTCAGATATTGAAAGAATGAATAACCAGATGGTTGCAATTAATGATGCTGTTAACGGAATATTCGCAGATATTGATACACAGTCATCTATTACTACAGAATTTGCCAAGCAGGTAGACAGTATTGCGGCAAGCTATGATAAGTTATCTGATAACTGTATGGCTACAGGTACTCATATCTATAAGATTGGCAGATATATTGATACTGCAAGAAGTGATATGTTCAGGTCATTCTCTAATGTTACAACACAGGATATGATAAGAATATTCCAGATTGACCACTTTATCCTTATGTGGAGAGTATATAATAATGCTGTTGGATTTGAAACTCTTAAGGTTACACAGCTTAACAATCCGGATGGATGTAAGTTAGGTAAGTGGATGAAAGCACAGACAGATACGCGTATTACAGGAAGCAGACAGTTTAAGGATCTTGATGCGGCACACAGACAGATTCATAAATATGCTGTTGATTCTTGGAACGCCAAGGAGTCTGGTAATGTAGAACTTGCACTTGAATACTTCCAGAAGTGCTATGATGCATTTGGTGTATATAGTAATAAGATAGAAGAGTTCAAGAGCTATATGAGAACAATTGGTTATACTGATGAAACTGATAAAGTGACTTTCAGAAAGTAATTAAAGTGAATGGTCTCCTATGGTGAAGCATAGGAGACTTATTTTAATGTAAGAAGGAATAGAGTGGTTTAGATAATTATAAGGAGATAGCAAACAGAGTATGGAAGAATATAAAGAAAAAGCAAAGGAAATTATGGTTATAGGCCATAAAAATCCTGACACAGATTCAATATGTTCGGCAATATGTTATGCTGATTTAAAGAATAAGATAACCGGAACAGATAATTATGTGCCTAAGCGGGCGGGACATCTTAATGAGGAAACTCATTTTGTACTGAACAGATTCGGTGTAGAGGCTCCGGAATATATTAAAGATGTACGTCCACAGGTAATGAACATAGAGATAAGACACACAGAGGGAATAAATAGTGAGATTTCGGTGCGTAATGCGTGGAAACTGATGGATTCACTTAATGTTGTAACACTTCCTATAACAGAAGGCAGAAAACTTACAGGCCTTGTTTCGATTGATGACATTGCCAAATCGTATTTTGAAACATTTGATAACAGAGTATTGTCGAATGCTAAGACAAGTTTTGCTAATATTGTTGAAACACTTGGGGGAAGAGTAATTACAGGTGATGAAAGCGAGATATTTGACAAAGGAAAGATGCTTATTGCAGCGGCTAATCCTGATATGATGGAGAGCATGATTGATGAGGGGGATATTGTAATTCTTGGTAACAGATACGAATCACAGCTCTGTGCAATAGAGATGGAGGCAAAATGTCTTATAATATGTGAGGGAGCAAAGGTATCCAATACAATTGCCAAGATTGCAAAGAGCCATAACTGTATTATTATTGAAACTGATTATGATACATATACTGTTGCAAGGCTTATGAATCAGGCAATTCCGGTTGGATTCTTTATGACACCAAGAGACAGAATTGTATGTTTCAAGACAACAGATTATGTTGAAGATATTCAGGAAATTATGACTAAGAAAAGGTTCAGGGATTTCCCTATAGAGGATGAAAACGGTAATTATGTAGGAACTATTTCAAGAAGAAATCTCCTTCGTTCAGGCAGAAAGAAAGTTATTCTTGTTGATCACAATGAGAAGAACCAGGCAGTCAATGGAATTGAAGATACAGAGATTCTTGAGATAATTGACCATCACAGATTAGGACCTATACAGACAATCACACCTGTATTCTTCAGAAACCAGCCTCTTGGCTGTACGGGAACAATTATTTATAAGATGTATCAGGAGACAGGAATTAGTATAGAGCCTGTTATAGCCGGGCTGATGTGTTCGGCAATTATATCGGATACATTAATATTCAAATCTCCAACATGCACACCTGATGATATAGAAGCGGCAATGGAGCTTGCTGATATTGCAGGAATTGACCCTGAAGTGTACGGAAGACAAATGTTTGGAGCTGGAAGTAATCTTGATGAAAAGACAGACAGAGAAATATTCTATCAGGATTTTAAGAAGTTCGCAATTAATGATGTTACCGTAGGTGTGGGGCAGGTTAATGCAATGGGACCTGAGGATATAGAGAAGATAAAAGCAAAGGAAGTGCCGTTTATAGATACAGTAACAGGTGATGGTGGGCTTGATGTAGTATATTTTCTTATGACAGACATATCAACGGAATGCTCCTATGTACTGTGTTCAGGTAAAAATGCGGATACAATAATGTCACAGGCATTTGGAGTTGACAAACAGCAGGATACATATATACTAAAGAATGTTGTTTCAAGAAAGAAACAGTTCCTCCCGGCCATTATGGAAGCTATGGAGCAGTAGAGAAAATGGAGAATAGTGATGAAGGCATTACGAAAAGATGATCCCTGCTGGTGTAACAGTGGGAAAAAATATTGTGACTGTCACATGGAATTTGATAGAAAATTAGATAATTTCAAGAGAAAGTTTCATAAGGTACCACCAAGAAATATTATTAAGAATGAAGAACAGCTTGCAGGAATGAGAGAAAGCAGCAAGATTAATATTGCTGTGCTAGATTATGTTGCAGAGAATATTCATGCAGGAATGACAACTCAGGATATAGATGATTTGGTATACCAGAAAACAACCGAGATGGGTGGAATACCTGCACCACTTAATTACGAAGGATTTCCAAAGAGTGTGTGTACTTCAATTAATGAGCAGGTATGTCATGGAATACCATCTAAGAATATCCAGCTTCTTGATGGTGATATAATTAATGTTGACTGTTCAACGATATTAAACGGATATTTTTCGGATTCATCAAGAATGTTCTGTATAGGTAATGTTGCACCAGAACATAAGAAGCTGGTGGATGTTGCAAAAGAATGTGTTGAGTTAGGTCTTGCACAGGTTAAGCCATGGGGACATCTTGGAGATGTTGCGGCGGCAATAAATGAACATGCAAAGGCTAATGGATATTCAGTAGTAAGAGAAGTTGGTGGACATGGAATAGGTCTTGAATTTCACGAAACCCCATTTGTAAGTTATGTAATTAAGAAGGGAACAGGAATGGTCATGGCACCGGGCATGGTATTCACAATTGAGCCAATGATAAATGCGGGACTTCCAGACATATATATAGACGAGGGCAACAACTGGACAATATATACAGATGATGATTCGTACTCAGCACAGTGGGAAATAATGGTGCATGTGACTGAGGACGGATATGAGGTTATGAGCTACTAAAAGTTTGTGTATATTCGCAGATGAACACAAACAATAAAACAGACACAACACATCCGTCCTGACAGGACATACAACAATAAGTGAAAAGCTCCATATACTGTAGTGATACATGTATATGGAGCTTATTTTATGATGATGACACAACAGGTTCCGGCGATGTGCTATGTACCGTGGCAGCGTTGGGATGAATTATATGAGCCTTCGCGGGCAATTATGCGGGGAACTATGTTTCCTGTACTTGATAAACCATTTACAGGAGGCAGGTCATGAATTGTTGTAATAATATTAGAAATGAAAAAGCTATGATTATGAAGAATATTTATGAGCTTGGCTTTGCACTTGTTGAAACTATGCTTTATCTTGATACCCATCCGGATGATGCAGCAGCTATTGAATATTATGCAGAGATTAAGGATAAATATGTACAGTTTATGAAAAAATATTCAGATTATTATGGACCTCTCAGCATGGAATATATGGTAAATGACAACTACTGGATGTGGGTGGCAACACCTATGCCATGGGAATATAAGGGAGGTATGTAATATGTGGAATTATGAAAAGAGACTTCAGTATCCGATTAATATAAAGAATTGTAATCCTACGCTGGCAGCAATGATTATTTCGCAGTATGGTGGACCAGATGGTGAGCTTGGAGCATCAATGAGATACCTTTCACAGAGATATTCCATGCCATACAGGGAGGTTGCCGGATTGCTGACTGATATAGGCACGGAAGAACTTGGTCATCTTGAAATGGTCAGTACAATGGTTCATCAGCTTACAAGAAATCTTACAATGGAACAGATAAAAGGAACTCCGTTTGAGGCATATTATGTTGATCATACGGTTGGAGTATGGCCGCAGGCTGCAGGAGGTGTACCTTTCTGCGCAATTGAATTCCAGTCAAAGGGGGATGCAATAACTGATATTGCAGAGGATATGGCAGCCGAGCAGAAAGCAAGGAGTACTTATGATAATCTGTTAAGACTCTGCCGTGATGATCCGGATGTGTATGAACCGCTGAAGTTTTTAAGAGAAAGGGAAGTTGTGCATTTTCAGAGATTCGGAGAAGCTATGTCGATTATACAGAGCAAGCTGGATTCTAAGAACTTCTATGCATATAACCCGGAATTTAAAAAATAATAAATAGAATGATATTAATAAAATATTATGATAGAATACATTTATAAAAGACTGATTAAAGGAGTACTTATGAAAGAGAAGATATATACTATACCTGTTAATGATGCATTTTCATCAGACTGTGAATGTCCGATTTGTTCAATGTATAAGGCACTGGAGGATGATGCAGTAAGCTATACAATGGGACCTAGTTATATGGAAGATGATATAAGGGCTGTGACTGATAAAAAGGGTTTCTGTCAGAAACATTTAAAGAAAGTGTATGACTGTGAGAACAGACTTGGCTTTGCACTTGTCATGAAGACACATCTTGACAGGGTGATTAATGATATTGAAAGTCTGCAAGATGGAAAAGTGGCAGGAAAGTCTATGTTTAAGAAAGCAGATAAACCGGCTGTGACAACGTATACTGAACAGCTTGAAGGCACATGCTTTGTATGTGAAAGGATTGATAACACATTTCAGAGATATCTGGACACTATATTTCATATGTATAAGCATGATAGTGATTTCAGGGGAAAGTATAAAGCATGTAAGGGATTCTGTACGAAGCATTATGGCATATTGCTTGAGCAGGCAGCTAATTCTTTAAAGGGGGATATGTTAGATGAATTTATTAAGACAACTAACAGTCTCTATATTGAGAATATGAAGCGAGTAAGAGATGATGTTGAATGGTTTATTAATAAGTTTGACCATAAATATATTGATGAGCCATGGAAGAATGCGAAAGATTCACTGGTAAGAGCTATGATAAAGGATGGTTCTTATATAGCAGATGAACCAGGAAAAAGGAATAATACAAGATGATAAATAACAGCCCTGTGGTGTGAGATACCGCAGGGCTGTTTGCACATGTAATAATATCTGTTAATACGAAAATGTAACAGAATACATTGTATAATTGTTTCGTATGGTTGTTTTATATGAGTACGAAAGCTGTACACCGGCATTGGAAACAGCGGATTTAATATCAAGTTCGTTAGTTGTTGTGAATTCTATATGCTGGGAACGGCTTTTAATACACCTTAATATATAACGGTCAAGTTCATATTGTGTTCCTGCTGAATGAAGCTTAGCCTGAACAGGATATGTATATATATATCCATTAGCTGGATTAGTTTCGTTGAAATCAGATGTCCATGTATGATCAATTGCCATATCTGAATCAGATATATTGAAGTAACTGTGGTCAATATATTCCTGTGAGCTGCCTACCGGGTCATCCCATGTGACATCTACCTGATACCAGTCATCATCAAGCTTAACAACATTCCATATATGTTGTTCGTTACCAGCCTTTCCGGATATTGTATAATTCTCGATTCCCAACATATCCATAAATGTTTTGAAACTTTCTGTATAACCGCTGCATACAGCCTCACCATTAATCATAGCGTCATAGGCATTAAAAGTTGAACCACCATTATCAATGTACGTTATATGTGATACAAGATAATCGTGGATTGCCAGTTCATTTTCATAATCGCTTCTTGCAGGTGAGGTTACTTCGGCAAGAACTTCTATGTATTTGTTATAGAGTTCAACCTGACGGCTGTTTAACTGGGAAGTGTTTCCTGAATTAAAAGCTTTTATAATTGCATAATTATCCCAGCATTCAAATGTTACAACAAGGTTATAACCATCTTTAATTCTACGGTATTCACATTTTATCTGCTCAATTCCGCTTATTCTTGTCAGCCATTCATTGGCATCTATAAGGTCAGGGTCGGGAACAAATATGTTACATGAAGTCTGGTTATCCGACATTGCTTCTATGATGAAATTAATTATATCTTCTGTGTCAGTTGCTTTATTGTCAAATGCTGTATATGAAATCTCTGTAGAACTGTCAGAGCTGTTATCATTCGTAAACGGTAATGTGCATCCGCATAGGGATGCAAGAATTACGGCTCCGGTTAAAAGAGACGCCCAATATTTTATATGTTTCATGTGTGGTCTCCTGAAAATTCTGTTATAATCATATACGATTGTATAACGAGATAATTGCAAATGTAAAGCATATTTATGGAGGAATTTTATGTCAGATTATAAATTAAAAAATGTATGTGATTTCGACCTGGCACAGACATTGGAATGTGGTCAGTGTTTTCATTTTGTAAAGCTTGATGAAGAGGATTATGTATTGGCTGCAAAGGGGCATGTACTGCATGTGTCACAGGAGGACGATACCGTTACATTCTATGATACGGAAGAAGATGAATATGTAAATGTATGGAAAGATTATTTTGATATGGACAGGGATTATTCGGCAATTAAGAAAAAGCTGCTGGAAAAAGATGATAAGTTAAAAGATGCAATTGAAAGCATGTGGGGAGTGAGGATTCTTAATCAGGATTTTTTTGAAACTCTTATATCATTCATTATATCGCAGAATAAGCAGATACCCCATATTAAGAAGATAGTATCTGATATATCTGCAAAGTTTGGTACATATAAGGGAACATATGGCGGAGTAGATATGTATACATTTCCATCACTTGATCAGCTTGCCAATGCAAGTGAAGAGGACTTTAAAGAGTTAAAGACAGGATTCCGTGCACCTTATATTATGGATGCAATAAGAAGGAATAGGGAAGGTCAGTTTGATAAAAATGAACTTAAGAGCATGGATTATGAATCGTGCATTAAAGAACTTATGACAATAAAAGGTGTTGGAGAGAAGGTTGCCAACTGCGTAAGCCTTTTCGGACTTGGAAAGAAAGAAGCATTTCCTGTTGATGTGTGGATTAAAAGAATTATGGAGACAATGTATTTTGGCGGTGTGGACACTCCAAAGGATAAGATTGCTGCTTTTGCAAAGGAACAGTTTGGGGAACTGGGGGGATTTGCACAGCAGTATCTGTTTTATTATGGGAAATCAATAAAAATGGGTGTTAAATAATAATTATTAATAAAATCTAAAAAATATAATATATTTGAATTAGCTGTTGACAAATAAAAGCGTGAAGTGTTACATTATGTGCAGTGGTTAGCACTCGAAAAGAATGAGTGCTAACAGGAAAATGAATGCTGCCATGAAGGGTTCACTCTCATGTGAAGACAGCGGAATGGAGGAATATATAATGAAATTAGTACCATTAGGAGACAGAGTTGTTATTAAAGCATTAGTTGCAGAGGAGACTACTAAATCAGGAATTGTCCTTCCTGGACAGGCTAAGGAGAAGCCACAGCAGGCAGAGGTTATTGCTGTAGGACCTGGCGGAGTTGTTGATGGTAAGGAAGTTGTTATGCAGGTTAAGCCTGGTGATAAGGTTATTTATTCTAAGTATTCTGGAACAGAGGTTAAACTTGATGAAGATGAGAATCTCATCATTGTAAAGCAGTCTGATATTCTTGCTATCATTGAATAATTGACAATGTCAGTTGCAGATGAGGGCGGTTTGAACATATAAGAAGTATATTTATTTAGGAGGCTATTATTATGGCAAAGGAAATCAAGTACGGAATTGAAGCTAGAAAGGCTTTAGAGGAAGGTGTTAATAAGTTAGCTAATACAGTAAGAGTAACAATCGGACCTAAGGGACGTAACGTTGTTCTTGATAAGTCATATGGTGCACCACTTATCACTAACGATGGTGTTACTATTGCTAAGGATATTGAACTTGAAGATGCATTCGAGAATATGGGTGCACAGCTTGTTAAGGAAGTAGCAGCTAAGACTAATGATGTTGCAGGTGATGGTACAACAACAGCTACTGTTCTTGCACAGGCTATGATTAATGAAGGCATGAAGAACCTTGCAGCAGGCGCTAACCCAATCGTATTAAGAAAGGGAATGAAGAAGGCTACTGATTGTGCTGTTGAAGCTATCGCACATATGAGCGAAAAGGTAACAGGCAAGGATCAGATTGCTAAGGTTGCAGCTATTTCAGCAGGTGATGAAGAAGTTGGACAGATGGTAGCTGATGCTATGGAGAAGGTTTCTAACGATGGTGTTATCACAATCGAGGAATCTAAGACAATGAAGACAGAGCTTGATCTTGTAGAAGGTATGCAGTTCGACAGAGGATACATTTCAGCATATATGGCTACAGATATGGATAAGATGGAAGCAGTTCTTGATAATCCATATATCCTTATTACAGATAAGAAGATTTCTAATATTCAGGAAATTTTACCAGTTCTTGAGCAGATTGTTCAGAGTGGTTCTAAACTTCTTATTATAGCAGAGGATGTTGAGGGTGAGGCTCTTACAACACTTATTGTTAATAAGTTAAGAGGAACATTCAATGTTGTTGCTGTTAAAGCTCCTGGATATGGTGACAGAAGAAAAGAGATGCTTAAGGATATTGCAATTCTTACAGGTGGTCAGGTTATTTCTGAGGAACTTGGACTTGAACTTAAGGATACAACAATGGATATGCTTGGTAGAGCTAAGTCTGTTAAGGTTCAGAAAGAAAATACAGTTATCGTTGATGGCGAAGGTGCTAAGGAAGATATTGATGCAAGAGTTGCACAGATTAAGGCACAGCTTGAGGAGACAACTTCTGAATTTGATAAAGAGAAGTTACAGGAAAGACTTGCTAAGCTTGCAGGTGGTGTAGCTGTTATCAGAGTTGGTGCTGCAACAGAGACAGAGATGAAGGAAGCTAAGCTTCGTATGGAAGATGCTCTTAATGCAACAAGAGCTGCTGTTGAAGAAGGTGTAGTATCAGGTGGTGGTTCTGCTTACATCCATGCTTCTAAGAAGGTTGCAGAGCTTGTTAAGACACTCAGTGGAGATGAGAAGATTGGTGCCCAGATTATATTAAAGGCCCTTGAAGCTCCATTATTCCACATTGCATACAATGCAGGTCTTGAAGGCGCTGTTATCATCAATAAGGTAAGAGAGTCTGAAGTTGGTACAGGATTTGATGCATACAAGGAAGAGTATGTCAACATGATAGATGCTGGTATCCTTGATCCGGCTAAGGTTACAAGAAGTGCATTACAGAATGCTACAAGCGTTGCTTCAACACTTCTTACAACAGAATCAGTTGTTGCTAATATTAAGGAAGATGCTCCAGCTATGCCAGCAGGTGGTGCAGGCATGGGCGGAATGATGTAATTCCACAATATAATTAAAACTTACAGCCCGGTGGGTAATTTCCCGCCGGGCATATTGCTTTAAAGAAAGGTTATTGAATTATGATAGAAGGAACAGTAGAGCAGATTGTTAAAGTTACCGCTCCTAAGATTTCAATTTTTTACAGAATAATACTTGTGATTGCATGTCTGCTCGCAGCGACAACAATTGTGCAGACAGGATGGCTGGGTGTAATAGTTCTTGTTATATTTATATTTTTTACGGTATTCGTATTCGAATATTATAACGCTGAATATGAATATTCATATGTTAACGGAAGCCTCACTATAGATAAGATTATGGCTAAGTCTGTGAGAAAGAATGTGGGAAGCTTTGACCTTACAAGAGCAACTCTGGTTGCCAAAGTAAACAGTCAGGAAGCTTTGGGCAAGGCAAGGCAGCAGTTAAGGACATATAATTGTTCATCAGGAGTTGATGACCCCGGAGATATTGTAATATACACATATGACAATGACAGCAATGAGATGATAAGACTGTTTATGCTTCCGGATGATTCAATGAAAGAAGCAATTGTAAGTGCTATTGGTAACGGAGTTGCACATTTATAAAAAATGTTTGACTTTTAGTGGCAGTTTTGTTATATTCACTTGTAACATATTTATAAACTGACTAAGATGTCAGATACTTGTAGAAACATCCGGATTAATTTATTTATTCGGATTTTTTCTATATATTAAAACACAACAGAAAGCGAGGATTTTAGCAAAATGGGTAAAATTATTGGTGAAGGCATTACATTTGACGACGTACTTTTAGTTCCACAGTATTCAGAAGTAACACCTAATATGATTGACCTCTCAACACAGCTCACTAAGAATATTAAACTTAACATTCCTTTAATGAGTGCAGGTATGGACACAGTTACAGAACACAGAATGGCAATCGCAATGGCTAGACAGGGCGGTATTGGTATTATTCATAAGAATATGTCAGTAGAAGCTCAGGCAGAAGAAGTAGACAAGGTTAAGCGTTCAGAGAATGGTGTTATCACAGACCCATTTTTCTTACATCCAGATAATACATTACAGGAAGCTAATGACCTTATGGGCAAGTTCAGAATCTCCGGAGTACCTATCACAGATGATAATGGCAAGCTTGTTGGTATCATTACTAACAGAGACCTTAAGTTTGAGGAGCATTTTGAAAGACCAATCAAGGAGTGCATGACAAGCGAGAATCTTATCACTGCTCCAGTTGGAACTACTCTTGAAGAGGCTAAGAAGATATTAGGCAAGGCAAGAAAAGAGAAGCTTCCTATCGTTGATGATGATTATAAATTAAGAGGACTTATTACAATTAAGGATATCGAGAAGAGCGTTAAGTATCCATCTTCAGCACATGATTCACAGGGCAGACTTTTAGCAGGTGCTGCTGTTGGTATCACAGCTAATGTTATGGACAGAGTTCAGGCACTTGTTAATTCAAGTGTTGACTGTATTGTAATTGATTCAGCTCATGGTCATTCTAAGAATATTATTACAACTCTTAAAGATATTAAATCAGCATTCCCTGATCTTCAGGTTATTGCCGGTAATATTGCAACAGGTGCAGCTGCAAAGGCTCTCTGTGAGGCTGGTGTAGATGCTGTTAAGGTTGGTATCGGACCTGGTTCTATCTGTACAACAAGAGTTGTTGCAGGTA
>OGPS01000028.1_pt1 | contig 135793 bp, 155 predicted proteins | sample 1552931 | NCBI WGS metagenome assembly OGPS01 (sample SAMEA2580252, study PRJEB22360) | human gut metagenome | biome: human gut; feature: human-associated habitat; material: faeces | place: Denmark | collected 2008/2010 | reverse complement strand
GTACAAAAGCCTTCTAGGCTAAGAGCAAACCACCCGTTTTACGGGTGGTTATGATAAATTTGCAAATTATGTAAAATCGTTGTATAATATATTCACGCAGCCCTATTTTCTTAGTCAGCTAGCCATATTTCACAAAAAAACAATAATTAAGGAGGAATTATTATGGCAACACGGGTTAGATTTGAAGATGTTTTTCTTTGCGACGATTCTCTTAGGTCTAAGTATGAAAAAGAATGTGAGGAGTATATGAAAACCGAAGAACTTCAATTCAAAGATGAAGAAGCACGTAAATTCTGGGACAATTTGGTTGAAGCTAACTCCGAAAGCGGTTACAGTTCCTGTGTGATTTACTATGCAGAACACTGGGCAAAGTTTATGCAGTACTTTATGACTAAATATGCAGGTGTTGAGTTTACACAAATTGTTCGAGAAGCATCAGATGCTACCGGCATCAATAGAACTACTGGAAATATATTGGGTAGTACAGTAAAGCTTTTATCTCGGGTCTGGAAACATGGTGAAGAACTTCAAAAATGGTACGATAAGGAATATGGACTATGAAGGAGATGACGTTGTCAATCCTACTATGCTGATTGTTAATGCAGGTTAATACCATACATTTAAAAGAATCAATTTAAAAATAAATGTATTTATTCATGTTAAGATGGAGGATACATTTATTTTTTGGCAATCATAATCAAATTTAAAATGATGTAAATATACAAATAGTAATAGTTTAAATACTAAATATTTGGAAATAATATTTAATAATAAATTAAATATTAGGAGATGATATAAGTGAAGATTGGAATTGCTTTATCAGGTGGGGGGATTAGAGGAATTGCTCATGCAGGAGTTCTAGATGCTCTGGAGAAAAATAATATAAAAATTGATATTATAGGTGGTACAAGCTGTGGTGCGATTATAGCGTCATTATACGCTATGGGATATTCACCATACCACATATATATATTATTTAAAAGATATGCGAAAAAAATTGCTAAAATGAATTCAGCTCCAATATTATCAGGAATTAAAAATATAATTTGGAATAAAAAGATTTCAATAACAGGATTAAGAAATGGAAAAAATATTGAAGAAATATATAATGAATATGCCACAAGAAAAGGAATAAAATCTATTTCACAAATAAAAATGCCAATAGTTATTCCAACAGTAGATATAACAGAATCAAAAGAATATATTTTTACAAATAATATTCCACAAAATGCTACAAATAAGAATCAATATATTACGGATATATCTGTTGGAAAAGCTATTAGAGCAAGTAGTAGTTTTCCAGCTTTCTTTAGTCCATGTAGAGTTGAAAAACATGCATTTATGGATGGAGGAGCAATGGATAATATTCCAGTTAGAGAAGTAAAAAAGCAAGGAGCAGATAAGGTTATTGCAGTTAAGTTTGATGCAGACCAGATTGATGAAGAAAGTAATATAATGGATATTGTTATGAAAACAATCGACATAATGGGAAGCAAAATTTCAGAAGAAAGTTTAGAAATGAGTGATTATATACTAAATGTATATACAGACAAGGTAGGTCTCTTAGATGTAGAAAAACTAGACAAATGTTATAAATATGGATATGATAGTGTAATGAATAGAATTGATGATATTAAAAAGAAATTAGAAATATAATTGTACATTAAAAGAAAGATGTGTTATAATGATAAAAATTTATAAAAATGAAAAAATATTTATAATAAAAATAAGAAATTTACATTAAGGGATAAAAATGGAGAAGGTAAGAAAAGTTAAATTAACGGCAACTCAAAGTTTAGTATTAGGTTTTATAATACTAATTTTAATTGGGACTTTTTTATTAATGTTACCAATTAGTAATAATGATGGAAAAGCATTAAATTTTTTAGATAGTATGTTTATGGCAACAACATCAGTTTGTGTTAATGGATTGACCACGGTGGTACCATGTACACAATTTTCTTTTTTCGGTAAAACTGTAATTATGATATTAATTGAAATTGGTGGTTTGCGGATTTATGAGCTTTATTGCTCTTGTACTTATGTTTATGGGGAAAAAAATAAATTTATCAGATAGAATGATTATTAGAGAAGCTTTAAATCAAAATACTATGGGCGGATTAGTGAAATTGATAAAAGGAATATTTGTATTTACAATCTGTTTTCAAACTATTGGTGCAATATTACTTAGCATAAGATTTATTCCACAGTATGGAGTAAGACTTGGAATTTATTATTCAATATTTCATTCGATTTCAGCTTTTTGTAATGCAGGAGTTGATATTTTAGGAAATAATAGCTTTATAAATTATTCGCATGACTATTATATTAATATTGTACTAATGATATTAATTATAATAGGTGGGTTAGGATTTACTGTATGGAATGATATATTTAGAGCAATAAATTTAGCTATAAAAAGAAAGTTTAGCCCAATAAGAATATGGAGAGAGTTATCAATACATACAAAATTAGTTCTAATTACTACTATAATATTGTTAATTTTAGGAGCTATATTAACATTTGGATTTGAAAAGAATAATGTTAATTTAGGCAAAGATGACACAATAGGGCAAAGAATATTAAAGTCATGTTTTTATTCTACTACATTAAGGACAGCTGGATTTACAACGATAAATACAAAAGTGCTTACAACAGCTACAAAATTTATTTCTATAATTTTTATGTTTATAGGAGGTTCACCAGCAAGTACAGCAGGAGGAATAAAGAACATAACAGTAGCAATTATTCTACTAATGGTTGCAAGTTTTGTAAAAGGTAACAATGAAACAGTAGTATTCAAAAGAAAAATTCCTTTTAGAATTATAAAAAGAGCTATTGCTATTTTCTCGATAAGTATTTGTATTGTTTTGGTTGCGATTATTTTATTAATTATAACTGAAAACTTGTATATGGAACAAAGATATAATATGATTGCTGAAAATATTAATTTTATTGATATTGTTTATGAGGTTTTTTCATCGTTCGGAACAGCAGGACTCACATTAGATACAACAAAAAAACTTAGTGTATTAGGAAGAATAATAATTATGATTTTAATGTTTATAGGAAGACTTGGACCAATTACAATTTCAATAGCACTATTTAACAAAAATAATAAAAACAAACATATAAATTATCCAGAATGCGACATTTTGGTAGGGTAGAAAGGAAATAAAATGAAAAAATTAAATATAATTATATTAGGACTTAAAACATTTGGACAAAGTATAGTAAAACAATTATATAAATATAATTGTGATGTTTTAGCAATAGATAAAGATATAGATAGAGTTGAAGATGTAGCTGAATATGTATCAGAGGCAATTCAAATGGATATAAGAGATGTATCAGAATTTAAAAAACTAACCTTAAATACTTTTGATGTAGGAGTAATTACAATAGATGATATAGGTAGTAGTATTATGGCTACAATGTTATTTGAAGAAGCTGGAATAGAAAAAATAATAGTTAAATCTACCAGTGACTTGCATAAAAAAATTCTAGAAAAAATGGGAGTAAAATATATAGTTTCCCCAGACAAAGAAATGGGAATAAGACTTGCCAAAAGTATAATGGATATAAATATAGTAGAGAAAATTAAGGCATCAAAAGACTATGATATTGTAGAAATAAACGTAAAGAGAAAGTGGATTGGAAAAACTTTAGAGGAGTTAGACTTTAGAAGTAAATATGGAATGAACGTTATAGGTGTAAAAAAATCTAATTCTGAAGTTAAAATATCTCCTGAAAAAGAATATACAATAGAAGAGGGAGATAGATTAGCTGTAATTGAAAATAAGAACGTAAATAATGAAGCGGATATATAGAAAATATAAAAATGGAGGAATTTAATGAAAAAGAAAATAATATTATTAGCGATATGTTGCTTAATAGGTATATTATCCACTATTTTATCGGGATGTACTATGGTAAAAGAAAGTGATAAAAGTTTTAATATTGTTACATCTTTTTATCCAATTTATATTATGACAGATAATATAGTACAAGATGCAGAAAATGTTAAACTTAGTAATATGACAGATACAAATGTTGGTTGCCTTCACAATTATACTTTACAACCGACAGATTTGAAAAAAGTGCAAAATGCTAATGTCTTTATTGAAAATGGATTAGAAATTGAAAGCTTTCACGATAGACTAATAAAGTCTTTTAATAACTTATATGTAATTGATTCTTCAAAAAATATAAGCAATTTGATAAAAGATGATGAAGAAATTAATGGTCATACTTGGACAAGTATAGAAAACTACATAAAACAAGTAGAAAAAATAAAGGACGAGCTAAAAGAAAAAAATCCGGAAAATAGTAAGATTTATGAAGAAAATACTCGAGAATATAAAAATAAATTATTAAGCTTAAAAGAAAGATACAACCAGGAATTATCTGAATTAAAAGGGAAAAAGGTAGTATCATTAAATGAATCTTTTGCGTACCTACTAAGAGATTTACAATTAGATGTAACTCAAATTCATACAGATCATGAAGAAAGTACAATTTCAGCTGAAAAATTAAAAACAATAATTCAAAAAATGAAACAAGATGATATTAGAATTATAATTATTGATAAAAATGACGATGAAAAAAATGCACAAACACTTAAAAACGAAACAGGAGCAATAATTTATAAATTAGATTCAGGACTTACTGGAAATTTAGATAAAAATGCTTATATAGAAACAATGTTGCACAATTTAGAGGTTTTAAAACAAATGATTTAGAATTTTTTTTGATTATTAATAATAAATATGCTGGTTAAAAATTAAAATATACGATATAATACCATACGTTAAAGAATAAGAAGTAGGTGAAAATAAAATGGAAAAAGAAAATCATTGTGGACTTCATTGTACTAAAATTAATAATATTAGTGTGACAATTGGAAAACAACACATATTAGAAAATATCAATATTCATATACATTGTGGAGAATTGACAGTAATTATTGGAAAAAATGGTGCTGGAAAAAGTACATTATTAAAAGCAATATTAGGAGAGGTTAAACATACTGGCGATATTACTTTCTTAGATATGAAGGAAAATAAAAAGAAAAAAATAAAAATAGGGTATGTACCTCAAAGTATAAATGTTGAGAGAAATATGCCAACTAGTGTATATGATATGTTTGCATCATATATATCAGATAAACCAGTATGGTTACATAAAGATAAAAAAACTTATAAAGAAATTAAAGAGCATTTAAAGTTATTTGGAGCAGATACTTTAATAGATAAAGGAATAGGCAATTTATCAGGAGGAGAACTGCAAAGAGTTTTACTTGCAGTTGCAACAAAACCAATTCCTAATCTATTAATACTAGATGAGCCAGTTTCAGGTATAGATGCAAATGGAATAAAAGACTTTTATGAAATTGTTAATGAATTAAAGAAAAAATATGATATGTCGATTATTTTAGTATCACATGATTTAGATCTTGTAAAACAATATGCAGATAAGGTAATATTATTGGACAAAAAGATTATAAAAGAGGGCACTCCAGAAAATGTATATAATAGTTTTGAATTTAAAAAAGTATTTGGAGTAAAATAAGAAATAAAAAATAGAGAAATATAATAATAGATACAAAAGGGGAAAAAATGATAAATTTACTATTATGTGGAAATAAAAAGGTATTTGATGGGGCACTTTCACAGCTTATATCAATTACAAACAGAACAAATGAAACAATAAATTGTTATATATTTACTATGAATCTTGAAAGAATAAGTACAGAGTTTACAGCAATAACAGATGAGCAGATTCAATTTTTGAACAATGTGGTTAAATCTAAAAAAATAGAAAATAGTGTTATAAAAGTTGATGTTACAGATTTATATGAAAAGGAATTTTATAAATGTGCAAATGAAGATGCATATTGCACTCCTTATACTCTTCTTAGACTGCTTGCTGATATGGTCCCTGTAGTTCCAGAGAAAATTTTATATTTAGATATAGATATAATGGTTGCTGATGATATATCAAAATTATATAATATTGATATAACTGAATATGAATATGCAGCAGTAAAAGAAAAGTATGGATGCTGGTTAATAAGACCAGATTATATAAATGCTGGTATGTTATTATTAAATATAAAGAAAATAAAACAAACCAAGCTTTTGGAGAAGGCAAGAGAGCTAATAAAAAACAAAAAGATGTTATTTGCTGACCAGGATGCATTATATTGGTCAACTAAAAGAAAGTTAATATTGCCAAGAATTTATAATGAACAATCAAAATTCAACAAAAAGGATACAATAATATGTCATTTTTGCAAAAGACTTATGTTTTTGCCATATCCGCATACCGAAAATTATAAGCAATGGCAAGTAGATGAAATTCACAAATATCTTAAATGTTATTATTTTGATAAAGATTTAGAAGAATATCTAAAATTAAAAGAACAATATAAATTAGAAAAAGGAGTAAATAATAATGAATGACAGCAATAAAGGTATACCAATATTTTTTGCGGTAGATGATGGATATATACCATTTTTAGCAGTAACACTTCAATCATTAGTAGATAATTCATCAAGTAGCAATCAATATTCAATAAAAATTCTTCATACAAATGTTAACGAAGAAAATAAAAGAAAAATCAGTAAATATCAAAGAGAAAATATTGATATAGAATTTGTAAACTTAAATTGTTATGTAGAGAAAGTAAAAGATAAACTGTTTACACGTGATTATTATACAAATACTACATATTTTAGATTGTTTATACCTGAATTATATCCACAATATGAGAAAGCTTTATATTTAGATAGCGATACTGTGGTATTAGCAGATATTGCCGAATTGTATAATACTGATATTGGAGAGAATTTAGTGGCTGCAGCTCAAGAAGGTGTAATACAAAATATTAAAGTATATCAAGATTATGTAGAAAAAGTGGTAGGGCTTGCAAGTTATAAAAGATTTTTTAATGCAGGAGTTCTACTAATGAATTTAAATGAGCTTAGGAGGTTCCAATTTCAGGAGAAAATTTTGTATTTACTTAGCACTGTAAAATATTCAGTTATACAAGATGAGGACTACTTAAATAGAATGTGCAAGGGTAGAGTTAAGTTTGTAGATTCAACTTGGAATAAGATGCCAATTGACATCGACAATGTGAAAATAGAAGATATTAAATTAATTCATTTTAATTATGTGTATAAACCATGGCATTTTGACAATGTATTATATGGTGAAATATTTTGGGAGTATGCCCAAAAAACTGAGTTTATAAATGATATAAAATTTATAAAAGAAAATTATACTGAGGAAAAGAAAAATAGAGACATAGAATCAGATAAAAATCTTAGACTTCTTGCACAAAAGGAATGTGATTGTGTAGGAGATGATAGACAATATAGGCCAACATTTGAAACTACTAAAAGTGAGATAGAAAAATCTAAAGAAAGGCTAGAAATTTTAGAGAAAATAAAAAAACTTGAATTAGAGGGAAAATTTGATATTGACGCTGAAAATGATCCACCAACTATTGTACTTACACCAGAAAACGTTGATTATTTAAAGAAAAAAACAAGTAGTAAAATAAAAAACAAAGTAGCCAATAAGGTTGGAGAAAAATTTCTAAAAGATTTATTAAAAAATAATAAGTTAATTATAAAAGAAGTAAATGGAATAGAAAATTTGCAAAATCTAGAATCGGGAGCAGTAATAACATGCAACCATTTTAACCCATTTGATTCTTTTTCTATAGAAAGAGTGTTTAGATCATCAGGACAAGCTAAAACCAAAAAATTATATAAAGTTATTAGAGAAGGAAATTACACAAACTTTCCTGGATTATATGGCTTTTTCTTTAGAAATTGCGATACATTACCACTTAGTTCAAATAAAAGAACGATGATTGAATTTATGAAAGCTGTCGATATTATTTTGCAAAGAGGAGATTTTATATTAATATATCCAGAACAAAGTTTATGGTGGAATTATAAAAAACCAAAGCCACTAAAAAATGGAGCGTTTAAATTTGCTACAAGAAATAATGTTCCAGTTATTCCAATATTTATAACAATGCAAGATAGTAATATAATTGGAGAAGATGGATTTTTTGTACAAGAATATATAATAAATATTGAAAAGCCAATATATCCCAATGAAAAATTATCAGAAAGAGAAAATACAACAATTATGAGAGATAGAAATTATGAAATTTGGAAGAATATTTACGAAGACTTTTATAAAGTACCACTACAATATACTACTATAAATGAAGAAAAATAAGGAAAGTTTATTTATGAATAAAAAAAAGACTATTTATTATAAAGATGAATTAAATGATGAGTTTTCAAAGGCAAAAATCACCCCAAGAAAAATAGATGAAAATTATGTATATATCCATAAAAATCCATTTTGGAATATAACATCATATATTTTGCAAAACATATTAAGCATGCCTATAAAAATATTATATTCAAAAATTAAATTTAGAATCAAATATGTAGGCAAAGAAAAATTAAAAAAATATAAAAAAGAGGGATATTTTATATATGTAAATCATACACAGGCTTTTGCTGATACATTTTTACCAAGTATTGCAAATTATCCTAAAAGAAATTTCTTTATAGTTAACCCAGAAAATGTTTCTATAAAATTTTTAGGAAATAGTGTTCAAATGTTAGGTGCAATTCCAATACCTGCAAATAAAAAGGCAATGAGTAATTTTTTAAAAGCAGTAAAAAATAGAGTTGATAAAGGATATTCAGTTACTATATATCCAGAAGCACATATATGGCCATATTATACGAAAATTAGAAACTTCAGATCGGTTTCATTCAAATATCCGATACAATTTTCAAAACCAGCATTTTGTATGACAAACACATATCAAAGTTATGGAAAAGATAATAACAAAATTAGAATTATAACATATATCGATGGACCTTTTTTCCCCAATAAGAATATTCCTCTAAAAGACCAAAAACAGGACTTACGTAATAGAATTTATGAGTGCATGGTAAAAAGAAGTGAAAACAGCAATATTGAATATATTAAATATGAAAAGGCTATGTAAAATAACAATAAAAAAGAAGGTAATAAGATTTTTTAAATATTATTACCTTCTTTTAAAATAAAATTAATAAATCTATTGTTTTTTTATTTTAGGTTTTGCTATTAAAGAAGCAATATATCCAAAAAATACAGCTGCAGCAATTCCACCAGCAGAAGCTTTTACACCTCCGACAAAAGCTCCAAGTAATCCTGATTTTTGTACTTCCTCAATAGCTCCTTTGGCTAAGTTTGCACCAAAACCTGTTAAAGGTACAGTTGCACCAGCACCTGCAAAATCAATTAGATATTTATATATACCAAGACCACCTAAAATAGCACCTACTGTAACAAATACAACTAGTATTCTAGCTGGTGTAAGTTTTGTTTTATCAATTAGAATTTGACCTATTATACAAATTAGACCTCCTACAATAAAACATCTAACTAATTGCATCCAATCTATACTTTGAATAAAATCCATTTTTTTCCTCCTATTTTACATTTCTATACTAATAGCATGAGCAATTCCAGGAATACTTTCTCCTTGTTGGGTGCTTGTTGAATTCATTAAAGCACCAGTTGCTATTAATAATATTTTTTTCATTTTTCTATCTTTTAATTGTTTAAAAAAGTAACCAGAGAAAATTGTTCCAAGACATGCACAACCAGAGCCACCAGAATGTGTATCTTGTGTTTCTTTATCAAACATTAAAACTCCGGCAGTCATTATAATTGGATTTTATATTATAGCCTTTCTTTTCGGCAAGTTCTATTAATATTTCTTTTCCGACATGACCTAAATCTCCAGTTATAATTGCATCATAATAACTTGGTTTTCTTCCAGTATCTTGAAAGTGAGTAATTAGGGTATCTAGGGCAGCAGGTGCCATTGCAGCGCCGCATATTATTTGCATCTTTTATTCCCATATCAGTTATTTTGCCGAGGAGTAATGTTAGTAATAAAAGGTCCTGTGCCAGATGAAGTTAAAATTGTTGCACCTGCACCAGTTACTGTCCACTGAGAAGTTGGTGGTCTTTGATTTCCAAGTTCCAAAGGAAAACGAAATTGTTTTTCAGCACTACAAAAGTGGCTAGAAGTAGCACATAACACATTTTTAGCTGCGCCTGATTCAACAAAAACACTTCCTAAGCACATGCTCTCCACGAAAGTTGAACAAGCTCCAAATACTCCAAAGAATGGAATATTAATTTCGCGAAGTCCAAAACTTGAAGATATACATTGATTTAATAAATCCCCTGCAAAACAGTAATCAATCATTTCTGAAGGAATTTTTGACTTAGAAATAACTGTATTTACTGTTTCTTTTATTATTTTACTCTCTGCTTTTTCCCATGTTTTCTCTCCCCAAAACTCATCTTCTAGACATTGGTCAAAGTACTTTGCCATCGGACCTTGAGCTTCTTTAGGTCCAACAATAGATGCTGCTTCCAAAATTGTTGGCGGAGCATCGAATTTTATTGTTTGTGAACCGATTTTTTCCAAAATAAATCCTCCTTTATCTATTTTTTATAAACGAATTTATGCTAGTGCTATTTAAAGAATGTAGCAATTATTCCTATAATAACTGAAGCAGAAATTCCAAATACCAATACAGGACCTGCTACCGTAAACATTTTTCCGCCAACTCCCATTACATATCCTTCTGATTTATATTCAATTGCAGGTGATACAATTGAGTTTGCAAAACCTGTAATTGGTATTAAAGAGCCAGCACCAGCAAATTTTCCTATTTTATTGAAGATGTTTAGCCCAGTTAATATTGCTGCAATTCCAATTAGTATTATTGAAACTATAGTTGAACTACTTGTTTGATCTAATCCTTTGTATTTGCAAAAATCCATTATAATTTGTCCAATTGAACAAATTAATCCTCCAACCCAAAAGGCATTAAAACAGTTTTTTAGTATTGGAGAGTTTGGGGATTTTTGATCTACATAGTTACTATACATTGTTTTTGTTTCTAATGGATCCATTATACTTTACCTCCTATTTGTTTCTATCCCTATCTAATGTAAATGTTATGTCTAAGTCTACATAGTATTTTTCTATTTTCTTGCCGCTTATCTTTGCTCTTTGTTCTATAATTTTTACACTAGATAAATAGTCTATTGTTTTTGATGCTTCTTCGATTGTTTTGGTTATTGCATCCTTCCATGATGTGGTAGATGAACCAGTTATAATTATATGTTTTTCCATAAGATTACCTCCATTTGTTTTTTATCTTAGTTTTCCATAAATTTGTGAAATTATACAATTTTTTTATTTGCATCTATATTGTGTGAAAATGATATATTAAAATTATTGAAGCAAACAAGAAAACAAACAAATTTTTGTAAAAAGTATTGCAAAATTTAAAATTTGTGTTAGAATAGTTAAAAGTTTATGAGAAAGGATTTTGATTATTTTTATAATCTGGTAAAAAATTATGTTTGCATATATTAAAGGTAAATTAGAATATAAAATGATAGGGTATGTAATTGTTGATGTTAATGGAATTGGATATAAAGTTTTTATGTCTGAATCTGCAATCGATAAATTAGGAAATGTTGGCGAAATTATTAAAATACATACATATGTAAAAGTAAGAGAGGATGATGTTAGTATTTTTGGCTTTAATTCTGCTGAGGAATTAAGTATGTTTGAATTACTAATTTCCGTTAGTGGTATTGGTGCAAAAACTGCACTTGGAATGCTTGCTACACTTGAACCTTCTAAATTTGCATTAGCTGTTATAACCAATGATTTAAAAACTTTAACTAAAATTCCAGGTGTTGGTGCAAAGTCTGCACAAAGAATTGTTCTAGAGTTAAAGGATAAGTTAAAAACAACCCAAGCTGTAGATAGTAAAGCAAATGAAGTTATCAATAATGATATTGAAGAAAATAATAAATTAGAAGATGCAATATCTGCTTTACAAGTGCTTGGTTATAATAGAAAAGAAATTGAAAAAGTTTTTGAAAAAATAGAAATTAATAATCTCTCAGTAGAAGAACTAATAAAAAAAGGTTTACAAATCTTAGGAATGTAGGTGATTTTAAATGGATTTATCTGAACCGTTAGCATATAGAATGAGACCACAGACTTTAGATGAGTATGTGGGACAAGAACACATTTTAGGAAAAGACAAAATTTTATATAGAACAATAAAAGCAGATAGGTTGTCTAGTATTATTTTGTGGGGACCACCAGGTTGCGGTAAAACATCTCTTGCAAGAGTTATTAGCCAAACTACAAAATACAAATTTACAAGAATTAATGCTGTTACTGCAGGAATCAGTGATATAAAAAAGGCAATCGAAGATGCTAAAAATATATTTTTGAATCCAAGTGGAAGATGTATTTTATTTATAGATGAAATTCATAGATTTAATAAATTACAACAAGATGCGCTTCTTCCATATGTTGAAAATGGAACTGTAATTTTAATTGGCGCAACTACAGAAAATCCTTATTTTGAAGTAAATAAAGCTCTAATTTCAAGGTCTATGGTATTTAAACTTGAACCTCTTAATGCAGAAAATATTTTTAGAATATTAAAAAGATCTTTAATTAGTAAAAATGGACTTGGAAATTATAAAATAAAAATTGAAGATGAAACGATTAGAAAAATTGCTGAGGTTTCAAATGGAGATGTAAGAACAGCTTTAAATGGATTAGAAGTGGCAGTGTTAACAACGCGGAATGCAAGAAGATGGATATATTCATATTACTAATGAAATTGCGGCAGATAGTATTAGAAGCAGAAAAGCTGTTTTTGATAAAAATGGTGACAGTCATTATGATAATATTAGTGCTTTTATAAAGTCAATGCGTGGAAGTGATCCTGATGCTACTATTTTTTACCTTGCAAGAGCATTAAATGGTGGAGAAGATCCTATGTTTTTAGCAAGAAGAATTGTTATTTGTGCATCAGAAGACGTAGGAATGGCAAATCCAAATGCACTTGTTGTTGCAACTTCTGCTATGCAAGCTGTAAATATGGTTGGTATGCCTGAAGCAAGAATTATTTTATCTGAAGCGGCAGTATATGTTGCAACATCTAAAAAATCTAACGCAACCTATGTTGGAATAAATAAAGCGCTAGAAGATGTAAAAACAAAAGATACAGGTGAAGTTCCAATGCATATCAGAAATGCACCAGCAGAAGGAATGGAAAAACACGGATATGGAGTTGGTTATAAATATCCACATGACTATCCAGAACATATGGTAGAGCAACAATATTTACCAGATAAGATGCTTGGAACTAAGTATTATATTGAAGATATATAATGATTGAAAAATTAAATTAATAAATAAGTTACTAGTTATCTTTTTGAATTATACCATAGAGACTAATGTAATCTATTGTATACAAATAAGTGTAATATATTTGTTTTAAGATAACTAGTAATAATAATTTAAAATTCATATTTAGTTAGTAGTAACATTATCAATAATGTCTTTACATTCTTTCCAATTTGCAACCTTAATAAAATCATAGTCTTTTTCTAAATGATGTAATATTTTTTTCGTATTATCTGTCGAGTTTAAGTCTGTTACAATTATATTAGAAAGATAATCTTCACTACCATATAAAAATCTAAATAATAAAGAACGCATAAATACTTCAATTTTATTTTCTTGATTTTTTACAGCAACAATCAAATAAATTCCGTCTGATTTTAAATTCGTATATGTATATAAATTAATTATTGTTCTAATAATTTCAAATAAGCCATATAAAGCTAATATCCATAGTAGGCTATTTAATATAAAATTAACCATAATAACGCCTCCCACAATAGTATATGTAAAAAAAACATTTATGTTACGAACATGAATAGACATTTTTAAAATAATAATATATAATATAAAAAATGTTTAAGAGATATAAATTTTTAATTATTGTAGATTGAAATTGTATATTAAATTTACAATAAGGATTAAAAAATATAAGAAATAAGAGGATGTAAAAGATTGGAACTAAAAGGAGAATTAACAGAGATAATTTATCAAAATGAAGTAAATAGTTATACAATAGCAGTTCTTGAAACAGATGAAGAAGAATTTACAATTGTAGGTTATTTACCATTTATTCATATTGGAGATAATTTGAGTCTAATTGGAAAATTTGTTACACATCAAGAATACGGAAGACAATTTAGAATAGATACATTTGAAAAAATAATGCCACAATCACTAAGTAGTTTAGAAAGATATTTAGGAAATGGTGCAATAAAAGGAATTGGCCCAGCTACTGCAAAAAAAATTGTAGATAAGTTTGGAGAACAAACTATAGCTATATTTAAATTTGAACCAACAAAACTAGCTCAAATAAAAGGAATTACTGAAGCTAAAGCAATTCGGAATGGCTGAAGAATTTAATGAAAATTGGGAATTATGGCAAATTGTAGGATTTTTAGAAAAGTTCGGAATAGGTGCGCAAAATGCAAAAAATGTATATAAAGAACTAGGAACAAATGCAATAGAAGAAATACAGGCAAATCCTTATATATTAATTGATGTAGCAAATCATGTAGATTTTAAGCAAATTGATAAAATTGCTATGGATATAGGAATCGAATATAACAATGAAAAAAGAATTAAAAGTGGAATAAAATATGCACTTATAAGAGCAACATATAATGGGCATTGTAGAGTTTCAGAAGAAGATTTGTATAAATTTGTTAATAGTCTTCTAGGAGTAAATGAAGAAGAAATAGAAAATAGTTTAATAGATTTAAAAGTAAAAGAAGAAATTGTTATAGATAAAAAAGATGATAAATCATGGGTGTACTTATCTTATTATTATAAAGCAGAAGAAACTGTTGCTGAAAAGCTATGTTTGTTAGATAATGCTAAGAATATAAAAAAAATTAGTTCATTTGATAAAGAATTAAAAAAGATAGAAAAAGAAACTAATATTTTCTTATCAGATAAACAAAAAGAAGCTATAGAAGCTGTAAATGATAATAATGTATGTGTTATTACTGGGGGACCTGGCACTCGGAAAAACAACAATTATAAAATTAATAATTGAACTATATAAAAAGAATGGAAAGAAAACAGTTTTATGTGCTCCAACCGGAAGAGCAGCTAAAAGAATGACTATTGTAACTAATCAAGAAGCAATGACTTTACATAGATTATTAGAAATAGGAAAAATTGAAGAAGAGGGAAAGATGACAAATATCAATTATGATGTAACACCTATAGATGCAGATGTTATTATTATAGATGAAATGTCAATGGTGGATTTGTTTTTAATGAGCTATGTGGTTAAGGCTGTGTATCTAGGAACAAAGCTTGTACTTGTGGGAGATGTAAATCAATTACCATCAGTTGGACCAGGAAGCATTTTAAGTGATATTATAAATTCTAAAAAAATTACAACAATAACATTAAATAAAATATTTAGACAAGCTGCAGAAAGTAAAATAATTATAAATAGCCATAGAGTTAATAGCGGGGAATATTTTATAAAAAAAGATGAAATAAATGAAACTACAAAAGAGGATTTTTTCTATATTCAAGAAGTAGATCAGCAAAAAATTTTAGAGCAAGTTATATCTTTATGTAATGGAAGATTAAAAAAGTATGGAAATTACGACTTTTTTAAGAATATACAAGTTATTACTCCTACAAAAAAAGGCATTTTAGGAACTAAAGAGTTAAATAAGGTTTTACAAGATAAATTAAACCCCAAAAAAGAAGGAGTTCCTGAAAAAATAAGTATGGGAACAATATATAGAGTTGGCGATAGAGTAATGCAAATTAAGAATAATTACGATATTTTCTGGGAGAAAAAAGAACCTGAATATGAAACAGGAGCAGGAGTATTTAATGGAGAAATAGGAACAATTACTTACATTGATGACACTGAAAAAAAAATAAAAATTCAGTTTGATGATTACAAGACATCATGGTATCCATACCAAGATTTAGAACAAATAGAACATGCATATGCAATTACAGTACATAAAGCACAGCGGAAGTGAATTTGACGTAGTTATTATGCCTATTGCACAGGCTTCGCCAATATTATTAACTAGAAATTTACTTTATACTGGTATGACTAGAGCAAAAAAAATGTTAATAATTGTTGGAAATTCTAACATTATAAATTATATGATTCAAAATGAAGATATAAAAAAGAGAAACACCGGTTTAGAAGAAAAGTTATTAAAAAATTAAGTATAGGGGCGCGAGATAGGAGAAAAAATGAAAATCTTAACACGTGTTCTTGATTTAATCTTTCCACCGATATGCGGATTTTGTGGAAAACTAAACACTAAATATATATGTAACGAATGTGAAAGAATAGTGAATTTAGAAGCAATTAATAAAATTGATAGTTATAATAAAAATTATAATAGGCATTTATATATTTTTAAATATGAGGGAATTATTAGAGAGAAAATTATAGACTATAAATTTAATAATAAAGTTTATTTATATAGAACTTTTACAGAAGCTGTTTTGAAGAATAAAGAAAATATAAAATTTATAGAACAGTACGATTTTTTAATTCCGGTACCAATTCATAAAGAAAGAAAAAAAGTTAGAGGATATAATCAAAGCGAATTAATAGCAAGAATTTTAGCTGATGAAATAGGAAAGATAAAATTACAAGTCGATATTTTAAAAAAAGATAAAAATATTGTTGCACAAAGTACATTAGATAAAAAGCAGAGGAGCGAAAACATAAAAGGTGTATACAAAGTAATAAATAAGCAAAAAATAATAGATAGAAAGATCTTACTATTAGATGATATTTATACTACAGGAAGTACAGCAAATGAATGTAGTAAAGTTTTAAAAGAAGCGGGGTGTAAAGAGGTAGGAATAATTACTATAGCAAAAGATTGACAAAGCATAAAAAGTTATATATAGAATGATAAAATTCTTAGAAAATAATAAATAAAGAAAGAGGTATTTGTATGAATAAGAATAAAATAGTAAAAAATTTAATGATTATATTATTAGGAGTTACATTATTTGTTTTAACAGGATGTACAGCTAGCAGTAACAAGGTTGAAACGGAAAATAAGGGCGAAAATAAAGTGGAAAATCAAATAATGAAGGAGTCTAATAATAGCAGTATAAATGAAAATAATACAAATGATATAAATGGTACAACAGATAATACAACAAAAGCTACAAATAATGTAAGTAACACAGATAAAAATATTTCTCAAACTTCTAATGAAGAAACAGTAAAGAAAGTATGGCTTGAAGAGTTAAAATCAGAGTCAGAGTTACAATCTGAAATACCTACTAAATTACTTGATTATAGAGTAGATTCAGTAACGATTGTTGATTTTGAGGAAATAAAAAAGAATATAGATGGCATTGAAGAATATTATCCTGGGGCTAAAAAAAGTGACATTTTTGCAACTATTACATATTCAGTAAAACCAGATGCATTATCAAAGCAATACTGGCTAGCTGGTAATGGAACAGATAAAGGGGAATGGATAGAAGATAAATTAGTTAATGTATGGTTAAAAGAACAGAACGGAAAATATAGTGTTGAAAGCTCAGGAACAGGTTGGTAATCTATATAAAATAATAATTGCTATTTTATAGTAGCATTAAAGTGAGGAATGCACATAAAATATTATGTGCATTTACAAAATTAAAAATTTTGCATAATTTTTTCCTAAATTGTAATAATAAAATTATAAAATGAAAAACAAGGAGGGAAGAAATGAAAGCAACTGGAGTAGTTAGAAGAATTGATGATTTAGGAAGAGTAGTTATACCAAAGGAAATAAGAAGAACCCTAAGAATAAAAGAAGGAGACCCTTTAGAAATATTTACAGATAAAGAAGGAGAAGTAATATTAAAAAAATATTCTCCTATAGGGGAACTTTCAGAGTTTGCAACCGAATATGCTGAAACCCTTGCAAAAACAACAGGTCATATTGCTTGTATAACAGATAAAGATACTGTAATTGCAGTTTCAGGAGGTTCAAAAAAAGAATATCTAGAACAAGGGATTAGCGAAGAATTAGAAAAAATAATGGACGAAAAAGAAAATTATAATAGTAAAGAAAATAACGATACTGCAATTCCAATTACAAAAAATGATAATAATGAAAGAAAAAATAATGCGCAAGTAGTATATCCAATAATTGCAGATGGAGATGCAATTGGTACTGTAATTTTATTATCCAAAGATGCTAAAACTAAGATGTCTGAAGTGGAGCAAAAGGTAGTTCAATCAGCAGCAAGTTTTTTAGCAACACAAATGGAAATATAAATTTTATGGAAAAAATGGACAAAAATTAAAAGAATACTTGAAAAGTATTCTTTTTTGATATACAATAGCAATGGTTGTTTAAAACCAAAAAAGATGTTTTTAAGCATCGGAATGGAGGAATTTTATTATGTCAGTTAAAGTGGCTATTAATGGATTTGGGCGTATAGGACGTCTAGCATTTAGACAAATGTTTGGAGCAGAAGGGTATGAAGTTGTTGCAATAAACGATTTAACAAGTCCTAAAATGTTAGCTCATTTATTAAAATATGACTCTGCACAAGGAAGATACGAAAAAGCAGATACTGTAGTTGCAGGAGAAAATTCTATAACAGTTGATGGAAAAGAAATAAAAATATATGCAGAAGCAGATGCAAAAAATCTTCCTTGGGGAGAAATTGGAGTAGATGTTGTTTTAGAATGTACAGGATTCTATACATCAAAAGCAAAAGCGCAAGCTCATATTGAAGCAGGAGCAAAAAAAGTTGTTATATCAGCACCAGCAGGTAACGATTTACCAACAGTAGTATTTGGTGTTAATGAAAAAATATTAACTAAAGATGATACTATAATATCAGCAGCATCTTGTACAACAAATTGCTTGGCACCAATGGCAAATGCATTAAATAAGTTTGCACCAATTCAATCAGGAATCATGTCTACAATACATGCTTATACAGGAGATCAAATGCTTCTTGATGGACCACACAGAAAAGGAGATTTAAGAAGAGCTAGAGCAGCAGCTTGCAGTATAGTTCCAAATTCAACAGGAGCTGCAAAAGCAATTGGATTAGTTATTCCAGAATTAAACGGAAAACTAATAGGATCAGCACAAAGAGTTCCTGTACCAACAGGTTCAACAACTATATTAACAGCAGTTGTTAAAGGAAAAGATATAACAGTAGAAGCAATAAATGAAGCTATGAAAGAAGCATCAAATGAATCATTTGGATATACAGATGAATTATTGGTTTCTTCAGATATAATTGGAATAAGATTTGGTTCTTTATTCGATAGTACACAAACAATGGTAACAAAAATATCAGAAGATTTATATCAAGTACAAGTTGTAGCTTGGTATGATAATGAAAATTCATATACAAGCCAAATGGTAAGAACAATAAAATATTTTGCAGAGCTTGCATAAATAAATTTTAGGGCAGACCCTGAAAAAGTCTGCTCTTAACACATTATGCATAATTTTGCATGCATAAATTTGTACTAAAATGAGTACGAATTAAGGAGGATAGTGTTATGAATAAAAAGACAGTAAGAGATATAAATGTGGAAGGTAAAAAAGTACTTGTAAGATGTGACTTTAATGTACCAATAGATGAAAATGGAAAAATAACAGATAATAGAAGAATTGTAGGTGCATTAGATACTATTAAATATCTTATGGATAAAAATGCAAAAGTAATTCTTTGCTCACATTTAGGAAGACCAAAGGGAGAATATAAAAAAGAATTTTCTTTAGAGCCGGTTGCAAAAGAACTATCTAGATTATTAGAAAAAGAAGTAAAACTTGCAAGTGATATTGTAGGGAATAGTGCAAAATCTTTAGTAGCCAACATGAAAGAGGGAGATATAGTTTTACTTGAAAATGTTCGTTTCGACCCAAGAGAAGAAAAAAATGATGAAGAATTTTCAAAAGAACTTGCATCACTTGCTGAAGTTTTTGTAAATGATGCGTTTGGAACAGCACATAGAGCTCATAGTTCAACAACAGGAGTAGCTAGCTTTTTGCCAGCAGTTTCAGGTTTTTTAATAGAAAAAGAATTAAAATTCTTAGGTTCAAGTTTGGAAAATCCAGAAAGACCATTTGTTGCTATTTTAGGTGGAAAAAAGGTATCAGATAAGATTGGAGTTATAAATAGCTTACTTGAAAAAGTAGATACATTAATGATTGGTGGAGCAATGGCATATACTTTCTTTAAGGCACAAGGATATAATGTTGGAAACTCAATTTGTGAACTTGACAAATTGGATTTGGCAAATAGCCTTATTGAAAAAGCTAAAGAAAAAAATGTAAAATTAATGTTGCCAATAGATACAAAAATAGGAAGAGAATTTAAAAAAGATACAGAAAGCAAAACTGTGGCATGGACAGATATTCCAGATGGTTGGGAAGGATTTGACATTGGAGAAAAAACAATTGAAATGTACAAAGAAGAATTAAAAAAGGCAAAGACAATTATATGGAATGGACCAGTTGGATTATTTGAATTTGATCAATTTGCGATTGGAACAAATGAAATTGCAAATCTTTTAGCAACACTTGATGCAAAAACAATTATAGGTGGAGGAGATTCAGCAGCAGCTGTTGAAAAAGCAGGTCTTTCTGATAAAATGACACATATTTCAACAGGTGGAGGAGCTTCACTTGAGTTTTTAGAAGGCAAGAAATTACCAGGAATTGAATGTTTAATGGATAAATAAAAATATTGGGGGTAATTTTATGAGAAAAAAGGTAATTGCAGGAAATTGGAAGATGAATATGCTTCCAGATCAAACAATAAGATTTATTGACGAACTAGCACCTTTGGTTAAAGATACAAAAAATGAAGTGATTTTATGTGTACCTTATACAGATTTATTTTATGCATTATTAACCGCACAAAATACAAATATAAAAATTGGTGCACAAAATATGCATTGGGAAGAAAATGGTGCATATACTGGTGAAGTTTCTGGAAAAATGCTTAAATCAATTGGAGTAGAATATGTAATAATAGGTCATTCCGAAAGAAGAGCATATTTCGGTGAAACGGACGAAACTGTAAATAAAAAAATAAAAGCAGCTTTTGCAAATGAATTAAAACCAATAGTTTGTGTTGGTGAGTCTTTACAAGAAAAAGAAGATGGAAAAACAGAAGAAATAATAACATCTCAAACACGCTTAGCACTAGATGGACTTAATCATGAACAAGTAAAAAATACAATTATTGCTTATGAACCAATTTGGGCAATTGGAACAGGAAAAACGGCAACATCAGAAGACGCAAATAATAGTATTAAAGCTATAAGAGGACAAATAGAAAAGATATATGGAAAAGATGTTGCAGATGAAGTTATAATTCAATATGGCGGTAGTGTAAAATCTGCAAATGCACAAGAATTATTTATGACATCAGATATTGATGGGGCATTAGTTGGTGGAGCAAGTCTAAAAACAGAAGAATTCGAAAAAATAGTAAACTACGAAAGATAATAAATGAATTAATCAATATATAGAAAAAAGGATGGTAAAATTAAAATGAATAAAAAACTTACAATGCTAATGATATTAGATGGGTTTGGTATAAATGATAATGAAAAAGGAAATGCAGTTAAACTTGCTAATACCCCTAACATTGATAGACTAATGAAAACATGTCCAACAACTGAAGTTTATACAAGTGGACTTAATGTTGGACTTCCAGATGGACAGATGGGAAATTCAGAAGTTGGTCATACTAATATTGGAGCTGGAAGAATTGTTTATCAAGAATTAACTAGAATAACAAAATCAATTGAAGATGGAGATTTCTTTAGTATACCAGAGTTTGTAGAAGCTATTGAAAATTGTAAAAAGAATAATTCAAAATTGCATATTATGGGACTTTTATCAGATGGAGGAGTTCACAGTCATATAAGACATCTTTTTGCTTTATTAGAACTTGCAAAAAGAAGAGATTTTGAAGATGTATATGTTCACTGTTTTTTAGATGGAAGAGATACACCACCTGCATCTGCTGAAGGTTATATTATGCAATTAGAAGAAAAGATGAAAGAAAAGGAAGTTGGTAGGATTGCATCTATTTCAGGAAGATTTTATGCTATGGATAGAGACAAAAGATGGCAAAGAGTCAAAAAAACATATGATGCATTAGTAAATGGAACTGGGGAAAAAGCGACATCTGCAGTTACTGCAATTGAAAGCTCTTATCAAAAAGAAATTTTTGATGAATTTGTTGAACCAACAGTTATTGTAAATGGTGAAGCTCCGATTGCAACAATAGAAAAAAATGATTCTGTTATTTTCTTCAATTTTAGACCAGATAGGGCAAGAGAAATTACAAGAACATTAGTAGATAAAGAATTTAATGAATTCGAAACTAAAGATTTAAATTTATATTTTGTATGTATGACACCATATGATGAGACAATGCCAAATGTAAAAGTTGCATTTAAGAAAGAACCTTTGAAAAATACATTTGGAGAATATATAAGTAATAATGGGTTAACACAATTAAGAATTGCTGAAACAGAAAAATATGCACATGTAACATTTTTCTTTAATGGTGGAGAGGAAAAGCAATATAAAGGAGAAGACAGAATATTGGTACCATCTCCAAAAGTTGAAACTTATGACTTAAAACCAGAAATGAGTGCTATTGAAGTAACAGATAAAGTTGTAGAAGCTATAAAGTCTGAAAAATATGATAGTATAATATTAAATTATGCAAATCCAGATATGGTAGGACATACAGGAAATCTAGAAGCTTCAATAAAAGCAATAGAAACAATAGATAACTGTGTGGGAAGAGTAATTGAAGAAATAAATAAAGTTAATGGAATTTGTTTAATTACAGCAGATCATGGAAATTCAGAGCAAATGATTGATTATAAAACAGGAGAGCCTCATACAGCTCATACAACAAATCCAGTTCCACTTATATTAGTTGGAATGGAAGGAGTTACTTTAAAAACAGGTAAACTTGCAGACCTAGCACCAACTATGTTAGACATTATGGGACTAAAGAAACCAGATGAAATGACAGGTGAAAGTATAATAGTAAAAAAATAAATCTAAAGAAAATATAAAAATTACAAAGAAATAATTAAACTAAAAAAAGAGGTTAAGAAAGGAGCAAATAAAAATGATTTATTCAAAAGAAGTAGAAAATATGTGCCCAGTTGCAAAAGGAGTTGACCATGGACCAGCACCAATTCCAGAAGAGGGAAAATGGGTTAAGTCTAAAGAAATAAAAGATATTTCAGGATTAACACATGGTATAGGTTGGTGTGCACCACAACAAGGTGCTTGTAAATTAACATTAAACGTTAAGGAAGGAATTATACAAGAAGCATTAATAGAGACAATAGGATGTTCAGGAATGACACATTCAGCTGCTATGGCAGGAGAAATTTTAGTAGGAAAAACAATATTAGAAGCTCTAAACACAGACTTAGTTTGTGATGCAATAAATACAGCAATGAGAGAATTATTCTTACAAATTGTATATGGAAGAACACAATCTGCATTTTCAGAAGGAGGACTTCCAGTAGGTGCAGGACTAGAAGATTTAGGAAAAGGTCATAGAAGCCAAGTTGGTACAATTTACTCAACAAAGGTAAAAGGACCAAGATACTTAGAACTTGCAGAAGGATATATTGTTGAAATTGGTCTAGATAAAGATGATCAAATAATTGGTTATAAATATATTAATTTAGGTAAAATGATGGACAATATTAAAGCTGGAATCGAACCTATGGAAGCAATTGAAAAAGCAAGTGGAAAATACGGAAGATTTGATGAAGCAGTTAAGAAAATAGATCCAAGAAAAGAATAATAATAGAAAGAAAAATCAAATTTAGGAGGTAAGAATAAATATGGCAGTAACATTTGAAAGTTATGAAAGAAGAATAGACCAAATTAAACCAGTTATGGAAAAATACGGAATCAAAGATTTCGAAGATGCATTACAAATTTGTAAGGATAAAGGATTTAATCCATATGAAATAGTGAAAGGAGTTCAACCAATTTGCTTCGAAAACGCAGCATGGGCATATACTTTAGGTGCAGCAATTGCAATAAAAAAAGGAGCAGTAAAAGCTCATGAAGCTGCAAAAGCAATAGGTGAAGGATTACAAGCTTTTTGTATTCCAGGTTCTGTTGCAGATGATAGAAAAGTTGGATTAGGACATGGAAATCTAGCATCAATGTTATTATCAGAAGAAACAAAGTGCTTTGCATTCTTAGCAGGACATGAAAGCTTTGCAGCAGCAGAAGGAGCAATTGGAATTGCAAAATCAGCTAACAAAGTTAGAAAAGAACCTTTAAAAGTTATTTTAAATGGATTAGGAAAGGATGCAGCACAAATAATTTCAAGAATTAATGGATTTACTTATGTAAAAACAGATTTTGACTTCTTTACAGGAAAAGTAAATGTTGTAGAAGAAATTGCTTATTCTGATGGAGAAAGAGCAAAAGTAAGATGCTACGGAGCAAATGACGTTAGAGAAGGTGTAGCAATTATGCACTTAGAAGGTGTTGATGTTTCAATTACAGGAAATTCAACAAACCCAACAAGATTCCAACATCCCGTTGCTGGTACATATAAGAAAGAATGTATTGAACAAGGAAAGAAATATTTCTCAGTAGCTTCAGGTGGTGGAACAGGAAGAACACTTCACCCAGATAATATGGCTGCTGGACCTGCTTCTTATGGTATGACAGATACTATGGGAAGAATGCATTCAGATGCACAATTTGCAGGATCATCATCAGTTCCAGCTCATGTTGAAATGATGGGATTAATTGGTATGGGAAATAACCCAATGGTTGGAGCAACTGTTGCCGTGGCTGTTGCAGTTGAAGAATCTATGAAATAATTTATTATATAATTAAAACTAAAAAAGTAGAAAACTTACAAAAGTTATCTACTTTTTTTGTATTAATACGCTACAAAATTAAAAAAACAAAATCATTATTTATTTAGTAATTGACTAGGAAGTGGGATATAAAATGTGGGAATTCCACTTGAATAAGGTGCAATATCATATTGCTGAAAAAATATAATTGCATTTTGGGAATTAAAATAAAAATTTTTTAGATTAAAAGAATCTAAAACTAATTCACAATAATTTTCAAAATATTGATTTTGTCCATGTGAAATCTGATATTTTATATGATTATTAATTTCTTTTAATATATTAATCTGATAATATGGATCATGTCCGTATATGTATTGCAAATCAAATTGTTTTCCAATACTCAAATTCCAATTTTGAGATACTCTTGTTGTATTTCCATGCGCACCTCCTGAGAATATATATTCATCTGAAAAAAGACTAATTAGATTATTTCTGAAATAAGTTATAGTAAATGTTAATAAAACTTCATATACCATAATTGGATAATTGTTAGCTTTGTTAAAATTATATAATTCTTTTGCTTCTTTAAAAAGTTCGTCTTCACAATATTTTTGCAACTTCAATGCATTTTCAGCATTATAAGTGTTAAATGCCATTTTACCTAGTAATGGATAAAATTCTCTAATTTGAGGATATTCAATTCTATATTTTAATATTATTTCACCGTTATATTTAAGCTCATTTTCCAATGTTTTAATTTCAATATTATTCATTTAGTTGACCGCCTCCTCGTATATCGTATGAAATAGTATTTGATATAGTTACTTTTATTAAATGATATTATATTGTTTATATTTTTTATAAATGTAATTTTGTATTATAATAAAAAAAGGAGCTGTAAAAAAAGTCCCGAAGAAAAAAGAGATTTGAGTTAAAACTTTAGCTCAGATCTCTTTTTGAAATTTTTAATAAAATTTATTAATTGTATTTTGTAATTTCTATTTAATAAATATATTTTTAGGCATCACAAAAAAACAGATAGCATTTGTATCTGTGTTATGTAAAGCTTGACCGCATTTTTACGCACACTTTTGTAATCTGGTTATTTTATTATGATATTTATATAAGTTATATCCACACGCAACTAACAAAAATTCTAATTGAACATTCTCCAATCCCTTTCGTCTCAACCTTTTATAAGATTTATCATATTTTATTATTCCAAATGTTCCTTCTGCTTGTATACTTCTATTCATACATAACAATGCACCATGAATAGAGTTAAGATTATTTAATACTTCTTTATGTATCAATGTTAATTCTTGATTTAATCTTATACTTCTATTATTTTTTGCTTTTGGACAACATTCTTGTTTGTAACAGCAATTACTACAATCCTCACATTCATATATTTCTTCTGTTCTCCCATATTGGTTACCTCTAATATGTCGAGTTTCTTTGAATTTGAATTTTTTATTATTAGGACAAATTATATTTCCTTTTCCATCTCTTTTAAAATTAACTGCTCTGTATGGATTATTTTTATATTTTTCATTTTTTGTTTCTTTCTCAAACATAGTAAATTTCATAAACTTTTCCATCCCATGTTGTTCACAATATAAATAATTATTGTATGAACCATATCCTGCATCAGCAATTGGATATTTCGGATATCTTCCATATATTTCATTAAATTTTTCCATTAAAGGTACAAAACAATCCATGTCTGAAGCATATTGTTTAACATCTACTGTAGCTATATATTCTTCGCAGACCCCAATTTGAAGGTTATATGCTGGTAGCAATTGGTCGTTTCCCATATAGTCTGTTTTTATTCTCATAAATGTAGCACTCTTATCAGTTTTTGAGTAACTTCCTCTTTTTTCTCCACAAATTTCTATATGTCTAGCATATTCTTTTAGTCTGTCTTTATATTCTTTTATTTTTTCATAATTTCTTTGTATATTAGTTTTTCTTTTTCCTTTTCCATAAACAAATTTGCTTTCATCTATGTTTAATATGTTTTTATAATTTTCAAGTATTTTTTCAAGATATTCAATAGCATATTCTGTTCTTATTTCAAATTTCACTCCTAATAACATTAATTCTTCTTTATTCATTTTTTCAATTAATTCAGTAATTTTACAAAATACTTTATTTCTATTTATAATACAAGACTTTTTCCATACCCAAGTATATTTATTTGCATTTGCTTCTATTTTGGTTCCATCAATATATACATGTTCTAAATCTACTTTTTGTTTTTCAAATATAACTTTATTAATTTCGATGAATATATTTTCTATAGTATTCGTTAAATTTTCTCTTATAAAATTCCCTATTGTAGCAAAAGTAGGAGCAGTCATATCATCTAATAAATACATATATCTAATATCTGTTTTACATGCTTTTTCAATTCCTCTTAAGGATAGATATCCATTTTCCATAAATGAGAATAGTATAACTTTTAGTAAATTCTCTCGATTATATCTTGGTCGACCAGTTTTGTAACCTTTCTTTACAAAATATGAATTTAGGTCAATACAATCGATAATTTCACAAAAACTATATACTGGATCAGAAATTTCTATAATTTTTTCAATTTCTAGTGGTAATTTTAATTGTTTTGTTTTATAATTATTATTGGTATAGTTAGTTTTTTTCATGTATAAATTATACCATAAACGCCTTATTTTTCAACAGATTAAGGCGTTTTTTATATTAAAAAAGAGATCTGAGCTAAAGTTTTAACTCAAATCTCTTTTTTCTTCGGGACTTTTTTTACAGCCCCTTTCTGTTTTGATCTGGAAATTAATGAAACTAAGATTAGTGGAACCCAGCCAAATCTTTACAACTGCAAAGGCCTGGTTTGAGTTCTGGGGAAAATCCAGCATAGATATGTCCCCGTGCACCAGCAGATTGAACAACAAATGATGTAGTTTTTGATGCTTCCTCAAAAGCTGTATCAACGAAACGTTTTGTTATTTCTTTACCATTTTTATAGTATTGGTTAACAAATGATGCCAAAAAAGCATCTCCAGCACCTGTTGTGTCTACAGCATCTAAGACAGCATTTCTAAGGATCTTTCCATATGAACATGAAGAACTTACAACGATTTCAGCACCATGTTTACCCCAAGTAATAATAAGTATTTTGGGTTTTAAGATATCATAAAAATCTCTATATTTTCTTAAACTGAAGAGATCCTTCAAATACATTGCAACTTTTCCGTTCATTTGAATAATTTCAAATTTTCCGCTAAGAGAAAGGATGTTCTGTGGAGAAAGAGTTTTACGTACATGACCTAAATCGATAATTTTATCATTAGGTAAAATACTAATGAGCTCTATATCTTGTGGGGTCAAGTGATCAAAGATGATAACATCATTAGATTTAATCTTCGATATACAATATTGGTTTGTTGTAAAGCTTTTTTCATACCATGTTGCGTTTCCACATATTGGACAAATCTTGCTTGAAGAAAAGTGTCCATTTTCGAGACTGCTCAAGTGGTAGATTCTGGATTGTGGCATATCAATAATCTTTATATCAGATGTATCAACATATTCACGCTTGAAACCAGCCAATATCATCTGACCAATGATATTAGAATTTACTGTACCTATAACTGCGGTAGGATTGCCTAAATAAGCAAGACCCAATAAACAGTTAAATTTAGAAGATCCTCCATCGATGAGAGCCAATTTCTTAGGGCTTTTGTAGTAGTAATCTGCGGGTGGGTCACCTGTTACTATGAACCGTAATTTTTCCATTAAAATTCCTCCTAATAATAAAGTATAATATAAATTATATCATGAAAATACTAAAAATAGTACTAAAATGAAAAAAAATTAATACATTTATTAGCATAGAACACTATATAAAATAAAAGTTAGGAGGTAGACATGCAAGAAAACATTGAAATTAAAGCCGAAAGGATTAGAGAAATAGTAAAAAGTGAAAATATAAGAAATATATATTTAAACTTTATAGATTTAAATGGCAATATTCGTAGCAAATTGGTAGGAGTAAAAGAATTAATAAATAATACTCATGTTTCATGGAATGATGGAATTAGCATAAATGGTAGATTAATAACTGATTTTAAAAATAACATACAATCAGATTGGTTAGTATTATTACCTGATGCTGACTCATTTAGAATAATTCCATTTTTAGAAGAAAGTCAAAAATCAGCAATGTTAATGTGCCAAATAAAGAACTTTTCGCTAGATAGTAGAGACTTATTAAAAAAAGCGGTTAATCAATTATATACAAAAGAAAAGTGTATTCCAGTAGTAGGAACAGAGCTTATATATGAATTCACTTGTAGTGGGCAAGATTATTATCATACACTCCCAACTAGCAGTAGTACAATTTTTAATAATTCTTTAGTAGATTGTTTATTAGAATCGAAAATAGATGTGGAATATTATATGCCTTATGGCAAAAAGCATAATAGGATTGATTTAGTACCTGATATTGCAACAAATAGCGCAGATAAGTATACAGTTTCTAAATGGTTTTTAAGAAGCTTAGCTACAAAAGTAAATTATGATATTAAATTTTCAAAACTAGATGAAAATAGTCTTTCATCATTTCCAATGCATATAAGTTTATGGGATGAAAATAAGAAAAATAACTTATTTTTCAGTAATGATGATGAATTTGAATTAAGTAATTTGGCAAAAAAATTCATAAACGGTATTTTACATTTTTATAAATATATTTATGCTGTTACAAAAGCAACAACAAAACAAGAAATGTTAAATTTAATACCAACATTGTCGATGAATAGAGATAATTCACTTATACAAGTTCCTTTATATTTTAAAGAAAAACAAAAAAAAGATAGAGTAGGATGGAGTAAAAGATTAGTTTATCAAGGTGCTACATCAGATTGTAATCATTATCTAGTTTTAGCATGTATATTATATGCAGGAATTTTTGGACTACAAAATTTAAGTGAAAATGAAAAACATATGGAATGTGTTAATCAATATTCATGCGAGGAACTGCTACAAGAAGTAAAAAATAATGAATACTTTATAAAAACAATAGGAGGTGATTTTACAGATTATATTATAAATAAATTAAACTGTAAGAAAGGAAATTAGAACTTATGAATCAAGAATTTTGCTTATTTCAGGTTAATAAAAAAAGAGTAATATGGGAAGTTACTAAGTTTTGCAATTATCATTGTAAACATTGCTGTGCATCAGCAGAAATAATAGATACAAAAGATGAACTTAAATTAGATAACTTTATTAAAGCTTTAGATGAGATGAAAGAATATGGAGTAGAAGAAATATATTTTTCAGGAGGTGAACCATTTTCTAGAAAAGATATATTACAAATTTTAAAAAAAGCTGTAGATAATGGCATAAAATGTAATATCTCAACGAATGGCTCATTAATTACTGAAAATATTGCTAAAGAATTAAAAAAATTAAACATAAATAAAGTTCATATTAGTCTAGATCACTATGATAAGGAAAAATTCAATTCATTTAGAGGGGGAGAATACTTTGAACCAACGATTAATGCAATAAAATTGCTAAAAGACAATAATATTTATGTAAGAGTTGGTGCAGTCATATGGAAGGAAAATATAAAACAAATAGAAGAAATGATACAATATTTAATTAATTTAAATGTAGATGAGGTTGTTTTCAATTGGCTAATAAAAGTTGGTAGATTAACCAAAAACGAAGATGTATGTGTCGATATTTCTAAATTTGATTCTACAATTAGTAAAATTCAAAAATTAAAAAAGAAATATGAAAAAGATATAAAAGTATCTATGCATAGAAGCTGTAAATTCGAAGATAGTAACCAGATATGTCCAGGAGGAGAAGATTTCTTTTACATTTCACCAGAAGGAAAGCTTGCACCATGTTCATGGATAAAGAAAATGGATAAAGATACAATCTCTAAAAATAGTCTAAAAGAAAAGTCTTTTCTTGAAATTGTAAAAGAAGATAATTTCAAGAAATTTAACAATATGAAAAATGAAAGAAAAGAAAAATATAAAACTGGGTGTCCAGCAATATGTTTTGAAAGAAATAATACATATTTTTCAAAAGATCCATTATTATTAGAAAAGGAGGAAAAGTATGGTAAATGTTCTAAATGCATGTCCGTTTAATTTAAAAGATGGAAAGGAAAGAATTCTTTGGGAAATAACACCTAGATGTAATATGAATTGTAAGCATTGCTTATTTTATATGGGAAATGGAAAAAAATGCTCAGATGAAATTACAATGGAACAAGCATTTGAAATTATAGATAATATTAAAAAAGATAAATCTATTAAAGCAATTTGGATTTCGGGTGGAGAGCCATTGCTGAGAAAAGATATTGTGGAAATTTGTAAATATATAAAAGAAGCGGGAATAAAACCGTCAATTAGTACAAATGGAGTTTTATTAACCGAAGAATTAATAGAAAAGTTATATAATGCTGGTGTAGAATATATGCACCTTAGTATTGATGGCGCAACTGCACAAACACATAATAATTTAAGAGGTGTACCACAAGCTTTTGAAATTTTAATGGATAAAATGGAATTATTAAAAACATCTCCAATTAATGTTGGAGCAAGCTTTATGGTAACAGAAGAAAGCATTGATGAAATAGATGAAGTATTAGAAATTGCAAAAAGTAAAAATTTGAATGTAATTAGTTTTTACCTTGTCGCAGAACTTGGAAGAGGAGCAATTAATTTTAAAAAAGAGAAGTTTGATTTAGCGAAAAAACTCTATGAAAAAATAAATTCAATTGATAGAAACAGATATCCAGGTCTTAAAATCGAAATGTTTAGAGCTAATAGAAGTAACTTAGATGATAACGATATAATCCAAGAATGTAAAGGATATAACTTTTTTAATATAACATATGATGGCAATTTAGGTGGGTGTCCATGGCTTATGAAATCGGAGCATGCATTTACAGTTCGGGAATTTATTAAATGAAGATTTTATAGTACTAAAAGAAAAATGTTCAAATGAAATGAAAAAACTTATAAATAATAGGAAAGAAAGAATAGAATATTGCACAAATTGTGACAGAAATAAAGAATGTGGGAAGGGATGTGTAGCTCTTCAAATAAATGCAAATAATAAACTAAAGGGAATGGATGAAGTGTGTCCAAAAATAAGGAAAGAGGTTTTAGGTATTGAATGTTCTTGATTGGAAAAAGCGAGAAGATTTAAATACATATGATTTAGAAATTGGAAATTATATTTTTGAGATTAAAACTTCAAAAAAAATATTTTTATCAGATTATAACAATATAGAACCAAATGATAATCTGCCTAAAATTAAAATAAAAATCTGGGTAGAGGAAAATGATGAATTAAGAAGAGAATTTTATAATAGTTGTAAAGATAAAAAGATATTTGTACCAGATGAACTTGCTATGTTTTATGAAGAGTGCAATAAAAAACTAGAACATAAATATTCATTAAAAAATAAATTTAATAAGTATTATAAAGATAAGGATAACGTTTTTTTGTGTTTTAATTATATAACAGATAAGTTCTGTATTTATTATAAACAGGGGATAAACGAAATTTTCATAATTGGAAATGAAAAGAATTTAGAAAGAATAATCCTTGACTTTCTAACAGTCAGTAGTATAATATTACCTATACATTCATTGGCAGTAAAAACTAAAAGTGGTCTTGGAATTTGCATTTTAGGAGAAAGTCGGGTCAGGTAAAACATCTTTTATGATTAAACTTATAGAAAGAGGATATCTTTTTCTTACAGATGATGCGCTTTTTGTAGATAAAGAAAAGAATTTTATAAGAGTAAATACTTTCTTTTCATACAGAAAAAAATATCCTAATAACATAAATTTAGAAGAATATAGTAAAAAAATTAATAATGAAAAAATTATAATTGATTTCAAACTAGCAAAAAAATTAATTAATTTAGAATATGCAGATACAATAGAAGACTATATATTTTTTAAGCTAAGTGATATTAAAAAGGTTCAAGAATTAAAAGAACCTTTTCCATGTATTCCAAGGGAAAGTTTTTGGTGTTTATCTTTTTTAATAAATCAAAAACAAAATGAATACATTAAAGATATTTTAGAAAAATCGATTTATGAATGGAATGAGATTACAAAAAATTCTAGATTTATTAAAATTGATTTTCAGGATTTAGAAAAATTCACGAATGAATTTGTAAAACACATAGAAAAACTAAGAGGGTGAGAAAATGAAAAAAATGCTTGTTAGCGATTATGACGATACATTTTATACAGATGAGGAAAGTGTCAAAAAAAATGTTAGTAAGGTAAAAAAATTTAAAGAAAATGGAAATCTTTTTGTTATTGCAACATCAAGAAGTTGGAAATCAATTAGCCAAGAAATAGAAAAGTATAATATTGAATGTGATTATGTCATTTGTAATGCAGGTGCAATAATTATTGATCCTAAAAAAAATAGTACAATTTATAGTGACTTTTTGAAGCAGGAATATATAACCAAAATCGAAGAGATATTAAAAAAACAATCAGATGCTGAAGTTACAAGGTTCACAGAAGATGATGGCATCTCAAAAAACGGAATTTTAGGCTACAAAATAAAAGGTGATAGAATAATATTAAATAATATTATGAATGAGATAAAACAGACTAATATGTGCTTACAAATTATTTATAGCAATGAAAACAAATTATTTATAAACGGAACAAGTGCAAAAGAAGATGCAATTGAAGAAATCTATAAATTAGTTAATGAACCAATTAATATCGTGACTGTTGGAGATGATAAAGTAGATATTGGCATGATAAAAAAGTATGATGGATATAGAATGAAAAACAGTTCAGAAGAAGTAAAAAAGGCAACCAATAAAGAGATTGAAAATGTATATGATATTATATGAAAAACCCCCTTTTGTGTAATCACAAAGGGGGAAACTTTTAGGGTCTACCAGTTGAATTATTCTTTGTCTGGTTTGTCTTCGATGCGTGTGACGCATATGAAGTTTGTTTTTTTTGGTGAGCAGTGCTTTCATCTTTTTTATCTTTCGTTTCTGTCTTGTTAAATTTTGATCCAAACACATAACCTGTCAGAAACAAAATGACTGCTAGGATAAGCACAATTGTCAACAAGATTATTGCCTCGGATTTAAATTCAAAAACAATAACCTTGAGACATGACAGCAATTCAGCTGTCTGTTCATTACTGAAGAAGTAAACTAGTAATAAAACCAGTAAACCTGCTACAATTACACCAAGGGAGCACTTGACTCCTGACATTTTCTTCATTTCTTGATCCTCCTTTGTTGTAAATTTTTTATGAAAAAAATGTTATGTATATATATTATACACTGTTTTACATAAAATGTAAATACTTATTCTGAATTTTATGTAAGACAGTGTTATTATAGAATTATTATTAATAATAAATCATATAATCGACTTCTGGAAAGATGCAATCTTTTTTCTCTATTGATTTTAAAAATTCTCTATCAATATTATTATCTTTTATTTGTTCATATAATTTAGTAAATCTTCCAATATGATCTTTAATTCTCTTTTTTGCGTAATCTACCATTGTTCCGTTTGTTATAATGAAAAGCCAATCACTACTTTGAGCAAGTAACAATTCACGAGCACATTGATTTAATGCAGATTTTTTTAACTTATTTTGTTCATTAGGAAATAAATGACAAAGCTCAACCATTCTATCTCCTGCAACATGTAAATGTCTATGAACATAGTCGTTACTTGGATTAAGCCATACTTCACTATAACCGTTTGCACCCCAACTTGAACGGCAAGGAGTTGCTTCTTGCATTAAAGGAAATTTATCTATATATTCACCTGGAGTTATTAATTTGAAATTATCCTGATCAAAGTGAATCTTTTTAAATAAGATATACAACCAATATGGTCCTTCATACCACCAATGACCATAAAGTTCAGCATCATATGGACATAAAATAATAGGTGGTTTTTCCATAAGTGAAGATAGATGATTTATTTGAGAGGTTCTACTATCTAAAAAATGTCCGGCCTGTTTTTCAGCAGAATCTTTTGCCCACTGCAAATTGTAGTATTCTTTGCTCTCCGTTTTTCCTGTAATACGATAATATTTTATTCCAGTATGAACTCTTGCTCCATTAGATGCTATATATGGTTTTATGTATTCATAATCAGCATCATAGCCAATATCTCGGTAAAATTCACGGTAATTATAATCTCCAGGATAGCCATTAATTGAGCTCCAAACTTGTCTTGAAGATTCAATATCACGTCCAAAAGCTATAACACCTTTTGGTGAAACGATAGGGGCAAATGTTCCATAAACAGGAGTAGGGTCAGCATATAAAATACCATGTGATTCTGTAATAATATATTCTATTCCAAACTCTTTTAAAAACTCGTCTGCTTCAGGGATGTAACCACATTCAGGAAGCCATATTCCACGAGGATTTTTTCCAAAATATTTTTTGTAAGTTTGTACACCTACTCCAATTTGAGCTTTTATTGTCTGCAGAGTAGTATAGAGAATTGGAAAATAACCATGTGTTGCTCCACATGTTATTATTTCCAAAACTCCAATATCTTGAAAATGTTTAAATGCTGAAATTAAATTACATTCATATACATCTTTAAATAGATGTAAGTCATTTGAATATTTTTGAACATAATATTTTGATAAGCTGTTTAAATGCTCATCATAAACAGTTCTTTTTACCTCTTTTTTTGCAAGTTCAATATGTTTTCTTAAATATTTTATATAACGCCTTTGAAGTAACTTATTATCAAGCATATTTAAAAGCGGAGGCGTAATAGACATTGTAATTCTAAAGTCAACTTTTTCCTCCACTAATTTTTGAAAGTTTGTAAGAAGTGGTAAGTATGTTTCAGAAATTGCTTCGTAAAGCCACTGTTCTTCTAAATAATCTTCACTTTCTGGATGATGCACAAATGGTAGATGTGCATGTAAAACAAAACTAACATATCCTTTAGGTTGATTCATAATATATTTCTCCTTTGTGGTTTAACTAAATTTTAAATGATGAAGAGGTGCATGTAGAAGATGGATTTTTAAAATCATAATTTTGTATATTTTCTTCTGGATATATTTTTTCATATAAATTGTAAATATTATATATTTTCTCTATATTTTGTATAGAAAAAATTGAAGAGATATTTCTTTTTTCTCTTTTATTTGTTTTAACATTCTTAAAATATACAGAATTATTTAATATATTAAACAAAATATGGTCATTTGGAGCATCCATTTCATTAGACGAACTAATATATATATAATCACTGCTTTCATCAACTTTTTTGTAATTTTTATATTTTCTACCAAGTTCTATTTTATATGAACATTTAGCATCATTAACATGCAAATACCAACAGTTTGCAAAATCGTTTATTTCTACTTCAAATGTATAATTCATAGTCTCATTATGAATTAATAATACAGGTTTAGTTTCTATAAAAAAGTTTTCACCATATTTTTTTATAAATTCATTTTTATCATCGTCTGAGATGTCCCAGTAGACAAATAATGAATTTGGTGTTTGGGCTAGAAGTTTAACAGTAGTTTGATTATAACGGTATGGTAAGTCATAATATTCAAGTACTTCTATTTGTTTTTTTGTAGATGGTGAAGTTTTAGATTTTTTTGTGGCAGTACTTTTAGTAGAAGTAGATGTTTTTTTGCTATTTTCATTTGAGTTTTTTTTACTTGCTACCTCCTTTTTAACAGTTTGTTTTTTTATGTTGGAAGTTGCAGGTTTTTTTTCAGTCTTTTTTATTTTTTTTGTGCCTTCTGACACAACGATAGATTCTTTTTCTTTTGAATTTCTTGGCATAATTTCCTCCTTCGTGATACGTTTATATTTACTATAGTATATACTATATCAAAAGTTCTATAAATTCAAGTAGAAAACATAACAAAATTTTTAAAAAATATATCGAAATATGTTTACTTTTACTAAAAAGTTGTATAAAATAAAGAAAAAGTTATAAATTATATTCAAAAGAAAAATGAAAGGGGATTTTAACCTATGAAAATATTAATGCTTACATGGGAATATCCGCCAAGAATAGTTGGAGGAATTGCGAGGGTAGTACATGATTTGTCACAAAGATTAATTAAAGATGGACATGAAGTTACAGTAATTACCTATAAAGATGGAGATGCACCAGAATATGAAAGCGATAAAGGAGTGCAAGTCTATAGAATTGAAAACTATATGATTCGTCCAAACAATTTTATCGATTGGATTATGCAAATGAATTTTAACATGATTGCAAAAGCAAATGAATTAATTGCAAATGGAGAAAAATTCGATACAATACATGCACATGATTGGCTTGTTGCATATGCTGCAAAAACATTAAAACATTCTTATAATATTCCACTTGTTTCAACTATTCATGCAACTGAAAGCGGTAGAAACAGTGGAATTCATGATGAGGTGCAAAGATATATAAACGATACAGAATGGCTTCTTACTTATGAGTCTTCTGAAGTAATTGTTAATAGTAATTATATGAAATGTGAGCTTCAAAGATTGTTTGGACTTCCTTTTGAAAAAATAAATGTTGTTCCAAATGGTATAAATATTAATAATTTCGCAGGAATCGAGAGAGACTATGAATTTAGAAGACAATATGCAATGGATAATGAAAAAATTATTCTATATGTTGGAAGATTAGTATATGAAAAAGGAATACAAAATTTAATATCTGCAATGCCAAAAATTCTAAATGGATATCATGATTCTAAATTGATTATTGCTGGAAAAGGTGGAATGCTTGATGAGCTTAAAGCACAAGCAAATTCAATGGGACTGGGAGATAAAGTTTATTTTACAGGTTATTTAAACGCAAAACAAGTTCAAAAAATGTATAAATGTGCAGATGTAGCTGTATTTCCAAGCACATATGAACCATTTGGAATTGTAGCTTTAGAGGCAATGCTTGCAGGAGTTCCAACAGTTGTATCAGATGTTGGAGGATTAAATGAAATAATTGAGCACGGGGTAAATGGAATGAAAAGTTATGCTGGAAACAGTAATTCGATTGCAGATTCTGTATTAAGCTTATTATATGATCACAAATTATGTGCTAATATTTCAAAAAATGCAAAAAATAAAGTTAAAGAACAATTTAATTGGAATAAAATAGCTCAAGATACACACTTTATATATGAAAAGGCAATTTGTCAAACAATGGCAGAAAAACAAGCAAGACAAATAGAACAAGAAAATGCAAAAAAGACTTCAAAAGCAAAAAATACAGATAAGGAAATTACAAAATTATTAAGTTTCAAAAAAAGGCATGCGTATGCTTAAATAAATTAAATAAGAGGAGAGAAAGTATAGTATGAATGTATATGATACTGCAAATCGTTTAGCATATGAAATAAAAGAATCTAAAGAGTATAAGTTATTCGAAGAGGCAAAGCAAAAAATAAGCCAAAATCCAGAATTAAAATCAAAAATAGATGAATTTGAAAAGGTAAGATATGATGCTCAAGTTTTATCTATAAAATCTGGTGAAAATGATGGAGAAAAAATAAAGAAATTACAAGAGTTGTACAATATATTAATAAAAGATAAAGAAATAAAAGAATATTTCGATTTAGAAGTTAAATTTAATCTTATGATTGCAGATGTAAATAAAATTATAGCAGAAGCAATAAAAAATGTATTAAAATAAATAATAGAAAGTCACATCTATGTTTGGACAATGATGTGACTATTCTTTTTTATAAAGGGGGATAAATATGGAATATGTAATTGTAATTATTGTGAGTATAGTACTTTTGAGCATTTTAGCACTAGTTTACGATTTTAAAATAAGCAAAATTAAAAAGTTGAAAGAACTCGGATTTTCAAAAAAATTAAATGAAATTACCAATAAACTACCAGAAAATAAAGTGGTGTGTGAAGAAATTTTAAAACAATTACATAATGAAAACAACGTAAAAGTAGTGGAAAATCAAGACAAAAATGCAAAGGCAAGTTTATATATTGTTGTAACCAACACAATAAGCATTGCAAATATTAAGGAGTCTTGTAGTAGAATTCAAACAATAGCACATGAATGCATACACTCTATTCAAAATAAAAAAATATTAATGTTTAATTTTATTTATTCTAATATTTATATACTATACTTCACAATAATATGTATACTTACGATATTTAATAAAGTATCTAATCCTATGCTTCAAATTTTTATTTTAACATTACTAAGTTTTATTTACTATAAAGTAAGAAGCTATCTGGAAATAGATGCAATGACAGAAGCTCCGTATGTTGCCAAAGAATACATGGAAAATAGCAACTTGCTTAAAAAAGAAGAAATTGATGAAATAATGAACTGCTATAAAACAATTAATAATATAGGGATAAAAATGGTAAACTTACAATTTTTTGCAAATTGCATTTTAAAAATTATTATCTATTCAGTTATTTGTCTAATATAAACTATTGAAGATATGCTTTCATATAGAGTAATAGCACTTGAAAAAAGAAAAAAAGTATTATACAATATGAAAAAAGTAAAAATAGGAGAGATTTATGAACAAAAAATGGGAATGCTATCAAACGGATGAAGAAAAAGTAAAAAAAATGGCCAAAGAATATAATATTAGTTCATTAATTGCAACAATATTAGTAAATAAAAACTTAGAAGAAAAAAAAGATATTGATAAATTTTTAAACCCAACAAGAAACGATTTTTATGATCCATATTTAATGCCAGATATGGAAATCGCTATAAATAGAATTATAGAAGCTATAGAAAAAAGAGAAAAAATAATAATTTATGGTGATTATGATGTTGATGGAATTACAAGTATTACTGTACTAAAAAAGTTTCTTCTTGAAAGAGGAGCAATAGTTGATGATTATATTCCAAATAGATTAGATGAAGGATATGGATTAAATAAGGAAGCAATTAAAAAAATTGTAGAAGAGAAATATACTTTAATGATAACAGTAGATTGTGGAATTTCAGGAATAGATGAAGTAGAATATGCAAATAGTTTAGGACTGGAAACTATTATTACAGATCATCATGAACAGGCAGAAAAACTGCCTCGAGCATTAGCAGTTGTTGATGCAAAAAGAAAAGACAATAAATATCCATTTAATCAGCTTGCTGGAGTTGGTGTTGTCTTTAAATTAATTCAAGGTATTGGAATTAAATTAAATTTAGAAGAAAAAGAATATTTAAAATTTTTGGATTTAGTTTGTGTTGGAACAATTTCAGATATTGTTCCATTAGTTGATGAAAATAGAGTTATCGCAAAACTTGGACTTAAGCTAGTTAAAGTAACCAAAAATATTGGACTTAAAACTTTATTAGATAGTATTGGTTATAAAAATATAGATTCAACATGTGTATCATTTGGTTTAGCACCAAGAATTAATGCATGTGGTAGAATGGGACATCAAGAAGAAGCATTAAAATTATTTTTAACTGAGGATCCTAATGAGGCTGGAAGAATAGCCAATAAATTAAATGAATATAATAGAGAAAGACAGGAAAAAGAGAAAAAAATATTTACTGAAGCTTTAGAAATGATAAAAAATGATAAAAATGATAAACCATGTATTATTTTAGCAGGTGAAAATTGGCATCATGGTGTAATTGGCATTGTAGCTTCAAAAGTAACTGAAATGTACTTTAAACCAAGTATATTAATTTGCCTTGAAGATGATGAAGGAAAAGGTTCTGGAAGAAGTATTCCAGGATTTGACCTGCATGAAGCACTAAGTAAATGTGATAAATATATTAAAAAGTTTGGTGGACATTCTATGGCAATAGGAATTACTATCAAAAAAGATGAATTTTCAAAATTTAAAGAACAATTTGAAGAATATGCAAGTAGTTGCAATATTGATAAAATTGTTCCAGTTATTCACATTGATGAAGAAGTTTCACTAAGAAATATAAACAAAGAAGTTGTAAAAGAATTATCTTTATTAGAACCATTTGGTGAAGGAAATAAAATGCCATTATTTTTATATAAAAATTTAAAAATTCATTCGATAAGAGCACTATCAGAAGGAAAACATTTGAAGTTAACATTAAAGGATGATAATTATATGATAGATGCAATAGGATTTAATATGGGTGAACTTGCAAATGAATATTTAATTGGAAATAAGGTTGACATTGTCGGAACGCTTGAAATAAATAATTTTAATAATAACGATAATATACAAATAAATTTAAAAGATATTAGAAAATCATATTAGAAATGAGAGGGGGATAATATGTCTAAAGTTAAAGATGTTACAATTGATGATATTATAGTGAAAGTTAAAGAAAAAAATAGACGTGCAGATATTAAAATAATAAAGAGAGCTTATGAATTTGCTAAATTGCATCATGGTGATCAACTAAGAAAATCAGGTGAGCCATATATTATTCATCCAATACAAGTTGCATATATTTTAGCAGATATAGGCCTTGATGAAAGCACAATTTGTGCTGCCCTGCTTCACGATGTTGTAGAAGACACACCTGTAACACATCAAGATATAGAAAAAAATTTTGGCAGTGAAATTGCAGAAATGGTTGAAGGAGTTACAAAGCTTGGAAAACTAAAATATACTTCAATGGAAGAACAACAAGTAGAAAACTATAGAAAAATGTTTTTAGCAATGGGAAAAGATATTAGAGTAATTTTAATTAAACTTGCTGATAGACTTCATAATATGAGAACATTAAAACATCTAAGACCAGAAAGGCAAATTGCAATATCTCAAGAAACAATGGACTTATATGCACCACTTGCAAACCGTTTAGGTTTATATTCTGTTAAATGGGAACTTGAAGATTTAGCTTTTAAATATTTATATCCAGAGGAATATCATGAATTAGTTGAAGGAATAAATAAAAAAAGAGAAGAAAGACTTAAATTCATTGAAAAAATCATGGATGAAATTAGAGTGCAATTGAAAAAACAAAAAATTGAAGCAGAAGTAACAGGAAGAGCAAAGCACTTATATAGTATTTATAGAAAAATGAAAAGAGATAATAAAACATTAGACCAAATTTATGATTTATTTGCATTAAGAATTTTAGTTAATTCTGTAAAAGACTGTTATGCTGCTTTAGGTGTGGTACATGAACTTTATAATCCGATGCCAGGAAGATTTAAAGATTATATTGCTGTTCCAAAACCTAATATGTATCAATCATTACATACAACACTAATTGGTGAAAAGGGAACACCTTTTGAAGTACAAATTCGTACATGGGATATGCATCGCATTGCTGAATATGGTATTGCTGCGCACTGGGCATATAAAGAGGCTAATAAAGATAAAAAAACTGCAGTTACTGTAAATGAAGATAAGCTTGCTTGGCTTCGTGAAACATTAGAATGGCAAAAAGATATGCAAGATCCACGGAGAGTTTTTAAATACACTTAAAACAGAACTTTTTGAAGATGAAGTATATGTGTTTACACCAAAAGGTCAAATTAAAGTATTACCAAGAGGAAGTACGCCAATTGACTTTGCATATAATATTCATGCTGAAATTGGTCATCATATGGTTGGAGCAAAAATTAATAGTAAAATGATGCCAATTATCACACATTTACATAATGGAGACATTGTAGAAATTATTACGTCAGATCAAGCTAAAGGGCCAAGCAGAGATTGGCTTAAGTTTGTAAAAAGTTCTAGCGCAAAAAATAAAATAAAAGGTTGGTTTAAGAAAAATCAAAGAGAAGAAAATATTGAAAAAGGTAAAGATTCAATTGAGAAAGAAATAAAAAGGTTATCACTTGACCATTCAAAAATATATAAACCTGAATTTATAAATGCAGCTCTTAACAGATATAAATTCAATTCTATCGATGATATGTATGCAAGTGTTGGATTTGGAGCAATATCAGCTGGAAAAATTATTGCTAGAATATTAGAAGAATATAGAAAAGAAAGTAATGAAGAAAATTTAGAAGCTAAACTTGAGGAATTATCAAAAGAAAGAGTTATTCATTCAAAACCATCTAGTGTTGGAGTTGTAGTAGAAGGAATTGATAATTGCTTAGTTAGATTATCTAAGTGTTGTAGTCCTGTACCTGGCGATGAGATAGTTGGATTTATAACAAGAGGTAGAGGAGTGTCAGTTCATAGAAAAGATTGTGTAAATATGAAAGATTTAATTTCACAAGCTGGAAGAATGATTGATGTTTATTGGTATAATGAACAAAAAGCTTCTTACGCAGTAGAAATTGAGATTTTTGCAAATGATAGAAATGGGTTGCTTGCAGATATTATTCGAGAAATTGGAAATAGTAATTGCAAACTTCTGGCTATTAATTCGAAAGCAAATAAAGAAAGAATAGCAGTAACTGATGTTACAATTCAGGTTGAAAATTTAGATGAACTTAACAAAATATTAAAAACACTTAGAAGAATAGATAGTGTTTATGAGGTAAAAAGGAAAAAATAGGAGAGGGAAAAATGATACTAAAGAGAATAAAGGTTCTTACAGAACTTAATGATTATACTAATTGTTATATTGTTCAAGATGAAAAGAGCAAAGAAACCATGGTTATTGATCCGGGTGGAGAAGTTGAAAAAATTGTAGAAATGCTAGATATTATTGAAGCGAAAGTAAAGTACATTTATTTAACTCATTGCCATGCTGATCATGCAGGTGGAGTTAATAAATTAAAAAAAATAAAAGGTGGAAAGGTTCTAATTCATAGATTTGATGCAGAAGGTCTTTCGAATGATGCAATTTGTCTTGGTACATACATAGGGATGGAACCAATTTCTTTAGAAGCTGATTCGAGAATTGATGATAATGATATTATTCATATTGGAAACATCGAGTTTAAAGTTATTCATACGCCAGGACATACTAAAGGTGGGACTTGTTTATATTGCAAAGAGGAGAGTTTATTGTTTTCAGGTGATACTTTGTTTCGTGGAACTTGGGGTAGAACAGATCTCCCTACTGGTAGTTTTGAAGATATTATTAATTCAATTATGAAGAAATTAATGGTTTTGCCTGATGAAACTATCTGCTATCCTGGACATGGTAAGTCTACAAAAATTTTTGAAGAAAAACCTATCTATTTGGAACTTGAAGCACGTAGAGATTAAGCTTTAATTATTTTTATGGTTTGAAAATAAAAAATATAAAGGAAGGATGTGGTTATTGTATGTTAATACAAAAACCTAAAGGAACTAAAGATTTATTGCCAAATGAGTCATACAAATGGCAATATATTGAACAAGTTGTAAAAGATATTTTAGAAAATTATGGCTATAATGAAATTAGAGTGCCTGTTTTTGAACATACAGAACTTTTTCAAAGAGGTGTTGGCGAAACTACTGATGTTGTTCAAAAAGAAATGTATACTTTTGAAGATAAGGGTGGAAGAAGCATTACTTTAAGACCTGAGGGAACTGCAGGAGTTGTAAGATCTTACATTGAAAATGGCATGTCTAGTATGCCGTCACCTGTAAAGCTATGGTATAATATGGCAATGTATAGATACGAAAATGTTCAAAAAGGAAGATTAAGAGAATTCCACCAAATTGGTGCTGAGATGTTTGCATCTGGTTCATATATGGCTGATGTTGAGATGATTTTAATGGCATCTGAAATTTTTAAAAGCTTAAATATTCCAGATATTGAACTTAATATAAATAGTATTGGCTGCCTAGAGTGTAGGAAAAATTATCAAGAAGCTTTGAAAAAATTTATTAAACCAAATCTTGATAAATATTGTGATACTTGTAAAACGAGATTCGATAAAAATCCAATGAGAATTCTAGACTGCAAAGAAAAACAATGCAAGCATTTAAATGAAGGTGTTCCAATTATTTTAGATTATTTATGCGATGAATGTAAAGAACATTTTGAAAATGTCAAAGATTTGCTTACTAAATTAGGAGTTAATTTCGTAGTAGACCCTGGCATTGTAAGAGGATTAGATTATTATACTAAAACTGTTTTTGAATTTATTTCTAAAACAGAAGGTTATACAGTCCTTGCAGGTGGAAGATATGATGGTTTAGTTTCACAATTAGGAGGACAAGATACTAAAGCAATTGGATTTGCTACTGGTATGGAGAGACTTGTAGAAGTTTATGAAAAGTATAATAAAGATAATTTAGTAAAACCAAAAGAGCTATTAGTTTATGTAGCAAATCTAGGTGATAATGCTAATGTGTTTGCAACTAAATTGGTGTATGAACTAAGAAAAAATAATGTATATGCATTAAAGGATATTTCTGGTAGAAGTTTTAAAGCACAATTAAAATATGCAGATAAACAAAATAGTAAATATGTTATTATAATTGGTGATGATGAGATTAATACTAGAAAGGCCAAAATTAAGAATATGGATACTGGAAATGAAGAATTAATTCCATTAGAAATAAATGAAATATTAGAATTTATAAAAAAATAATAAAATATATCATATTTTTCTTGAGCCCTGAATATATATATTTATAAGGACTTGGACAAAGGAGAAAGATATGGTAAATGTAACAGTTGTAAAAGGAAAAGATGTAATAAAATATCTAGTAAGAATAATGGTTGTAATGATTTTGATTTTTATTCTTGCTAGATATTTTTGTAGCTTAAAAGAAACTACTATGGCTACTGAAATAAAAGATAAAGAAGACTCAAGCTATATTTCTTGTTTGGAAGAAACAATTCAAGTAGCTAAACAAATTAAACAACAGGAAAATAAAGAAACAAAAGAAAACAGTAAAATAAATTCTAAAGAACCTGTTAAAGCAATTCTATCTAGAGAATTAGGTTTTATAGATTCTATTACTAAAAATGATGCTACTGTAATAAAATTGGGAAATGAAGAATCAAGTATTACTTTTGAAAATAATGAAAGTAAGGAAAATAGTGAGAATTCACAAGAAATTCAAAAAGCAGAAGAAAATGTGCAAACAGAAGTAGTTAAAAATAATGTACCAAATAAGTATACAAATACATATAATAATGTTCAGATTAAAAATGAAACTGGAATTACTATTACTAATGATATGTTAAATTATGATTTATCAATTAATACTAATAATGTCATGATTTTTCATACACATACCTGTGAAAGTTATACATCTAGTGAAAAAAATAAGTATGATCAATCAAGTAGTTTTAGAACAACTGATTTGAATTTTACAGTATCAAAAGTCGGAGATGAACTTACAAATCAGCTTAAATCTTATGGTTATAATGTTATACATGATAAAACCTATCATGATTATCCAGCTTATTCGGGGTCATATGGAAGATCTCTTACTACTGTGCAAAATTTACTCAAAGCAAATTCAAATACAGATGTGATTTTTGATATTCATAGAGATGCCATTGGGGATAGTTCATATGCACCAAAAGTTAAAATTGGAGATGAATATGCAGCTCAACTTATGTTTGTTATTGGAACTAACGAGTCTGGACTATATCATCCAAATTGGATTCAAAATTTAAAGTTTGCAATTAAAGTACAAGAAAAGGCAAATGAGCTTTATCCAGGACTTTTTAAACCAATTGTTGTTAGAAGCTCTAGATATAATCAACATGTATCTAAGTGTGCAAGTATTATTGAAGTTGGTGCAACTGGAAACACTTTGGAGGAAGCAAATACTAGTATGAAATATTTAAGCAAGGTACTTAGTGAAGTACTTAAGTAAAATTAAATAAATGGATGAAAAGAAATTTGATTATTAGAAAATTTAGACTATATTATTATTTTAAATTTTTCCTATTTTAATCTTGAATTGATATCACTTTTAATATAGAATTGCATTATATAATATAAAAGTAATGGAGGAAATTAATATGTCTAATTTAAAAGTTGATTTTGGAAATGTTAATCTAAATGAAAGAAAAATTTTGTCTTACGCTAATAAAGTCGAAGAAATACATAATAAATTAAATGAAAACGCTAATAAAAAAGATGAATTTTTAGGATGGTTAGAACTTCCTAATAATTATGATAAAAAAGAGTTCGAAAAAATTAAAAAATGCAGTAAGAAAATTCAAGAAAATTCTGATATACTTCTTGTAATTGGCATCGGTGGTTCTTATCTTGGAGCTAGAGCTGTTATTGAATCGCTTACTAATACTTTTTATAATATGCTTGATAAAAATTTAAGAAAAACTCCTCAAATTTTATATATTGGAAACAATCTAAGTTCTAATTATTTAAACGATTTAATTGATTTAATTGGAGATAGAGATTTATCTATTAATGTAATTTCTAAATCTGGTACTACAACAGAACCAGCAATTGCTTTTAGATTTTTCAGAGAATTTCTAGAATCTAAGTATGGTATAAAAGAAGCAAGAAAAAGAATTTACGTAACAACAGACAAAAAGAAAGGAGCTTTAAAAGAACTTGCAAAAGAGGAAAAATATACCTGTTTTGTTATTCCAGATAATGTGGGTGGTAGATATTCTGTTTTAACAGCTGTAGGTTTACTGCCTATTGCAACTGCTGGTATCGATATAGATTTACTTATGGAAGGTGCAAAATTTGCATGCGATAGGTATGCAGATTCTAATTTGAAATATAATGAATGTTATCGCTATGCAGTTATAAGAAATTTGCTATATAGTAACGAAAAAAATATTGAATTATTAGTTACATATGAACCAAAATTACAATATTTTATAGAATGGTGGAAACAATTATATGGTGAAAGTGAAGGGAAAGATTTTAAAGGAATTTTCCCTTCTGGAGCTATTTTCACAACTGATTTACATTCTTTAGGACAATATATTCAAGAAGGAAGAAGAAACTTATTTGAAACAGTAATAAATATAGAAAAAGTTGATAATGATATTGAAATTAATGCTGATGAAGATAATTTAGATGGATTGAATTATCTTGCAGGAAAAAAACTCTCATTCGTAAACAAAAAAGCAATGCAAGGAACAATAAAGGCACATGTAGATGGTGATGTTCCAAATATCTTAATTACTATAGATGAACTAAATTCTCATACAATTGGACAATTAATTTACTTTTTCGAAAAAGCTTGTGCAGTATCTGGTATGTTACTTGGAGTAAATCCATTTAACCAACCAGGAGTAGAAAAATATAAAACAAATATGTTTAAATTATTAGAAAAACCTGGATATTAAAGAAAAGAGAAGATAAAAAGCCTCAGAGTAGTATAATAAACTAGAGGCTTTTTATTGTTAAAAATAATAAAAAATAGTAGACATTGCTTTTAATTTTACGATATAATGTTTTTGAAAAAATAAAATGTAATATTAGGTGATAGATAATAAACTAATAACTATTCAAATGAATAACAAATATAAAATGGAAAGGACAAATAAACTGTGAAAGTGGTATGTCAAAGAGTAAAAGAGGCAATGGTGAGAGTAAACAATGAAATAGTGGGTTCTATAAATGAAGGTTTACTAATTCTTGTTGGATTTAATAAAGAAGATACTATAAAAAATATAGAAGAAATGAGTAAAAAAATTGTCAATTTAAGAATATTTAATGATGATAGCGGTGTTATGAATTTATCACTATTAGATAAAGATTACTCTATTTTATCAGTATCTCAATTTACACTTTATGCTGATACGAAAAAAGGGAATCGCCCAAGTTACATAAATGCCATGAATGGAGACAATGCAAAACTCCTTTATGAAAAATTCAATGAAGAATTAAAAAAATATACTAAAAAAGTTGAAACTGGAATATTTAGAGCAGATATGAAAGTTTCGTTAATTAATGATGGACCAGTTACAATAATACTAGAAAAATAATTGAATTATAAATTAATATAGTTTATAATAAAAAACAATGAAAAAACAAAGCATTTATATTAAACTATTTTAAATAATATAAAAGGAGAAAAGAATGCCGAAAAAAAGTCAGAGGTATATAGATAAACAAATGAAAAAATACGAAAAAATAAGCGAATCTCAACAAGATTTAATGCCTGCTTTTTATATTGCATATAAAAAAGGTGATTTAGAATTGTTTTCTGAGTTTATTAAAGATAAAAAAGACAAATTTGTAAATGATTCATATGATGCAATTTATGTAGGAAAAGGAGATGAGAAATTTCTAGATAATCCTGAGAAAAAAGCTGAATTAATTGAGTTTTTTAATAAACAAAACATAAATTTAATATGTGAGAAATTTGGAATGGAATTTGGAAATAAGATAATGAAAGCATCTGAAGAAAATAAAATCAAGCCATTTGATACATATCTTATTAGTCAAGTAAAATTTAGTAATTCAAATGAAAATATGTTGAAGATTATGAATTATTTGATTGATCTTAGTTTAGATGAAAACCTAAAGGTTGGAATACATAGAACAGGTGGAAATTGTAGTGGAAAAACAATATTAAAAGATGGCCTAATTTTAACAGGTCATGCATCATCAGGAGTTTTTAAAAAAAGTTATGATGTTAGTGATATAGAAAATAATATTAGTTTTTATGATGAAAATCCTGGATTGTTAATAAGTCAAATTGCTTTGGGAGGTAGTTATAAAAATTATACCCAAAGAGATGCAGACATAATGTTAGTAGCTATTCCAAAAGTAATTTTAAATAATAAAGAAAACAACATTATTTTAGAAAAAAAACCTCAAAATGTTTTAAATCCTGAGTATATAAAAGGATATGTAACTGTTGATGCTAAAAATAATGAAATGAAATCAATTACAGATAATCCATCCTTTTTAAAAGGATATTTAGACAAAGATGAAATAGAAACTATTCAAATGGCTAAGCAAATAGAAAATGAAGAAATAAAAGATAGTATAAAAAATAAAACAGAACAAAAACAGAGCACAGCCAATCAAACAGAAGCTTGGATGACAACATTAGAAAATTATTATAACAATACTCCTAAAGGATTAATAAAAAAAGTAACAGACTATTTAAAAAGAATTGTTAAAAGCCGAGACAAACATAATATAGATAAAATTGATAATAAAGATGAAAACGAAAGAGATTAAATTATGAAAGGGGAACTAACATTATGAGTGAAGCAAAAAATGAAATAACAGGACTATCTGATAAAGATGTAGAAGAGCAAATACAAAAAGGAAATATAAATAAATTGCCAAAAGATAATTTAAAAACAAATAAACAAATTATTTTTGACAATGTTTTTACACTATTTAATTTATATAATTTTATCATTGCACTATTTTTAATTTATGTAAAAGCATATACAAACGTATTTTTCTTTCTAATTATAACAATTAATGTATTAATAGGAATAGTCCAAGAAATTCATGGTAGGAATTTAGTAAAAAAATTAACTATTTTAAATAAATCTAAAACAACAGTTATTAGAAATGGAAAGGAAATAAAACTAGATACAGACGAAATTGTTTTAGGAGATATTATTATAATAAAACAAGGAGATCAGATTCCGTCTGATTCTTACATTGTAAATGGAGAAATTGAAGTAAATGAAGCATTACTTACCGGGGAAACTGACGTTATTTTTAAACAAAAAAGTGACAAATTACTATCAGGAAGTTATGCGGTAAGTGGAAGATGTTATGCAAAAGTTGAAAAGGTTGGAGCTGATAATTTTGCAAATAAAATTATAGATTCAGCTAAAAAACAAAAAGAAAATAATTCAGAACTAATAAATTCTATGAAAAAAGTTACTAGATTTACAAGCTTTGTAATAATTCCGATTGGAATAATATTATTTGTACAAGCATATATTACAAGACAATCAGACTTTACAACATCTGTTATTGCAACATCTGCCGCATTACTTGGAATGTTACCAAAAGGACTTGTATTATTAATTACAATAGCCTTAGAATCAGGAGTAATTAAATTGTCTAAAAAACAAGTACTAGTACAAGAATTATATAGTATGGAATCATTAGCACATATTGATACAATTTGTTTAGATAAAACAGGAACAATTACGACTGGAAAGATGAAAGTATCTGAAATCAAAATGTATGATGAAAAGATATTACCAAAAGATTTTAACGAAATGATGACAGCTTTTGTAAATGAAATGGAAGACAGTAACAGTACATTTAAAGCATTACAAAATCATTTTAAGGGTAGTACAATTTATGAAAAGGAAGATAATATTTCTTTCTCATCTGAAAGAAAATGGAGTTCTATATCTTTTAAAAATCTTGGCTCGATTGTAGTTGGAGCTCCAGAAAGATTGTTCGAAAAATCAAATGAAGATATGCCAGATAGAATAATAGAATTACAAAAGCATGGAAAGAGAGTATTAAGCATTGCATACAGTGATAAAACAATATCAGAACCTGAATTACCAATGCTCAAAATTGTTGCTTCAGTAATATTAGAAGATCCATTAAGAAAAAATGCAAAGGAAATGCTTGGATACTTTAAACTACAAGGTATTGATGTAAAAATAATTTCAGGAGATAATGAACTTACAGTATCTAATATAGCAAAAACAGCAGGTCTCGAAAGCTATGATTCTTATATAGATTTATCAACTATAAAAAATGATGATGAAATAAAAGATTTGGTTAATAAATATAGCATTTTTGCAAGAGTACTACCGCACCAAAAGAGCATTATTGTAAAGGCACTTCAAGAAAAAGGACACAAAGTTGCAATGACAGGAGATGGAGTAAATGATGTAATTGCTTTAAAAGAAGCGGATTGCAGTATCACACTTCCAGATGCAACGGATAGTGCAAAACAAGTATCTCAAATAGTATTGCTTAATTCCGATTTTAGTATATTAAAAGATGTATTAATGGAAGGCAGGAGAGTTGTTAATAATATAACAAATGTTGCAAAAATATTCTTTATTAAAACTATATATACAGTGCTATTATCAATATTTTGCTTTTTAACTAATATGGAGTTTCCATTCATACCAATTCAAATAACACTTATTGATTTAGCAATCGAAGCATACACATCATTCTTTATAACTTTTGAAAAGAATGAAAAAAAGATAAAAGGAACATTTTTGAAAACAGCTTTAACAAATGCTCTACCATTTGCTTTGGTAATAATGCTAAATATTGTATTTTTAACTGTTATGGGAACTAGATTTGGAATAGAATATAGTAGTTTAAAAACAATGATGTATTTATTAATTGGTTTTGTAAGTATTCTAGCTGTACAAGAAGTATGTACTCCATTTAATAAAATTCATGCATTTTTATTTAGCACAACAGCTGTTGGATTTTATACTGCGGTATTATTATTTCATAATATTTTAAAAGTGGATTTAATAGATAATAAAGCATTAATTATAACAGGGATTTTAGCTATTATAAGTTATGTATTGATTAGTATAAAAAGAGTTATTTATAAAAAAATATTTAATTAAGAATGAAGCTCACACAAAATAACCTCTATTCATACAATATAAAAAAGTATGATTGGAGGTTACTTTTATGGACTATGAAATAATGATGAACGGAAATGTAAAAATTGGTACATATGCTCCAGAATTTGAAGCACAAACGACAATGGGAAATGTTAAGCTTAGCGACTATAAAGGAAAATGGTTAGTGCTATTTTCACATCCACGGAGACTTTACCCCCGTAAAGTCATAATCTTTGGATGTGTTATATTCAATAGGTAAATAATTAAAAAAATTGACTAAAAGATTTTTTTAAATATATTTTTTGTATTTTCGCATATTTCATCTAGTGAGTATTCAGATGCACCTTTAAAATATTTAAGAACCTGATTAACAATCCCATCGGTGAAGAATGCAATATCAAACTTTAAGCTTTCAGACTTAGAAAACTTTGGATTATTACTTAAAGAATTATATAATTTTTCTAATATAGAGCGATTTGATTTTTCAAGAAATATTAATGGCTCCTTTGATGAAAGAAGCAATCTATACATTTCTTCATTTTCTTTTAAATAAGACATTACTGAATCTAGATAATTAAAGATATCACTTAAACAATTTAACTTTTTGGTGTCTTTAAATAAAACTTCTATTATTTCAGCTTCAAGTTCTTCTGCTACATCATAAATACTATCATAGTGATTATAAAAAGTTCCTGTTGAACTTGCAACAGAAATATCAAAAAATCCGCTTGATCCAAAAAAAGTATTAAAGATTGTTGGATTAGAAAATAGAATAAAAAACTTTCCATCTCAATTATCTGGAGGAGAACAACAAAGAGTATCAATAGCAGGAGCAGTTGCTAAAAATCCTAAAATATTACTTTGTGATGAGCCAACAGGAGCTTTAGACTATAAAACAGGAAAACAAATATTAAAATTATTACAAGACACATGTAGACAAAATAATATAACAGTAATAATAGTAACCCACAATGCAGCGATAGCACCAATGGCAGATAAAGTAATACATTTTAAGAAATGGTACAGCTGAAAGTATAGAAATAAATCAAAATCCGTTACCAGTAGAAAAGATAGAATGGTAGGTGATAAAAATGAAAAATAGGTTTATCTGTTACTGGACCAGATATGAGACAAACAGGAATAAACTATTTTAAAAAATATAATACAGCTGATATAACAATTTTAAGTGACTATGGAATAGATACAAGTGAGCAAGAACAAATACAAAAAGCAAACGGGATAAAAAATTTAGAATATATATATTTAAAAGATGTTACAATAGAAAATCAAAATGATAGTATTAGAATATTTTCAAAACCTGAAGCTATATCATTGTACGAATTAACGTCAGGTGAGTTGCCAAACACAGAAAACGAGATTGCAATTAGTGATGCTTATAAAAATGAATATAATATAGGAGATACAATAAAATTTACAGAAAAAGCAGAAAATAATACTTAAACTCTAAAAAAACATGAATTTAAAATAGTAGGATTCGTTAAATCAAGTGAAATATTATCAAGTTTAAATTTAGGGCAAACGACTTGTCGGAACAGGTGAGCTAAATGGGTATGCAATTGTAAATAAGGATGTATTTGATTCTGATGTATATATGATGGTAAAAATAAAATTTACCGACACAGAAAACTTAAATCCTTATTCTGATGAATATAACAAAAAATACAAACTCACAAAGAAGAATTAGAAAATTTATTAAAAGAACAACAAGAAACAAGGCTTTCAGGAATAAAAAAAGAATACCAAATAAAAATTGATGATGGTCAGCAAAAATTGGATGAAGCAAAAAAAAAATTGGAAGATGCAAGAAATCAAATAAATAGTTCAGAAATAGAAATTAAAAATAAGGAAAACCAATTAAATGCAAAACAAAAAGAATATGAAAAAAGCTTAAATGAATACAACAATAAGGAAAAAGAATTAAAATTGGCTGAAACACAAATAAACTCTTCACAGGTTGAAATAAATAACAAGAAGTCTCAACTTGAGAGCGGAAAAGAGCAATATAAAAAAGGAATTGCTTCATTAAATACAGGAATAAAGGAATGCGAAGATGCACTTCTAAATACTAATTTACCAGAGTCACAAAAAACAATTATAAATCAAAAGTTATCTGGATATAAAACACAATTACAGCAAACACAAGCAATGTATAATGAGTTTATGAATAATACTTACAAGCCAAGTATAAATGAATTAAGTGAAGCTCAAAAAACATTAGATATGAAAAAATCTGATTATAATACAGGAAAGCAACAATTAGAAGAAACTAATAAAAAATTGCAATCTGCAAAAAATCAATTAAATAGTGGTAATGCTTTATTGAATTCTGCTAAAAGTAAATTACAATTAGCCAAAAAAGAATATAATACAAATAAAATAAAATTAGAAAACGCAAAAACAGAGCTTCAGGAAAAAGAAAAAGAATACAATGAGAAACTAAAAGAATTTCAAGAAAAAGAACCAAATGCAGTTTCAAAAATAGACGAAAACGAAAAGAATTTAAGTGATAGTAGAAAAGAATTAGAGAAGTTATCATTACCGACATATTCTGTTGATAATAGAAGAGAATTACCAGGAGGAGAAGGTTATAGGATATATGAAACAGTTTCAAATATAGTAGATTCATTAGCAAAAGTATTTCCAGTATTTTTATATCTTGTTGCATCACTTGTAACATTAACAACAATGGCTAGATTTGCTGGAGAAGAGGGAATTAATAATGGGACTTTAAAATCTCTTGGATATAGTGACAAAGATGTTATGAAAAAATTCACAGTATATGGATTTATAGCAGGAACAATAGGTACGGTAATTGGAATTGCACTAGGACACACAATCATTCCAATGATAGTATATAATGCATATCATAGTGGGTTTACACTTCCAAAGATAGAACTACATTTCTATTTAAGAAGTACAATTATAGCAATAATTTTATCTTTAATAAGTAGTGTTGTACCTGCAAGAATAATTGCAAGCAAAAAATATATTGGAAAAACAAAAGATATTTCATCAAATACTGTTGCAGTTGCTAATCCATGTAGAGTTATAAAAGAAATTTAATAATACAAATTATATGAATTATCCATTTATTTTGCACATAACATTTATTAGAAAAGTGTTATGAAGGAGTTAAAAAAATGCAAATTACAAAATCAGAAATAGAGGGGATAAAGTATGCACAAATTTATGTAACTGAAGAAGAACTTCAAAAGAAAGAAGTAAAAGATTTAATTGAAAAGTACAAAAAGGAAAAATACCATTTAGCTATTATTGTAGCAGGAAAAGAGAATTATCCCGAAATTCTCAAAAAAATCGTTACAAAACAAGTAAAAGAGGACTATTGTGTATACTAATATAAATAACACAAGCAATATAAGATCAAAATTGAGGGATAGCATAGCAGTTGTACGGATATTGTAGATTATCTAGAGATGAGGACAGAGAAAATTATGCAAGTATTGAAGAACAGAAAAGAATAATCAAAGAATATGCAAGTAGCCGTAATTGGTTTCTATCAGATGAAGATTTCTACATAGACGACAATGTTTCGGGATATACCTTTAATAGACCTGAATTTTCGAAAATGATGAAAAAGGTAAAAGATGGGAAAATTGATGTAGTGGTAGCAAAAGACTTATCGAGAATTGGTAGAAATAATGGACGAGTTTTAGTTTTAATAGATGATTTTAAAAATATGCAAAAAAATTTAATATTAGTATCAGAGATGGGTGGAACTTTTGATATCTTAAATGATAGAGATGATTGTATCGGAATAACCACTTGGTTTAATGAAAGATATGTAAAAGATTGTTCTAGGAAAACTAGAGATCATATGTATTCTAAACAAAAGACAGGAAGATTAATTATGGGAAATTATTATGGTTATGAAAAAAACTTTAAAGATAATATACCAATGCTATATGTTGTAGAAGAAATAAGACCAGTTATTGAACTTATATTTAAATTATATTTGGAAGATGGATATGGATTTCAAAAAATTAGTGAAATATTAAATTCAAAATACAACTATCCTACACCTTCAGAATATTACAGAGCAAAACACTCAGAGAGGGGACGAATTTATAAACATAAAGTTCAAAAAGCTTGGACTAAAGATATGGTAGGTAATATTTTAAATAATGAAGTATATACAGGAATTCTTATAACTCATAAAAAGCAAAGTGTAAATATAAGAGGAAAAATTGTAAAACTGCCTAAAGAAGAACATTTTATATTTGAAAATCATCACGAGCCTATTATTTCAAAAGAGACATTTAATTTAGCACAAGAATTAAGAAATAAAAGAAAAAAGCAAAACACATCAGGTGCAAATAAAAAACGAAATTATTTTTTTTCAGGAATGTGTATATGTAATAACTGTGGCTCTGGAATGTCAGGAGTAGTAATAAAAAGAAAAGTACCAGAAAAGGGGTATGAGTGCTCAAAATATAGACAATATGGCACAAAAGCTTGCTACTGTCACGAAATCAAAGAAAAAGATATATTAACCCATTTAAAAGAATTTTTAAAGTTTACCAAACAAAAATATTTAAAAGAAATAACAAATATTAAAATAAACCTAGAACAAGATGAAAAAAATAATAATAAATCAAAGCTACAAAATAAATTAAATATTTTGAACGACGAGTATAAAATACTAATTAATCAAAAAATAAAAGAACTATTATCTAGCAATAATCCTATACAAAGAGAAATTATAGAAAACACATATAAAGAGTTAGAAAAAGAAAAAATGCAAAGCATTAATTGCTTACAAGAGTTAATTCAAAAAGATAAAAAGAAAAATCTACAAGAAAAAGTTCAAAAATTAAAAACAGCATTAGAATACTATGATAAGATAATGAATGCTAAAGAACCCAATAGAATAATATTACAAATGATAATTGATAAAATATATATAGATAGAGATAAAACTATTATATTTAAATTAAAAAGTAATATTGAAAAACTTTATTAATTCCAAAAAAGACTTTGCAATATTATTGAAAAATATTACAGTTAATAGAAAATAGTTACCAAAATGGCACGGAAAATTTGGTAAAAAACATGGAAATTAAAATACTATATGATAAAATTAAAATGAAAATATTGTAGGAAAGGAGGAAAATTAAATGAAGAGAACAAAAGCATTATCAATATTATTTATACTTTGTTTATTAGCTAGTTTAATGTTTCCAATAGCTATAAATAAAGTATATGCAGAAACAAAAAATGAAGTAACATTAAATTTTAAAGGTGGAATTATTCATGATGGCTATGTAGAATATAGCAAGAAAGCAAAATTACAATTATTCAAAGGTGATGAGTTGGTTACTAATATTTCAAATAAAATGGTAATTGATTTAAACGAAGCTGAGTATAAGTTTGTAATTGAAGAAATTGAAGACGCAAGTGTTTCTGGTGTTAATACAACCATAAAATTAAACATTAATAATTGGTATTATCCTATTACTACATCAATATTAGAAGGAAGCAAACCTACATTCAAATTAGAATCAAGTAAATTTAGTGGAACATTAGATGTTAAATTTGAAAGAACAAATGTTGCTATTAACACAACAGTTAAAAATGTTTATAATGATATATCATCAAAAGGTGTAATTGATTTGACTAATGGGCAAGAATATGTAATAGATTTTTCTAAAACTGATGAATTAACAGAAGGATTAAAATCATTTGTAGATCTTGCAGATTTAGATAAAACACTATATTATAAAAGAGACAATAAAGGTCTATTAGCAACAGAAAATGAAAGTGAAGCTGTTATAAAGATAGTTGGAAAAGGGTCAGAAAATAAGGCAATATTAACTGCAGTAAATGTTGGAACTAAAAAAAGTGAAGTTTTTAAAGGACTTCATACTCAATATACAGGTTCTAAATTGCTTTTTACTGGCTCAGATGGTGGAATTTTGAATGAAACAAGATTTGATTATTATACTAGATGTACTTATGAATTTACATTTCAATATGTAAAAGAAGAAGTTATTCCTAAAGAATATAAGTTCATTGAAGGAGCAAATCAAACATACACTATTGGCGAGTCAAAAAATGCAACATTTAGAATAGATGCAAACTATAGCTTATTTACAAACAAAGTATATGTAGACGATAAATTAGTAGATTCTACAAATTATGACTCAAAATCAGGAAGCACAGTTATCACTTTAAAAGATGAATACCTAAAAACATTATCTGTTGGAGAACATACATTAAAAGCTACTTTTACAGATGGTGGAGAAGCTACAACAAAATTTATTGTTAAAGCAAAACAACAAAATATAGATATGGAAGACGATAAAAAAACTGAAAATGAAGGAAGACAAGAAAGTACAAATATAGAAAGTACAAATATAGAAAATACAAATATAGTAAATGATGAAAAAGATAATAATATTCAAAAAGAAAACAATAGTATGAATCCTAAAACCGGGGATACTGTTATCGTATATTTTGTATTGTTTGCAATTTCTATAGTAGGTATTATTACACTAGTAATGATTAATAGAAAAAAAGTAAAAAATAATATTAAGGGGAGATCAAAAGATGAAAAGTAAAAAAATATTAGTTATTTTAGCATTAATTTTAGCTAGTATATGTCTGTTTAGTTTTTCAAACAGGGTAAATGCTGCAACAATTAGTAATGATGGAAAATATTCATTACTACTAATGGTTAATGATGAAAATGGTGGTATTGATGGTGAATATGCCAAACTTATAAGGTTTAATGTTGCAGAAGGAGAAACAACAGTTAAATTATCTGAATTAACAAAAGGAATTATTCCTTTCAATGGCAAAAATGAATTTTCACATTGGGAAACATCAAATAATGTGAAAGCTAGTGAAGAATTAGCAATATCAGAATTTACTGGTAGTGGCAATTTTTATACATCAACAGGTGAAGAAGTTAATTATACTAATGGTTTAACTCTTAAAGCTAAATTTTCAGATAAAGAATTAAAAGATGGTGATACATATTATGTAACACTTGATGCATTTGCAGGTACAATAAATGGCAAAGCAAAATTAATATTAGAAAGTAAATCAACAGAATTTAAAACCATTGATTTAACAAAATATATTCCTATAAGAAAAGGTCACACTTTTAAAGGCTGGGATTTAGATGGAAAAATTGTTACCTCTATTGATTCAAGTGCTTTTGCAAAAGATGTTTCAATTAATTTAACTGCCACATATACTCAAGATACTTTTAAAGGTGATGGAATTGTATTAATCTTAAATGCTAATGGTGGTACTATTGATGGTAAAGCATCAAACAAATATGACTATTTAGGTGGTGGAAATTCTGGAACATCTATGTCACTTTTACCATACATACCAGTAAGAGAAGGATATACATTTAACGGTTGGAATACAAAAAAAGATGGTAGCGGAGAAAACTATAATTATGTTTACTGGAGATTCTGGGATATAAACGAAGAAACAGATAAAGAATTCGATAAAGATACTAAAATAAAAGAAACAAACGGTTATGAAAGATATAAAAATGTAACCTTATATGCTTCTTGGACTAAAACTTCAGGCAAACCTGAACAACCAGTTAAAGAAACAGTAAAAGAAATTCAAAGTACAGGAAAAACAAAAGCAAAAATTGAATTTGCAAAAGAAGTTAGTAAAGACTATAAATTAGATATTAAACCAATTGAAGTAAAAAAAGATTTAACAGATAAAAACGTTAAATATGTAGTAGATATAAATGTATTAGAAAATAACCAAGTGGTTAAAATTAGTAATACTAAAATGAAAATTAGAATTGCAATACCAGAAGAATTAAAAGGTTATAACCAATATGAAGTAGTGTATATTTCAAATGATGAAATAAAAGAAACATTACCAGCAACAGTAGAAGATGGATATATAGTATTTGAAACATCACATTTAAGTCAATACGGAATTGTAGCAAAAAATACAAATGAACATAATAGTAACCAAGATAGCAATAATGAAGAAAAAGACACTAATACAAAAAATAATAATACAGAAATAGCAAAAAATGAAACAACCAATCCAAAAACAGCAGATAACATTACTTTTAATTTAATATTATTTGTGATAGCTTTATTTGGAGCAGTAATATTACCTATAATTAATAAAAAACAAAAAATAAGCAAGTAGATTTTGAGGTATAAAGACTAGCTGTTAATAGCTGGTCTTTATATGTGAAAGGAAATAATAATTAATGAGAAGAAAAAAGAATAATAAGAAAAGGGTAATTTTAAATCTTATTATATATATTTTATTAATTTCTATTTTAATATATTCGGGAATTAAAATTTATGAGTGGTATAAAGATAAGACAAGTAATAATGAAATAGCAGAGAAATTAAAGAGTATAGTAATAGTTGAAAATGCTAAAGATGAAAACAAAGATAAAAAAGAATATACGGTTGATTTTGGTAAATTAAAAGAACAAAACAATGAGGCTATTGCGTGGCTTAAGGTAAATAATACAAATATTGAATATCCTGTTGTAAAAACTGAAAATAATAGTTTTTATCTAAATCATAGTTTTGATAAAAGCAAAAATTTGGCAGGTTGGATTTTTGCAGATTATAGAAATAAATTTGATGGTACAGATAAAAATATAGTTATTTATGGACATAATATGAGAGATGCTTCAATGTTTGGAAGTATGAAAAATATTCTAAAATCTGATTGGTATAATAATGATGAAAATACAAATATTATATTGAATACAGAAAAAGAAAGTTGTATTTATAAAGTCTTTTCAATATACAAAATAGAAAACGAAGATTATTATATAAGAACAGAATTTAACAATGACAATGAATTTGAAGAATTTATAAAAACTATAAAGAAGAGAAGTATAAAAGAATTCGATATAGATATTTCAAAAAACGACAATATTTTGACACTGTCAACTTGTGCTAATAACAATAAATATAGAGTTGTTCTACATGCTAAAAAAATATAAAGAAGAAGACTCTAATTTTGTCTATATAAGTTCATTGCAATAATAAGTATTCTGTATGCTGTTGATATTAATAGAATGAGGAATAATAAACCTGTGTTATTTAGCAATTATCTATTTACAAATTGGGGATATTCTTACATACAGCATGTTAATACACAAGAAGATAAAAATGAAAGCACAATAGATGATTACTTAACAAAGAAAAGTGATAATGAAAATAACAATTAATTTGCATTAGCTTGTTGTAAGAAACATAGGCTATTTAATATTTTAATTCTAAAAAAATTATTGTAGAGTCTCGTATAACTCTTTTATATAATGTCGAAAAATATCGAAAAATGTAGGAAAATGTAGGAAAAAAATGGAAAAATATAAAGAAAATATATTGACATAGAATAATTAAATTTATATAATGTGTATAACATACTGAAAAAGTTAATAATAACTTATAAGTTTAAATAGGACAGTTTATTTTTAGAAAAATTTCACAATAAAATATACTATATATAGAGTAATAAGAAACTTTGTTTTAGTATACTATATTATTTAACAAAAGATAAGATTACTTTAATAGTAATTTTGTTTTTTTTTATAGATTTATGTTTCATGTACAAATTATTTTAGGAGGTGAAAGTAATGATTATTATTGAAGGTATAGATGGAACAGGAAAAACATCGTTGGCTGAGCAATTAGAAAAAGCAAATTTTGAACGATATCATCTTGGATATGATGAAAAAAAGAAGTATTACTTTCTTTAAGAAAAAATACAGGAATGAATGATGGAGAATATGAATTGACAGGAGGGTATGTTGATAATGTTAGAATGTAAAGTAGAGGCTTTAGTCTTTAAAAGAGCCTAACGCTCAAGGAGGTGGCTAAAACCACTCTAACAATTACAATAATTATACTAAAAATTGGTCTAATATTATAGTGTGAGTAATGAAAAAACTCATAAAAAAATAAAATAATGTCAAGTTATTTTTGACTTAACATTATTATACTAGGAGGTTAGCTAATGAATGATTCTTTAAAGAAAAAATTATCTGATTTAGATTTGGTTATTTTTGATCTCGATGGTACTTTAATTGATTCAAATGGTACACATAATTATTTGGATATTGAATTGGTACGTTCACTTGGAGATAATAAAAGTTCAGAAGAAATCTTACAAGAAAGAGATGAATTTATTAGGAATAGTAATACAGGTGATATATATTTAAATTATTGTGATTATTTAAAAACAAAATATAATTCTGTTTTATCAGGGAAAGAAATTTTACAATTTCGAAGGGATTTATCAAAAAAAATTTCAAAAGATATTAAATATAAACCAGATGCAGACAAAATTATAAAATATTTAAAAAATCAAAATATAAAATTAGCTTTAGCTACAGTTTCAAGAAAAGAAACAATAGATATTTATATTAATGAAAATGAAAATATCAAAAATAAATGTAATATTAAGGATTATTTTGATCTAATAGTAACTAAAGACGATGTAAAATTAAAAAAACCAAATCCAGAAGTTTATAATAAAATAATTGAGAATTTTCAAATTAATGATTTATCAAGATGTGTTGTTGTTGAGGATTCATTAACAGGTGTTCTTGCAGCAAAAAATGCTAATCTCGATGTTATAGTTATTTATGATGAATATTCTAATAAAGATAGAGAAAAAATAAATGAACTTGCAGATTATAAAGTTTCAAATTATAAAGAATTAATAAATTTGTTTGAAGAAAGTAAAAAGAGAGGAGAAAACTAAAATGAATTCACCATGTGTATTTAGAAAAAGAGTGACTAGTAATTATTTGGCATTTATTGAGATAACAAATTCATGTAATATGAGATGTAAACATTGTATGAATTGGTCTGTTGAAAATTCAAATGAGGGATTTGGGAAAGAAAATATAATAAAATTAATAAAAGACCTTTATGATAATAATACAGAGGAAATATATATATCAGGTGGAGAACCTTTATTATATCCATATATTGATGATGCAATTTTATATGCAAATTCATTAGGAATTAAAGTAACTCTTGCAACTAATGCTCTTGAAGTTTCTAAACATTTAGAAACAATAAAAAAAGGTGTTCAATTAGTATCAATTAGCTTAGATGGTATGGGAGAAACACATGATAGTTTTAGAGGTGTTCCAGGAGCATTCGATAATTGTCTGAAAGTATTTAAATTATTGAAAGAAAATAATGTAAAAACAAGAATAAGTGCTATGATTTGGAAAGAAAATGTTGAACAATTAGAAGAAATGATTTCTCTTGCAAAATCTTGTGGAGTTTCTAAGGTTAATTTAGCGTTTTTAATTCCAGAAGGAAGAGCTAAAACAGACAATACTATTAAATTACCTATTGAAAGATATAAGGAAATGGTCGATAAAGTAGCTAAATTAATAGAAAAATATAAATCAAGAGATTTTGATATAGAAATAAGAAGAAATAATTTATTAGATGAGGACAGCTTAGATTGTCTTGGAGGAAGCAATTTAATACATATAAATGTAAATGGAAAAGTATCACCTTGTTCTTGGATTGCTAAATTAGATAAAGATGATGAATTTTCTGCATATTGGCCAAAATATAGTATTAAAGAGTGTATAGACAAATTTGATAATTTTAAGCAATTGGTTGAGCTAAGAAAAGATAAATATGGATATTGTGGATGTATAGCTTTGTCTAAAATTTATAATGGAAATTTTACTGATGAAGATCCATTAAATAATTTTTTGGAGATGTAGATGAATATGAGTAAATATGCAATAGTAACTGGTGTATCATCTGGAATAGGTGAATGCATAGCGGATTGTTTTATAAAAGAGGGAATATATGTTTTTGGAGTTGATGAAAATATTCCTAAAAATAGTAAAATAGACTTTTTTAATTCTGACATCAGAGATGAAGAAAAAATAATTAGTATAATTAATAGTATAAAAGAAAAAACGGATAGTATTGATTATTTAATAAATTGTGCTGGAATATTTTGCGATAAACGGAAGAGATTTAATTGAAAGTCTTTCAAAGGAAGAATGGCAAAATGTTATTGATGTCAATTTAACAGGTACATTTTTGATAACAAAGTATTCTATACCTTTATTAAAAAAATCTAGTAATGGAAATATAATAAATTTTAGTTCAGAACAAGTAGTTTTACCACAACTTAAAAGTGCACCATATGCAATAACTAAAGCTGGAATTGAAATGTTTTCTAAAATACTTGCATTTGAGTTAATGGAAAATAAGATTAGAGTTAATACTATAGCATTAGCATCTGTAAAAACCAATTTTTTGAAAAGATACAAAAAAGATGATAATATAATAAATGAAATGATGGAAAAAACTGATAAAAATATGCCTTTTGGAATTATAAAACCAAATGATGTATATGAACTAGTTAAGTATTTGACAAAAGAGGGGAATAAAATAACAGGTCAAACTATTCTTATGGATAGTGGAGTTGTATTAGATGTTAATAAGAAAAAATAGGAGGATTTTATGAAGAAAATAGAATTTGATATAAACGAAAATAATAAGTTGTTTTTTCTTCCTGAATACAATAGATTTGCTTTAAATAAGATTAATTCTGAAATAGAACCAGATCTTTATGATACTTCATTAGTAAAATTAAGATTAGAAATTTCACATAAGTGTAATGGAAGATGTAAATATTGTTTAGTGTTTGGAAATAATGTAGAAAATTTTGAAACATTAGATATAAAAGAATTTTGGAAAGAATTTAGTAATAAAGACTGGTTTAAAAATTTAAAAAGCATATTTATTATTGGAGGAGAGCCATTATTTTTTTTCAAAGAAATTAGTTTTATTTTAGACAACTTTAATGGAAGAGTTAGTTTTTCAACAAATGGAACTTTATTAACAGAAGAAATGGTTAAAAAGTTTTCAAAATCAAATGTTTCTGTATATATTTCATTAGATGGTCCAACTTTTAAAGATAATATTAATAGAGTTTATACAGATGGTAAATATATGTATTCAGATATCATGAAAGGAATAAATTTGCTACAACAATATGATGTCAAATTTGGAATATTTATGGTAGCAAGTAAAGAAACGATACATAAAGCTAAAGATATGATTTTGGAATTAGATGAAAAGTATTCTCCATCTAGGATTGGATATAGTCTTCCTCATTGGGCATCAAATTATCAAAATGAAGATTTAGCAGAAGAGTTTAGAGATGTTTTAATTGAACTTTATAAGAACAGAAAAAAGATAAAAGCCGATATTCCACAAATGAGTTGGAGAATAAATCCATTAAGAGAAGGAAAAGTTAAAAAATTTTCATGTGGATTACATACTACTCAAACAACTATTTTACCAGATAAATCTTTTGTTAGATGCTCAAAAATTGATAATATAAATGATAATTTGAAAGAAATTTTTACAAATAAATTATTAGATAAAAATTCACCAATAGAATTAGCAAAAAATGAAAATTCTTGTTGTTCTAGATGTATAGCATTAGCTTGCTGTGGAGGAGGATGTCCATTTGATGGAATGAAAAGATTTAAATGTTTAACAGATAAAAGAGAATGTGTAATAACTCCGGCACTTATTAAAGTCGCAATTAATGATATTGTAGATGCTTTCAGAAATGGAAAAGTTCAGTTGAAAGATGGATTAATTGATCCAAAAATTATAGATAAAATATTATGGAGTTAATAATTATGAAAATAGATAATATAAAAAAGATTATGCTGGGACATTTGGCAAATGATGTTAAACTAGTTATAATAACTCCACTGAAATCAACATATAGAAGATTAAAAGAAAGATTAGATGTTAAAGAAATATATAAAAATGCATTTTTTGAAAATTGTATTTTTAACATAAAAGAATCTAGAAAAGGAATTGTTATTTTATCTCCACAAGGCATTGCTTCAAAAGATATTGTTGAATTATTTGAAAATAATAAGATTGTATTTTTTGGATTAGCAGGAAGTTTAAATTCTGAATTACCAATTGGTAGTTTTGTAGAGGTAGATACTGCAATATATCAAAATAATAGTTTTGAATTAACTACAACTAAAGATTTAAAAACAGTAAAATGTGGATATTCTCCATGTTTATTAGGAGAGATTGCTGAAGAATATTGTAAAAATGCAAGAAATCAAAATTGTAATGTTGTTGATATGGAGGTTGCGGTTTGCACTAAGACTGCAATAGAAAATAATAATCAATTCTTAGCTTTATTACTGATTTCGGATATTCCAGGAATAATTAGCTTTTGGGAAGTACCAGAAGATATGCAAATAAAACTTACAGAAGAAAGAAGAAATGCAATAGATAAAATAATTAATTATATTAATGTTTTGATATGAAAGGAATAAAGAAAAAATGGATGAAGAAATACTTATTAAATATATTGAAACAACTAGTAAATGTAATTATTCTTGCCCAATATGTGTTCAAAGAACAAGAAATTGCCATATGGATATGAATGATTTTTATTCAATTATTGATAATAATTTGGATTTATTTTACAAAAAAGCTATATGGATGGATTTTAATGGAGAACCTTTAGTAGATACGTATTTTTTTGATAGAATAAAATATATGCATAGTAAAGGAATTAATACAAGAATTTCTACAAATGGAGCATTACTTAATGAAGATAATAGAATTAAAATGGCTAATTCAGGTATAAGTTATGTTGTAGTATCAATAGGGACTTTAAATCCGGAATTATATAAGCAAATAAGAGGGATAGATAATTTATCAAATGTTTTAAACAATTTAATAGAATTAAAAAAATGCATTGATAAAGTTGGAGCTAAGACAGAGCTTCAAGCAGTTATGATTGATACAGGAGAAAGCTTAAATAGAGATGAATTTATAGAATATTTTCATAAATTAGGAATCAACGTAGCATTTCATAATTTTACTAATAGATCTAAAAGTATAGAGATGGATATAAATCCAAAAGATAGAGACTTTTCTAAATATACAAGAGGAGAATGTAAAGGATTAAAAAGTAATATAATAATACTTAGTAATTGCGAAGTGGTTAATTGTTGTTGTGATCTTTTAGCACAAAATTCTTTAGGAAATTTAAGAGATTATGATTATTCTGTAAAAAAATTAGTAGAAAATGGTAAATTAGATAAAATTATTTCTGATTTAAGAAATCATATATATAATGGTGCTTGTAAAAATTGTTCCGATTGGATATATTATCAAGAAGGTGCAGATGAAGAATATGTAACAGTTTACCCTGTTAAAAAGGATGTGTAGTAAATGGATAATAGAAGATATGTTGTTTTAGGAGATTTTATTGCAGACTTATATTATAGTGGTAAAAAATTAATCGGAGTGGATGGAGGAAGTTCTAGATTTAATGTTATAGCAAATCTAGCAAATATGAATTGCAATACAGTAGCTATTGGTGGCTGTGGTAATGATAAATTTGGAAGAACGGTATTAAAAAGATATTCAAAATTAGGAGTTGATATCTCTAGAGTAAAATTAAGAGATAAACCTATTAGAGCATATAATTTAATTATTGATCAAGCAATGGTACCAAAACTTAATTATGAATGTAGCAAAATATCTCCAGTTACTTATCAAAATACATGGTACGAAGATAGTTTAGAAGATCTCGAATATTATAAGAGCCAAGTAAATCAAAATGATATTGTAGTTTTAGATAAATTAGATACTTTTTCACTTAATATTATTGATGATTTTGAATGCTATAAGGTTCTTGATATTGGAAATTCAAATAGATTGGATGAACTAAGTGATGAACAGATTACAGCATTAAAGCAAAAAATTTCAATATTGCAATTAAATGAAAGAGTAATACCATATTTGATGCAAAGATTTAAATATAGTGATATAAAAGACATATACAATTTATTTCAACCAAAACTTATGATTATAACGAAGGGAAGAGAAGGAGCTGATTTTTTTTTCGAAAACAAAACAATACAAAAAAAACTTATAAATAGTACTAGCGAAATAGACCCAACAGGAGCGGGTGATGCTTTTTTCTCTGTTTTTATAAGAGAATATTTTAATAACTCAAGCGAAGTTAATGAAGAATTTATACATAAAACATTTTTTAAAGCATCAAATTTGACTGCAAATGTTGTAAGACATATAGGTGCAAGAGGACATATTTATGACAGAACATTGGATAAAGTATCTTTAGAGAATGATGAAGATGAAAGAGAATAAATATATATTTAAATAGAAAGTGGGCAAATATTATGAAAATTTATTTAACGAGGCATGGAGAAACGGATTGGAATATAAAGCATAGTAATCAAAAAATAAATGATAATGCTAAAAACCTTCCCGTCACAGATGATGATTTTATAGATATTAATAGTACTGGAATAAAACAAGCTAATAAATTAGCTGAAAAAAAAATGTTAGTATAGATTTAATTATATGTTCACCATTGCCTAGAGCAAAACAAACAGCTGAAATTATAGCGAATGGTAGAGATATACCAATAATTTTGGACGAAAATATTTCTGTAAGAGAATTTGGTGAACATAAAGGTAAAATAGCAAATGTTAATTCTGGTTTTACTCACGGATTTTGGAGCTATAAGGCTAATATAAAATATAAACAAGCTTGAAAATATTAGAGATTTTTTTAAAAGAGTATATTCATTTTTAGACCAAATAAAGGAAAAATATAGAGATAAGAATGTTTTAATAGTAACTCATGGAAGTATAGGTATTCCAATATATTGTTATTTTAATGGGATTCCAGAAGATGATAATTTATTAAATATGTTCTAAAAAATTGTGATATTGCTATTTACGAATTATAGTTTTCACACAGCCAAAAAAATATTTTATATTTATTGAAATGTTATAAGTATTATAGAAAATGAATTCATAGAAAAATTTTATTTAACCTCACAAACAGCTTACAAGCTGTATAATAAATTTTATAATATTATGGTGGGCGACTAAAAGTCGCCTCTTTTTTTATAGTATTTTGCTAAAAGTTACATATTTAGGCCCTTTACTGATAAATATATTGTATTTTTCATATTAGAATTCTAAATAAATACGAAACAAGAAAGATTAAATAAAAATTTTATGCTAACTTTACTAAAGTGCTTTAAAAATACATCCAAGGAAGTAGACTTTACCCCCGTATGCACAACAGAGATAATTGCGTTTGCAAGAGCTAATTCGTACTTCGAAAAGTTAAATACCTGTTTATTAGGGCTAAGTGTAGATAGCAATAGCTCACATTTAGCATGGTTATACGACATATATTGTAAAACTGGTGTACAAATACCATTTCCAATAATTGCAGATAGAAATGGTACTATTGCAAGAAAATATGGAATGATTGCAAATGATATAAGCAATACGGAAACAGTAAGAAATGTATTTATAATTGATGATAAAGGAATAGTAAGAACAATACTTGTATATCCAATGAATGTTGGAAGATGTATACCAGAGATTTTAAGAACAGTTCAAGCATTACAGGTAGCAGATGCAAATAATTCCTCAACACCAGCAAACTGGATTCCATGTCAACCAGTGATTGTACCAATGCCAAAAACATTCTGCCAGCTTCAAGAAAGAAATGCAGAGATTAATAAAAACAAAAATGGAATAAGTTGGTATTTAAGTTTTAAAAATCCAAAAGATTGTTGTAAATTAGATGAAAAAAGGCAAATAAATGATGAAGAGGAAAATAACAACAAGTAATAAACATAAAGAGTTGACACCGAGAGAGATTATTTTAACTTTATGTAAAGTAAACTACAATGTCCAATATCAATTAAAACATAAAGTACAGCTTCTATTTTAAATTGAAAAAAATATGGCAGTTTTCTATAACATAAAAAACTTAATATTGGATATAATAAAAATCAGAAATTCAAGAAAAGGAGGGAATAATTTTGGAAAAAAATCAAAAAATAAACTGTACAGTTGGAAGCTGTAAATATAATAATCCAGAAAAACAAGATTGTATGTTAGAACAAATAGTTGTTACTCCAATTGAAGATTGTAATACACAAGAACCAGATGAATCTATGTGTAGTAGTTATGAAAATATTGAAAAATAAGTGTTGGTAAATAAAAAAATCTGTAAGTATTTATACAATATATTTGCTTTTATTAAACAATTTAAATGCTAAAGCCTGAAATTTCTTTATATATTCAGGCTTTTTAAATTTATAGTGAGTTATTAAATAATGACAAACATTTTGTGAATTCTACATAAAGACTTGATTTATATGTAAAAATGTTATAAAATACGAAACAATAAAAGTTAAAAGATAATCTATTATTATGGATAATCTTAAGCTTTTAAATAAATTAACGAAAGGTTGGATCATTTTATGACCAAAACATTCATCTTACGGCCGAATGCACTTTTAGCCTCAACAGACAGTACATTAAGATTTGGAAAAGACAATATTGTTGTCATACCAATGGCTGTACTTGAAGAAATCAACTTGATGAGAGGACTTTCAATTGAAAAGTCCAAAATTAGACGTGAAATATTGGAGTACATTAGAACATTTAACTTTAATGAGTTAACAAGCGGAGGGGTAAAACAGAAAAATGGTAGCCTTCTTAAAGTGGTTAACAACGTGAAGGTTGATAGAGTTTCAATTGGAGAATTAGAAAACAATGAAAGTTTATCTAAATACCAAAAAGAAACCTTAAGAGTATGCGAGATGCTTAAAACCGAAGGAAATTTTACTATTCTTGTTACAAATAATCCGTGTCTTCAAATGAGGGCTGAGAGCCTGAACATTAGAGCAGAGTGTTTTAAAGATGAAACATTTCCAAGGCTGGAGGAACAATACACTGGAAGAATTTCGTTTTTTATAGACGAAGAGCTATTTCAAAGAATGTACATTGAAGGTAAAATAAATTGTAGTGAGATTCCTAATATAAGAACTACAGTTATATACCAAAATCAATTTGTACTTCTGCAATGTTATAGGTCTGAAGATGGTAAAGAAGAAAAGAAACTTTGCAAGTGTTATGGAAAAGTGGTTGATGACCAAATCATATTACTAAATATGCACGAAAGAAATCCGTATGGAATTTCTCCAATGAATGACGGCCAGACTTTCTTGATAAATGCGTTGTATGATCCTAGTCCGCTAACTGTTGTAAAAGGAAGTGCAGGCACTGGAAAGACATATTGTGCATTGGCAGTAGCATTAGATGAGCTACAAAAGGAGAAAAAGTATTCAAGAATTCTGGTAACTCGAAAGGCAAATTTTCAATCGATTGGTTATCTACCTGGTGAACTTGACAATAAAATGGCTCCTTACTTAGCAGGGGTAAAGGACAATTTGTCAATATTATTAAACTGCGAAAATAAAAAAAGCGACAATTCAAAAAAATCCCCAAAAGACGAACGTTACTTTTTTGAAAAACGTTTAATTCAAATAGAAGCAATTGAACTCTTGAGAGGACGTTCTATAACAAATACATTGTTTATAATTGATGAAACTCAAAATATTGAGCCAGACTTAATTAAAACAATTGTGACACGAGCCGGTCAAGGTTCAAAGTTTGTCTTTCTAGGCGATCCTACTCAAATTGATAATCCAAACTTAAATGAAAGATACAATGGGCTGGTTTATCTATCTGAGAAAATGAAGGGAGAAAAGGACTGCATTCAGATTACTCTTAATGATGAAGAGTCAGTTAGAAGTAATCTTGCAAGAGTTGCTGCACAAATTCTCTAAAAAACCTTTTAAAAGTTTATTTAAATTAAGCACAAAATTTAGCCTCATAGCTTCTTGCTATGAGGTATTATTATTTTGGAAATTTTAATACAGTTAGAATTTAAACATTAGTCTATCAAATTACTATACCACAACTTATAGTGGTATAGTAAAATTTATATTGACATTATTAAAAAATAGAAATACAATAAGTAAAAATAGTTAATACTATAAATAGCAAAAAAACAAGGAGGGTAATTATGCCATTAGTAACAACAAAGGAAATGTTTGAAAAGTCAATGAAAGAGCACTTCGCAATAGGTGCATTTAATGTAAATAATATGGAAATAATACAAGGAATTGTAGATGCAGCAGCTGAAGAAAAATCACCTGTAATTTTACAATGTTCTCACGGAGCTATAAAATATGCAAGAATTCCATATTTAAGAAAGATGATTGAAGCAAGTTTAGAGGAACATGATATTCCAATAGTACTTCACTTAGATCATGGACCAGATTTTGAAACTTGTAAAATGTGTATAGACAATGGTTTTACATCTGTTATGATTGACGGTTCAAAATATGATTTTGAGGAAAATGTAGCTTTAACAAAAAAGGTAGTAGATTATGCACATAGCAAAGGAGTTGTAGTTGAAGCAGAACTTGGAAAATTAGCAGGAATAGAAGATGATGTGAATGTTTCAGAAGCTGATGCAATGTATACAAATCCAGAGCAAGCAAAAGAATTTGTAGAAAGAACAGGATGTGATTCTTTAGCAATTGCAATCGGAACAAGCCATGGAGCATATAAATTCAAAGGAGAAGCTAAATTAAGATTTGACATATTAAAACAAGTAAAAGAATTAATTCCAAATACACCAATTGTATTACATGGGGCTTCAACCGTAATTCCAGAGTTAGTTGAAATGTGCAATAAATACGGTGGAAATATTCCAGGGGCAAAAGGAGTACCAGATGAAATGCTACATGAAGCAAGCCTTCAAGGTGTTTCAAAAATAAATGTAGATACAGACTTAAGACTTGCAATGACATCTGAAATCAGAAAAGTATTTGCAGAAGAGCCAGGAGTATTTGATCCTAGAAAATATTTAGCACCAGCAAGAGATTCAATAAAAAGAACTGTACAACATAAAATTAGAGATGTTTTTGGTTCAAGTAATAAAATATAGAAAAATAATAAATTAAAAACATAAAAAAGCATAGTGTAATCTATGCTTTTTTACTTAGAAAATAATATAATCGTTTGTAAAATTAATAATGTTCTTTCATTGCTCTTTGAATTTTCATTTGTGCTTCTTTTTTTGCCATATCTGCACGTTTATCATACAGTTTTTTCCCTTTACCAATTCCTAGTTCAAGTTTCACCTTATTTCCTTTAAAATATAAACTTATTGGAATTAGGGTATAGCCTTTGGCTTGAATAAGACCTACTAATTTATTTATTTCTCTTTTATTTAAAAGTAGTTTTCTATCTCTTAAAGGATCTTTATTAAAAATATTTCCATGTTCGTATGGACTAATATGCATAGAATAAATAAAAACTTCTCCTTTTTTTATAGCGGCATAACTATCTTTTAAATTGACTTTTCCATTTCTAATTGATTTTATTTCTGTGCCAGTTAGTACAATACCAGCCTCTATAGTATTTTCGATATTATAGTTATGTTTAGCAACTGGATTTTTCGCTATTAGTTTATTCATAAAAATCATAACCTTTCAATTAATTTCCTATATTATAACATGAAAATTAACCAAGGAAAATAGAAAAAATAAATAAAACACAATATTTTATAATTATGTTTTATTTATTTTTCATTAATCATTATTATGATTATCGTAATTATTTCTATTTGCCATAAAATACCATATTAATCCTATTACAATTAAAGCTACAATTGCCACAACAATCCAAGTCCATACATTATTTCCTGTAAATCCTAAAAAACCATTATTTGTTTCTGCATTTGTTCTTGTTGCTGTGTATCCATCATTGTTAGATGCATTGTTTTTCATTTTATCAGCATCATTTTTTACATTATTCATTGTATTTTCAGTTGCATTACCCATATTATTAAATCCATTTTTAACTGCTCCAGCTGTTCCCTTAGCAGTGTCTTCCACTGCATTTTCAGCACCTCCAACTGCATTTCTAACACCGTTTGCAGCATCATTTACCATATTATTTGCAAATGCAGAAGGTAAGAAAAAGATTAAAGAAATAATAAAAGTAATTGTAATTAAGCTAAATATTTTTTTCATATAAAATTACCTCCTCATAAAATTTATGCTCGTTATTAGTATTGATTAAAAAAATCAAAATATTCTAGCAAAAAAATACTCTGTTACAAAAATGTAGCAGAGCTTTTTTTTTACAAATTTGGAAAAAATTAGTTTAATCTAATTAAAATTGCAATTCCTAATAATATTATAATTATACCTACTGCAATTAAAATAATATTTAAAATATTACTAAAAACAGAGTTATCGGTGTTGCTTACAGATGTAACGGTCGTAGTTGGAATTGTATTTCCGTGTATTTGTTGTATTTTGAGATGATTGATTTGTAGTTGCATTTGCGGTTGTGTTTGCCGAATTTGATGCAGTATTTCTTGTTGAATTAACATTTGTATTAGTATTTACAAGTTCATTATTTGTTGCATTTGCAGCATATGAAATATTCATAAATAAACATAACAATAAAAATAAAATCAATAAAAAATTAATTATTTTTTTCATATTTTCCTCCTAAATTTACTATAAATTAGTTTCATCTTTTTGTACAGTATTATAATACCATATTAAAACAAATAAAGTCTAGTATAAAACAATAAATTTTTAATTTTAATACCTAATAAGTTATTATTAAATCAATTTACATTTTAATGATTAATATTAATACTTTTTTAATCTATAATATTATTTTGGGTATAGAACATCTAAAAAATTTTATTTTAAAGTAATTATTAATCTATATGCTAAATAGAATAAAGAAGGTGATTACATGAATAAAGTTTACAGAAAAGAAAACAAATTTCTAATTAGTATAGAAGAAGCAAAAAAATGCATATCAAAACTCAAAAAAATAATGTTACAAGATAAAAATAATCAATCTAGTGGATATAACATAAGATCTTTATATTTTGATACAATTAATGACGACGACTATGAAAGTAAGATATCTGGACTACAATTAAGAAGAAAAGTAAGGCTAAGAACATATGATCCAAATTCAGATTTTGCAAAACTTGAAATAAAACAAAAGGATGGGAATTATCAATTAAAAAGGTCTTTAGTATTAAAAAAAGAAGATAGTTGTGAATTAATAAATCAAAATTACAAAGTGCTGCTAAAATATAAAGAACCGTTTGCGGCAGAATGTTATGGAATTATGAATATACAATGTTATAGACCAAGAACAATTGTTGAATATAAAAGAAAAGCATTTATAGCAAAAGAAAATAATATAAGAATAACTTTTGATTATGACATAAAAACAAATGAAGTAAATTATAATTTATTCGATAAAAAACTAATGCTTAATAGTGCATTTAATGAATCTAATGTTGTACTTGAAGTGAAATATGATGGATTTTTACTAAGTTATATAAAAGACGCAATAAATAGCATAAACCGAAGCCAAACACAAGTTAGTAAATATTGTTTAGCAAGAAAAATAGAAAAGTATTATATATATACATAATTAGATTAAAATCTTGTTTAAAGGTTTATAGGTATACCCCAAAAACCTAAATATTTTATTATGAGGAATGATTAAAAATGAGAGAAACTATTTATGAAGTTTTACAACAATCTGGAAGCTTAGAAACAAAAGATGTTATTATAAGATTATTAATGTCTGTGTTAATAGGAATATTTATAATGTCATCTTATAAAATATCCCATTCTAAGACTTTATATAGTAAAAAATTTAATGTTTCATTGTTTATGCTAACTATATTAACTACAATGGTAATGACTGCTATTGGAAACAACATTGCATTATCACTTGGTATGGTGGGAGCTTTATCAATTGTAAGGTTTAGAACGGCAATTAAAGATTCTAGAGATACTGTATACATATTTTGGAGTATAATTATAGGTATTTGTTGTGGAGTTGGAGATTATACAGTAGCATCTGTTGGAACATCAGTTGTATTTTTGGCATTATTAATTATGGGGGGAATTAAGAGCGACTCAAGAATGTTATTAATTGTACGTTCGAACAGAATAAATGAACTTAATATAGAATCTATAGTATACAATTATTATGATAAAAAGGCAATTTTAAGAGTTAAAAATACGAGCCCGGAAACTGTAGAATTTATCTATGAATTAAGCAAAAGCATACAAAAAAGGGCAGAGAAAAAAGAAAAAAGTATAACAGAGGAATTGTATGAATTATCAGATGTAGAATATGTAAACTTAGTAGAACAAAATGATGAAATTGGAAGTTAACTTAAAATTTTGCATACTATGAAAGGAATGTTTATAAATATGAAAAGGAAAAACATTGTAGTAATAAGTATTGCAATACTTATATGCGTTACTATAATATCTAATCTTCTTTTTTCCATAAAAAGTAAAAGAATAGTTCGATATGAACAACATCTTCAAGCTTTAAGGACAAAAGACAATGGAAGTATTGAAGATGGAAATTTAGTTTCTCATTTACCATTAATTAATATATCAACTAATGGACAAAAAATTCCCGGTTTCCCAATTAGAAATGAAAAAAGTGAAGTCGATTCATATGAGCTTGGAATAAATGGAGAAGAAGAAATAAAAGTTGAAGTAAATATATATGATAATAAAGAAGCACAAAATAGCATAAAAAATAAGGAAGATTTAAATAGTAAAGCATTATTTAGAATTAGAGGAAACTCTTCAAGAAGTTTTGATAAAAGTAGTTATAAAATAAGTTTTATAGATGAAAATGATAACCCTGTAGAGCATAAAGTAATGGGAATGGAAAAAGGTCAAAAGTGGGCACTATATGGGCCCTTTTTAGATAAGACTATGATTAGAAACTATATGTGGCATAATCTTTGTGCTAAAATAATGGGATATGCACCAAATGTAAGATTTTGCGAATGCTATTTAGACGGAAATTACAAAGGATTATATATTATGATGGAAACAATACAAAAATCAGAAAATAGAGTTAATATAGAGTCTTATGATAAAAATAGTAGGGCAATACCATATATGGTGAAAATGGATAAATTTACAGAAGAAGCAGATTCGTTAATTACATTTTCATATTATACGTCTCATTTAGATTATATGGCCGGATTTACTATATTATATCCTGGAAAAAACAATTTAACAGATGATGTCAAACAATACATAGCAAAGGATATTAGTGATTTTGAAAAAGCTCTTTATTCATATGACTTTAAAGATCCGAAAAAAGGATATGCAAAATATATAGATGTAGATTCATGGGTGGATTTTTATATAATTCAGGAATTTTTAGCAAATAACGATATGTGTTCTCGTTCAACATATCTGTATAAAGATAAAGGCGGAAAATTGACTATGGGACCAGTATGGGATTTTAATAATGTTTGTAACAATTATTTGTCTAAAGAATATAGCACTGAAGGATTTAATTTTACACAAAATAGAATTTGGTACGAAATGCTCTTTAAAGATGAAAATTTTGTAAAAAAAGTACAAAAAAGATATAAGAACTTAAGAAAAACATATTTAAATGAAAACTATTTAATTAAATATATTGATGAAACTGTGGAATATTTAGGTGATGCAATACAGAGAAATTATAAAGTATGGGGATATAGTTTTGAAAGAGAAAATCAAACAGTAAGATATGAATATTTAAAGCCAGTAGAAAGAAATCCAAGCAATTATGATGAAGCTATTAATCAGTATAAACAATTTCTGGTGAAAAGAGGAAAGTGGCTTGATGATAATATTGAAACATTAGAGCAATATTGCCATAGTTCAAAAAATAAAATATATGTAAAATAAAGGGGACTAAGGTTACTATGAAAAAGTATTTAATAATAGGAGTGGCAGTATTATTGACAATTACAATGTGCAATATTATAAGCATTTATACTGGCATATATATTAGTTTCAATATGAAAAATGAAATAAACTATAATGCGTATGCAAATGATGGACATATATATTTAAAAGAAAAAGAGCAAGAATTTCAAATAAAAGGAGTGGAACTTAATAGTTTTTATCCAGGATATGATTTTTCGGAATATCATATTGATAAAAAAGGATATTTAAAGTGGATTGAAGAAATACAAAATATGGGATCAAATACAATAAAAGCTTCAAATAGGCTTGATGCCGACTTCTATGAGGCTTTATATGAATATAATAAAAATAATAAAAATCCAATTTATTTAATGCAGTGTATAGATATAGAGGAATATGAAACAAATAATGCAAAAAGTATTTATGGTTTTAAAAATGAATTGATAAAAGAATGTTTAAAAGCTGTTGATGTTATACATGGAAATAGATATATAGTAACATCTGGAATTGCAGGAAGAGGACTATATAATAAGGATGTTTCAAAATGGACTATTGGATATATTATTTCTGGAATTGGAAAAGAAGAAACTATTTGTTATACAGATAATACAGACAAAAGAGTATCTAGTAAAGGATATAATGGAAAGTATTTTTATACAGTTCCAGGAGAAGCTTCTGAAACAGAATGTATTGTTGCAGAAATTATGGATAAAATAACAAAATATGAAACAAATAAGTATCATGAGCAAAAGTTGGTTTCTTTAATGATAGATATGCTAAAAGATCCTTTTAGATATAGGGAAAATGTAAATGTACAATTAGGAAAAATGGCATATATTAATCTAAAAAATATAAAAACAAGAGAGAATTTAAAAACAGGAAAGGTAGTATCATATAACATGACAGGAACAACAAATCAGTTTATTAATATACTAAATGAAGAAGAAATAGAAAAATATAAAAATATATTAGATACAGTCCAAAAGGATACAATTTATGGTGGTTATGTGGATTTTATTAATAAATACTATGATGATCCAGTTTTAATTGGAAGCTATGGTTTTTCAACATCTAGAATAATAGATAAAGATCAAGAAAAAGCTTTAACAGAAGAAGAACAGGGGAGAAAAATAGTAAATAGTTTTAAAGAATTTATAAATTTAGGCTCTTGTGGAGGAATTATATCATGCTGGCAAGATAATTGGGCAATAACAACCTGGAATGTGAAGTATGCTAGTATAGAAAATAAAGAAAAGTATTGGCTTAATAATGAATCTATAGATCAGCATTTTGGAATATTAAGTTTTGAATCAAAAGAACAATCAAGTATATGTTTAGTAGATGGAAAAATATATGAATGGACTAAAGAAAATTTAGTATACAAGCAAGAAGACGGGACAGAACTTTATTGTAAGTATGACTATGAAAATGTTTATATTATGGCCAAAAATATAAATAGCGAGAATTTATATATACCAATAGATACAACGCAAATAAGCGGGGCGTCGTCGTATGGTGGTACTAGATTCAACAGAAAGGCTGATTTTTTAATAAAAATTGATGGAAAAGATAATAGCCAGATATATGTACAAGAGTATTATGATTCAATTAGAGCAATGTATGAAAGTAATATTACTGGAACCTTACAATATAGTAATAAACCAAGTAAATTTACAAATAATTTTGTAAGCATGAGAGCAATTTTAAAAAAGCCAATAGATCCTAGTGTAGATATTTCTCTTATGAATGCAGAGCAAAGAACTAATTATAGGATGTACAAAATTGCAATTGCTGGAAAACTTATTCACGGAAACAATAATCCAGAAAGTACTAATTATAATTCTTTAGCAGATTATTGTTTTGGAGAAAATTGTGTAGAGGTACAAATTCCATGGGGACTATTAAATTTCTCATCTCCAAGTGAAATGTTAATTCATGACGACTATTATAAAAATTATGGTGTTGAGGATACAAAAATAGATAAGATGTACATAGGTATAGGAAAAAGTACATCAAGCAATATTAATTTAGAAAAAGTAAAATTAAGAGGATGGAAAAATAAAGTAAAAGTACAAGAGAGATTAAAAAAATCATACAATATAATTAAAGAATATTGGAATAAGGAGCAAAATTAAAATGTTTATTACTAGTTTTATATACTTTAATATAGGAGTATGCATACTTTTAATAATATTTGAAGTTAGCTGGAATTTTTTTATAAAAGTACATAACAAAAATATAGAAAAATATACAATAAGATACAAAGATGAAATTCAAATACAATTAAACTATATTAAAGAAAACAATAAAACAAATGATATATATTTTAAAGGACTTGAAAAAGAACTAAAAAGCGTAAATAAATTAAAATCATTTGAAAATGCCTATAATGAATTCTCATGCAAGAATTATGAAGAAGTAAACATTTATACAGAAAAACTATTAGAATTGTTCGAAAATCTGTCACTTTTTTATGCTAAAAGAAAAAACAATATACAAAAAGCTTATATAGCGCATTTAATAGGCAAGTATTTTGGAAGTATAAAAGATAAAGAAAAATGTGCGGTATTAATTGAAGTGCTTTATAAATTTATGGATAGTAAATATATTTACTGTAGAATTAATGCAATGGAAGCAATTTTTCTAATTGGAACAGTAAAAAATATAATAAGAGTAATGTTTATTATTAATAAAAATAAATATACATATAATCAAGAAATGATAGTGCAATGGCTAAAAAAAGCAAGAGTAAATAAAAAAGAATTAGCGCAAGAATTATTTAAAGGATTTGAAAAATATAATAAAAACATACAAATATCAATTATAAAATTTTTATCTGATTTTCCATATATTGGAGAAGGCAAAATTTTAGAAAAGCTAAAAGATGAAAATACATTAATAGATGTAAAATGTGAAATTATGAGGTATTTTCAAAAAAATAAAAATAATGAAGCTAAAAATTTCCTAATGAATAAACTAAATAAAGAAGTGATAATTGCAAACGACCTAAATGTAAAGGCAATAGGAACATTAGGATATTATGAAGAAGATGAAGTTATACAATTACTTACAAAATTAAAAGAATATCCTGATAGTATTATAAAAGAAAGTGCTTATAAAAGTTTAGAGAAAAGACATAGTATACATAAAGACAAGTTACTAGAATTATTATAAAATAGGAAGGTAAATATAATGGAGTTTACAAGAACGATATTAGAAATTATAGAAGTTTTTTTTGTTAGTTATTTAATAGGATATGCAATAATATTAATGAGTTCAATTATTCTTGGTTCAGTTTCTATTTATGAAAGAAAAAGAAAAAAAGAATTAAATAATATTATAAACTATGATAAAGATTTAAAAATAAGCATAATTGTTCCAGCATATAATGAAGAAATAACCATAATAGAAACTATTGAGTCTTTAGTTAATGTAAATTATAAAGATTATGAAATTATTATAGTAGATGATGAATCAGAAGATAATACTTCGGAAAAAGTAATTAAACATTGCAATTTGCAGAAAATAGAACGATTTATCATAAATAAAATTAAAACAAAACCCATTAAAAGCATTTATGAAGGCGTGTATAAGGATGTACCAATTATTCTTGTAAAAAAAGAAAATGGAGGGAAAGCAGATTCCTTGAATGTTGGCGTAAATGTGTCAGATTACCCATGGTTTATATGTATTGATGCAGATTCTATTTTGCAAGAAGATGCTCTGCAAAAGATTGTTCAACCCATAATAGAAGATACAAGGGTTATAGCTTTAGGCGGTGCCATTATGATAAACAATGGAGCTATAATAGAAAATGGAAAAGTAAAAAGATATGATATGCCAAAAAGTATTTTGGCAAGCTTACAAGCAATAGAATATAATAGGACATTTCTTGCCTCTAGAATAATGTTTGATAAATTAAATGCAAATTTGATAATTTCAGGAGCTTTTGGAACATTTAGAAAAGATGTTGTAATTGCAACTGGAGGATATGAACCTTCAACAAGAGGAGAAGATATGGAACTTGTAATTAAATTACATAGGTTTTGTATAGATAATAAAATTGATTATATCATGAAGTATGTGCCAGATACTATTTGTTGGACTCAGGCTCCAGAAAAACTCCGGAGATTTAATTAAACAGAGAAGGAGATGGCATATTGGTTTATTTGAGTGTATGAAAAGGTACAAAGACATTTTCCTTAAACCACATTACGGCAAACTTGGCAATATTGCATATACATATTTTCTAATTTATGAACTTTTATCTCCATATATAGAAGTTAGTGGAATAGCAGTGACAATCCTTCTTTTTGTATTCGGATTTGTTAATTTAAAATATATGGTAGCGTTTTATAATTTCTATACATTATTAGGAGGACTAATCACAGTTGTTACTTATTCAACAACGGTTTACTTTGATGAATTAAGGTTTAGTATGAAAAAAATTTTTAAAGTTGTTTTATTGTGTTTATTTGAAGTTGGCTTTTTAAGATTAGTTTTATCGTTTGTTAGATTTGTATCTTTAATTGGTTATAGAGAAAATAAATATAGATGGGATAAAATTGATAGGGTAAAAATGTAAAAACAAGCCACTATATTTAAACTCTTATATAGTGGCTTACTAAATTTGTAGTAAAAAGGTTTTATTATTTTAATAAATTAATAATTGTATCTATAACTAAATTAATCATAATATCATAATTCATCTCTTTGTGCTTATGGTACACAATTTCGTGACATAAATCATCAATTAAATGCATACCGATATGGACTTTTTCCTTCAAATTTGTAGTGTTGCATCCATTGTTTATTAAAATATTTGAAATGGTATTTGTCATAAATAATTCGTGTTCTTTGAAAAAATGTGCTATTTCTTCATCAGAATGTATCATAGCAGTAATTTCTTCGTGTGCAGCTTGAGATAATTTATGATTTTCAATATATTTATTAATCATTTTTCTTAATAAATCTGCTAATTTGTCTTTATCTATATTTTCTTTTACATCAATATTTAACATTGGATAAAAAATGTCTGATGAGTATTTCTTTATTCCTTCAATTAGTATATCATGTTTGTCTTTAAAATATTGATATACAATGCCTGTAGAAACACCAGCCTCTTTTGCAATTTCAGCTGTGTTGGTATTATAATATCCTTTTTTACAAATTAAATTAAAACCAGCTTCTATAATTTTTGCTTTTTTCTCAATAGAACGTTTTTGTATAGGTTGTCTAATATCTTTTACTCCCATATTGACCTCCAAAATATATTTTAAAATCATTATAATAGCTAGAAGACAATATGTCAAGAAATATGAATTTTTTTTCATATACTATTGACTTTCATTAAAACAATAATTATAATACAATTAAATGTGAAATATATTTCAGATAAAAGGAGGAACTATGAAAAATATAGTAGAAATAAAAAATGTAAGTAAAATTTACAAAATAGGAGAAAAAGAATTTAAAGCACTTGATAATATTGATTTATCTATAAATCAAGGCGAATTTGTTGTAATACTTGGTCCATCAGGAGCAGGAAAATCAACATTATTAAATCTAATTGGGGGAATGGATAAACCAACTGAAGGCAGTATAAAAATTGATGGAGAGGAAATTTCAAAATACAATGAAAGTCAACTAAGTGAATATAGAGCAGAAAATATAGGATTTATTTTTCAATTTTATAACATATTACCAACATTAACAGTTTTAGAAAATGTTGAGTTAGTAAAAGATGTTGTAAAAAATGGAAATGATAGTAAAGAAGCGTTAAAAGCAGTTGGACTTGAAAAACATATGAATAAATTTCCAAATCAATTATCGGGAGGGGAACAACAAAGAGTATCAATTGCAAGAGCCATTGCTAAAAATCCAAAACTTTTATTATGTGATGAACCAACAGGGGCATTAGATTCTAAAACAGGTGTAGAAGTACTTAAACTATTAAAAAAACAATGTGATGAAAACAATGGAGCAAATACTGTAATTATTGTAACTCATAATAGTTTATTTGCTGATATAGCCGATACAGTAATAAGAGTTAAGAATGGAAAAATCGAAAGTGTAGCTGTAAATGAAAACCCTAAGAAGATTGATGAGGTGAAATGGTAATGAGCAAATTAAATAAAAAAATATTACGAGATATAAAGCTAAACAAAATGCAATTTTTCAATATCTTCATTATGGTTTTTTTAGGAGTTTTCGTATTTGCAGGTATTCATTCTTATATGGATGGAATGAGAGTAAGTGGAAACAAATATTATGAAAATAATAATTTACAAGATATTTGGTTAACAGGAGAAAATTTTAGTGCAGAAGATTTAAACAATGTAAAAAAAATAAATAATGTAAGAAATGCTCAAAGAGTTTTAAGTATACAAACAGATTTAGAAAATTATAAAGATGTAGCATTAGAAACAAATTTTATAGAATCAAATGAAATATCAAAAATGTATATTGTAGATGGAGAAGCATTTTCAAAAGAAAAAAGTGGAATATGGCTTGATAGCTATCTAGCTAAAAATCTTAATTTGAAAGTTGGAGATGAAATTACTTTAAATTACAAAGATTATAAGATAACAGAAAAAATATTAGGTTTAGTAACTACGCCAGATCACGCATACTTTGTGAAAGATGAAACAGCAATATTTCCAACACATAAAGATTATGGCTATGTATATCTTTCAATAAATGAATTCCCAAAAGATTATATTTATGATGAATTAAGAAATAATTTAATAAAAACAAATCCAATGATGGAAGCAGCAGATAAAAATACACTTACGAATGAAGCAATAGAAAAGATGATACCAGACTTCAATATAGAAAATTATTATGTGTTTAATCAAATAATAGTAGATGTTGATGATACAAATAAATTAGATGATACAAAAAGAGATATTGAAAACAATATAAAATCAGCAATTGCAGTAACAGACAGGGAATCTAGCGTATCTTACGAAGCTTATAATTCGGAAATAGAAGAAGGAGAAACATATTCAAAAGTATTTACATTTTTATTTTTGTTTATAGCAATTTTATCAGTAGTAACTACAATGAATAGATTTGTAAAAAAACAAAGAGCACAAATTGGTACACTTAAAGCTTTAGGATTTAAAAATAATAAAATAATTAAGCATTATGTGAGCTATGGATTTTATATTAGCTTAATTGCATCAGAATTGGGAATTTTAGTTGGAAACTTTGTACTTGGAAAATTTTTCTTACAAATGGAAATGGGATATTTCGAGGTACCAGTCTATAATACAGTGATACTACCAATTGTGTATATACTTGCAGTTTTCGTAGTAATTGCAATTACTTTAGTTACATACTTATCATGCAGAGAAATTTTAAAAGAATCAGCAGTAGATGCCTTAAGAGTAGAAGTCCCAAAAGTTAAAAATACAAAGTTTGATTTAAGTACAAAAGGAATATTCAAAAGAGCATCAATTTCTACAAGATGGAATTTAAGAGATATAGGAAGAAATAAAAGTAGAAGTATAATGGCAGTAGTAGGAATAATAGGTTGTACAATGCTTATTGTATGTGCTTTCGGAATGTTAGATACAATGAATTCATATTTGGATTGGGAATTCAATAAAATTAATAACTTTGAATATAAGCTTTCATTATCTAATAATTATACAGATGAACAATTTAAAAATTTAACTTATAAATATGGAAATTCAACAAGTCAAACTTTGGGAATAGAAATAAAAAATGGAGATAGAAAAGAAACCAATACTCTAACTATAAATGATGCAAAAGAGCATTTAAAATATACAAATCATAATAAAGAATATATAGATTTAAAAGATGATGGTATATATATAACAGAAAAACTATCTGAAAAATATAAATTAAAAGTTGGAGATGAAATATCTTGGCATGTATTTGGAGATGATAATTGGTATACATGCAAAATTGTAGGATTAAATCGTGATCCACAAAATCAAAATTTAAATATGACAAAAAAATATTATGAATCATTAGGGCTAACTTATAAAGCAGATTCATTATATACAAATGATAATTTGAGTGATATTAAAATATTAGACGGAGTTGATACAATTCAAAACATATCAAGCTTGCAAGAAGGAATGGAAAATATGTTAGAAACTGTGAAATCAATGATTGTTCTTTTAATAGCAGTTTCAGCAATACTTGGATTTGTTATAATTTATAATTTGGGAGTATTATCATTTGCAGAAAAACAATATCAATTTGCAACACTAAAGGTACTAGGATTTAAAAATAAACAAATACAGAAAATATTCGTAAAACAAAACTTATGGCTTTCAACACTTGGCATTATTTTAGGATTACCCCTTGGATTTATTATGACAGATTATATATTTAAATCTGCACTTGGAGATAGTTATGATTTTTCAGCAAGCATAAAAATAACATCATATTTATTATCAATATTTGGAAGTTTTGTTGTTTCAATAATTGTTAATAAAGTGTTAGCTAGAAAAATAAAAACAATAGATATGGTAACTAGTTTAAAAGGAAATGAATAATTAAATATTATAAGATAAAAGCTGGTATTAATGTAAAGTTAATACCAGCTTTTAAAATATAAATTTATTCTGCCATAAATTTTTGTTTAACAGTATCAGTTTTAGCTTGATCAATAGTAGCAGTTTTATACCAACCTTTTTCTGCCATCAAATTATAAATTTTATTTTGAATATCTAAAGATTCATTTAATGCTTCTTTAAAAGCTGTGTGTACTTCAAGTGTTGATGATTCAATCGTACCATGAAGATATAAATCACAAACACCTTTAATAATTAATAATTCTTTTTCCATTAAATCTCTATCTTCCATGTCGGCCTCCTTACAATAGATTTAAAAATTTGTCAAAAATTTGTGTATGTTTTTGTTCCAACTCTCCAATGTAAGAAGAAAGAGTAGGATCAGTTAACTTGCTAGATGTTCTTTTACTGCATGATTTCATAAATTTCTCATGTTCCAAAGCATCTTCAATATATAAAAGTTCTTTACTTGTCACGTTTATCACCACCTGTAGATATTATCTACTAAATTAATAAATTATATACAGATATTTACATAACTAAATTAAATATATTCTGAAACTGCTAACTATAGACAATATATTTTGATAAAATGTAAAAAAAAGTATTTATATTTTAAATTTTAATGTTATAATAATAAAAAAAGAAAGGTGATGATTGTGATGATAGAAAACATGAAAGAAAATATGAAAGATGTATTATTAATGGGGCTTGGTGCTTTATCTTTAACAGGAGAAAAAGCAAATGAACTTAAAAAAGAATTATTAGAAAGAGGAGAATCTCTATATAAAGAAGGTTCTATAAAGAATGAAGAATTGAAGAGAAGTTTAAAAGATAAAATAAAAGAAAATACAAACATAAAAGTCACAACTGCAACAAAAGAAGAAATAGTAGATATAATAAATAGCATGAGTGACGAAGAAAAAGAGGAAATCTCAAGCTTATTAAAAAACAATACAGATATGAAAGATGAAGTAAAAGAAGAATGTGATGAAATAAAAGAAGAAAACAATAACAATGAAAACAAAAATAAAGAAAATGATTAAAATCTAAAGAAAAAATGATTATAGAAAAGAGAGATAATATGGATGAAAAAACAAGATTAAAAGAGATTGTTTCTATTTTAAAAAATAGTGATCTAATAAAGGGAATTACTCCAGAAAAGGTATGTATAACAATATCAAATTTGGGACCAACTTTTATAAAAATAGGTCAAATTTTGTCAAATAGATATGACTTATTACCTAAGGAATATTGTGATGCTTTAGCAAATTTAAGAGCCAATGTTAAACCAATGAGTTTTGATGAGGTCTCTGAAATTTTGGAAGAAGAATATGGCAATATAAATGAAGTGTTTGAAAGTATATCTAAAACTTGCATAGGTTCTGCTTCCATTGCACAGGTACATAAAGCTAAATTAATAACAGGTGAAGATGTAGTCATCAAAGTTCAAAGAAAAAATGTGTATGAAACAATGACTATGGATGTTAAATTATTGAAAACTGCAATTAAAATACTACATCTAAATTTACTTATAAAAGTAATAAATATAAGTGATGTAATAGATGAAATGTATAATATTGCAAAAGAAGAAATGAACTTTTTAATAGAAGCAAAGCATCTTGAGGAATTTAGAGAAAACAATCTTGACACAGTATATATAGACTCTCCAAAAGTATATAGTAATCTAGTTACAAAAAAAATCTTGGTTATGGAAAATGTTGAGGGAATAAATATAAACAATACAGAAGAGTTAAAAAATCAAGGATATGATATTGAAGAGATAGGACTTAAACTTGCAAATAATTATATTAAACAAGCTTTAGAAGATGGTTTTTTTCATGCAGACCCTCATCCAGACAATATCTTAGTTCGTGAAGGAAAGATTGTATTTTTAGATTTAGGAATGATGGGAAGATTAAGCTCCAGAACAAAAGAACTGTTAAAAAAAGCAATGAAAGCTATAGTTAGAAATGATATTTCTGATATTGAACATATATTACTTAGCATGTCTACTATAACAGAACCTGTAAACCATGTTAAATTAAGATCTGATATTCAAAGAATACTAGATAAAAATGCAAATGAAGATATAAAAAATATTGATATTATAGAATTTATGAATAGTATTAATATGATGCTAAAAGAAAATCATATTAAACTAGACAAAAATATTACTCTATTAATTCGTGGAATTTGTGTAATTGAGGGTACGTTGGAAGGAATTAGCCCAGATATTAATTTATTAATGGTGTTTAACAATACAATTAAACAAAATACTTTAAGAGAGGTTTTTTCAGAAGAAACATTAATAAACACTGGGAAAAATTTTATAAATGGAGCAAATAGTTTAGGAATGCTTCCAAATGAACTATTGAATTTTATAAGAGATGTAAATCGTGGTGAAACCAAAATTGATATAGAAATGGCTAATTCAGATAAACAAGTAGATAAACTTGAAAAAATGTTACATCAATTAGTTATTGGTGGATTAGATGCAGCAGTACTTCTTGGCGCAACTATGGTGGATAACAAAATTCTAAGATATATATATTTAACATTTGCTACCATATTTACAATTTGGCTATTTATACAAATGGCTAAAGATCACTTTCATAAAGGATATTAAAAATATATTTCATATATAATAAAGGGCAAGCAATTAAAAACTGCTTGCTTTTATGGTATGCTATAATTATAATTAAAAAAGAAAAATTTTATAAATGTACAAGGAGAAAAAAGAAAAAATGAGAAATGTTGTATCAACGTATATAAATCCAGATATGGATGGAACAGCTTTAATGTATTCGTATACAGAATATTTAAGAAAAAAAGGATTTGAGGCAACTTATTATTATGAAGGAAATTTAAAAAGAGAAGCTGAATTAGTATTAAATAAGTTTAATATAGAATTTAAGCCCGAAAAGGCAATTCGAGAAAATGATAAGTTTATTTTAGTTGATACAAATGGTTTAAGATATACTCCAAAGTGTATAAATGAAAATAATGTTATTGAAATAATTGATCATCATAGAAAAGAAGGTTGGGATAATAATAATAATAATATAAAAATGCAAATTGAATTTGTAGGTGCTGCATCTACATTAGTAGCGGAAAAATTTTATTATGAAAATATAGAGATAACTAGAGAATCAGCAATACTACTATATTATGGGATTATTTCAAATACAATGAATTTAAAGATAAAAATGACTACATCAAGAGACATAAAAATGGCTAATTGGCTAAAAAGTTTAGTTAAAGAAATTTCTGATGAAAGAACAAAAGAAATATTTATACAAAAATCTCAAATAGGTAATAAATTAAGAGAAGAAATGGAAATCGAATTTAAAGATGAATTTGTTAGTATTAAATGGAGTATGGGACAGTTAGAAGTTGCAAATGTAAATGAATTCTTACAAAAACATGAAAAAGAAATAATTGACATAATGCACAGAGTTAGTGATGAAAATGATGTTGAATTTATGTCTGTTAATTGTATGGACATCTTAAATGGATATACTATTATTCTTAGTATGAACGATAAAACCAAAAAAATTATTGAAGATGCAGTAAGCATAAAATTTGTTGGAAATAAAGCACGATTAGACTATCTAATTAGCAGAAAAGAAATAGTAAAAGTTATAAGGGAAGTGTTTAAAAAAAAGTGACTGAATCAAAATATAACTAGTTTAAATGAAATGTTTAAAAAAACTAATATAGAATGAGAAAGTTGAACAATTTGACGAACAAACAATTTTGTGTTAATATAATGTCATAGTATTTCAATTCGACCATTCGCGTGATACTATCTTAAGGAAATAAACTAGAAATAGTTTTTATAATAAAGAATGTTATAGAATCTTTCTTTATGAATGGCAAAAATATAAACCATAGCAAGATTTTATGGTTATTTTTGCTCATGTTCATAGAAGGGAGGTTCTTATTTTTTTACAACCAAATAGAGAATAAAGGAGATAGGTAAAAATGAAAAAAAAAGAACTAAAATATTATTCAGAAGTGGCAAATTGGGATTTTAGCCAAATAAAATGTGAAACAGAAAAATTAACAGACTGGGATTACATTGAAGAAATAAGAAAACACACAAATGAAAATTCTCTATGCCTAGATTTAGGAACAGGTGGAGGAGAAAAGGTTCTAAAAGAATATCCAAAAGTTGGAATGGTAATTGCAACAGATTTTTCAAAAGAAATGATTTACACAGCTAAAGAAAGTGCTAAAAATTATAAAAGAAGAGATGTGAAATTTGTAGTAATGGATAATCTAGAAATGAAATTCCCAGGGGGATTATTCGACTTAGTATCTGCAAGACACACAAAAATAAATGCTAAACAAATCTATGATTGTTTAACTAAAGATGGAACACTTGTAATAGAAGGTGTAGATCAAAAAGATTGTTGGAAAATGAAAGAGCTATTTGGAAAAGGTCAAGGATATAAAGATAATAAGGAAATATCAGAAAAAGATTACGAAGATATAGTTAATTCTGGATTTTCAAGGATAGAAAAGTTTAGAGTATTAATAAATGAGTATTATCAAACAGAAGAAGATTTAATGGCCTTATTATTAAAGGCTCCAATATTAGATGACTTTTCTGAAATTGAAGATTCTTTTGAAGGACATCTAAAAACAATAGATTCCAGACTGTTTAGCGAATATATTAGAAAATTTAAAACTGAAAAAGGGATACTACTTAAAATAGTATTATATGGAATTGTAGCACAAAAATAATTTATGTGCTTGGGGATACAATATTTTACCTAAAACAAGGCATTTAGCATGCCTTGTTTTTTTGAGAAAAAAATGGTATAAATATATATTAGTATTATCTAATATTATTTAGAATTATTTAATGTTGTTTAATTAGAAAAAATGAATTTTGTGACCTGGCTTGTGAAAAGGCATTTTTTATGACTAATAAGAAGTCAGAAAATGGTAAACTACACGAATTTTCTTGGTTGATAGTTGTCATTTTTTAGGTCACAAAGGGGGCAAAAATGTTTAAATTAGTATCAAATTACAAGCCAACAGGAGACCAACCACAGGCAATAGATTACCTAGTAAATGGAATAAACGAAGGCAAGAAATTCCAGACGCTTCTAGGAGTTACAGGCTCACGGAAAAACCTTCACAATGGCAAATATAATAAACAAAGTGCAAAAACCAACATTAGTACTTGCACACAATAAAACACTAGCAGGACAACTATACTCTGAATTCAAAGAGTTCTTCCCAGAGAACGCAGTAGAATATTTTGTTTCTTATTACGACTATTATCAACCAGAAAGTTATATACCCGCTTCTGATACATATATCGAGAAAGACTCATCAATAAATGATGAAATAGATAAGCTTCGCCATTCAGCAACTGCTTCGCTTTTTGAAACAAAAGATGTAATTATTGTAGCATCAGTTTCATGTATATATGGACTTCGGAGATCCAATAGACTACGAACATATGATTGTTTCATTAAGACCTGGAATGAAAAAAGAAAGAGATGAAGTATTAAAAAAATTAATTAACATGCAATATACTAGAAACGAATTAGATTTTAAACGTGGAACATTTAGAGCCAAAGGAGATATAGTAGAAATATATCCATCAGACCAAAATGAAAGCGCGATAAGAGTTGAATTCTGGGGAGATGAAATTGAAAAAATTTCAGAAATTAATCCATTAACTGGAAAAGTACAAGCACTAAGAAATCATGTTATGATATTTCCAAATTCTCATTATGTAACAACAAGTGATAAAATGCAAAGAGCTATAAAAACAATAGAAGAGGAATTAGAAGAAAGAGTAAAATTCTTTAAAGATAATAATAAGCTAATTGAAGCACAAAGAATCGAAGAAAGAACTAATTTTGATATAGAAATGATGAAAGAAACGGGCTTTTGCCAAGGAATAGAAAATTATTCAAGACATATAAGTGGTAGAGAACCTGGAAGTCCACCATTTACGCTATTTGATTATTTCCCAAAAGATTTCTTAGTGTTAATAGATGAGTCTCATGCTACAATTCCTCAAGTAAGGGCAATGTATAATGGAGACCGTGCAAGAAAAGAATCTTTAGTAAATTATGGATTCAGACTTCCATCAGCATTTGACAACCGTCCATTAAAATTTGATGAATTCGAGCAAAGGTTAAATCAGGTTGTATTTGTTAGTGCTACTCCAGCAGATTATGAAAAAGAGCATTCTAAAGAAAATGTAGTAGAGCAAATTATAAGACCAACAGGTTTATTAGACCCAGAAATTGAAGTAAAACCTGTAACAAATCAAATTGATGATTTGATAGAACAAATTAGACAAAGAGTTGAAAAAAAGCAAAGAGTTTTAGTTACTACACTTACTAAAAAAATGGCAGAAGATTTAACATCATATTTAGCAAGTTTGGACATTAAAGTTAGATATATGCATTCAGAAATAAAGGCATTAGAAAGAATGGAGATAATAAGAGACTTAAGACTTCGGAGAATTTGATGTACTAGTAGGAATAAACCTATTAAGAGAAGGGTTAGATATTCCAGAAGTATCGCTAGTTGCCATATTAGATGCAGATAAAGAAGGTTTCCTACGTTCAGAAAGGTCTCTTGTACAAACAATTGGTCGTGCAGCAAGAAATACAGAAGGAAAAGTAATAATGTATGCAGATGAACTAACAGACTCAATGGAAAAAGCAATACATGAAACTAATAGAAGACGTAAAATTCAAATGGAGTATAATAAAAAACATAATATTACACCACAAACAATACAAAAATCGATAAGAGAAGCTATAAAAGCTACTACTGTAGAAAATGTACAAGAAAAATATAAATTAGACAAAAATGCAAGTATAGAAGAAATAATAACTAACCTTACAGATGAAATGCTAAAATATGCCGCTTCTATGGAATTTGAAAAGGCAGCAGAAATAAGAGATAAGATAAAAGAATTGGAAAATTTAAAGTAATAATAAAATATAACTCCTATGAAAAAATGCAAATATATATTGATAAATATTTATGATTATATTATTTTTATAATATAATTTGAGGAGGAAACATAAGAAAAATGAAACACGAATTATCTAATGAAATATATACACAAATACAAAATATGGTGAAAAAATATTATTAGTTTAAATAGATTTTGGAAAGAGCATTGTTATTTGAGGACATAAATGGCGAACTTAAAGTTTTTTAGAAAATGAAAATTTTAAGTTTGCCATTTAATAAAAATTCCCAAAAACAAACTATTGTTTTATTGCGAATTATGTAGTATAATAGAAGCGGAAAATTCAAAACAAGGGGGCACATTATGAATAATACAATAAAAATAAAAGGTGCAAAAGAACATAATTTAAAAAATATAGATTTAGAAATACCAAGAGATAAATTAGTAGTAATAACAGGTTTATCAGGTTCAGGAAAATCATCTTTAGCATTTGATACACTCTATGCAGAAGGACAAAGAAGATATGTAGAAAGTTTATCTTCATATGCCCGTCAATTTTTAGGGTTAATGGAGAAACCAGATGTTGAGTTAATTGAAGGACTATCACCTGCAATATCAATAGACCAAAAAACAACATCAAAAAATCCACGTTCTACAGTAGGAACAGTAACAGAAATATATGATTATATTCGTTTACTATATGCAAGAATTGGAATTCCATATTGTCCCAAATGTGGTAAGAAGATAGAAAAACAGTCAATAGACCAAATTATAGATACAATTATGCAGCAAGAAGTGGGAACTAAAATACAAGTACTATCTCCTGTAATTCGAGGACGAAAAGGCGAATTTACTAAGTTACTTGAAGGATTTCAAAAAGAAGGGTTTGTTCGTGCTATGGTAGATGGAGAAGTAGTTGAACTAACAGATGACTTACAAATAGACCGTAAAAAGAAACATAATATAGATATAATAGTAGATAGATTAGTAATAAAAGAAGACATTAGAAGTAGACTTACAGAATCTGTTGAAATCGCATTAAAACATGCGGAGAACATAGTAAAAATAGATATAGTAGGAAAAGGTCAAAAACTCTTCAGTCAAAACTATGCATGTCCAGATTGCGGAATTAGTTTTCCAGAACTTTCTCCTAGAATGTTTTCTTTTAATAATCCATTTGGAGCATGTCCATCTTGTACAGGAATTGGATATCTAATGAAAATGGATGAAGACCTAATTATTCCCGATAAAAATAAAACATTATATGATGGTGTAAAAGCTTTTGGCGCAAGCACTATGAAAAAAGGCGACACTATGGCAAAAATGTATTTTGAAAGTATAGCTAAACATTATAATGTTGATATTTCAAAACCGATTAAGGACCTTCCTCGTGAGTTTTTAAACAAAATACTTTATGGAACTGGCGAAGAAAAAATTGATTTTCAGTATGAATCACCATCAGGTGTTAGAAAATATACAGCTGCATTTGAAGGAGTAATTCCAACTTTAACTAGACGTCATAATGAAACAAAATCTCAAGGAATGAGAGACTTTTATGAAATGTATATGAGTAATTCAGATTGTGATGAATGCCATGGAGCAAGACTAAAAAAAGAAGTTCTAGCAGTTCGTGTTGGAGGGAAAAATATAAACGAACTAACAGCAATGCCAATTAACAAAATGAAAGATTTTTTAAACAAGCTAGATCTTAATAAAAAAGAAGCAATGATTGCAGACCAGATATTAAAAGAAACAGATAAAAGGTTACAATTCCTAATAGATGTTGGACTTGAATATTTAACATTGTCAAGAAGCAGCGGAACATTATCTGGTGGAGAAGCACAACGTATTCGTTTAGCAACTCAAATAGGTTCAGGATTAACAGGGGTATTATACATTTTAGATGAGCCAAGTATTGGACTTCATCAAAGGGATAATAGCAAGCTAATTGCAACACTAAAGAAATTAAGAGATTTAGGAAATACACTTATAGTTGTAGAACATGATGAAGATACTATGTATGCTGCAGATCAAGTAATAGATATAGGACCAGGCGCTGGAGTTCATGGCGGAAAAGTTATGGCACAAGGAACAGCAGAAGAAATAAAACTTATAAGTGACTCCATTACAGGGCAATATTTAAGTGGCAGGAAACAAATTCCTGTGCCTAAAAAAAGGAGGAAGCCTGTTAAAGGCAAAGCAATTGAAGTAATTGGTGCGTCAGAGCATAATTTAAAAAATGTTAATGTGAAATTTCCACTTGGTGTATTTACTTGTGTTACAGGTGTATCTGGATCCGGAAAAAGTACTCTAGTAAATGAAGTATTATATAAAACAATTGCCAAGGAATTAAATGGTTCAAATGAAAAACCAGGAAAGTGTAAACAAATAAAAGGGTTAGAAAATATCGATAAAATAATTAATATAGACCAATCTCCTATTGGACGAACACCTCGTTCAAACCCTGCAACATATACAGGTGTATTCGATATTATACGTGATATTTTTGCAGGAACAAATGAAGCTAAAATGCGTGGATATCAAAAAGGAAGATTCAGCTTTAACGTACCAGGAGGAAGATGTGAAAGCTGTAATGGAGATGGACTTTTAAAAATAGAAATGCATTTTTTACCAGATATATATGTTCCTTGCGAAGTCTGCAAAGGAAAAAGATACAATCATGAAACACTAGAAGTAAAATATAAAGGAAAAACAATTGCTGATGTATTAAATATGACAGTAGAAGAAGCTCTTGAATTTTTTAAGAATATTCCTAAAATAAAGCAAAAAATTCAAACACTTTATGATGTAGGACTTGGTTATATTAAACTTGGACAACCGTCTACAACATTATCTGGAGGAGAAGCTCAAAGAGTAAAACTTGCAACAGAACTCTCAAAAAGAGCAACAGGCAAAACATTATATATTTTAGATGAGCCAACAACAGGACTTCATATAGCAGATGTTCATAAATTAGTAGATATTTTACAAAGATTAGTAGACACAGGAAATAGCATTATTGTAATTGAACACAATTTAGATTTAATAAAAACCTGTGACCACATAATAGATTTAGGACCAGAAGGCGGAGAAGGTGGAGGACAAGTTATAGCAATTGGTACTCCTGAGCAAGTTGTAAGAAATGAACAAAGCTATACCGGAGAATTTTTAAAAAAATACCTAGATAAATAGAATTTGAATTACTGAGTTTAAATATATAAAGGAAAATTGGTTACTATAAATAGTAGCCAATTTTTTTAAATGATTATAAAATTTTAATATAGATATTAATTAGTCACAATTTTTGCTGTTATTATTGTTTTGATTATTTTTGTTATTGTTTTGTTTATTTTGATTATTTTTATTATTTTTGTTGTTCTTTTCTGACATATCAGACACCTCCATTCATGATACGTGATAACTATATTTTGTTTCAAATTTTTAAAAATATACTAGTTGTTTTAAAAAAATTTTTGTTATATAATAATTTATGGCATGATTGACAAATAAAAAAAATGAACATAATATATTAAAGAACATGTTTTAGGAGGTAATTATATTGAGTTATAAAAATGAAAGATTAGAAGAATTTAATCAGTACATATCAGGCAAAAAAGTAGCAATTATAGGTATGGGAGTAAGTAATCTTCCATTATTAGATTATTTTGCAAGTTTAGGAACAAATGTAACAGTATTTGATAATAAAGAAATAGACAAAATAGATAAAAATGTAATAGATAAAATATCAAACCTTTGTATGGGAATGTCATTTGGAAAAGATTATCTTTCAAAACTTCATGGATTTGATGTTATATTCCGTTCACCAAGTTGTAGACCAGATACAAAAGAATTAATAGAAGAAGAAAAAAATGGTGCAATTATTACATCTGAAATAGAGATGTTAATGAAATTATGTCCATGTAAGGTAATTGGTGTTACAGGAAGCGATGGAAAAACAACTACAACAAGTTTGATTTATGAGATTTTAAAAGAAAAAGGTTATAATTGTTATTTAGGAGGAAACATTGGAATTCCCTTATTTACAAAAGTAAAAGAAATGACCAAAGAAGACATTGTTGTTTTAGAATTAAGCAGTTTTCAACTAATGGATATGGATATTAGCCCAAATATTAGTGTAGTTACTAATATATCTCCAAACCATTTAGATATACATAAATGTTATGAGGAATATATAGAATCAAAAGCTAATATTTTTAAACATCAAAATGAAAATGACATTTTAGTGTTAAACTATGATAATGATATTACAAGAAATTTTGCAGATAGGGCAAATGGAAAAGTAATTTTCTTCAGTAGTAAGGAAAAATTAGATAATGGTATTATTTATGATGATGGAATAATAAAGTCTTGCCAAGATAGTATAAGAAGACATATAGTTAGCTCTAAAAATATAATCTTAAGAGGAGTTCACAATTGTGAGAACATTTGTGCTGCAATTGCGGCAACCGCTTCTTTAGTAGATATAGATACACAAATAAAAGCGATTACAAAATTTAAAGGTGTAGAACATAGACTAGAATTTATAAAAGAAATAGACGGAGTAAAATGGTATAATGATTCAATCGCATCAAGTCCTACAAGAACAATAGCAGGATTAAAATCATTTGATGAAAAAATAGTTCTAATTGCAGGTGGATATGATAAACACTTAGACTATACACCAATTGCAAAACCAATTATAGAAAACGTTAGTTCTTTAATATTGATAGGGGCAACATCAAAAAAGATTTTTTCAGCAGTAAGTCAAGAACTAGAAGAAGAGGGAAAAACTTTAGATATCTATCAATGTGAAAGTTTAGAAGAAACAGTACAAACCGCTTATAGAGTTGCAAAAAAAGGAGAAATTGTTTTATTCTCGCCAGCAAGTGCTAGTTTTGATATGTTTAAGAACTTTGCAGAAAGAGGAAATAAATTTAAAGATTTGGTAAACAAAATAAATTAAAAACAAAGATATATGTAGATGATATTATAGAATATAAAGGGAAATACGGTGTCAAAACACTTACTGCCACATTCATAGGAATTATAGAAGAGCCATATTTAAAAGATTTTATTAAATTTTTAAATGAACAATGTACATTAGTCAATGAAAAAATAGAGTATTGAATTTTAGACAAATTTTATTGTTATCAAGAAACGAGATTTGACAATAGTAGGAAAACATGTTTATAATAAAGCTGATGGTGAGTATGTAAATTTGATTATAGATTAACAAATCACCTTTAAAATATTGATATTAAATAAAAAAATAGGAGGTAATAGTAATGGAATATATTATTGGAGGTTTTATTGTAGGTGTATTTATAGTAGTAGTATTTTTCTTTTTAAAAAAGGAGAATCAAAAATTAGAGGAAATGGTTGCTAATTTAAATGAAGAGCAAAAAAATGAATTATCATTAACAGATGTTAAATTTATTGAGGGAAAAAATGATGAGTGGATTCAAAATGGTATGATCGGAGAAATGGTAGATAAAGGAAACAAATTTGCAATTAAAGTTTTATGGCATAATAGAGTTATTCAAAATGCTACATATGATCAAATACAATATGGAGATACTTCATTATCTAAAGAAGAGGTAGAAAAAAATGGTTTAAAAGTTGGAGATTTTGTTAAAGTATATATTGCTCCTGCTAAAACATCTGGAAGTTTTAAAATAATCTTATAATAAAAAATTTTTTAAGATAACTAGAGGAGAAAAATTGTATGAATAAAGAAAACGAGATAATAGAAAAAATGATTAAAAAATACAATTTGGACTTGGGTAATGATTATATTTATGTGGGAGCTACAATAATTAAAAGAAGCGATTTTCCACAAAGTACTGAAATTTTTTATTGTGAAGATGGTTTCAATGACGAAGAAGGAATACCATATATAATGCAATCAATCGTTCCAAAAGGAATATTTAATAGAGATAGAATGATAGTTTTTTACACAAAAAATTTACAAAGATATGTAATTCCAATAGATGGAGAAAACTTTACTTTAATAGGAAATGATATACCGGAAAATGTAAAAAATATTAATTATGGTAAAGCTAAAAAAATAGTACATAGAAAAGCATTAGAGCTAAAAAAAGAGCCAGAAAAATTGTCTAAAGAAGATATAGATAATTTATATGAAAAATATATAAAACATTATAAAAAAGGTAGATTGTTATTAGCTGGAATTTTAATATCAATTATATGGTTATTTGCAATTTTTTTTAGTATGGGTAATATATTTATTAAAACCGGATATATTAATGACTTTTTTACAATGGCAGTTTTAATTGGCGGTGCTATTTTAAGTATTATTGGAATAATATTTATTATCCGATTTTTCATTAAAATACCAGCAAGAAGATTAAAAAGTTTTGCATATAAAAGTGATTTCTTGGTAATGAATTATAAAAAAGATATAAATATTAAAGGATTAAACGAAAGTTATATTTATGGTCTGACATATGATGAGGAAAATTACAAACTTATGTCATACGGAATTCCACCTTATGATGTTGCATTTATTGAAAATGTAGAATATTTTGAAATAGTAAGTAGATATTCAAAGAATAGGAATCCTAAAAATTCAGATATTTGTTTATTTATGAGAAAAGAAAAGTAAAAACAGAAATATTAAGATAGTGAGGAAGAATAAATTGTAACCAATATAATATATAATGCATAAAATATTGTAATAAAAAATAGGAGGTAGAATAAAATTATGTATTACAATGATTATGAAGATTATATGAGGAATGTATTAGGTTATTGTCCAAACTGTCAAAATTCAAGAAGTCCATATGATAATAGTTATGAACAAAATTTTTATGGTTCTATGCCAAATACATATACAAATGATCGTGGTATGCAATTACAAGATAATATAGAAGATTTATATCCGGACATTTATAAAATAATTTTTCCAATGGTATGCAAAGTTTGCCAAAATAATACAAGACCAATTACAAACCAGCTTGTTGATGAAATGACTATGGAGATTTATAACAACATAGAAGCGGATAATATTAATATTGTTAATGTAAATATAGAAACTCGTTCTAGTGATAACAAAAATGATTTGAAAACTCAAAAACAAACTGTAAAGAGTTCTGAAGATAGAACAGTATCAGGTTCATCAGAAGAAAGAATAGAAAATAGAATTACTGAAGAAACAAGACAAAGAAGACCAAATAATCCATTACTTAGAGACTTAATTAGAATTCTTATTTTAGAAAGATTATTTGGAGGATTTAGACCACCAAGACCACCTGTAAGACCTCCATTTCCAGGTCCAGGAATGCCAGGAAGACCTCCAATGAGACCTAGATATCAATCTGAATATGAAGCGGATGTAACGACGAATATGTATGGATATGATAACTTTTTAAAATTTTAAAAAATTTAGAAGATATGCAAGATATAACCTTGTATATCTTTTTCTTATTTGAACACAATAAAATTAGAGTTTAAAAACAAAATAAAATAAGATTTAAATTTTGCTTTTGGACTCTGGTTTATAGGTTATCCAAAACGAAAACCTAAATTTTGTACTAAAGGTGGACTTTGAAAATGAAAGTTAAAGATTGTATGTGTCATGATGTAAAATTTGTAACTCCAAATACAAGTGTTTGCGATTGTGCAAAATTAATGTCCGATAATAATATTGGATGTGTTCCTGTTTGTGATGAAAACAATAAAGTAGTTGGACTCATAACAGATAGAGATGTTATTTTACGAACAGTTGCTTGCAACAAAGATTCTGCATCAACTAAAGTTAGTGACATTATGACTTGTAATGTTTGCACATGTAATGCTGATGCAAATATAGAAGAAGCAGAAAAACTAATGTCCCAAAATGCAATCAGAAGAATACCTGTAATTGAAAATAATAAAATTATTGGTATTTTAACATTAGGAGATTTAGCTCAAAATGAGCAAATAAATAGCCAAAATGTATGTAATGTTTTAGAAAGCATTTGTGATTGCAATACAAAAAATAACAAGTAAAGTAATATTTTTATTAAGTTAACTTATAAGGACTTTCTATATATAGAAGGTCCTTATAAAATATTATTTATAGAATATATAAAAAAATACTAGAATAAAAACCATATTTTTACATAAAATAGTAATAAGATGTTTTGAATTTGTATTTATTAGAATTAAATTTTAAATAAATAAAGTACTAGAGAAAAGATTGGAGATTTACATATGGTTTTTGATATGAATTATTGGAGTAAAGTAACTAGAAAATTACTTATATTAATTTTCACAATTATTGGTATCTATCTTGGGTTTAAACTGGCTGTATTTTATCTTCCATTTTTAATTGCTTTTTTATTATCTCTATTAATAGAACCTAGCATACGTTTTTTAATGAAAAAAATTAAGCTAAAAAGAAAGACAAGCGCTATTTTAGTTTTTGCAATTGTTATTTCTATTATTACAGGATTAGTTGCTTGGGGAGTTGCAACATTAATTCAGGAAGCTTCAAATATGTTAAATGGTTTAAATGGATATTTTGAGAAAGCTTATTTACAGGTTCAAAACATAAATTCTTATTTTGAAATAAGCAAAATACAAATTTCAGATGAAGTAAAGCAAGTTATACAGAATTCAACCGGTGACTTTTTGGCAGAAATATCAGTTTTAGTAAAAAATGCATTAACAAAGATATTAAATACAATAACATCTCTTCCAACAATTGGATTTTATGTTGTAATATGTGTGTTATCATTATATTTCATTTGTACAGATAAAATATATATGCTTGATCAACTCGAACATCATCTGCCAGAGACTTGGGTAAAAAGACTTGCAAAACATATAAGAGAACTTGCAAGAGCATTAGGATGTTTTTTAAAAGCAGAAAGTATACTAATAATTGTTTCTTTTGTAATATCTTTAATTGGATTATATATTTTTAAAATTGTAGGTTTAAATGTACAATATCCACTTATGGCAGCCTTAGGAATTGGATTTGTAGATGCACTTCCTATTTTTGGTTCTGGAACAGTAATGCTTCCATGGGCATTAATTACAGCTTGTAACGGAGACTATCGCTTAGCTATAAGTATTTTTGTATTATGGGTATTTATGTCTATAGTAAGACAGGTAATAGAGCCAAAAGTTGTAAGTGGTCAAATTGGAATACATCCAATTTTTACTTTAATAGCTATGTACACAGGATTTAGATTTATAGGAGTTATTGGAATGTTAATAGGTCCTGTAATTCTTATAGTACTTAAAGATATTTTTTCCACTTTAATAGATAAAGGAGTTATGAAAGCAATTTTTGATAGAGAATAAAAAATGTATACTTTTACAATAAGTATACATTTTTTAAGATTTATAAAACAGTAGATGTTGGAACATAAGTTTCGTCTGGTGGATAAACATATTCATCGTTAGGTTTATTTACTTGTTTGATATTAGTTATTTTTATCACAGGTATTTCTCCATGATAATCACCCTTTGTTATTTCACCTTCAATTTCTACCCAAGAATTATCAGTAAAATTTTTAGCAAGGTTTGTTTGACACAAAAAACCAACAACCACAGTTTGAAAATCAGAGCTAATAATCATATTTCTACCTAAAACAAATTGGTCATCAGAAAAGTCATAAATACGATAAACAAAACCAGAGTATTTAATTTTTTGACCAACATATAAATCTAAATTATTATGAACTTCATCTAAAACATTTGTATAATTTCTTGAATTAATTTCATTTATAGAACCTTTTTTAAATTCATCATTAACATGACTTTTAAAAATTCCATTTCCGAAAATTTTATAAATTGAAAAACCACATAAAATAAGTATAATAACACATAAAAAAGTAACAATATATTTTAACAATTTGTTTCCGTTTAATTTGAAATTATATATAAACATTTAAAAACCCTCTTTCTTATTGATTAATAAATAATATGTTAAAAACGAGAAAATATGAAAAAAATATATTATATAAAAAAATTACTTGCTAAAATTAGTAAAGAGTGATATATTACAGTGGAAAAATATAAATGGTAAATTTACATAAGATAGAAGGAGAGAAAGTAAATGGGAATATTTAGCAAAGTTTTTAAATCTTATAGTGAAAAAGAAGTAAAGAGAGTTATGCCAATTGTAGACAAAATCAACGCGTTAGAAGATGAAACTCGCAAACTATCAGACGAAGAATTAAGAAATAAAACAGATGAATTCAAAAAGCAATTATCAGAAGGGAAAACACTAGATGATATTTTACCAGAAGCATTTGCTGTAGTAAGAGAAGCATCAAGAAGAGTATTAGGAATGAGACATTTCGATGTTCAATTAATAGGTGGAATTATTTTGCATCAAGGTAGAATTGCTGAAATGAAAACAGGTGAAGGAAAAACTTTAGTTGCAACACTTCCAGCATACTTAAATGCACTATCAGGCGAAGGAGTACATGTAATTACAGTAAATGATTACTTAGCAAAAAGAGATAGTGAATGGATGGGAAAAGTATATAGATTTTTAGGCTTAACAGTTGGCTTAATTATAAATGGAATGAATCCAAAACAAAAGCAAGATGCATATAATTGTGATATAACATATGGAACAAACAACGAATTTGGATTCGACTATTTAAGAGATAACATGGTTATATATAAAAATCAATTAGTACAAAGAAAATTACATTATGCAATTGTCGATGAAATTGATAGTATTTTAATAGATGAAGCACGTACACCATTAATTATTTCTGGTAGAGCAAATGCATCATCTAACTTATATCAAAAAGCAGATAGATTTGTTCGCAAACTTACTCCAAAAGTAATAGTTGAAGAAGATGTAAAAGATTTCGAACAAGCAGAAGATAATGAAAAATATGATTATATTGTTGATTTAAAAGCAAAATCAGCTACACTTACTCAAAAAGGAATAAAAAAGGCTGAAGAAGAATTTGGTTTACAAAATTTCAATGATTTAGAGAATTCCGAATTAGTTCATAATGTTAACCAAGCATTAAGAGCACATGGAATAATGAAAAAAGATATAGATTACATTGTAAAAGATGGAGAAGTATTAATTGTAGATGAATTTACAGGAAGAATTATGTATGGTAGAAGATACAATAATGGACTACATCAAGCAATTGAAGCTAAAGAAAAAGTTAAAATTGCTGATGAATCAAAAACTTTAGCTACAATCACATTCCAAAACTACTTTAGAATGTATGAAAAACTATCTGGTATGACTGGTACTGCTATGACAGAAGAAGCAGAATTCCAAGAAATATACAAATTAGATGTAATAGAAATTCCAACAAATAAAGAAATGATAAGAATTGATAAACCAGATGTTATATACAAAAATGAAGATGCAAAATTCAGAGCAGTTATTGAAGATATAAAGGAAAGCCATAAAAAAGGTCAACCAGTCTTAGTTGGTACAGTTTCAATTAGTAAATCTGAAAAATTAAGTAATTTACTAAATAAAGAAGGAATACCACATGTTGTATTAAATGCAAAATTCCATGAAAAAGAAGCCGAAATAGTTGCACAAGCTGGTAAACTTGGAGCTGTAACAATTGCAACAAACATGGCTGGTCGTGGTACAGATATTATGCTTGGTGGTAACAGTGAATATTTAGCAAAACAAGAAATGAAAAAGCAAAAATATTCAGCAGAACAAATTGAACAAGCAACGGCATTTAATGAAACTGAAGATAAAGATGTATTAAGTGCAAGAGAGAAATTTAGAGAACTAGAAGCAAGATTTGAAAATGAAATAAAAGAAGAAAAAGAAAAAGTAATTGAGGTTGGCGGATTAAAAATTATAGGAACAGAAAGACACGAATCAAGAAGAATTGACAATCAGCTTCGTGGACGTAGTGGACGTCAAGGTGACCCAGGTGAATCAAAATTCTATATTGCATTAGATGATGATTTAATGAAAATTTTTGGTGGTAATGCAATATCTAAAGTATACAATACTCTAGGTGCAGATGAAGACATGCCAGTTGAAGCAAGAATAATTTCAAAAGCTGTTGAAACTGCTCAAAGAAAAGTTGAAGATAGAAACTTTAGTATAAGAAAACATGTATTACAGTATGATGATGTTATGAATACACAAAGAGAAATTATCTACAAACAGAGAAGAGAAGTACTAGATGGTGAAAACCTAAAAGATAGCATTATAAAAATGATGGATTCAAGCATTGAAAATCTAGTTTTAGCTTATACACCAGATGTAAATAATGTAAACAAAGAAGCATTACTTCAAGATATTACAATGTCACTTGGAATTGAAGAAGTAGAAAGTTTAAAGGCAGATAAAATCAATCCTGAAGCAATAATATCAGAATTAAAAGAAAAGGTTAAGAAAATATATGATGATAAAGAAGCAGAATTTGGTAGTGAAGACTTAAGAGAACTTGAAAGAGTTGTAATGCTTAAAGTAGTAGACCAAAAATGGATGGATCATATCGACAATATGGATGAACTAAAAAATGGTATAGGACTTCGTGCTTATGGTCAAAAAGACCCTGTTGTACAATATCGTATTGAAGGATTTGAAATGTTTGACGAAATGATTGAAGACATTAAAAATGAAGTTACAAAAATTATGCTTCATATCCGTAAAAAAGAAGGCGTAACAAGAACTAATACAGCTGAAATTACAAATGCAAGTTTAGAAGATACAGCAATTAACTTAGTAGATGGAAACCTTTCAGAAAAAGAAGGTGGAATGAATAAGACTGTTGTAAATGAAGGACCAAAAGTTGGAAGAAATGATCCATGTCCATGTGGAAGTGGCAAGAAGTATAAGAACTGTTGTGGTAAGTAAACTCACAAGCCCTTATAAATTGGGAAAAGAGAAAAATTAAGAAATCATAAAAAATGTCCACAGTGGTCAAAATGTCCACATTCAGTCCACAGAAAAAATATTTTGAGGACAGAAATTTGAAAAACCTATATAAATCAAGGAAAAATCTACGTGGACAAACTTTGTGGACAATAATTTATAAATGTCAGCATTCGTGAATGTTGGCATTTTTTTCGTTCACTAATATAGTGAAGGAGAGATAATTATGGTAAGCGTAAGAAAACGTGGAAAGGTATATGAATACCGTTTTGAAATCGCAACAGTAGAAGGAACAAGAAAATGGATATCAAAGTCAGGGTATCCAACAAGACAAGAGGCATTTAAGGAGGGTGCCAAAGCATTCAATGATTTTTATTATAATGGTACTAAGACACAATTAAGAGAAAAAATGTCGTATGCAGATTTTTTAGATTATTGGATAGATACTTATGCAAGTTTTAATTTGCATTATTCAACAACTATATCTTATATAAACATTATAAAAAATCACGTAAAACCTAGAATAGGATATTATCAATTATGGCAGTTAGATACTAGATTACTTCAAGAATTTATAAATAAAATATATGTTGATTATTCTTTTTCTAAAAATTATATGGCTAGTATTTTAAAAGTAATTAAAGGGTCGTTAAAATATGCGTGTTATACACTAAATTATATTAACTCTAATCCGGCAGAACACGTACACGCACCTAGAATAGATAAAATACAAAGCGACCCTGCACATATTTTTACACAAGAAGAATTTGAAAGAATATTAGATAGATTTAAAGGCACTCATTCAATATATTATGCTTTCTTAACTGCATATTATACAGGTATGAGAGTTTCAGAGGTATATGGATTAACTTGGGACTGCATTGATTTTGATAAGAAAACATTAACTATAAATAAAAACATAATAAAGAAAAATCAATATGGACTTCCTAAAAGAAAAAGCATAACAAAGGGTCATTCAGTTGGTGTATGGTATTATGGAGATTGTAAGAATCCACAAAGTAGAAGAACAATATCTATTGGAGATACTTTAATAAAGGCTTTAAAGGATTATAAGCAGGAACAAGAAGAAAATAGAAAATTTTATGGAGATTCTTATCTTTGTTATTATGAAAAAAAGGTATTAAATGAAATAACTAATAGAGAAGAAATAAAATTACTTGAAGCGAAAGCAGAATTAGGTGTTGGTTTGAAAGAGGCACAATTAGTATTTGTTAAAGAAAACGGACAATTTCTAGGTACAGATTCACCCAAGTATGCTTTTAAGGTTATTCATTATGAATTAGGAATAAATTGTAGATTTCACGATTTTAGAGATACACACGCAACTAGATTGATTGAAAGTGGTGCTGATATTAAAGCAGTATCAAAAAGATTAGGACATTCAACTATTCAAACTACTTATAATATATATGTTAGAGTGACCAACAAAATGGAAAGTGATACAGTAGATAAATTTGAAGAATATACAAACACACTAGAAATTCCTAAAACAGTTGAAATGCCATATTTAACATAGGAGAGTGATTAGAATGAAAAAAAACAGAGTTAGATTGCCGTTATATAATAATGAAAAGCAAATTATAATAATGGCTTTAAATGAATTTAGAAATAAATTATTGAAACAAGGTAGATATACGGACCCTATTGATGAATTGATATTAAAAATAAATAAATAACACATTTGAACTGATTATAGAGAGTCAGTTCTTTTTTTATGCCAGAAATGGAGTACATAGCCATCATATTTATTTATGTTGGCTTAATAAAAAAGAAAGGAGGCGAATATATGCAAGATAATAAGTGCAAGGTAATTGCTATTACTAATCAAAAGGGTGGCGTAGGTAAAACAACAACTACTTTTAATCTTGGAGTAGCATTGGCGAAACAAGGTAAAAAGGTTTTAATAGTTGATGTTGATCCACAGAGCAACTTAACTACTTATGCAGGTTGGTATAATGAAGAAGAATTAAAATATACTTTATCTGATTTAATGGAACAATCAATGAATGATGAAGAAATTAAAACAAAAGAAAGTATATTGCACCATAATGAGGGCGTTGATTTAATTCCTTCTAGTTTAAACTTATCTGCATTAGAAAATTCACTAGCATACGCTATGAGTAGAGAATATACTTTAAGAAATTGTTTATCAGTTGTTAAAAATGATTATGATTATATCTTATTAGATTGTCAGCCTAGTTTAGGTATGCTTACTATAAATGCTCTTGCAAGTGCAGATAGTGTTCTTATTCCTGTTCAAAGTGAATATTTCGCTTTAAGAGGAATGACCGATTTATTTAAAATAATAAATAAGGTAAGAAGACAAATAAATCCTACACTAAAAATAGATGGAGCATTCTTAACATTAGTAGATAAAAGAACTAATCTGTCAAAAGAAATAGCAAATCAAATAACTGATAATTATGGGAGTATATTAAAGTTGTATGAAACAAGAATACCTCGTGCTGTTAAAACTGCCGAATCCACATCATCTGGAGGAAGTGTCTTTTCTTATGATAAAGGTGGAGTAGTAGCAGAAGCATATTCTTCGTTGACAAAGGAGGTGCTTGATGATGGCAAAAGACTTATCAAAAATGCCACTACCAAAGTTAGATGACCTTTTTACAACAGAAGAAGAACGAACAAACGCTAATTTAGAAAAAGTTATTGATATTAAAATAAGTAATATTGATGATTTTCCAAATCACCCATTTAAAGTTATTGAGAATGATGATATGTATAATATGCGTGATAGCATAAAAGAAAATGGCGTTCTAGTTCCTGCACTCGTAAGGCAAAAAAAAGACGGCAGATATGAAATGGTTTCTGGACATAGAAGAAAATACGCTAGTCAATTAGCAAATAAAGAAACTATACCGTGTATTGTTAGAGATTTAACAGATGATGAAGCAGTTATTATTATGGTGGATAGCAACTTGCAAAGAGAAGAAATACTACCAAGCGAGAAAGCCCACGCCTATAAAATGAAATATGAGGCAATTAAACACCAAGGTAAAAGAACAGATTTAACTTTGTCGCCAGTGGCGACGAAGTTGGATAGTGCTTCAATCATTGGCAAAGAAATAGGCGAAAGTCGTGACCAAGTTTATAGATATATGAGTTTAAATAACTTAATACCTGAACTTTTAGATATGGTAGATAATGATGTCTTAAAGCAAAAACCAAGTATAGCATTAAGACCGGCAGTTGAATTGTCACACTTAACCGAAGAAGAACAATATCAATTACTTGATTGTATTGAATATTGTGACGCTACACCATCACACGACCAAGCGATTAGATTAAGGGCATTGAGTAAAGCAAAGACTCTTACTCAAAATGAAATTGATAGGATTATGTCAGAAGAAAAACCCAACCAAATCCCACATATCAGTTTCAATGAAACGAGAATCAGAAGTGTACTCCCAAAAGAAATAAAGGGAAAAAACATTGAAGATTTTGTTGTTAAAGCCATTGAGTTTTATGGAAAACATTTGCAGAAGCAAAAATCAATGGAAAGATAACGGGAGTTTGTATTCCACAAATCCCTCCTTACAATCCTCCCTAGTATTACTAACTATTTATTACTAACTGAAAAAAGTATGTATAAATAACTAAATCGTACAAATGCAAATATTCAAGTATTATGCTAGATTAAAAGTAAACAAAGGAGAGTGATTAGAATGAAAAAATTAGTTTTGAGTATTTTATGCACAGTAATTGTTAGTGCAGTTGTAGGTGTTAATTCTATGCTAAAAACACCAACAAGAGAGCAATCACAGGAGCAACTAAAACAAGAAACCAAAATTGAGAAAGTTGATGAGAAAATAGATACGGAAGATATTGCAGTTAAAGACGAGGTTAAGGAAGAAAAAAGTGAAGAAAAACCAAGTGAAACTGAAAAAAATGTAAAAATGGAAACTAAATCAAAATCAACAGAGAAACCTAGTTCTTCGGTTAGTAATGCTCCTAAACAAGAAGCACCAAAAAAGCAAGAAAGTAGTAGCAATTCAAATGTTGCTCCTACACCACAACAACCTACGCAAAATACACAGCAAACAGAACAACCAAGTTCTAATACACAAAACAATAATTCTGGACAAAAGAATAATGTATCAACATCGTTTTATGATTCAATAACCGGTGGAAAAAAAGAATTTAGTTCTGAAAGTGCTTGTTTTTCAAGAGGCACACAAATACAAAATGCAGAACTTGATTATGTTCTTGATTACAATGAACAACATCCAGAAGCACCAATTCAACCAGAAATAAATTATTTTAGGTGTTATCCTGTTATTGATGAACAAGGAGAAGGTTGGTATCTTCATTTCTTTTGTAGAAGTGGAGAGGGATTAGACGCAACACTAAAATCAAAATATTAAAGTGACTCAACTATGAGTCGTTTTTTTATGGAAAGAGGAAACTAAAATGTTAAAAATTATAGGAATTGCACTATTAAGTTTGATAGTGCTTTTTTGTTATTCTGCCTGTGTTGTTTCGGGCAGATGTTCACGAGAGGAGGAAAAAAACAATGAAAAAATGTGCTAAATATTTTTTAGTAATGCTTGGGCTAATGATAGGATTTATAGTTAATGCTAATGCAGTTCAAGCAGCAACTTTAAGTTATACTAATTCAGACTATTGGTATAACAGAGCAAAGGGAGATGGAAGTGACCATCACTCTTGGTATTGGCGTCCATACGAAATGGATGGAAAGGTTGCCTATTGTATTGAGCCTAATGTAAAAGAGGGTACAACTTATTCACAAGGAAGTTGGGAAGCAACAGGACTACCTAACTCAATAAAAGAAAGACTATTGTTAATAGGTTATTATGGATACACTTATCCAGGACACCAAACAATGCAATATAGAATGGCAACACAAGGAATGATATGGGACACAATAATAGGAGAAGGAGCCCATACAACATTCTCTACTGAACGTTGGGGTGCAGGAACACAAGTTGATATTTCTGGTGAAGAAGCCGAAATAAATAGACTAATTTCTCATCACTACGATAGACCATCATTTAATGGTGGAGTTTATAGATTACAAGTAGGAGAAAGTCTTACAATAACTGATACTAACAATGTATTAGGAAATTATAGTATAAGTGTTAATGGAGCAGATTATAATGTAGATGGAAATAATCTTACTATTAAGCCAACAAAAGATGGTGCAATAGATTTAACACTTACTAAAAAAATGCCATATAATTCTGCTTATGAATTATTTGTTGGAGATGGAATCCAAAATATGATGATACCGGGAACAACTGATCCGGTTATAGCAAAAATAAGAGTAAATAGTTATTATGGAGATGTTGAATTAACAAAGAAAGATAAAGAAACTAATGAAACTAAACCACAAGGACAAGCAACTCTTAAAAATGCAGAATATGGAGTTTATGAACAAGCCACAGGAAAACTTGTGACTACAATTAAAACTGATGAGAATGGATATGGAAAAAGTCCGAAGGTACTTCCATATAATTCTTATTACTTACAAGAAATAAATGCTAGTGAGGGTTATTTACTAGATAATACAAAATATAATTTTGATTTAAAAGGTAAAGAAAACGAGAAACTAGATGTATTTGAAACAGTAGTTAAGAATTATGTAAGTATTTTAAAACAATATGAGTTTGTAGATGGGGAAACTACTTTCTTAAATGCAGAAAAAGGAATAACATTTGAGATTTACTTCCCTAATGGAGATAAGTTTGATGAAATAACTACTGATAAGAATGGTTATGCTACAATCAATCTTCCTTATGGAGTTTGGAAGTTCCATCAAGTAAACTCAACAACAGGTTATGAAAAGATTTATGATTTCTTTATAACTGTTGATTATAACTCTGAAAAAGAGCAATATTATAATATTTTAAATAATGCTTTATCAGCATATTTACAAGTATTTAAAACAGATATTGAAACAGGTAAAACTATTGCATTAGCAAATACTACTTTCAAAATCTATAACAAAGATACAAAACAATATGTATCACAATTTGTAGGTGGAAAAGTTTATAGTGAATTTAAAACTGATGAGAATGGAGTGTTTGTCACTTATTTAAAATTAGTAGCAGGTAATTATAAACTAATTGAAACTGATAGCCCAAGAGGTTATGTATTAGATAAAAATGGACTAGACTTTACTATTGGAGATAATACTCATTATGCTTATACAACTTATGGTCCATTTATTACTGTATATTACAAAAACACACCAATAAAAGGACAAATTGAAATCTCTAAAAGTGGAGAATTATTTGAAATAGATAATGACACATTCAATTATAATGGTAGAAAATCATTAGAGGGAATTGTTTATAATATCTATGCAGAAGAAGATATAAAATCACCAGATGGTAATCATATTTACTATAATAAAGGCGATTTAGTTGGAACAATGAAAACTAATAAAGACGGTTATGCTATAAGTGAAAAACTACCACTTGGAAAATATATCGTTAAAGAAGCCGAAACAGATGATGAATATGTGTTAGATGAAACAGAGTATCATATTGAACTTACTGAAAAAGATAATTTAACACCAATAGTTTATGATTCACTTGAAATGACTAATATCTTAAAGAAAGGTAAAATTGAATTTACTAAAACCGATTTAGTAAATGGAGAAGTTATTCCAAATACTATTATAGAAATCTATACAGAAAACAATGAACTAATATTTACAGGGACTACTGATGATAAAGGTAAAGTTGTTGTAGATGAACTAAAAGTAGGAAAATACTATATTTTAGAAAAAGAAGCAGCAACAGGTTATGTAATAACTGATGAAAAAGTTTATTTTGAAATTAAGGACAATGGAGAAATTGTTAAAGCAGAAATGAAAAATAAGCCTATCACAGGAACAGCAGAAATAACTAAACAAGATATATCTACAAGTGAGCCACTACCAAATACTCTTATAGAGGTTTATAACGATAAAGATGAATTAGTTTTTAGTGGTAGAACAGACGAAAATGGTAAAATCACTATTGAAGATTTAAGATATGGAAAATACTATTTCGTTGAAAAGGAAGCACCAGAGGGATACACATTAAATCCAGAAAGAATGTATTTTGAAATACTTGAAGATGGAGAAATTGTTAAATGCACAATGGTAGATGAAAAAGTAGTTATTGAATAAACAAAAAATATTAGACGTTTCATTAAAACTATTTTCTGAGAATGGATATGAATCTGTATCTATAAGAGATATTTGTGGATATGTAAAAATAAAAGAAAGTTCTATTTATTATCATTTTAAAAATAAAAGATCAATCCTTAATGAATTAATAAATATGTTTGAAGAAAAAGCAAACAATATGATGAATGAATTAGAGAAATCTTTAAATAATAATATACATTTTAATGATGATTCTTTAAAAAATATTTGCAATATATTTTTTGAACATTATTTGATGGATGAATTTTGTAATAATATATTACGATTATTATCTATTGAACAATTAAATAATAATGAGCTTCAAAAAAAATATGAATTTTGGATGTTTGAAAAACCACTAAGTTTTCAAAGTGATGTTTTTAAAACACTTATAAATTTGAAAATAATAAATAGTTTTGATAGTGAATATTTGGCAATTAAATATTATTCACCAATTTATTATTTTGCTCAAAGATGGCTATTATCTGGAAAAATGACTAAAGAGAAAAAAGAAATATTTAATTTAAATGCATATAAGCATATTCAAAATTTCTTTAATGAAATATTAGGTTAAGAGGTGTAAAAATGAAGAATATAATTATATTAGGTGCTAATGAAGGTATTGGATATTATTTAGCAAAAAAGTTGTTAGAAAATGGAAATAATGTTGGAATATTTGATATATCCTTAAATAATTTAAATGAATTAAAATCATTATATTCAAATCAATTGTTAACAATTGAATGTGATGCTAAAAGCAATGAGGATATAGAAAAAGCAGTTGCTGAATTTGTAAAAAAATTTAAAAAAGTAGATATTGCAATTCATAATGCATGTAAGTGTACTTTCGATTCTATGGAAAATACTGATGAAGAAATATATAAAGAAGTATTTGATATAAATTATTTTGGTGCATTAAGACTAACAAGAAATGTTGTAGATTATATGAAAGAAACTGGTGGAAGAATAATTTATACATCTTCAGGTGTTGGAGTAATGGGATTTACCAAAATAAGTCCATATGCGTCTTCTAAAGGTGCTATTGAGTCTTTAGCTAAATGCATGAATATAGAATATAAAAAATATGGTATAACATTTCATATATTTCATCCACCACTTACTAAAACAAAATCAGCATCACCATTACCAGTTCCAAAGGAATTTATGGCAGATCCAGAAAAAGTAGGTTATGGTCTTGCAAAGCACATAAATAAAAAGTCATTTGTTATTTGTCATAATTTTTCTCAAACAATGCAGACAAAAATGAGTTATTTAATTCCATTAAAATTAGGAGCACTTATGAGTAAAATGACTGATGCATACGAAAAAGAATCACAAAATCAAAATGAAGATTCACAAATTAAAGTATTAAAGAAAAAATAATTTTGAAAATAGTTTAATAGAATTATAATTCAAAATACAATTTATCAAACTAATCGTAAGATTAAGATATTCCCGTTCCAACTGATGAGAGAAATCTCATTTTTTTAGTAATCTTATGATGCTTTACTTTTGTATAAAATAGGTATATAATTAAGTATGAAAAGTATAACTTGTTATACTTTAAAGGAGGCATATATGAAAGATAAATTTGTGGGTATTGCTAAAGTTGGAGAAAAAGGACAAATAGTAATTCCTAAAGAAGCAAGAGATATGTTTGATATTAAACCTGGAGATACTGTTGTAGTTTTATGTGATAAAAAGAAAGGAATGGCTATTGTTAAATCTGAAGTATTAGAAGATACTATGGATAAAATAATGCCAGATAATAAATAATATGTATTCTATTGAAACAAAGAATTTAACTAAAAAGTTTAAAGATAAAATTGCAGTAAATGGAATAGATTTAAATATTAAACAAGGAGAATTATTTGCACTTTTAGGAACTAATGGTGCTGGAAAAACTACAACAATAAAAATGTTATCAGGATTAATATTACCAACTTCTGGAAGTATTAAAATCCTTGGTATGGATATGAAAAAAGATGTATTTAAAATAAAAGAGATATTAAATGTTTCACCACAAGAAACAGCTATTGCTCCAAATCTAACCGTAAAAGAAAACTTAGAATTTATGGCTGGAGTTTATCAGATAAAAGATAAAGATAAAAAAATTAATGAATTAATTAAATTATTTAAATTAGATGAAGTATTAAACAAAAGAGCAAAAACTTTATCTGGTGGATGGCAAAGGAAAGTATCTATTGCAATAAGTTTAATTAATGATCCTAAATTATTATTTTTAGATGAACCAACATTGGGTTTAGATGTTATTGCAAGAAAAGAATTATGGAAAGTTATTAATGAATTAAAAGGTAAAATAACAATAATTTTAACAACTCATTATATGGAAGAAGCAGAAAGTTTATCAGATAGAATCGGTATAATGGCAAATGGTAATATTATTGAAGTTGGAACCTCTAAAGAATTAATCAATAAAACTAAAGCTAAAAATTTTGAAGATGCCTTTGTATCAATCGCAACTGGAGGTGAGCTATAATGAGAATGATTAATTTTGCTAAAAGAAATTTTAAGGAATTAATTAGAGATCCTTTAAGTTTAGTATTTGAAATAGCATTACCAATATTTTTATTATTTATATTTCAGCAAATAAAAATACCTGGAGATACATATAAGCTTGAAAATTTTACTCCTGGAATTATTATATTTGGATTTTCTTTTATTACTTTATTTACATCAACATTAGTAGCAAAAGACAGAGGATCATCATTATTGATAAGACTTGGAACTTCACCAATGAAATCAAGTGATTATATTTTAGGATATATATTATCTTTAATACCAATCATCATTATACAAGATTCATTATTTTTTATAGTTGCTTGTTTATTAGGGTTAAATATTAGTATAAATATAATATTAACTATTATAGCATCAATATTTGTTTCAATATTATTTATAGCATTTGGGATATTAATTGGTAGTCTGGTAAGTGAAAAAGCATCAGGTGGAGTTGGAAGTATTATTGTACAGCTAGTTTGTTTTACTAGTGAAATGTATTTTTCAAAAGATTTAATTGGAAATGGATTTGCAAAATTATGTGAGTTATTACCTTTTGAAAGCGCTTTGAATATAATTAAGGGTGTATTAAATAACAATTATGATATTTTATCAACAAGAAATATAATTGTATTTGTTGCCTATACAATAATCATATTGATACTATCTATTATAGTATTTAAAAGGAAAATGATTGGTGATAATAAGTAATCGTAAGATTAAGATATTCCCATACATTAAGATGAGAAAAAATCTCATCTTTTTCTAGTAATATTCCGTTCCTTATAGGTATAAATTTTTATACCTATTTTTTATGGTTTATTGACTAAACTAATTAGATTAGTTATAATAATAATGTAATTAGTTAGGAGGATATTATGGCAAGAAATAGTATTAGTGATGAGCTAATTATAGAAACATCTGCTAGACTTTCAAATAAAGTTGGATTAGATAATTTATCTTTGAAAATGATTGCTGAAGAATTAGACATAAAATCTCCATCTTTATATAACCATATTTCAAGTCTTGATGACATTAAAGAAAAACTAATGATTTATGGTTGGAAAGAATTGGGAGAAAAGGCAATTGATTCAGCAGTTGGTGTATCAGGTTATGATGCACTAAGAAAAATGTGTTATGCATTTTACGACTATACTACAAGCAATAAAGGTGTATTTCAAGCAATGCTTTGGTATAACAAATTTAAAAGTGATGAAATGGCAAATGCTACAACAAAGTTATTTAGTATTTTACATAAGATACTGGAACCATTAAATATTAGTAGTGATAATGTAGAACATATTATAAGAACTTTAAGAAGTTTTTTAGAAGGTTTTTCTTTATTGGTTAATAATAATTCATTTGGTAATCCAATATCTATTAAAGAAAGTTTTGATTTATCGTTAGATATTATTATTAATGGAATAAAATCTTTGGAAGGAGTTAAATAAAATGAATGAGTATATTAATTTAGATGAAAAGAATATTGATGAAGAACATATTTGTTGTGCAATAGGAGATCCTAAACATCAATGTGGTGTTGATGCTAAAAAAGAATGGATAAAAAACAAATTAAAAGATGGACATGTATTTAGAAAATTAAATGCAAGAGGAAAAGTATTTATTGAATATGAACCGATAGAAACTGCTTGGGTTCCAATCAATGGTAAGAACTATATGCATATTTATTGTTTATGGGTTGCAGGTAGTTTTAAAGGAAAAGGTATTGGTAAAGAATTATTAGAATATGCAATTGAAGATGCTAAAAATAAGAAAATGAGTGGAGTTTGTACATTGGTATCACAAAAGAAAAAACCATTTATTGGAGATAAGAAATTCTTTGAACATTATGGATTTAAAGTTGTAGATACAATCAATGATTATGAATTAATGGCACTTTCTTTTGATGATAAGGAAACACCTAAATTTAGTGATAGTGCCAGAAAAATGGAAATTGATAGTCAAGATTTTACTATTTATTATTCTAATGAATGTCCTTATGTAGAATATGAAGTAAAAGAATTATCTGATTATGCAAAAGATAAAGGAATAGAATTAGACTTCATAAAAATAGATTCATTAGATAAAGCAAAAAATGCCCCATGTATATTTAATAACTGGGCAAACTTTTATAAAGGAAAATTTGTATCTAATACAATATTAAATGCAAATGCATTTGAGAAGTTAATTAAGTAATATGGAATTTGTAAAAGCAAAAACTATACTATCTAAAGTCAAATATGGTTCTGACTGGTATGGTATAGATTATAATATGAACCTATATAGAGGTTGTTCTCATGGTTGTATTTATTGTGATAGTAGAAGTAATTGCTATCATATAGATAATTTTGATATTCCTAAAGGAAAAGAAAATGCTCTTGCAATATTAGAAAGCGAATTATCTAAAAAGAAAGAAAAAGGTGTTGTAGGCATTGGATCAATGTCTGATACTTATAATCCACTTGAAAAACAATATGAGCAAACAAGAGGAGCATTAAAACTTATATCAAAATATAACTTTGGAGTTTCTATTGATACAAAGAGTGATTTGATTTTAAGAGATTTAGATTTACTTAAAGAAATTAATTCAAAGAATAATGTAATTATTAAATTTACAATAACAACTCCTAATGATGAATTATCTAAAATAATAGAGCCCCATGTATGTGTATCTTCTAAAAGATTTGAAGCAATAAAGACATTATCTGATAATGGTATATTTGCAGGAATAATGATGAATCCAGTTCTACCATTTATTACTGATAATGAAGAAGATATTAAAAAATTAGTTAAAATGGCTTATGAAAGTGGAGCAAAGTTTATTCATACATATATGGGAATGACTTTAAGAGAAAATCAAAGAGATTATTATTTTGAGCAATTGGATAAACATTTTAAGGGATTAAAAGACAAATATATTAATTATTATGGAGAAAGATATAATTGTGCTGTTCCTAATTATAAAAGACTATATAAAGTGTTTACTAGCGAATGTGATAAATATGGAATACTTTATGATATGAAAGATATTATTAAAGCATATAAAAGAGAAATAAAGGATAATGAACAAATATCATTGTTCTAGAATGATCGGAAGATTAAGATATTTCGTTCAATAAAGATAGGAAAAATCCTATAAAGAATTCATAAGAGTAAAAAGAAAATCAAATAATTAAAGTTAATTTATATGTATGTAAAAAATTTTTGATAGATTATTTTGGTTTATAATGTTATCTTTTCTATGAGGTGATTTAATATGGATTTAGGAACAAAACTGAAAGATTCCAGATTAGAGGCAAACTTATCTCAAGATGAGGTTGCAGAAAAATTAAGTGTTACAAGACAAACAATATCAAATTGGGAAAACAATAAATTTTTTCCTGACATTTTATATGTCATAGAACTCAGCAATTTATATGATTTGAGTTTAGATGAGCTAGTCAAAGGTAATAAAAATATGATAGAACATATTAAAGAGAATGTTGATATTGTTAAATCTAACGAAAAATTATCAAAAAGAATATTGATAGGTGTTTATTTAGGAATATGGGCATTATCAATTCTTACATTTTGGCTATTTACAGGGGAACAAGATGGCATTGGCTATTCATTAATGGTTCTTTACCTTATAATACCTATTACTACTTTTATTATTTCATTTTTGATTGGAAAAGATAAAAGTTGGGATTTTGCTAAATATTTTATGCCATTGTTTTTCGGAGTAATGTATATGTTAATTGAATATGCAACATTTAGTTTGGCAAATATGACATCATTTAGTAAATTTAATTTACCTGAGTTTTCAATGATTATTTCTGGTGCTGTTATATCATATATAGGTATATTATTTGGTTTGATTGTTAGCCAGATTAAAAATAAAATGGGAGGAAAGAATGAAAGCGAATAATAAAAAGAAAACAAAAGAAGAAAAAGATAATACATATTCTGGCGAAGGAATGTTATATGGTGTTGCAGCAGGATCGTTGATAGGTGCAATACTTACAATGTTTACAAGTATAGCATATCTACCAATTTGTATTTCAGTTGGTATGATGCTAGGACTTGCTATTGGATCAAATATAAAAAAGAACAAAGATAATAAAAAGTAATAAAAATTATAATTTATAAAGGAGGGCAACAAAATGAATTTTGGATTTTCATATATAGGTTTAATATTTTTGCTAATGCTTATTATTCCTAATATTATATGGTGTAAAAACAAACCAAAAGATTATGATAAATATGCTAAAAATGAAAATAAATTATTATTAACATTTGAAAGAATAGGAGAAACTGCCGTTACTTGTTTATCACTGATATTTGCCGACTTTAATATAAATAATATTTCTAATTGGTCTATAATATTGCTGATAGCATGTCTTTTAATGATATTATACGAAATATATTGGATAAGATATTTTAAAAGCAATAAAACAATGAAAGATATGTATAGTAGTATATTAGGCGTGCCAGTTGCAGGTGCTACATTACCAGTATTATCATTTTTATTATTAGGCATATATGGTAAAAATATATTTCTTATTATATCAACAATTATATTAGGAATTGGACATATTGGAATACATTTAAATCATAAAAAGGAAATCCAATAAAATGGAGGTGTGAAAATGAACTCTACAATTTTAATAATAGAAGATGATAAAGATATAAATGAAATGCTTACAAAATTATTAACTAATAATAATTATAATGTAATGAATGCTTATTCTGGAACAGAGGGAGTGTTAGTTCACAACGATAGTATTGATTTAATACTACTTGATTTAATGCTACCGGGAAAAAACGGAGAAGAAATTATTAAAGAATTAAAAAATAAAAATAATGTTCCTGTAATTGTGATGAGTGCTATTCAAGATATAGATAAGAAAGTGGATTTATTTGATTTAGGAGCGAATGATTATATAACAAAACCTTTTCACAATGATGAATTATTAGCAAGAATTAAAGTTCAATTAAGAGATAAAAGCAATACTATTTCAAATATATTAAAATTTAAAGATATTGAATTGAATAGAGTTAATTTCACAGTTAATTGCAATAATAAAGAAGTATCTTTTACAAAAAAAGAGTTTGAATTATTAAAATTACTTATGGAAAATGAGAATCAAACATTAACAAAAAGTATGATATTTGATAGTATATGGAATGATGAAAATTCAGCAGATGACAACACTTTAAATGTTCATATTAGCAAAATTAAAAACAAATTAAAAGAATGTAATCCAGATGAAGAATACATTGAAACTGTTTGGAGTATAGGTTATAGATTAAAAAAATAAAAATTTAAGACTTTTTTAAGAATTGTGTTAAGAGTTTTTTAACACTTTTTTTGTATAATTAAATTGTTGGAGGGATTTATAATGAAAGATGTTATTTTAAAAACTAACAATTTAACAAAAAAGTACAAAGATTTTACTGCCCTTAATAATGCCAATATTACTATAAATAAAGGAGATATTTATGGGTTAATTGGAAGAAATGGTGCAGGTAAAACTACTCTTATGAAAGTGATTACTACTTTAACTAATAAAACGAGTGGAGAGTTTTATTTATTTGATAAAGATGATAGCGATTTAACTGAAACAAAAAGAAGAATTGGGTGTTTAATTGAAAATCCAGCGTTTTTTGAAAATTTGACTGCCTATCAAAATTTAAAGTATTATGCAATACAAAAAGGAATTATTGATTACTCACAAATTGATAAGGTTTTAGATTTAGTCAAATTATCAGATAGTAAAAATAAAAAGTTTAAAACTTTTTCACTTGGAATGAAACAGAGATTAGGAATTGCATTTGCAATGCTTGATAATCCTGATTTTGTAATTCTTGATGAACCTATAAATGGACTTGATCCGATAGGTATAAGTGAATTGAGGGAAACATTAAAAAAATTAAATGAAGAATCTAATATTACAATGTTAATTTCAAGCCATATTTTATCAGAATTATATTTATTAGCAAACAGATTTTGTTTTATTGAAAAAGGTAAAATAATAAAGGAACTATCAAAAGAAGAATTAGATGTAGAGTGTAGTAGAGCAATAGTTATTAAAACAAATAATGTGAAAGAAACTTGCCTTATTCTTGAAAAAGAATTAAATACTACAAATTATAAAGTAATAGATAAACACGAAATAAGATTATATGATTATTTAGATAATTCTGGAAAAGTAAATAAAGTATTAGCCAAAAATGATATTGATGTAATTAGTATTTATGAATCAGGTATTTCATTAGAAGAATATTTTAAATCAATAGTAAAGGAGGCTGAATAAAATGTTTAATATTATAAAGTCAGATTTATATCGTTTATTCAAAAGTAAAGGATTTTATATTGTAATAGGCGTTGTTATTATAATGGCTATTGTAAGCGTTATATCAATGTCACCAGGACACATTGGGTTATCAGTAGGCTCATCAGTAGATGTCACAGACGCCGAAACATTATCAAAAATAAGTTCTGCAAAATCACTAGGCGAATTTAGAGATATAATGAAAAGTTTTGGGGCATTTGAATTAGATAGGGAGATAATAGGTCAAAACGTGAATTTATATTATATGTTTATAGTATTTGTTGTAATAATTTTAACGAAAGATTTTTCAAACAAATCTATAAAAAATACATTGTCATCTGCAATTAGTAGAAAAAAATATTACATTTCAAAATTATTACTTATTTTAGGTGTTTCTACGTTATTGATAATATTTAATAATTATTTTAATTACTTTTTAAATCTTGCAGTAAATGGAAAAGAATTTGCTTCTAGTATAGGAGTGATTACAAAAATGACAATATATCAATTACCACTATTATATGGTATAATATGTTTACTTGTAAGCATTGCTTTCATAACTAGAAAAACATCTATGTTCAATACAATTTCAATTCCATTTATTATGGTATTTCAATTATTGGTTATGACGATTACTTCAATGTTTAGAATTAAGGCAGACTGGTTTACTAATTATGAATTACAGTATGCATTAGTTAATCTTTCTAATAATCCTACAAGTAGTTATATTTTAAAATGTAGTTTATTAGGAATTGGATATATAGTGATATTTGGTTTAATAGGATATTATGCATTCAAAAAAGCAGAGATAAAATAATTATAGAAAGGTAGTGATAAGATGAATATGTTAGTAATTATATTGATTATTATTATATTTATTCTTATTTCATACCTTTTTTTTATAAAAAAAGAAATTAAAAGAATAAGTCATAATCTTGATGAAATATTAAATATTGATTCTAATGAGATATTACACGGCGAATTTTCTAATAAAGAATTAAATGAATTATTACTTAAAATAAATAAAATGATAACTTATGTACGACATAAAGAACTTGATTTAGAACGAAAGAATAATTCTTTAAAAAAAGAAATTACAAATATTACTCACGATTTGAGAACGCCATTAACATCTTCATTAGGCTATATTGATTTAATATTAAAATCTAACTTATCAAAGCAAGAGCAGGAAAGAGAATTGAAAATAATAGAAAATAGGTTATTAAGATTAGAAGAACTTATCAATTCATTTTTTGAATTTTCAATGATTACGACAGATAATAAAAAAATAAATACAACACAAATAAATTTGGTAGGAGTAGTTGAGGAATGTATTTCACATTATTATGATGATTTCACGAAAGAAAAAAGAAAAATAGTATTTGAAAAAGAAATAAATAAGTGTATTATTTTATCAAATACTGAAATATTAAAGAGAATAATAGATAATTTAATAAGCAATTCTTTAAAACATAGTAATAGTGACCTTATAATAAAACTTTCTGAAAAAAATGATATTAGATTATCTTTTGAAAATGATATAGTTGATACTAGTATTGATATTGACCACATATTTGATGAATTTTATACATCAGATATATCTAGAACAAAAGGTAATACAGGATTAGGACTTGCTATTGCAAAAGAGTTTACAGAAATGCTTGGTGGAACAATTAGTGCAAAAAAATTAAGAAACAAACTTGTAATAAAGATAACATTTAATAAATAATTAAATTATAAATATCATAAAATAGTAATTTGAAAGTATTATAAAATAATATTTTTTGAAAATGTTAGATTTAAGTGTCAAACTTCCAGTTTTAAATGGTAGATTTAAGTGCGAAAAAAATCTACAATAGTAATAGATATTTTTAATATCGAAGAAGAAGGGAGATTTGAAAAATATGAAATTTAATGAAAAACTAATCAAATTAAGAAAGGCATCAGGACTATCTCAAGAGGAATTAGCAGACAAACTTAATGTTGCAAGACAAACTGTTTCAAAATGGGAATTGGGTGAAACTACTCCTGAAATGAATAAGTTGGTAGAATTATCAGATTTATTTAATGTTAGTATTGATGAAATGGTAAAAGAAACAAAAATGCCAGAGATAATAGAAAGAGAAATAGACCACGAAAAAATAGATGGAGTATATAAAGATGTTAGTACTGCAAAGAAAAACTTAAAATGGTTTTATATAATTGCAGGAAGCATTTCTATTATAACAATACTATCAATATTATATTTTTTAATAAAAGCCCTTTTAGAGAGTTAATTACAAATTATAATTTATTGATTAGATCAGAATATAGTAATATTACGATGTAATTAAATTTTAAAAATGTGTGTTATAATGTTCAATAGAGGTGTTTATATGAGAGATAAAAATAAAGTATTAAGAAATAGTATAATTATATTTTTAATATGTTTAATAGTTCATACAATTGAAGTTATTTTTATAAGAACAGATGAGACTTTTTTTGCTGAATGTTTTATAAATAAAGTGTTTGGAATTATTGTACTATTTGTAATATTAAATATGCTTAAATGGAAATGGAAAAATATTGGATTTAAAAAAGAAGGAATGTTAAAAAATATCTTTAAAGGTTTTCTTTTATGTACAGTATTTTATGCATTAGGATTTTTAATAGAATTTATTGTATTAAAATCACAAGGTAATCCTGGTCATATTGAATTTTTTGTTACAGGTTTTTCTCTAACAGGAAATGTAGTAAAACAAACTGGAATATGGTTTGTATTAATGTGTATATTCTTTAATATAATAAATGTTTGGATGGAAGAAGGTTTATTTAGAGGCTTTTACATTGAATATTTAAATAAGAATTATGATATAAAGAGAACTATATTTATTGCAGCATTTTTATTTGGATTATGGCATTTAGTAACACCATTTAGAAGCTTATTAGATGGAGATATGAATTTATTATCATTTATTATTATGAGTATAGGATATGTAATACTATCTGCGATTATGGGAATTAAATGGGGATTATTATATAAAATGACTGGTTCTGTTTGGATGGGACTAGCAGATCATTTCTTTAATAATTGCGTAGTAACTAATTTACTTCATGTTGTGACATCAAGTGGAATTGATGAAATGCAAATAGCAAGAGTATTAATTGGTGAATTAACATCATTTATAGCAGTGTTAATATATATGAAAGTTAAAAAAATAAAGATAAAATCTTTAGAGTCAAAATGAACGGAATATTAAGAGATTCCGATAAGATTAGATTTTATAAGTCTAATCTTTTTTTATCGGAATCTTTTGGTATTTCATTAATTTTAAATATAAATAATTATACCTATTTTTATGTAAGTTATTGACAAATGTTATATACTGTTATATACTGTTATATGTAAGGAGGTAATTCTTATGAAAATGATTATAAGTAATAGTAGTTCAGTTCCTATTTATGAGCAAATAAAAAATTCTATTATTGAACAAATTATGAATGATGAGTTAAAAGAAGATGAGATGATTCCATCTATACGAAATTTAGCACAAGATATAAAAATAAGTGTAATGACAATTAAAAAGGCTTATGATGAATTAGAGACTGAGGGTTACATTATTTCAAGACAGGGAAAAGGAACTTTTGTAGCACCTAAAAATACAGAACTTGCTAAAGATAAAGCACAAAAAGATATTGAAGAATATATATCAAAAATTGTAGATATATCGTCAAAATTTGATATATCAAAGGAAGAAATAATTGATGTATTTAATTTATTTTATGGGAGTGATAAATAATGAAATATGCTATTGAAATTAAAAATTTAAAAAAGGACTATCCTGATTTTAGTTTGAAAGTTGATGAATTAAAAATACCATCAGGTGCAGTGATTGGTTTAATTGGAGAAAATGGTGCTGGTAAAACTACACTAATAAAATCTATTTTAAATATTATAAAGAAAGATGATGGCAAGATTAAAATTTTTGATAAAGATTTAGAAGAACAAGAATTGCAGATTAAGGAAGATATTGGTATTGTATTAGATAATACTTTCTTCCCTGAATTACTTAATCCAAAAAATATAGATTCTATTATGCAGGATACTTATAAAAATTGGGATAGTAAAAAGTTTTATAAATATTTAAAAGACTTTGGTATAAAAGATAATCAAATATTAAAGACAATGTCAAAAGGTATGAGAAAAAAAGTTGAAATAGCAACTGCTTTATCTCATCATCCTAAACTGCTTATATTAGATGAGGCAACAAGTGGACTTGATCCAATAGTTAGAAATGAGGTTTTAGATTTATTTTTAAATTTCATTGAAGATGAAGAACACACTATTATTTTATCTACTCATATTACAAGTGATTTAGAACATATTGCTGACTACATAGTTTTTATTGATAAAGGAGCAATTGTATTAGAAAATACAAGAGATGAAATTATTGATAACTTTGGTATTTTAAAATGTGATATTGATGAGTTTGATAGTATTGACAAAGATGATATTGTATCTTTCAGAAAGAATAAATATAATTATGAGATTTTAATAAATGATAAAGATAAATGCAGAAAAAAATATAAAGATTTTGTGATAGATAAGATAACGATTGAAGATTTAATGCTACTTATGATTAAAGGAGGTAAATAAAATGCTTGGAATGATAAAAAAAGATATATTTATGATAAGAAATAATTTAAAAACTTTGCTACTCGCAATTATTATTTATTTCTTCTATACCATGATGTTTGATATGGATATGTCATTTATTCTTCCTTTTATGATAATGATGATTTGTATATCTACATTTTCTTACGATGATTATAATAATTGGCATTCATTTGCAACAACATTACCAAAAGGTAAAATTAACATTGTAAAATCAAAATATATAACAACTATTGTTTTAACTATAATTGCAACTATTATAAGTATGATTGTAACTTGTATAATTAGCAATTTCAAAACAACTGTTAATTTTAGTGATGCTATTTCATCTATTAGTGGTTATTTATTTGCAATATTTATTTTAGTTTCCATACTATTTCCATTTCTGTTTAAGTATGGTGCTGAAAAAGGAAGAATTGTAATGTTTATTCTTGGTATGGGAATATTTGCAGTATTTATTTTATTAAAAAAGGTTATAAATATAAGTATTCCTACTAATATAATAACATTTTTTGATTCTTATGGCTTGATTATATTTTTGGTATTATCGGTTATTTTTATTAGCGTTTCTTATTTGATTTCAAAAAAAATATATTTAAAGAAAGAATTTTAATGGAGGATAATTATGAATAGAGAATTAAAATACAATGGCAAAACATTAGATGAAATGACTTCTTATGAACTTGAAGAACAATATGAAATAAATAAAAAAAGAATTGTTGGACGAAGTGCATTTTTTACAGGAGCATCAATAGTTGGTGGAATTATAGCACCATATAGTATTCCTATTATCTTAGGAATAGGGGCTGTTACTGATTATCAAATTGCAAATAATAATAAAGAGATTCAAAAAACATTAACTTTGAGAAAAAAATAATAAAGAAATAAAAGAAGAAAAAGACTATTCACATACGAATAGTCTTTAATCTTCTAAATTATTAAATAATTCTGAATCGTAAAATTGTTTTAAAGATATTTTTAGAGTTTTACATACTTGATATACAACAGTAGAACTTGGATTTTCAACATTGCAATTAACAATATCTCTTAAAGTAGATGGTGGTATAGTGGACATTTCTGCTAATTTATTTACAGTGATTTTTCTTGCAGAGCATAGTTCTTCAATTCTTAAACTTAACGCCTTTTTAAATAGCATAATTTCTCCCTACCTTTCTTCATATAATATTTTATAAAAAATAGGTAAAAAATATGCACGGATATCCGTTGACTTAAAAAAAGAATAATGCTATAATGATTTACGGTTTATGACCCTTTGTAAAATTCGAGATTAAGAGCAGTACATTATTTATTTTATAGGGTGTACTGTTTTTTATTTAAATTTTGTATAACTTTACTATAACTAAATATTTTTTTGATATAATACTAGGGGAAATAGATTAAAAAAGGAGTGCTAAAATGATAACTATTACTGATAAGAAAGAAACAATAATACTAGAAGAAAAAGAATTAAAAAAAGATAAAAAGAATCTTAATTTTGTTGGAGTAGATAGATACTGTGAGATTGTATTATCATTTGTTTTTGAAAAAAGAAAATTCAAAAAAGGAATAACAAAAATACAAAAATGTCAGTCAAGTTCTGAATATAGTGCAGGAGATATGATTAAAGAGTATAATAGCGAAGTATTTAGTAGTGAAGAAGTTGTACTTAACGATAAAGACTTTAAAGAAGTAAAGAAACTAATTAAGAATATGAATATACCAATAGATGATAAATTGAAAAATGCTATTGTAGAATCAGTTGCTATAATGATGGCTTTTGAAATATTTAAGTATGATAGTATAGATGATTTTGATTATGATGATGATTTTGATTTTATTTTTGAATATGTATGCTATGAAGACTTATATTATAAAGAAAAGATAAAATATAAAGACGATATTATAAAAAGAGCAAAAGAAATAGCAAAAAAAGATTATAAATTAGATATAGAAAAAAAGTATAATGGAGGTAATAAATAATGAGTGAAGAAAAAACTTTAATTATGCTATTAGTAGTAGCAGGGCTAATTGTTTTAATGTACTTAATTTATAAAGCAGTACAAGACGCTAAAAGAAACGAAGAAATAGAAGAAGCACATAAACAATATAAAATGGAACAAAAAGAAAGAAGAATTAAAGAACGCAAAGAATATAGTATGAAATGGAATAATGAGATTCAAGCAAAGTTTAAAGGCAAAGCAAAATACAAAACTAATAAACCTATTAAAGTATTAGTAGGAGATTATACTGATAGTATGGCTCCGATTACTAATTCTTTATTGAGAACAATGGGAATAGAAACTGAAATAGTGCCATCTGCAAGTGATGTTATAGATAGAATTACTGACGGAAAAAAATATGATATTATAATTACAAATAACACATATCCAAAAGGAGAGAGTGGACAAGATGTATTATCATTAAAAGAACAAGAAAAGTTTAAAACTCCTATTATTGTATTAACAACAGAAATGAAATCAAGAGATAGATTTTTAAGTTATGGCTTTGATGAATATATTGAAAAACCACTTGATGAAGAAAAAGTAAAGAAAGTATTTACAAAGTTTATAAAAGGTCTTGAATTTGAGAAAATAAAAAGCAGTAAATCTAAATAAGATTTATTGCTTTTTTCTACCTAACAAAGCGTCAATACTAAAAGGCTTATATATTTTAGTTAAATTATACAAAAATACTGTTGGAATCATATTAGTAGCATTTTCATAATGAGAATATGAAGCCTGTGTAGTATTCATTTTTTTTGCAAGTTGATCTTGCGTATAATTATTTTTCTTTCTAATATAGCGTAAGTTTTTTGCAATTACATCTAAATCAATGGTTAAAGGTAAGTAATTTTCGTTATGTCTGGTAAGACCAAATAAATAATCAAGACTATAATTAAAACGATTAGCGTAATCAACTAATCTTTCTATTGGTATAGTATCCTTGCCGGTCTCCCACCCAGACACAGTAGTAAAATGAACATTAAACATTTCAGCAATATCTTTTTGTTTTAAGTCTAATTCTTCACGACTATATTTAAAGTTTGGAATTATCATATTTCTCACCCAATTATTATTATTTCATCAACTTGGGCTTTTATTATATTTCTAGGGAAAATAGCATATATTTCTTGAAATTTCTATCATAGCCGACAAGATATGACAATTTTTTCAAGAATAATGTCGTACAATGTATCTAGTAGCAATGCCGAAATAGCAAAGTAATATTAGATGTTAATAAGCAGATTATTGTCACCTAAAATTGAACTTTTTTTTAAAATTAAAATAGCTACTAATACAAAACAAATTAGAAATACTTTTTAAATTTATTTTAACCTTTGATAATAGGCAATGATATGATAGGCTTATTAGCCAAAGGCTTCGTTTGTAAGCCTTTGCAAGCCATTATTATCATATCATTGGGTTCCTGTTGTCAAAAGATAGTGAAATAAATTTAAATAATTTGCAGTATATAAATTAGAAATAACTAAATTTTAAGAAAATAGTTGGATATTTTAATTTTGAAATTGCTGGTTAGAATAAAATGCAAATTAACAATTAGAAGAAAGAAAAGTGATTTTTAAATGAAATAAAATATAGAAAAAGTTGAGCAGTATATTTTCTATTTATAGATAATATTGCTGCTATTTAAAATAAGTAAATATACACAGACATTTTTAGGTAGTATTCTCTGTGCCACTTATTAAAGTATAGGCATTGACTCTGGAATAAGGAGTGCCTATGAATGAGAGAGAATACTATCTAATTTTCTTTAAAGATAATAAATTACATATAGGTGTTATTAAACGTGCCGAGTATTGTTCCGTGTTTATTGGGGCAATACTCGGTTTTTTTTGTGTTGTAAGTAAAAAGATATTTAGGTCTAGAAGCCCACCTCTTATCAATTTGAAGTTTTAAGAAATTTTAAATTGATTGGAGGAAAGAAAGATGGCAGAACGCCCAAAAAGAAGAAAATATAAGGATAATCCTTATACATTAAATTATATTGAAAGTAAAAATATTTATGTTGTTAGTTTTAAAGATGTGAAAGGACATATACAAAAAGTAGAAGTCAGTAAAGAAGTATATAAAGCATTTGATAACTTTGAACTACAAGACTTGGCTGAATTAAATGAATATGATAGACATATTGAACATTCTGAAATATTTGAAAATAATCTTGAAATAAGAGCAAAGGACAAGCCATTATCATTAGAAGACTCAATTATAAGAAAAGCAACTTATGATGAATTGATGAAAGCAATAAAGGAACTTCCGAAAATACAACAAAAAAGAATAAAATTATATTACTTTGATGAATTATCTACAAAAGAAATAGCAGAAAAAGAAAAATGTACACAACATTCTGTAAGAGTTTCTATAAGGAGAGCCATAGAAGAATTAGGAAATATATTAAAAAATAAAAAAATTTAAAAAATTGGTGTCCGTTTTTAAAGATAAGTGAGGAAACAAGTGAAAGGGAGTTAATCTCTTTCACCTGTTCCTTTTTGTTTTAGAGGAGCAGGAGCGTTCTTTGACAATTTGATATACATTTCATCAAATACGTTCCTATTAGGAATAGCACGTTAGCAAGTACGCTTGTCGGTAAAATACTTGGCTATAAAATTAGGTAGCACCTAATCTGCGAAGACTACTAATAGTATTAAAGATACTCCTGCCTAGCCACAGACTCACGCAATGGGGGCAGCCCGGAGAGAACCTCGGGGAGGTGGAATTCCTGTGAGATTATATCGCAAATAATCGTTTGATGATTTCCCAAGAGTTGAGGGGTTTCGAGGAGAAATATCAACTTAATGAAAACTAAAAAGAAAAATTAAATATACAAAGCCAGAGTATTTACTTTGGCTTTTTTTACATTTTAAGGAGGAATAAATATATGAAAAGAAAAAATTATAGAGTTAAGGTTAAATTGATATTTGAAACTACAATGGATCATTCACAAACGAGTATGAAAAAAGCACAAGAAGACTTTAATAGAGTATTAACAGATTATTTAAAAAATAGAAAACTAAATATATTAAATCTGTTTGAAGATAAGCCACCACACATTATATATAAGGTGGAAAAAAAGAATGATTAAAAGCAATATTGAAAAAGGAGATATTCTATATGCAATATTAAATCCGGTTATTGGTAGCGAACAAGGTGGAGAAAGACCTGTGGTGGTAATTCAAAACAATTTAGGTAATGAGTATAATCCGACAATTATTGTTGCTCCATTAACAAAAAAATTAAAAAAGAAAAAACTACCAATGCATATTTTTATACCCAAAAACTCTATTTTAAGATTTGATTCACAAATATTATTGGAACAGACTAGAACAATAGATAAATCAAGAATTGTTAATTATTTGGGTAGTTTAAATGATTATCAAATACAGTTAATAGATAATGCTTTAATTGAAACTTTTGGAATAGATATAATAGGTTATTTAAAATTTAAAGGTATAGGAGGAAATAATATAAATGAAAGAGAAAAATTATATAGTGAATATTATGACAAAACAAACTGAGATGAATATAAATGTTAAAGCAGTAAATAAAAAAGAAGCAAAAGAAAAAATTATTGATGTTCTTAAAAGATGTAATCTATTTGGACATAAGAGTTTAAGTGATTTTAAATTAAATTGTAAAAGAATAAGGAGGGAAATATAATGGAAGATACAATGTTATATACAGTTAGAGAAGTTGCAGCATTATTGCATATAAGTCCTAACTATGTATATGTGTTAATTGATAAAGGTTGCCTACCTGCTATAAAATTAGGTAGTGTAAAGATATTGAAATCCACTTTAATAAAATTTTTAATGGAGAATGAGGGAAATGACCTTTCTGATATAAATTGTATTAAAAAACTAGATGTTAGTTCTTCAATAGGTGTCGCAAATGGCTAGTGTAGGTATAAAAAAAAGAGGAAAGGTATATCAATTCCAATTTGAAATTGCACCTGTTAAAGGAAAAAGAAAGTGGATAACAAAATCTGGATTTAAAACAAAAGCAGAAGCAGAAGAAGAAGGAAATAAAGCATATACTGAATACTTAAATGCAGGAGTTCCTTTTAAAGAATGTAAAACTTCATATACAGATTATTTAGACTATTGGATAGATAATTATTGTAAGACTAATTTAAAATATAATACAATTCAAGCGTATAAAAATATTATAGATAAGCATATTGCTCCAAAGTTGGGAAAATATAGATTATCAACACTAACAAGTGTAAGGTTAAATACTTATCTTACTGAATTAGTTGAAGAAAATGATTTTGCACCAACATATTTTAAAAACATATTAAAAGTTTTAAAAGGCTCATTTCGTGACGCCTGTAATGTATATGGATTTATTAAATATGATCCAGCAAGAGATTTAAGACTCCCAAGACTTGATAAAAGGAGAGAAGATGTGAAACATTTATATACACAAAAAGAAATAGATTTAATATTAAATAGATTTTCTGATAATGACACATTTACTTGTGTCTTTTTAACATCTTGTTTTACAGGAATGAGAACTGGAGAAGTATGTGCTTTAACTTGGAATGATATTGATTTTGAAAAAGAAACAATAAATATTGAACATAATGTATATGACAAACCGAAAGACGATAAAGGTAGGTGGTTTATAGGAACTACTAAAACAGAATCAGGAACTAGAAAAATTCATTTAAGTCAAACATTAAAAATAGCATTACAGAATTATAAAAAGAAACAAGACTATTATAAAAAAATATTTGGAAGAAGATATATAAAGTATCGTGTTGAAGATGTTGTTAATTCGTATGGAAAAGTAATAGAACATAGAATAGTAAGAGAAGAATTAAGTAATAAAGAATCTGAAAAGATAGATTTGATTTTTACAAAAGAAAACGGCTTATATATTGGAACAGATATTACAAGGACACCATTTAAAATTATTCATAATGAATTAGGTATTAAAAAATGTAGATTTTATGATTTAAGAGGTAGTTATGCAACAAAGATTTTAAATAGTGGTGTTGAAATTAGAGATGTAGCCGATTTACTTGGACATAGAAATATAGAAACTACTGAAAACTTTTATATATCAAGTACAGAAGATTCAAGAAAATATGCTTCAGAGGTATTTGATAATATATCAAAGTCTGAAACAATAGATAAAATAATTAAATATAAAATTGATATTGAACAATAATAATTATTCCTCTCTCTTTAATTGACTATAAACATTAAATATTATATAATATAAAAGAATTACAAAGGTGCGAATATTATAATCGCATATTTGTATATAACTATATTATATAGTAGAATGATTGCAGTGAACGGATGTGGTCAATGTCCACATTTTGTCCACAGTAGATAAATTATTTATAGTAACATAAATAACATAAATAACATAAATACAGATGATACCTTGTACCGGAATTAAAGAAAATACTATAAATAACATAAATAACATAAATAACATAAATATAGGAACTTCAAGTACTTGCGGGTCTGGTAAGAAATACAAGAACTGTTGTGGAAAGTAGCATAAAATAAGGAAATATTTAAAATTCAAAAATTATTAAGTTGGTTCAGGTTTCATAGCTTGTCCACAAAATATTGAGAATTTGCAGTAAAATAAAGGTGTGAACAATGATTATATTTGTTGACACCTTTTAAACTCTAATAGAAATGGAGGTATAACAATGGAAGAAAATAACAATAATATTGTAATTTATCAAACTGATGATGGAACGACAAAAATAGATGTAAAACTTGAAGATGAAACAGTATGGTTATCACAACAACAGATGGCTGACTTATATGATACGACTAAACAAAATATAAGTTTGCATATTAAAAATATCTTTGATGAAGAAGAATTAGACATAAATTCAACTGTCAAGGAATTCTTGACAGTTCAAAAAGAAGGAAATCGAAAAGTTGAAAGAAAAGTTAAATATTACAATTTAGATATGATTATATCTTTAGGATATAGAATAAAATCTAAAGTTGCAACTAATTTTAGGAGATGGGCGACTGAAAGATTAAAAGAATATATGATTAAAGGGTTTACTATGGATGATGAAAGACTTAAAGGTAACGGTGGCGGTAATTATTGGAAAGAATTGCTTGCTAGAATTAAAGATATTAGGTCATCAGAAAAAGTATTATATAGACAAGTTCTTGATTTGTATGCAACTGCTGTAGATTATAATCCTAAAGACAGTAAATCAATTGAATTTTTTAAAATTGTTCAAAATAAACTTCATTTCGCTGCCCACGGACATACAGCACCTGAAGTAATATATGAAAGGGCAGATTCTGATAAACCTTTTATGGGATTAACTACTTTTAAAGGTGATTTGCCAGTAATGAGTGATGTTATAATTGCTAAAAATTATTTAACAGAAGAAGAACTAAAAATTTTAAATAATTTAGTATCTGGTTATTTTGATTTTGCTGAAATTCAAGCAATAAGACATAATCCAATGCATATGGAAGATTATATTAAGCAACTAGATACTATACTTTCTAGTACTGGTGAAAAATTACTTAAAGGAGCAGGAACTGTTAGTCATAACAAAGCAATAGAAAAAGCTAGAACAGAATATAAAAAATATCAAGTAAAAACAATAAGTCCAGTTGAGAAAGAATATTTAGAAACTTTAAAAGCAATAAGTAATAAAATTGATGATAAATCAAAGAATAAATAGAGTGTATCATATAGGTATACTCTATTTTTACAAAGATAAGGAGAGCGATAAAATGATTTAAAAAATAATAGAAATTATTATATAAAATATTTAT